>OGYH01001543.1_pt1 | contig 21137 bp, 17 predicted proteins | sample 1576511 | NCBI WGS metagenome assembly OGYH01 (sample SAMEA3541522, study PRJEB24748) | human gut metagenome | biome: human gut; feature: human-associated habitat; material: faeces | place: China | collected 2012
CAGACCAGATGGGTATGTCCACCGGATACCACAAGACATAAAAATGGCGGCTCCAGATCCGGATTTTCAATGTAATTGGCAGAAATGTGCCCCTCGATATGATGCACCCCTACCAACGGAAGATTTTTGGCATAGGCAATTGCTTTTGCCTCTGCCACACCGACCAGAAGAGCCCCAACAAGTCCAGGACCGTAAGTAACCCCGATGGCATCGATATCGTCCAATGTCACGTTTGCCTCGTTTAAAGCTTCCTCTATCACCTGGTTGATTTTTTCAATATGCTTTCTGGATGCAATCTCAGGCACAACGCCCCCGTACAATTTGTGCAGTTCAATCTGGGAAGAAATAACATTGGAGCGCACTTCTCTTCCGTTGTGGATCACTGCTGCCGCTGTCTCATCACAGGAACTCTCGATTGCAAGAATGTAAACATCTTCTGATGGGTGTCCGTTTTCTGTATCATGCACGGAAATCTCTGCCCTCGATACCGGAGCTTTCCCCGGTCCCCGTTCCAATGCTCCTGAAACTGGCATTTTCATCCGTTCTTCCTTCTTTTCTTCTATATTCTCTCTCTTTTCTTCCGTCTGCATCGCCCTTACTCCTCATCAAATCCCAGCTCTGCCGTCCAGCCATCACGGGCGGCTTTCGCTCTCGGGAATATCTCACGCACTTTATCCATATAATCATCCGGACGGATGAGCGACGGGCTGTAATGAGTCAGCCACATTTCCTTCGGCTGGGCCTCCTTCGCCAGGTGCGCCGCCTCCTGGAATGTCATATGCTTGTATTCTCTCGCCTTGGCTTCTTTCCCGTCCTCGCCGTACATGCCTTCACAGATAAACAGATCCGCATCCTTCGCGTACTCCGCAATTACCGGAAGCGGTCTCGTATCGGTACAGTATGACACCTTGATTCCCTTCCGGTCACCTCCGAGCACCATATCCGGTGTCAGCGTTCTGCCCTCCTCCTCGATCGTCTCCCCCTTCTGCAGGCGGCTCCAGAACTTCTGCGGAATCTCCTGCGCCCGCGCGCGTTCCACATCGAACCGTCCCTTTCTCGGAATCGAAATCGAGTACCCATAACAGGTCACATTATGGTTGACCCGGTACGCATCGATCACATACGGTCCAATCTGAAGCTGCTGTCTCGGCTCCGTCAGCTCGATAAACTCAAGCGGAAACGGCAATTCCGGCGCGATCGTCCGCAGTGCCGTCACCACGCGTTCCAGTCCCTTCGGTCCAATCATCGTGATCGGCTCCGTCCGCTCCGCATTTCCCATCGTCAACAAAAGTCCCGGCAGACCGCTGATATGATCCGCGTGATAATGTGTAAAACAAATCACATCCACCGGCTTCGGGCTCCAGCCCTTTTCTTTCAACGCAATCTGCGTGCCTTCCCCGCAGTCTATCAGCAAATTGCTGCCCGAGCAGCGGACCATCAAAGCCGTCAGCCACCGATACGGCAGCGGCATCATCCCGCCCGTTCCCAGCAAACATACATCTAACATGGAACATCCTCTTTTCTATTAAATAAATGATTTATAATAAATCTTTTTAATTAAAAGTCATGCAAAAAGCTGTCAAAACAGCTTTTCTCCTAACTCCCATATCATTTAATAATATCATAAAGAAATACTATGTTGCAAGCCAGAAATTCAGCAATCCAATTCACTGGCGAGACGCAGATGGCGCACCGCCTGTCCCGCGTTTCTCCGTTCCCCTCACGACTCTACAATAGTTCCGTCCTCTCCTCCTTATCTGCCTCAATCAGAAATTCCCGCGTCACTCCATCATAGCACTCCTCGCACAGATCAAAATGATGCACACCCGGGATTTGAGCTTCATTTTCTTCAGCATGTGCTTGACGTGCACTTTGACCGGCGCAGTGGTCATCAAAATGCGCCGCTCCTTCGCGCAGAATGCCTTCTTTCACCGCCAGCTTCTTCCCGCACCGGTTGCAGACAACCGACAGAAGAATGCCGCTCTCTCCATATTTTCTCATGCTCTCCTCGCCTTTCTCTTCTATATACGCAAAATGGAGAAGCCATGTCCTCCACAGCTTCTCCATCATTATACTGTTTTTTATACCGGTTTTTAAGCGGAAAGTGCTGGAAATACTTACAGTACCTTATATCCCTTCGATGTCAGGCAGATGCTGACCTCCCTCACATCGTCCGTGTGAAGCACCATAACCGGCTTGCCAGAATCACGATTGAAGGAGAGATACAGGTAATCTACATTGATATTGCTCTCTTCGAGGGAAATTAACAGACGGTTGAGTGCTCCGACCTCGTCATCCAGTTCGACGCCAAGCACCTCTGTCAGACGGCAGAGATAACCAGCTTCCGCCAGCACTTTCTCCGCGTGCTCTGGATTAGAAACAACCATACGGATAATACCGTACTCCGCACTGTCATTCGTGATCGAACCCCAAATGTTAATATTCTCCTTCTGAAGAAGGGATGTAATATTCTGTAAACGTCCTTTCTTATTCTCTGCAAAAATAGATACCTGACTCAGCATATGAACCTCCTACCGTTCTTTTCTTTTGATTTAACACTGTAAAGTGTTACGCTTTTATCTGTTAAACAGTATACTCATTTCCATTTCATCTGTCAATGCTTTTTCCGCTTCTTTTCCAATAAATCAGCGCATCTTCCGTCGGCCCGCTGTAATAATTCTTCCGAACCGCCTCTTTCTGAAAGCCATACGCCTCATACAGCGCAATCGCCGGGGCATTAGATGCACGCACCTCCAAGGTGATATCCTCGACGTTTTCTTCCTCTGCTTCCTTTAACAGCCGTTCCATCAGAAGCCGCCCATAGCCGCGCCCCCGGCACGCGCCGTGAACCGCGATCCGCATCAGCTCGCCTTCCCCGGCAATGACGCGGAAATTGCAGTAGCCACGGACGGTTTCATCCTCTTTCAGCACCCAGGTTTTATCCCAGCTGCTCGTCAGCAGATCCTGTAAAAGCTTCTCCGACCATGCATCCGAAAAGCATTCCAGTTCCAGTGCCCGGACCGCAGGAAGATCCCCCGGCTGAAAATCCACTATCTGAACACGAAGCTCTTTTTGCGTTCCCGTTCCTGCCGCCATTATTTCTTCTCCACGACCACAATACCGGCTGCCAGCTTATCCATCTCGCCCTGGCGCTCTGCGACCTCGCGCTCGCGCTCCGCCTGCGATTTCCGCAGATAATCCGGCTTGTGCTCGGCTGCCGTCTCGGTCTTTCCCTCTGCCAGATACACTGCGCCAAGCGCTGCCACCGCCGAAGCTCGCTGACGGCTCGCCTGTGCCGGTGCAAACGAATACGGCACCTTCATCTCTTCCTCGATCACCGCCCGGTTGACCGGCACACCGTCCCCCAGGAAAATCACGCGCTCGCCGCGCTCATTTAACTCAGCAATCAACGCATGGATATCCGTAATGTACTGTTCTTTCACAATCTCGAACTTCTCTTCATACCGATAGAGTCCCGTGTACACCTGCTGCCGTCTCGCATCCAGCATCGGGCAGATGAGCGCCGAAGCCCCGTACAGACAATATCCCATCGCATCCATCGTCGGCACATGGATCAGCGGCTTCCCAAGCGCCAGTCCCAGTCCTTTCGCTGTCGCAGAGCCAATCCGAAGCCCCGTAAAAGATCCTGGACCGCCGGATACTGCGATTGCATCGATGCTTTCCAACGGCACCTCCAGCATTTTCACAATCTCATCAATCATCGGAAGAAGTGTCTGCGAATGCGTTTTTTTCAGATTCACCGTATATTCCGCCGTGATCACATCATCCGTAACAATAGCAACCGATGCCACCAGGGATGCGCTTTCGATTCCCAAAATTCTCATTTTCTCTTTCCTCCTGTCGCCGGCTACTGCTCGTTTACTGAAATTTTCCGGTAATCAAAGCCCTTTTCCAAATCCTTTTCAATCGTGATCTGGATCGGATGTTCCGGCAGGATCTCGCGGATGCGCTCCGACCATTCGATCAGGCAGATGCCCTCGCCGTAGAAATAGTCCTCATAGCCAATCTCATCCATCTCGTCCACATCGCCGAGACGATATACATCAAAATGGTAGAGCGGCAGGCGCCCATCGTCGTACTCCTGCACGATCGTGAAAGTCGGGCTGTTGACCGGTTCCTGAATTCCAAGTCCCGCGGCAAACCCCTGCGTAAAAACCGTCTTTCCTACGCCCAGATCACCATTCAAACAATACACCTGCCCTGCCTGCGCTTCCATTCCAAGCTTTTTTCCAAACGCATACGTCTCTTCCGGGCTGTTTGTTTCTATCATCATGCTCGAATTCCTCTTCTCTTTTCCTGCGGCAGATTTCTTGTAAGCATACTGAGAAAAATCTGCTCCTCCGAACCTCTGAACACGCGCTTCGGCATCAGGTACGCCTTGTCTCGACCCAGGTAAAGCACATAGATTCCCGCGATCTTTTTCACTTTTACCAGCTTATCCCAGCTGATCTCACCCTTGCCGTTCGCCTGGCGGGCACGGATGCCCTCGTCTCCAATGTGAAATACAATCTCAGCTCCCGTTTTCGCATCCCTGGCGGTGCGCTCTGCCTGTTTCCAGATTGCAAAAATCTGAAAGCCTGTCAAGGCAATCACTCCCAGAATCACCAGATTCGTCACCTGCGTTCCCAGACGTTCCTCGCTGGCTGACGCTGCAATAATAACGAGCACCGTCAGTATGATGCATCCGATTCCACGCAGTCCCGCCCAGAAATTGTACATCGAATAAATAAAAATCTCTTTTGGCTGTATTTTTACACGTAAGTCCATTTTATCTTCTCCCTAATTTTCTATGCCTTATCCGCCGCCCCATTCCAGTCAGCGCTCCTGCATCCTATAACCAACGGCTGAATCTGCCGTGGTTTACTTCGTCTCCCGGATTTTCATCGTCAGCGAAATGCGCTTCTTCGCCACATCAACCGCCAGCACCTTGACCTCCACGATATCCCCGACGCTGACCGCCTCCAGCGGATGCTTGATATAGCGGTCTGTCATCTGGGACACGTGAACCAGACCATCCTGATGCACGCCGATATCCACAAACGCACCGAAATCAATGACATTCCGCACGGTTCCTTTTAAAATCATGCCCGGCTTCAAATCCTTCATTTCCAGCACATCCGTGCGGAGAATCGGCTTCGGCATCTCCTCACGCGGGTCGCGCGCCGGTTTTTCCAACTCGCTCACGATATCGAGCAAGGTCGGCTCGCCGATCGAAAGCTCTTTTGCCAGCTTTGCCGTATCCGCGATCTCCTTGCGGATATTGCGGATGCCGCCCGCCGCGATCTCCTTCGGATCATGTCCAAGCTGCTTTAAAAGCGCCTCCGCTGCTTTATAGCTCTCCGGGTGCACACTCGTCGCATCGAGCGGATTCTTGCCGCCCTGGATCCGCATAAATCCGGCGCACTGTTCATACGCCTTCGGTCCCAGCTTCGCCACCTTCAAAAGCTCACGGCGCGTTGAAAATGCGCCATTCTCCTCCCGATATGCCACGATATTTTTCGCAATCGTCTTGTTAATGCCGGAAATATAGGCGAGCAGCGGCGCCGATGCCGTATTCAGATCCACGCCGACCTTATTTACGCACGTTTCCACCACGCCCTGCAGCGCTTCGCTTAAATTTTTCTGGTTCATATCATGCTGGTACTGACCGACTCCAATGGATTTCGGATCAATTTTTACCAGCTCCGCCAGCGGATCCTGCAGGCGTCTCGCGATCGATGCCGCGCTTCTCTGTCCGACATCAAACTGCGGAAATTCCTCCGTCGCCAGCTTGCTCGCCGAATAAACCGACGCGCCCGCCTCATTGACGATGACATACTGAACTTTCTCCGGAATTTCTTTTAAGAGTTCCACGATGATCTGCTCAGATTCTCGGCTTGCCGTACCATTCCCCACTGAGATCAGGGAAATACCGTACTTGCGGATCAGCTTTTTCACGATCTCCTTCGACTCTTCCACGCGGTTCTGCGGCGCAGTCGGGTAAATGACCGTCGTATCGAGCACTTTTCCCGTCTCATCCACAACTGCCAGCTTGCAGCCCGTCCGGAATGCCGGATCCCAGCCGAGCACCACGCATCCTGCGATCGGCGGCTGCATCAGGAGCTGTTCCAGGTTCTTGCCAAATACCTGAATCGCGCCGTTCTCTGCCGTTTCTGTCAGCCCCGCGCGGATCTCGCGCTCGATCGCCGGTCCGATCAGGCGGCGGTAGCTGTCCAGAATCACTTCTTCCATCACGCGCGCCGCATCCCCATCCGGGCGGATAATCAGCTGTTTCTCCATATACCGGACAATCTGCTCCTCCGGCGCTATAAGCTTCACGCTCAGAATCTTCTCTTTCTCACCGCGGTTGATCGCCAGCACACGGTGTCCCGCCAGCTTTTTGACTGGTTCGGAGAAATGATAGTACATCTCGTACACCGACTGTATCTTCTCATCCTTTGCGGATGCCTCCAAAAGACCGTCCTGCATCGTCTTTTTACGTGCGTAGTTGCGGTATTTTGCCATCTCGCTGATCTGCTCAGCCAGAATATCACGCGCGCCGTCTATTGCCTCTGAAACATCTGCAACACCCTTTTCTTCCGACACGTACTTCGCCGCCTCCGCCTCCAGGCTGCCGCCCGCTTCCTGCTTGTAAATCCAGATTGCTAACGGTTCCAGCCCTTTCTCACGGGCAATTCCGGCACGGGTGCGCCGTTTCGGGCGGTACGGAAGATAAAGATCTTCCACCGCAACCAGCGTCGCCGCATCGCGGATCTGTTTTTCCAGCGCCGGAGTCAGCTTCTCCTGGGCGCGGATCGCACCGATCACCTGCTCCTTTTTATCCTCCAGATTCCGAAGATAGCGCAGTCGCTCATCTAGCTGGCGCAGCACCTCATCATTCAGAGAACCGGTCGCCTCCTTGCGGTAGCGCGCGATAAACGGGATCGTGTTTCCCTCATCGATCAGCTTGACCGCCGCTTCGACCTGATTTCTCCCTATCTGAAGCTCTTCTTTCAATGCCTGTATAATATCCATGCAAAAACTCTCCTTCAATATCAATACGCTGTTTAATCATACCATTCCAGCGCATATTTCGCAAGTCAATGCCTAACTGGACAAGCGGCTTTATTCATGATACACTTTTATCGGATTCAATCCGCCAGATGGGCATAGATTTTGTTTTGCCCTATTCAGCGGCTGTCTCTAATTTTCAGAAAAGGATGTAGCTGTTTTCTTTTTTCACAGTTATGAAAGGATTAGATATACGATGAGTTATTACGATGAAACACCTTCTCCGAAGGAACATTCAGATACAAATGAAACCCGGCGCAATCGTTCGCGCCGCTATGCCACGATGTCAATGATGTGCGGCATCTTCGCATTTTTCTCCCTGTTTTTGAGTTTTTCCGCCGCGATTCTGCTCGGAATGTCGGCGAATGTACTGTTTGTCCTATCCAAGGAGGAAGGACAGCCGCGGCGCGGCAGCGCAGTGGTCGGGCTGATACTGGGAGTTATGTCTACCATCTTTGGAGTAGTTGAGTTTTTCTGCCTGATCCAGGTGTACCATATGATTACGGATCCGCAATATGCGCCGTTTTTTGATCAGGCAATGGAGTTGTATGAGAGTTTGATTGGTCCGTTACAATAAAATAATTGGCAAGGGGACCTTTTTCTGTGTATTTCTTGCGTTAAAAAGCACACCGCGTCATGAATGACTTTGGCGTGCTTTTTACTTTATATCCTATTTTGTATAGCGAATCGTCTGGCGGATATCTTCCTCGAATGCCGCTGCCAGTTTCCGGAAGCGTGCTTCGGTCATTTCTCCGGTTACGACCGCAAATTCGTCCATCTCCGGGAGTTCGATGGTTTCTGCCTCACCGAAGGCTGCACGCACATCGGCAAGTTTGTCAGCTGATTTGCCTGCCAGTCGGAGGAAGTAGCTGAAGGTTACTTCGCCCATCGGTGCAACTGGCTGTTTTTCGTCGCTCCAGCCGGTCGGGATGTTGTCTTCCATGTGTCCGGCGATCTCTACGATGTCGCTGACGACTGCGCTGGCGGTCGGGAGTTTTCCGGCGCCGCTGCCGTAGAACATGACGGTTCCAAGTGTATTGCCGCGAACCATGACTGCATTGTATACGTCATTGACTGCAAAGAGCGGATGATCCGGTCCGATCATCATCGGGCATACATAGACGCTGGCTTTATTGCCTTCCATGCGGCTGGTTCCAAACAGTTTAATCGAGGTTCCCAGCTTTGCCGCATATTTGAAATCGGTATCGGTAATTTTTGTGATGCCCTCGGTCGGCACATCTTCGTAATTTACTTCTTTTCCAGTTGCCAGTGAGGTAAGAATCGTGATCTTGCGGCAGGTATCGTAGCCTTCTACGTCTGCCTCCGGGTTGCGCTCTGCATATCCGAGTTCCTGCGCTTTCTTCAAGGCTTCCTCAAAGGTCTGACCTTCTCTTGCCATCTTGGTAAGGATGTAATTGGTTGTACCGTTTAAGATACCGCTGATTTCCTCGATCTTCTCGCCTGCAAGAGACTGGGTCAGCGGACGCAGAAGCGGGATGCCGCCGCCTACGCTGGCTTCAAAGAGGAAGTTTAAGTTCTTCTCGCGTGCAATCGCCAGAAGCTCGGTGCCGTGTGCCGCTACAAGTGCCTTGTTGGAGGTCACAACGTGCTTACCGGCTAACAGGCACGCTTTTGCAAACTTGTATGCCGGATTGACGCCGCCCATCGCCTCTACAACGATCTCTACTTCTTCGTCTTTTTCAATGATCTCAAAATCATGAACAATCTGCGCTTCGTGCGGATCACCCGGAAATTCACGCAGATCCAGAATATATTTTACTGCAATCTCTTTGCCGGTTTTTTCTGTGATTTTGTCTTTGTTGGTTTCTAATACTTCTACGACTCCAGAACCAATTGTTCCATAGCCCATCACTGCTACCTGAATCATAATCTTTACTCCCTGGCTATAATTTTTACGTTGTGTACTCCCGAATTTTCTTCCATCTCTTCGACCATATGCGATATATTTCCGGTATCCGGGCGGACTTCCACGCTGAGTGTCAGCGTCGCCACATTGTTGACCGGAATACTCTGATGAATCGTCAGAATATTCGCCTTGTAAATCGCTACGATATGAAGAAGATCCGATAAAAGTCCCTGTTCATCATCCATCTGCAGCACCATGGTAATCGTTTTGCCCTTGGCGTTGTCGTAAAACGGAAAAATATCGTCCTTATACTTATAAAAGGAACTCCGGCTGATCCCAAGCTGGTCGGTCGCCTCCTGAATCGTCATCGCCTTTTCCGACGCAATGAGCTTCTTCGCTTCCGCCACCTTCAAAAGGACTTCCGGCACTGCTTTCTGCTTTAACAGATAATACTTTGTTTTTTCTTCCATTCCATCTCCGCTTGTGTACGCACCAGAAATACATTTGTGTTTGCCAGAAAGATATTATCACATTTATTGACACTCTGCAATCTATTTCTTTCATTATAGTCGAATTGTATCTGTAAAAAAACAGCCCAAACTGACGGCACTCGACAGAGCGCTTTCTTCTCCGTCAAACTTTTGTGCCGCCAATCCAGGCTGTTTTATCTTCTTTTATGCTTCTTCTGTCTTCTGGTTTTTCAGGCTGATCCACTTTAAATACGCACTGATAAACAGATCAATATCACCGTCCATCACCGCGTTCACATTGCCGTTTTCCGCGTTTGTCCGGTGATCCTTGACGAGCGTGTACGGCTGCATAACGTAGGAACGAATCTGATTTCCGAAGTTGATGTCCTTGACATCGCCGCGGATGTCGGACAACTTCTCGGCATTTTCCTGTTGTTTGAGCAGGTACAGCTTTGCCTTTAACATCTGCATCGCCTTGTCCTTATTCTGGAACTGGGAACGCTCATTCTGGCACTGTACGACGATACCGGTCGGCAGATGCGTGATACGGATCGCGGAGGACGTCTTGTTGATATGCTGTCCACCGGCACCACTCGAGCGATAAGTATCGATCCGCAGATCGTCCGGATTAATCTCCACATCCAGATCTTCTTCAATATCCGGCATGACATCACAGGAAACGAATGAGGTCTGACGCTTGCCAGCCGCGTTGAACGGGGAAATACGGACCAGACGATGGACGCCTTTCTCCGATTTCAGGTAGCCGTAGGCATTTTCGCCGTTGACCTGCAGTGTGATGGACTTAAGTCCCGCCTCGTCGCCGTCCAGGAAATCAAGCACCTCGGTCGTAAAGCCCTTTTTGTCCGCCCAACGCTGGTACATACGATACAGCATACTGCACCAGTCCATCGCTTCGGTACCGCCCGCGCCCGCGTTCAGCTTAAGGATCGCGTTGCAGCCGTCGTACTCGCCGGACAGGAGTGTCTTTGTGCGGAGTTCTTCCAGCTCTTTGACGAACTCATCTAACATCTCCTGAATCTCCGGAATCATCGCCGGGTCATTTTCCTCATAGCCCATCTCGATCATGACCTGGATATCCTCATACTGCTGTTCAAGGTGCTTGTAGCCATCCACGGTATCTTTGAGATTTTTCGCCTCACGGACCGTCTTGGTCGAGCGCTCCGGATCATCCCAGAAGCCCGGTTCTTCCATTGATTTGTCAAGCTCCGTGATGCGGCGCTCCTTATTTTCCAGATCCAGGGAATCCTTGACCTCTTTCAGCGTCTCATCGTAGGTTGATAATGTATACTTAAACTGATCTAATTCAACCATGCTCTCACCTTCTCCATTCTCATCTATCTGCTGCCATTTTCCTCAACGGTTCAGCATTCTTTCAGTTATATTTTGTTACGGATCACACACATATAGACCGTAACTCTTTTTTATATTTGGAAAAATTCCCGGAACCAGGTATTTCGCCATAGTTTCGGGAATTTTCTGCACAGACTGCTGCAAAATCACGGCAACCTGCCTTCTTTCATCTATTAATTCTTCGCGCACAGCTTCCGTCCACAACACTGTTTGTACTTCTTGCCGGAACCGCATGGGCACGGATCGTTCGGGTAAATCTTCTTCTCCTCACGCTTCTTCGGTGCCTGCACGGTGCTGTCGTCACGGTTGGTTCCCGTTACCTTGGCAGCCGGTTCACGCTCGACCTTCTGCTCTGCACGGATGTGGAACAGAATACGGACGGTATCCTCACGGATCGCTGCCGTCATGCTGTCGAACATCTCATAGCCGCTCATCTTATACTCAACCAGCGGGTCTCTCTGACCATATGCCTGCAGACCGATGCCTTCGCGCAGCTGATCCATATCGTCGATATGAGCCATCCACTTTGCATCAACCACTTTCAGAAGGATCACGCGCTCCATCTCGCGTACCTGTTCCGCGCTTGTAAACTCTGCCTCGCGTGTCTCATAAAGCTTCGTTGCCGCCTCTTTGAGCATATGTTTCAGCTCATTTTTCTTCATATGCTGCTGGTCTTCCGTCAGCTGAATCGGCTCTAACGGGATAACCGGAAGCAGCAGGGAATTTAACTCGGACAGATCCCACTCAGCCGGTTCCTGCTCATCAGAGATGGACATATCTACGGCGTTTTCTACGATATCCGTGATCATCTTCATGATAACGGAACGCATATTCTCGCCATCCAGTACACGGCGGCGCTCTGCGTAGATTGCCTCACGCTGCTCGTTCATAACCTCGTCGTATTTTAACAGGTTCTCGCGGATACCGTAGTTGTTGGTCTCGATCTTCATCTGTGCTTTCTCAATCGCCTTGGAAAGCATCTTGTGCTCGATCTGCTCATTCTCCGGTACGCCCATGGCGTTGAACATATTCATCAGACGCTCTGAACCGAAGAGACGCATCAGGTCATCCTCCAGGGACAGGTAGAAACGTGATTCACCCGGATCGCCCTGACGTCCGGCACGACCGCGCAGCTGGTTATCAATACGTCTGGACTCATGACGCTCTGTACCGATAATCTTTAAGCCGCCCAGTTCTCTGGAAATCTCATCCAGCTTAATATCCGTACCACGACCTGCCATATTAGTCGCGATCGTAACGGCACCATGGATACCTGCATCTGCTACGATCTCAGCCTCCAGCTCATGGAACTTCGCATTTAATACCTTATGCGGAATGCCGCGTCTTGTCAGCATCTTGCTCAGAAGCTCGGAAGTCTCGATCGTAATGGTACCAACCAGAACCGGCTGTCCCTTTTCATGGGCTGCTGCCACTTCCTCGACAACCGCATGGAATTTCTCTTTTTTCGTCTTATAAACCGCATCCTCGTAATCAATACGCTGTACCGGGCGGTTCGTCGGGATGGAGATAACGTCCATCTGGTAAATGTTACGGAATTCCTTCTCCTCGGTCTGTGCCGTACCGGTCATACCAGCCTTCTTGTTGAACTTGTTGAAGAAGTTCTGGAAGGTAATGGTTGCCAGCGTGCGGCTCTCACGGCGCACATGTACGTGCTCCTTCGCCTCAATCGCCTGATGGAGACCATCGGAATAACGGCGTCCCGGCATGATACGTCCGGTAAACTCATCGACGATCAGAACCTCGTCATCTTTTACCACATAGTCCTTATCGCGGAACATCAGGTAGTTGGCACGCAGTGCCAGGATGATGTTGTGCTGGATCTCCAGGTTCTCCGGATCCGCCAGGTTCTCGATGTGGAAGAAATCTTCAACCTTCTTCACACCAGCCTCGGTCAGGTTGACTACTTTATCTTTCTCATTGACTACGAAATCGCCTGTCTCCTCGATCTCCTCGCCCATGATGGCTGCCATCTTGGAAAATTCCGCTGATTCCTCGCCCTTTTCCAGCTGACGTGCCAGAATATCGCACACCTCATAGAGCTTCGTGGACTTGCCGCTCTGTCCGGAAATGATAAGCGGAGTTCTCGCCTCATCGATCAGGACGGAATCGACCTCATCGATAATCGCATAGTCCAGATTCCGCATAACCATCTGCTCTTTGTAGATCGCCATGTTGTCACGCAGATAATCGAAACCAAGCTCATTGTTGGTAACGTAGGTAATATCACAGTTGTAAGCTTCCCGGCGCTCGTCGGAATTCATCGAGTTTAAAACCACGCCGACCGTCAGACCGAGGAATCTGTGAACCTCGCCCATCCACTCTGCATCTCGTTTTGCCAGATAGTCGTTGACGGTAACGATGAATACACCCTTTCCAGCCAGCGCATTTAAGTACGCCGGTGCGGTGGAAACCAAGGTTTTACCCTCACCAGTACGCATCTCTGCGATACGTCCCTGATGCAGGACGATACCACCGATCAGCTGAACCGGGTAATGCTCCATATTTAATACTCGTCTCGCCGCCTCACGCACGGTTGCAAATGCCTCCGGCAGAAGGTCGTCCAGCGTCTCGCCGTTCGCAAGGCGCTCTTTGAACTTGCGCGTATTGTCACGCAGTTCATCATCCGATAAGGCAGTCATCTGCTCGCGCATACCTAGAATCTTATCCACGATCGGGCGGATCAGCTTCAGCTCGCGCTCGCTGTGGGTACCAAACACTTTCTCTATCAGATTCATGCTTTTCTCTCCTATTTCTTACATTCTAAATCTAGTTATTTTATTTCATTCCATCATAAATGATATGTTTTAATACATAAAGATCATATAGGCATAGTTATACAATCTTATTTATTCTAACACTAACGGGGATTTTATTCAATGATTTCATTATTTTTTTACATTTACGCTGCGCTCGCGCCCGGCTGAGATAACCCGAACCTGCCGTATCCGGAAAATCCCAGCCATAAAATAAGCCCCTCCATACACGAACAAAGGGACCTGCTTACCTCGCTTCCAGCATGGTAAACAAATCCCTGTTTCTATGAAATATATTCCCCGAAAATACCTATTTATTATTTTGCTTTTTTCAGTTCCTCAATCCCGCCGCCTGCTTCCAGAATCCGGGAAAATTCTTCTTCTTTTGCCGCGGACTTCTCCGCTTTTTCAAGCACTTCCTCGACAAGCTCATTCGGAACAATGCAGACACCCGAACCGTCTGCCACGATCAGGTCGCCCGGCATGACAAGGCAGCCGCAGAGGCTGACCGGTCCGTTCACTTCTGCACACTCCATGCGGTATTTTCCGGTCATCGGCGTCACGCCGCAGGAAAAGACCGGGAAATCCATCCGGCTGATCTCCTCCGTATCGCGGCAGCTTCCATAGGCGATGCAGCCAGCAAATCCCCGCACTTTTGCCAGATGGCAGCTCTGTCCGCCGATGTTGGAATATTCCAGATTTCCGCCGAAATCCGACACCAGCACATCGCCCGCCTCGCCCAGGTAGAAAATATCCTTCGTGGACATCAAAATCTTATCTTTGTCTCGCTGTCCCTGCGTCGCCGTCTTGCGGGACGGGATGCTGCGGACCGTGACAGCTGTTCCCACCAGGCGTGAGCCTGCCTTGACTGGCTTTAAGCAGGTGTTTGGAACAGCACCGTGAATGCCGTAAGTATCCAGAATGTCCGATACAGCCGTACTCATATCTTCCAGCGCATAGTAGCGGTCAATCACCTCTTTGCTGGTACGTGGAATCTGAATCTGCACAATCTTTTCGCGCGGAACTGTGCCCCAGATGCGCCCTTCTGCCTTATATTTTTCATAATCAGCGTCTCTCTGCGCCTGCATTTCTTCTATATTCATAGACTCTCTTTCCCTTTCTTTTAAACTATTTCTCACGTTTTGGCTGTTTCAATCTTTCGCGACTGATTATACGCCCGCAGTCCCCGCCCCATCGGGCATCCGGGATTCCGGGCGTACAGACAGGATTCAGCGTCTACTCACAATACTCACAAGCAACCGCCCGATTCCCATTTTTATTTTGTGTTTTTGTAAAAGTTAATCAAGCTTCCCGCCAGCAGAACTTCCTTCTCCGCCTCGGTCACATCCTTGAGAGCCAGCATAAGCTTCCGGCTGCTGCCGTCTGTTCCGATAACGGTTGCTTCAAATTCCTTTGCACCCTTTTCAACTGCTTCACGGATACCCGGCAGATATACATACTCGCCAGCTTCCAGATTAATTTCCGCCTCATCACAGGTAAATGGAAGGATACCCCAGTTGACGCAGTTGCTGCGGTAACGCTTGGTTGCGTACTCGATACAGATGTCAGCCAGACCGCCAAGCACCTTCTGACAGCTTGCTGCATACTCGCGGGCAGAACCATCACCCGGACGTTTTGCATACAGTACGGAACCAATACCGGTTGTCTGCATCAGCTCCTCAAGCGATGTTGTAACGCCAGCTGCCTGCAGTACCTGATAAAATTCACCAGCCTTAGCGCTGTCACCAGCCAGACGAGCCTTCTCATACTCCTGTGCCGCTTTCGCACGGCCAACATACTTCGGATCCTTACGAATCAGGGTAAATTCTGAAATCTTGTACGGATTAGAACGATAGGAGGCTGTCTCACCGGACGGAATCAGTTCGTCTGTGGTTGTCACTTCGTCACGGATTACGCTGGCTACCTGTAATAACAGATTTTCTTTTAACGGCTCCATCTCCGGCCAGTCCTTGATGGACGGTCCATAAACGATCTCTGTCTCCGGTTTTGCTTTTCCAAATCCATTGTATACAATGTTCTCGTAAATGTGCTCATTGAATTCATAGGATGGTGTTTCAAATACAACCGGGCAGTTCTCTGCAGAGGTTAAATAGCCGCCATTAAATGCAGTTGCCGCGATTGACTTGGAATCCATCAGTGCAACCGATGCGATCTGACCGGTTGCCGGGTTGCTTCCCTCACGGTTCGGGAAGTTACGAGTGCTATGACGGATACAGAAATCATTGTTTCCAGGTGCATCCGATGCGCCGAAGCACGGTCCGCAGAATGCTGTCTTCACACGCACCCCATATCCCATCAGGTCATTTAAGACACCGATTTTGTTTAACTCATACATAATCGGCTGAGATGCCGGATAAATATTGAATGGGAAGGTTCCCAGTCCTTTGTCCATCTTCTTCGCGATCTGGTCAACCGCATAGATATTTTCGAAGGAACCGGCTGCACAGCCTGCGATCGCCGCCTGATCAACCTTGATCTTGCCGTCATGAATCTTAGAGCAGAGATCCAGATGAATATCCTTGTTATTCTCGAAAACACGCTCTGCCTCTTTTTCTACCATCTTTAAATATTTCTCCGGTTCAGCGATGACATCCGCTAACGGATATGCATTGCTTGGATGGAACGGAAGCGCAATCATCGGAACGATCGTATCCAGATTTACCTCTACTACGCCGTCATAGAGTGCTGCATTGCCCGGAACCATCTCCTTGAAGCCCTGCGGACGTTTGTGAATCTCGAAATACTCTTTTACCTTGTCATCGGTCTCCCATACAGAAGACAGGCAGGCAGACTCGGTTGTCATCGTATCAATACCGTTTCTGAAATCCATTGAGAGGCTGTGTACGCCCGGTCCAATGAACTCAAGGACTTTATTCTTCACAAAATTATTCTTAAATACCTTGCCGATGATGCTCAAAGCCACATCCATCGGACCAACCCACGGCTTCGGGGTACCGGTTAAAAGAACGGCAATCACACCCGGATAGTCGATCTCATAGTATTTTCCCAGCATTGCCTTTGCAAGCTCCGGACCGCCTTCGCCGATGGAGACAGAACCCTGTGTACCATAACGGGTGTGGGAATCGGATACAATCGACATATCGCCGGAGTTAACGATCATCTCACGCATGTACTGATGGATGACTGCCTCATGCGGCGGAACGAAGATACCACCGGATTTGCGGCAGGCAGATTCTGCATATTTGTGGACATCGGTGTTAATAGTACCTCCGACTGCACACAGACAGTTATGGCAGTTTGTAAATACACACGGCATCGGGAACTCTTTCAGACCGCTTGCGTAAGCTGTCTGGAGAATGCCGACGTAGGTATTGTCATACACACCCATAGAATCAAACTGGATTTCCAGATGTTCCATATTGTCTGAGTGATTGTGTTTTGAAAGCACCTGCCAGGTCAGTGTTTCTTTCTTTGCTGCTTCTTCAGAAAGCTTTGCAGCTTCCTCTGCACTTGCAATGTGATCGTTATTTATAATGAATTGTTTTCCCTCATGTAAGGTTACCATATATGTACTCCTTTCGTTACGATTCGTGCCAATCGAATCATTCTCATTTTTCTGCTAAAAATCGGCTTTTCAATTCAAAAATATCTCGGCTTTTTTCTCTACCGGGTCTTAAATACTATGCAGACGGGGCTCTCCGTTTCTACTACCACCGGATTTTCCTGTAAACTTCCATTCTCATTTCTCTTGAAGCATACAATGGTGTCTGTTACCTCATTGGCTGCAGCAACCCACTCTCCATCCGGACTGACAGTCAAAAATCTTGGCTGTTCACCGCCGGTCTTAATGTTCTGCATCCAGCTCATCCGGCCTGTCTCAGCGTCAAGATGGTACACGCTCACGCTGTCATGCTTGCGGTTCGATACGTACAGGGTCTTTCCCTCTGCATCCATATCGATAGCGCTCGCCCAGCCGTCTCCAGCATAGTCCTCCGGCAGACTCGTCAAAATCTGCATCGGCTCCAGCGTTCCCTCGTTCTCATCAAACCGGTACGCCGCTACCGTACTGTCTTTCTCATTCACGCAATAGCAGAAACGGTTGCTCGGTGCAAATACGCAGTGTCTCGGCTCTGCCCCTGTGCGTCCCTTGATGGCAAAATGCTCTCTCAGTGTTCCTTCTGTTCCGTTTGTTTCAAATAATGTAATTTTTCCGACACCCTGAAGCCGTCCCTGGGATGGAACTGCCAGCCAGCGTCCGCTCCGATCAAGCATCGTCTGATGCGGATGGGAAATATAACCCGGACCGCCGTTACCGGAAATGAAATACAATTCCTTGATTTTTCCAAGACTTCCATCCTCCAGCACCGGAATCAATGAAACTGCACCGGTCTGTAAATTTGCCACATACAGCCATTTTCCGCTTCTATCAAGCACCAGATGCACCGGATTCGTTCCGTGTGTGCCCACTGTATTGCAGTAGACAAGATTTCCATCCGGCTGGATTCGATAAGCGCTGACTTCGCTGTAATCACCATGAATGGTATACAGCATGTCCTGTGCTTCATTCAGACAAAAATAGGACGGATTAACCGGACCTTCTAAAAGTCCAACCGGTTTCCAGGTTCCATTTTCTATCTCAAAAATACGGATGCCTTTGCCGCGGGCGTTACGCTCCTTGGTGGTGCGGCATCCTACATATGCGAACTGTTTCATGATAGATTCTCCCTATCCTTTCCTTAAACTTCCACTTAACGTTTGTTCAGAAACCAGCCTGTTCCATTTTCAAAACCAAATCCATTCAAAATGGCATTCCGTTTTCTGAACTTCCGCTTTCTCCTCTTGGCTCTGTCAATTATCCAACAAAACTTGTCACTCCGATAAAGGTCAGTACACACACAATCACAACGACTGTCGCGGACAGTGCGAACAGAGTACCGAACATCTTCTGCTGCTCCTTATCGCTGCAGTCCGTCTCCTGTGCATAGCTTGCCAGAATCAGGCTGCCGCCGGTTGAAAGCGGGCTGATACCTGCAACAGTTGCGCTGCACACGATTGCAGTGATAATCTGCATGACGGATGCACCACCTACCTGGGATGCGATATCCGGAACCGTCGGAATCAGAGTCGGGAATACAACGCCGTTTGCACTGGAAAACCAGGACATTAAGCCTGCCGTAAAGCCCATGATCGAACCAGCCGTCCGCTTCGTCATAAAGGATGCCAGGATGGAGGAAAGCAGGTCGATGCCGCCCATTGTCTGGGTAATATTCATCAGAACATTGACGCCTGCAATCAGAATCAGAACACTCCACGGAATCGCCTTGATCGCTTTTTTCTCATCTGCTGTTCCAAGTAAAATCAGAATCATTGCCAGTGTGAAGCAGAGAAGTCCTACATCATAGGAGAAGCCGACAACCAGCACAACCATGATTACCAGAGCAATCAGGCTGAGCCACTGATTCCGCGTAAATTTCTCCACCTTTTTCTCGCCGCTCTCTGCATTTCCGCGCAGCTTGTAGCCGCCTAAAAGGATATACATCGCAACTGCACAGACAAAGTTGCTGACGCTGACACCGATGAAAATATTGTTGATGGAACCTTCAATTCCCATCTCTGTCATCATATCACCTACGATAATACCTGTCAGGGCAATCGGGGAAGCCGTTCCGCCGACCGCACCGAGAATCGCCATGACACCCATCAGAATCGGACTTACCTTCATCTGTACTGCCAATGCGACTGCAAAAAGGACGGTAACCGACTGCACGCTGATCGCGCCCGGTCCGGCTGCAGATAAACCAAAACTAACTACATAAATGATAATCGGTACTAAAAATAAATGTTTCCCGCAAAGTCCTATTAGACGATCCGATATCTTTTCCAGAGTTCCATTCTGCTGTAGGAGGCTGAAAAACAGCATCGTTCCGAGCAGGGTTGCAAACAGCTTAAATGGAAATCCTTTATAGATATCTGACGCACCTATGCCGCCAATTTTTCCCAGTATCAAAGCCAGACCGAAGCAGACCAGACCTACATTTGTTTTCTTCACAAATCCAAGTACAATCGCCCCAATCAGGCATCCAAGTGCTATTACCTGAAGTCCCATAATCATTCTCCCTCTTCTATCTTGTGTTTGTTGCCAGGTTACCTTTATTCTTTTACGACGTCCATTGCAATGTGGAAAAGCTTGCTTTTTTACTTTTCCAGCTATCTTCCACTTTCATTTCTTGCATTAGTCTCTCACATACACCCAGCCGTCCATGATACGTCTCGCCGTCCGTGTCACGCCGCCCTTGATGACTTTTTCGCCATCCATCTTAACATCCACTTCGGTCACGCCGCTCGCATGTCCCAGACGGATAATATCCTGATCCGGCGCCGGGTTGACAATCTCATTGACGATTGTGCCTGAAATCCGTGCTGCTGCGCCTGTTCCGACTGCTACAGTCATCGGGTACGCCTTGTGAAGTGCGCCGACCGAGATCGCCCGGCAGCAGAGATCCATCGTATCTGCTTTTACTTCATTTCCATCCATATTGATGTAGTCTTGCGGGGCAGAGACAATGGAAACCTTCGGAGCCGACGTCGATTTCGTCCGCGCGTCCTCCCAGTTCTCCACGAAACCGCATTTCACTGCCGCCATGCCGCGGATACGCTCGATGTGTTCCATCACATCTTTATTCTGATTCAGTTCCGTAAGCTCGGATCCCTTAATTCCCAGATCCGATGCTTTGATAAATACCATCGGGTTCGAACAATCAAGTACAGTCACTTCCGCCGGACCATATCCCGGTACATCGAATACCTCTTTTTTCTGACCGGTCGGGAACAGCTTTCCTGTCTTGGAACCAGCCGGGTCCTCAAAATACATATCGATGCGGGAACCCGTTCCCGGAACCCCCTGAATCACCTCGTCGCCGTGTACCATCGCATGACCGTCCTCAACGCGGACATGTTCCTCAATGATCTTATTGGTGTTCGTATTTAACACGCGCACCACCGTGATCGGCTCAACCGCCGGAACCAGACCTTCATCAATCGCAAACGGACCAACCGCCGATGAGATGTTTCCGCAGTTTGCACTTCCGTCCACTCTCGGAATCACGATATCCACCTGACGGAATGTGTATTCCACATCCACGCCCGGCTTGTCGGACGGTGCAATGATCGCAATCTTGCTGGTCGAAGAAACCGTTCCTCCCATGCCGTCAATCTGCTTCACATCCGGGGTACCCATGACTTTCAGGAAAATATCATCCCAAAGACTCTTATCCTCCGGCAGATCCTTCTCGTGGAAAAATACCGCTTTGCTGGTACCTCCTCTCATGTAGACACATGGATATTTTTTCATGTACATAATTCTCCTCCTTCTCCTATAATGCTTATTTTCATTGAACCTTCTTTTTTGTTTCACTGCTTCTATGTTGTGTTTTTACTTTCACATCTGCAGCTGCCCTTGTGCTGTGTTTTGAACGGAGTTTTCCTTGGCTCCTGCCCTGTATCGCACGAAATTTTCAGTTCAGAAAATCCCCACCTGTGAACAGTTACAAATTCCTGCTGCCACCACGTTTTCTTACGGCACTTTCGGTTCCAAAAGTGCCT
>OGYH01001547.1_pt1 | contig 21089 bp, 19 predicted proteins | sample 1576511 | NCBI WGS metagenome assembly OGYH01 (sample SAMEA3541522, study PRJEB24748) | human gut metagenome | biome: human gut; feature: human-associated habitat; material: faeces | place: China | collected 2012
CTCTCGGTAATTTGCTGGCTTTTACTGTCACGGCAGGACAATACTCCGAGTATCCACATATGGGTAAGTCAACGCCAGCAACGAACTATGCAAACAAAGCATCTCCACTTCTGTTTCTGGAATCCGCTCCCTCAGGTTGCGTTATGGAGTTGCTTCCATGAAGAAGCTCCTGACAACTTTGGAAAATCGGCAGGGACAGCTCGCGCCACAGCCCACCACCTCAACATTATCAAAACAAAAGCAAGGCATTTCCCGAATGCATACTTTCTCTCTATTTCGATTCAATCGATCACGATATTGCCCCAACTGATACTTCTGCTCTTTCCATTTTCAGATATAATGGAAAAATATCGAACAGACCTTTTCATTCCATTTTGGATTCTCTCTGTTAATCAAGGGCCAATATTTTATAGGAGAAACTCCCCATCCAACCTCTTCATCCCATAGCCTGTTCCGTAAACTCAAAGCTTTTAAGCTGCAATTGTCCGTCCTGATAATGTACTATGACGTGGAATCTGGCCTCTTTCCATATGATTTCCTCGCCGTCAACCTCTCTGAAACGCTGAAGACTGCCAAACATTTCCCAGTGGTTTTCGCCTATGGGCTCTATCATCTCCACGTTGGCATAGCCTGGCAGCAAGTCATCCGAGGACAGGTTGCATACATTGCCCGTTTTATCGCTTAGAACGGAAAAATCAATAAAATAACCGTTACCATCAAAGTAGGTCCCCTCGAAGTCTTCGTATCTGCTCACTTCCTGACCGAAGATGGTTCGGGCAATCTCTTCCACCCCATCCTTCGGCACATAACCCTGATATTCTTCAGATATACCCTGGAAAAAATCAGGATGTTCATCACGATCCAGACCACAGACCGAGCCTTCAGACAGGATGAGGAAAAAAAGCGCATCCCGGCACAGCTCGTTCTGGGATTTATGAGCATTCTTTGTCAGACCCATACTCCACAGGACAAGCAAATTATCCTTCATGACGAACTGTTCCGCTCGGGACGGGAGTATTCCTTCCGCGAAAGTGGGCAGGGGGCAGAGCAGCTGATACACCAATACCATCAAAAGCAAAACCTTGTTCATAATTCGCCTCGCTGAAGAAATTTACTGTGCGTTGAAGTCGAGGGAAAGGATGCACCAATGCCTGCCCGTCTTTTTGGCGATCAGGCGGAATGTATCCCGCTTGGTTACGCGCAAGATATCGCCTTCTGCCTGATACAGGCCCCGCACTTCGCCTTCCATGACCCATGTGTCATTTTCAGGGTACAGATTAAACGACTGGGCAAAAGCCCCATGCTCATGGTACAGAGGCCAAGACTCGAACAGCCGGACATCATCAACGAACAGCCCTTCCTCCTTCCGCAGGAAGTAGTCGGCCTGAGGTAGGGCGGACTTGTCGAAGGGCCAGCCCAGCCACTCCTGCGCTACGCTCTCCAATTTCGCAAACGGAACATAAAGCCTGTACTGCTCTGGCACTCCGTTAAAAAGTCGCAGAAGTTTCCGCTTATCCTCTTCATTGTCACACGCCTCGGGAAAATTCATGATGCCTTCATTTGAGGCCATCACTAGGAGCTGAAGCGCTGTGCGCGCAACGAAAGAAGGAGAAAGCTGTCCGTTTTCCACCAGACCGAAGGTTTCCGGTCGTGACGTGTCTTTAGGATTCCGCTCGCCGATACTGACACGCAGTTTCCAGAACGAGACCACATTGTCCAGCAAAAGCAACCTGTCCGAGCGACTCATCAACTTGGCCACATTGTTCAGCTCGCGTACTTTCTCAGAATTGACCGGCAGGGGAGGTCGGGGGCGTATGGCATCTTTGCCAGCACGAACCGGAGCTGCGATGCTCAGACACAGGAAAAAACACGCTGCGGACAACAACAGGCGTGTGCGTATGTCTTTCATGGTTCCCTCCTCAGGCATTAAATATACTACCAGTTAGTAGCAAGTTTACCCTGAAAGGGGGCGGCTATGCATCATCCTTGTGATGAGAAAGGGACAAAACATCTAAGGAAAGTGGAATCATCATGAAGATGAAGCGGGCTTCTGACGTCCTTCTTCTGCTTTCAGGATTCTACCGCAGTGCTTCGGGACGTCCAGTCTTGCCGCCTGCCCGCCATCATCTGGGTATAGACCCTCATCTCGTGACGGGCAGGAGCTCGGAGAAAAGTTCAAGGAAGTAGGATGGGACGGCAGCGAACACTTCGTCAAATTCCCCACCCTGAGGAACCTCACAGGAACTTGACCGCCTGCTGCCCCCCCCCTGACGGAACGTCGGGACGCCTCATACGCTCATGATGAGCACAGGCATCCCAAATACCAACGAAGTTCAGCCTGAACAAAAAGTGCTCCTCACGGGGAGCGCCTTCTTTGTTAGTGGACAGGACGCATGGGACGTTTCACTGCTGAAAGACCGAACCTTGGACACTCCCTTGCAAAAAAGGAGAGTATTGCATAAAGAATGTTATAATGACATACTCCAGTTAAGGAGTTCTTTATGCAATACTGTCCAAAATGTGCGTCAGAGCGGATTATGAAGAATGGAAGACACTTGGAGCGTCAGAGATTTCGGTGCAAAGACTGCGGTTTTCAATTTACCCGTGACACTCCCAGAGGACGACCGGCAACGGAAAAGGCAATGGCCATCCTGCTTTATACTTTGGGCCTTTCGTTTAATGCCATAGCACGTATTTATGGAGTTGCAACATCGACCGTCATGCGTTGGGTCCGGGATTTCGCTGAAAAAACTTATGAAAAGCCTTCTCCTGGGGAAGCTGTCATCATAGAACTTGATGAGATGTGGCACTATTTGCATTCAAAAAAAACAAACTATGGCTCTGGAAAGCTTATTGTCGCGATACCGGTCAACTCATTGACTGGGAATGTAGCAATCGTGACCAAAGCACTCTTGCAAGATTGATGGCAAGGCTTCGCCGTTGGTCTGTCTGGTTCTTCTGTACCGACAACTGGAAAGTATATCCACGGGAAATACCCGAGGACGACCTCATTCAAGGAAAACGGGGAACCGTGCGAATTGAACGAAATAATGCCCGCCAAAGACACTGGTTTGCCCGTTTCAAACGTAAATCTCAGGTGGTTTCAAGGTCCTTGCGAATGGTTGATCTCACAATATCTCTCTTTGCCAGATTTCATGTGAACGGGCAAAGAGAAGATATTTTATCATTCTTTTAGCAATACTCTCCAAAAAAGAACTGGGCAGAGAGGTTCAGAGCAGGCCGTATGCGATGTGGGGACGACATCGCGCCTTGATGCTTCGACCATCTTCCTGACCACGCTATCCTGAAGACCCTTCCTCAGCATAAGCCCAATGGCGACGCGAACTTCTATATCGCCACCCGCTGGCATCAGCGTTTTTTAAGAAATAATCCCTCCGCAGTTGCCCCGTTCCCTACACGGTACCGGCAGTCTTTACCATCGACATACCTAGAAACAAGGAAATCATTATACAGCAATATCTCTATGGCACAAGTCTCGTCTTCTTCAATGAGGATCCTGTTACCATGTAAATTGGCCACTGCGATCTCACCGGACAATGCATCCTCTGGAAAACAGGCCATCCTGTAGGATGGTGCTCCAGTAAGTCCTATAAGGCGATAGCGGACGGTCCCGTCATTACTAACCTGCAAGACAACAGTGCCGTCATCGCAATTATCCCCAAGGCTGTATGCGTATGTCCCAGAAGCTTTTTCCACGTCAAATGACCAATTGTAGGGAGCATGTGTTCTTTCAACAACGCTGACCTTGATGGTAAATTTCTTGCCGTCTTTATATTCATAGTCTCCTTCATTTTTCTCAACGATCCGCGGGCGGCCATGCCATGTTCCCGACAGAACTCCATTGACAAGAGTGCCAGTGATCGTGCCGGAGATATCCCCGTTCGGCAACATCTCATGCAGACGATACGAACCATCATCCTCTTCCCTGCCCAGAAGACGAATAGGAATCTTGGCTTTCGTACGTGTATAGACGATCTCACCGGAGACGAGACCATCCCTGATGTCGAACCAGATGGAAACAGGGATCTTGTCGTTAATGACTCCTTTGCCCTCATAATACTGAACCCTCGCAGCATCGTTCCGCTCCGTCGCCACATGTTCAGTCTTGCTCGACGTAAATTCGGTATCGATTCTGGAAGCAAGGCGCTGCTTCAGATCTTTAGGTTCTTTCTGGTCATTAGCATCGACACTGGCAATAAACTCCTCGATCAAATGCCCCGTCAGTGTGCCTTGATGTTTTTTTACGATAAAGCCCATCATTTCATGCTTCCACCAGTTCCACCGGTCATACATGAATCCATCCTGGTCACGAGGTGGAATCTTCCGGAATAACATAAGGTTGATGATCGCATGATAGCGTTTCACGGCATCAGGTGCATACGGATTTTTCGCATTACTACGCAGGAATTTCTCCAGTTGGACGGCCCAATCAGCCATATGAATCTGTGACCAGAGCATAACGTACTCCTCACCGCCCAGATCCTCGTTACAAAGCGGCTGGGAGACCAGCACATCCACAAAAGTCCTGCCCTCCGGGCTGAAGTGAACGCGCTTATAGATCGAGGGATAATTCAAACGCAGAAATGCCATCCCTTCCGCTGTGTCGGGGATGAGGCACAGTGAATCGAGCATGGCCAGAACTTTTTTGTCGGAGGCACTCAATTCTTCCTTGGCGAAAGCCCAACGCTCAAGCACAGGCTCAACAAGTCCCGTTATTTCCTCTTTGACATCCGAGTTCCGAAGTGCGCTCAGGGGCATCTCATCCATGTCAAGCAAAGAGCGTATAATCTGTTCCTCAGGTCTCTCGCCGATTGTGGACAACTCGATATTGCATTCCGTGCTCCATCGCTGCACGGCCTTCAGCATGGCGGTTTCATCCACTGCCCCGTCACAGGACACATCGGCCGATACAACCGTTTTCAGAAGATCAACAGGGACAGCCTGAGCCTCAGCCCTCCATCCCAGAATCATCAAAACCAAAACGATGCTTTTCCAGAATGAATACATACTTCCTCCCTATTTCGAGCCAAACGATAACTAATGTTGCCCAGCTGATGCTTCTATCTTCCCGTTTTCAAATATGATGGAGAACCTGCGAACTGACTATTCCATTCCACGGCAGGCCATCTCAGATAGTCAGAGTGCTATTTTATAGAATAAACGCTCCGTCACTCTTTTCAATTCGTATCCAATTCCGTGATATTAAATCTTCTCATCTGCAATTTTCCGTCATGATAATACACTTCTCCATCAAACGATGCACTTTTTAATATAAGCACTCCGCCATCTACATCCTTCAGTATACGCAGAAGCTTGGCATATACTGTCCAGCTGGTGTCGTTTATGGGCTCCGCTATCGGCTGGTAGACATGGCCAGGCCGCCGGTCATCCGGCATCAGGTGGCACAGGTACCCGGTTTTATCGCTCAGAACGGAAAAATCGAGAAAATAGCCGTTACCGTTAAAGAACGTGCCCTCGGGGCAACGTGCTGACTCACTTCCTGAGCAAAAATAGTTCGGGCAACCTCTTCCACCTTTTGTTTCGGTACGAATCCCTGATAGTTTTCGGGGATGTCCTGGAAGAACCCAGGATATCTGCTGCGCTCCATGCCACAAGCAGATGAGCCTTCAGACAAAATGACGAAGAAAAGAGCATCCCGGCACAGCGTGTCCTGATTCTTGGGCACACTCTCCTTCAGGCCCATGCTCCACAGAACGAGCATGCTATCCTGCAGGAGAAGTTCCTCCACCCTGGTCGGACCGCTGTCCTGTGCGGGTACAGAGAGGGGCAGAACATCTGGCACATCAGTATCATCAACAGCATGATCTTTTTCATGATCCACCTCACAAAGGAAAGGCTCTACACGTTAAAGTCGAGGGCAAGGATACGCCAGTACTTACCCGTCTTTTTGACTGCCCAGGCGGAACGTCTCGCACATGATCACGTCCAGGGTACCGTTTTGCACCTGCTGGATGCCCCATACGTCGCCTTTCATGATCCACTTGTCCTGTTCGAGGTAGACCTTTTTCCTTCAGCAGAAGGTAGTCAACCTGAGGCAGGGCCGCCTTATCAAAGGGCCAGCCCAGCCACTCCTGTGCCGTGCGCTCCAATTGCTCAAAAGAAATACGTATATCGTACCGTTGCGGCACATCGTCAGGGTGACACGGAGTTTACCACTCCGGCACGCTTGGCCTAGGCGCATCAACATTCCTCAGTATGATCTGAAGCGCTGCACGTGCGACAAAACAGGGAGAGAGCTGTCCGGTTTTCACAATACCGAAGGTCTCAGGTCGTATCATCTCGTCAGGCTGCCCCTCGCCGATCTTCACATGCAGTTTCCATAACGAGGCAATATTGCTCAGCAAAAGCAACCAGTCCGCACGACTCGACATGGACACATCTGCCGACTCAGGCGACAGCTCAGTATCTGCCTGCACTGGAGGGAACGGTTACGTGGCATCCTCTACGGCACGAACCGGAGATGCAAAAGTCAGACACAGCAAAAAACACTCTACGGACAACAACAGACGTGTGCATAAGTCTTTCACGGTTCTCTCCTCAGAGGGTAAACATGCTACCAGCTGGTAGCATGTTTACCCTGAAAGGGGACGACCATGCATCATCCTTGTGATGAAAACTGGACAAAAATCTAAGAAAAGCAGGGTCATCATGAAGATGAAGCGAACTTCTGACGCTCTTCTCCTACTTCCAGTATTCTAACGCAGTGGTTCGTTACGTTCAGTTTTTCTGCTTACCCGTCATCATCTGGACGTAGACCATCATTTCCTTGTAGGAAGTAACATTGAGTTTTGCGTAGATATTTCTATTATGTGTACGTATAGTATTGATGGAAAGATTTAGTTTATTGGCAATCTCATGTGAATTGAGACCTGCAATATATAAATCAAAGACAATACGTTCTGCTTTTGTTAGAGTTTCTATTTGATTGATGCACATACGATATGCACTCAGCTCTACCTGCTCAGAATTTTGCTCTTCAGATGCATTTTCTCCCAGCTGGCAGATCAGTTTCTGCTCTCTGGCCTTCATGAATGCGATAAGATCATCCAATTCTCGAATTTGAGTTGTACAGCCTGCTTCCTCCTTCTTCCTGACATTGTATATGCCCTGTAAGACAGGGGCTGCGTAACACCTGGAAAGAAACATGGCCAGCAGCACAGCAACTGCCAGAAAAATCATCAGAAAAGACGCCACGAGGATATGCCGGTGCATCAGCATGTTTCGTTCCTGGCGCTGGGGCAGCAGCACGGCTGCTACCCAGGAGGATTTCTCTCCAAGAAGCGGAATTGGCGCAAGTCTCAGGGGCTTTTCCCTACCCACAAAAACAAGATTTCCATCACTGTAGCGATTGTAATATTTTTCTACCGTGACCTTGTAGATAGAAAAGTCCTCAGGTACAGCCAATGCAGGGCCATCTTGAAAACCTGCTCCAGTATCCAAGGTGGCCACCCCATCACTATTTTGCTGCCGCAGAGCAAGTACTCCTGTCAGGCCGGTCAGGGATGGCGAAAGGTGCGCATGAGCCAGCTTGAAAAGCAGGCTACTGATTTCAAGACCACAAACCCCATATACTTTACCGTCTTTACCAAGCAAAGGAATACAAATCAGGAGTACTTTTTCCCAAGTTCCACGCAGATAATGGGCCTTGGTAAAAAAATAACTGTTTTTGGGGGATTGTTTTGCCTCCTGGAGCAATTCATTCCAACAGGAGATACTGGACGTATCAAATTCCATGTCCCAGTTATTGTGAATGGCAAAGCGATACTGGCTGGCGACCTGCGGCATTCCACGAAGCCAAACTATAGGAGCCTGTACCGTATTGAAATTGACGGGGGTGTTAATTTTCAGATAAACACCACAACGAGAAGTGGCGGTCTTGGAAAGTGCGCTGTTAAGCGTAGCTTCAAAGATAATAAAAGCCCCGGTGGAACGAGATTCCCTCAGACTCCGAATCAGCAGAGGAGTACTTTCGTATTCCAACTTGCCTATCAGCGAAGCATTGTCACTTACGTTTTCGAATACAGATTTGTTTTTGGCCAGGGTGCTTTCGACCGTACACGTCAGATCATCAGCCATGCGTTGGCTGGCAGCGACAATATTTCCCATATGCAGGGAAATATTTCTTTCATAGATAGTGAGATATTCTTTCATATCCTCACCTATCGTCTTTTGAGAGGCAGGCAGGAAATCGAAGATGTAAAGCAGCGTCATCAAAATAACAAGCAAGAGTAGAACAAAAGACAAAAAATAAACATTCAGGTGCATTCGTAGGGGAAGCTTGCCTTCTCTAAAAAAAAGAGTAAACGGAAGAAATCGCATAGCAGCCACACATCACTGGAAAGGCACGGCTAAACGTTTTTTCATCTGTGTCAATGATGCTCTTACAACGCTCTCAGGATCGCCCTCACCACTATACCGTGTCCCACGATACGAAGAAAGAACATCACGCAGCGCCGCTCCAAACTGCTTTTCCAGTTCTCCGTAATTTTCAAAAGCAGGCACAGAAACAAAAGTGGACGTTTCATAAAGTGACAACAGCACCTTATAAGCTTGTTTATAGCGATCATGAGAAAAATCGGCATATTCTGCCTGTTTCAGTCTCTGAAAGGCCTCCTTTTGAACAGGCATATACCCTCCCTGTACGGCAAGGGAAAAATTAATCTCCGGACTGGTAAGCCATTTGCAGAATACTGCGGCAGCGTATTCCTTTTTCGGGGTGGAGGCACGTGCGTACAGAGAGGAGCCTCGCTGGATGTCCAGCCGTTTTGCCCCCTCAAAGCGTGGTTCAGGAAGTATCGTCAACCTGAGCGGCAGCGTACTGTTGTCCTTCAGCGTAAGGGTATCATTGTAATAAAGAACGGCGGCGGAAGAGCCCACACCACACACCACTTCCCCCATCATCATGACGGTGCTGTTATACCCGGGATTAAGCCACAGTTGACCGTTTACAGAGGCCTTGGCCAAAGGACGCCATAGTTTCAGCAGAGCCGGATTATCCCAGCGGATATTCTCTTTCTCGAAAAAAGGCTCCCCCAACGACTCCGAGTTGAGTATAGCATAGTGCATCCAGTCATCATACATAAAGAAGGATTTACCGCCGGACCATTCATAATAACGAGCGGATGCACGAAAAACTCCTTCCAGAGTAGAGAGATCGGCATAGGATATGCCCGTTTCCCGGCTGAAGGGCTCAAAGAGGGTGTCATTGACATAGAGAAGATTGGTGGATTTGGCAAAAGGAAACCCGTAAAGGGCACCGTCCATCATACCCTCTTCAAGAAAGGCCGGAACATAGTTTTGCAGCTCTTCTTCACTAAAATACTTTTTCCAGTCCAGGACTCTTGAATTCCCGATAATGGCCAATGTCTTGGGATAACAGGTGAAAAGGTCAGGCAGTTCTTCGCTTCCCGGCTCTTCACGGGCTGACGCCACAAGTTCATCATGAATGTTCCAGGTACTGCTGACGGAAGTGACATTAATAATAATCCCCTGTTTTTTCCCCACCGTCTGGTTGAAACGGTCGATCAATATATTCATAGGAGAACGGGCCTGTGCGCCATACACATGCCACATGGTCAAAGTGACGGGCTTGTCGGGATCCAGCGGAGAATCCGTGCAAGAACAAAGCAGAAGCATACTCACAAAGAGCATACCAAGTAGGGATGTCTTACGCACCATTCTTGAAATTTCAGCCAGTTTTGAATTCCGCGTCATTATGCTGTGCTTCATGCTGTCCTGCCATACGCTCAGGTCCAGGCTCCTGAGAAAAATCACAACCAAATTTATACCATTTATTTCTTAGCTCTTTTGGCCGAGAAATTCAATCTGCCAAGCCCGAAAACTTCCTTTCCTGACTTGTATGCAACTTGCAAGCGTTCCCGGTATAACCTCTTTTTTATCAAATAGATAAGTCCATTGTTCATCATTGGGATGAGGCCTTTTTCATCAGCCGGACGAAGCCGATTTCATTGTCTGGATGAGAACTTTTTTTATCAAAAAAATAGGCGAATCAAAAAAAATGCCTCCCGTTCATTACTGAGATGATGCAAAAAAACACATCCTTCAACTATGTTCCACTTAGGAAGCGGAAAAGTTTATGCCCCGGAACAACGCAACCATCTAGCAAGGAAAAGCCATGAGCGATGAAAACAGTTCGTACACGGAAGTTACAAGCACCAGTTGGTTTTCCCGCCTCGGAAATTCCTTCAAGGGAATCGGAACAGGCATTCTCCTGATCATCGCGGCTACCGTACTGCTGTGGTGGAATGAAGGCCGCACCGTACGCACGGGCGACGCCATTGCCGAAGCTCAGATGGTGACGGAGCCCATACCCAGCATCGACAAGATTGACAGCGCTTTTGAAGGCAAGCTGGTGTATGCCAGGGGGAACGCCGTCACAAACGACGAGCTGACTGACCCGGTTTTCGGCGTCAAGGTAAACGCCATTAAGATGCGCCGACACGTGGAATATTACCAGTGGGTCGAACACAGTAAGTCCGAAAAGAGAACGAAGCTGGGCGGCGGAGAAGAAACTGTCACCACTTATACCTATTCCAAGGAATGGGTTGACACTCCCGTGGATTCCCAGACCTTCAAGAAGATGGAAGGACACGAAAACAAGACTCGCATCCAGTCTGAAAACGTGAGCTGGATTGCCCCCAACGTCACCTTTGGAGCGTACCGCTTCCCTGAATTCCTGACCCGCTCCATTAGCGGAGAAAAGGCTCTGACCATTTCCCTCAGTGATGCGCAGCGCGCGGAACTGCAAAAGGCTTTCTTTGCTCCCAACGCCAACATGGATACCTCCCAGGTGGTGGGACAGCAGGGCGCCAGTATGATCCATATCCAGGGCAACACTCTTTATGTAGGCCGCCAGCCCGGTACACCGTCCATCGGTGACGTGCGCGTGACCTTCTTCGAGACCCCGGCCGCCGAGGTCTCCATCCTCGCCAAGGTGAACGGCGATACCTTCGTTCCCTTCCGTGCCTCCAACGGCAACACCTTCTCCCGCCTCAGCATGGGCGTACAGGACATGAACAGCATGTTCGACGCCGCCAAGAGCGGCAACGCCACCATGGCCTGGATCCTGCGCGGCCTGGGCCTCGTGCTGTGCGTCACCGGTTTCGGCATGGTCTTCGCCCCTCTCAAGGTCCTCGCCGACGTCATTCCCCTGCTGGGCAGCATCGTGGGCGCCGGTACGGGTCTGGTGGCTGGCCTGCTGGGCTCTGCCTGGTCACTGGTGATCATCGCCATAGCGTGGATACGTTTCCGTCCCGTGCTGGGCTTCTGCCTGCTGGGAGCAGCGCTTACGCTCGTTATCCTGCTGTTCATCAAGGGACGCATGAAGAAGGCAAATCCTGCCTCGGCCTAGAGTGCAGTGGCGTTCTATCTGTAACCATGAAAAGACAAGGAGCAAAAGATGAAGAAGATTATCGTCGCAATGTTTGTATTGCACGCACTATGTGCAACGGCATGGGCAGCGGATCTCAATCTCAAATGGGACAAGAGCTATGTGTATTGCACCGCTGGCGGCAGGCCGGATGTCGGAAATGGCACCCAAGTTTCGAACTATCTAAAAAAATTCGGAAAAAACTCTTCCGTATATCTTATTACCCCTTCCGGATTTTCGAACAGAGCAGAGGCAGACAAATATGCCCGTTCATTGGGCGGTAGATGCCCGAAAAAATAACTGCGTTAGGGAGCTGTTTACACAAGAATAGAGAGTATCAGTGTTCTCAGGTTGCTACGTTGCGTCCCGTTTGAACAAGCGGACATTCGCAGTCTGAACAAATACCGTCGGCTCAGGGGGAAAATGCAGACGGTGACAGGCAACGTCTCCCAAAGGTTGGACAAAACATTCCTCAAAAAGAAGCAGGAGGGAAACCTATATGTCCATGAAAACCATTCTTTGCGCCATGCTGGCAGTGGGGCTGAGTGTTTCGTCAGCCTATGCGGAGCCTTCCGTCAAGCGTTCCGGCAGCACCATCACCGTGAAAGAAGCGCTCACCGATGATGGCATCAGCCAGGCCAAGGAGTTTGCTGGCAAAATCAAGACACCTACTTTTAAACTTGAGAACATCAACGATGCAGATCTGGTCAAGTTCTGCCAGACCTTCCCCGATGCCACCAGTATCGACATCAAAGGCAAAAAGGATGAACTCACGAGCATCGCTCCTGTGGCGGGGCTCAAAAATCTGACCTCTTTTGAGATGGACGCCAAATCCGTGGCGGATATGTCACCTTTAGCCAACCTCAAGCTAATCAAGCTTGAACTGACCAGCGACGCCATGGGCCCAGACCTTAAATGGATGGCTGGATTGACCGGCCTCAAGGAGGTCGAGATCAACGCCGGGAATTCCCTGACGTCTTTTGAGGGCTTTCCCACTTTGTCTGGCAATCCCCGCGTCACCATCAATGGAGCCGCTCCAACGGATCTCTCGCCGCTTCAGCACCTGGGGAGCTCCAAGCTTGAGCTGAAATACTGCACCATCAATGACCTTGCTCCTCTCGCCAAGATGCCCAACCTGAGCGAACTGAATCTCTATGGAGCAACAGTGAAGGACTTCAGCCCGCTGGCCAACTGTGAAAAACTGAAGAAGCTCACCTACTATGCTGTCAAGGAAGCCGACTTCTCTACTCTGGGTGCGCTGAAGCAGATCGTGGAGCTCAATGGCGGTCTCACCAAGCTGGACAACATAGCCTTTGTCGCCGAATTGCCTGCCCTGCGTGTCTTTGACGTGTTTGCCGAATACGTGACCGACTATTCCCCCCTGGCTTCCTCCAAAGTGGAAAAGCTCCAAATCTGGAAAATGCGCGTTCCCGTGGGTGACCTTGGTAGTGTGGGTAAAACGAAGACGCTGAAGGAACTCAAGCTCTGGTCAGTGGACGGTGCTACCAATTCCGCTGCCCTGGCTGAACTGACGGAGCTGCAGAAGTTCACCATCACCTCGGAGTACAATAAAAAAAGCGGAGACCCCTTTGACATGGCCTGCGCCAAGGGCTGGGGCAAGCTGAAAGAAATGAGCATCACAGGTGCCAAGATCGTGAACGCGGGCAATATGGCCGCTCTCACTTCCATGGAAAAACTTACTCTGGTCAAGGTTAATGTGGAAGGTGAGCCATTCAGCCTGTCTGGTCTGGCCAAACTGTCCAATCTGAACTCGGTCAGAATCAACGACAGCCAGATAGCCGATTTTGAAGCTCTGGCGGGGTGCTCCGGGCTCACCTATGTAGAGATGAAGGGTAGCAAAGGCATCAGCAGCCTGGCCCCCCTCAAGGCCCTGCCAAATCTGAAGAGGATAATCGTTTCCAAAGGGGCCTTCCCTGATGCTGAACTGAGCGGCTTTGCCCAGAACGTGAAGGTTGAACAGCGTTAACATGAACGGGGCCGCAAGCGACAGGGCCTGCGGCCCCCTTGCCAGTCCAAAAAGCAAGATGTTTCTTAAACCTGACTACTCGGGGAGGGTTCGCATGAACATCCTGTGCCATTGCGCGAAAACAGTCTGTACAGTGCTTTTGCTTTTTACCCTGTCCCTGGCACAGGAAGGCTGTTCGCATACGCAGCGTCCATCTCTGGAGGAAGACTGTCTTGCACTGACCATCCTGCATACAAACGATACACATTCCCACATTGCGGGCATCAACAAGTATGGCAACGCCTGCTTTGATGACAAAGAATGCCGCGGCGGACTGAGCCGCATCGCTAGTGCCATACGCGCGGCCAAGTCGCAAAACGACAACGTCATTGCCTTGGATGCGGGTGATCAATTTCAGGGGACCCTTTTCTACAGCGTAAACAAGTGGCCCATGCTTGCCGCGCTGGCGCAGTACATGCCTTACGACGCCATGACACTGGGCAACCATGAATTTGACGAAGGCTGCCTGGAACTGACGCGCTTTCTGGAGGATATTCCCTTTCCCGTGCTGGCAGCCAACCTGAAGCCCGAAAAAGGCTGTCCCATGCTCAAAGGCAACTATGCTCCCTACACCGTACTCACAGTACGCGGGCAAAAAGTAGCCATAGTGGGCATAGCCAACAATGAAGTAGTTAATCTGGCCTCCGCCTGCTCCCATACTCTTTTCGAAGATACGGTCAACTGCCTGCAAAGGACAGTAAAGGAGCTGGAGGGACAAGGTGTAAAGCACATCATCGCTCTTACGCACATTGGACTGGCTGACGACAGGGAACTGGGGCGCAGCGTGGACGGTGTGGATATTATCGTAGGTGGCCATAGTCACAGCTATCTGGGCCCGGACTCCGAGGAAGGTCCCTATCCCATAGTCGAGTATTCCCCCTCTGGACAGCCTGTACTGGTGGTCAGCGCCAAACGGGCCACGCAGTATCTGGGTGAGCTCAATGTCAGTTTTGACAAACAGGGAGTTCCCCTAGCCTGGAGCGGTGGAGCGAGAGAACTTTCTGCCTCAGAACCGCGCAATGCGGAAATAAGTGCCTTGGTAAAGAACTACGCCACCATTCTGGATGAATACCGCAATATCAAGGTAGGCAGCCACAATATTTCCATGCCCGATGGAATGGATGCCTGCCGCGAGGATGACTGCCTGGGAGGCAGCCTTATCGCTGACGCCATGCTGGAATACGCACGCCCCTTTGGCGCGCATGTAGCCCTGTGTAACGGCGGCAGCGTGCGAGCTGCCCTTCCTGCAGGATCCATTTCCCGGGGCGATCTGCTCAGCGTCATCCCGTTCGGCAACACTCTGGTGATACGCGAACTCACGGGAGAACTATTATTGGCAGCCCTTGAACATGGCGTTTCTGAAGAAGGCGCCAAGGGCCCGCGCCTTCTGCACACCGCAGGTCTGCGCTATGTCGTTGACGGTACGCGTCCGGCGGGTTCCCGCGTAGTCAAGGCGGAAATCCTGGATGAAAAGGACACGGCCACTTCCCTCGACCCCAAAGCCCACTATGGCATCATCATCACCGATTATCTGGCACGCGGCGGGGATGCTTACGAAATGCTCAAGAATAGCAAGGTGATTCCTTCGCCCGAACCCATCGATATTACGGTGGTGGAAGAATACATGAGGAAGCATTTACCTCTGCCTCAGCCCAAGGGCGAACGCATCATTCGTAAGTAGGCACCCAGGAAGAACAGAGACCACGCCGAACCCGTCCGCCATCCGCAACATGAAGATTCTGACGGGCTCTACAAAGGAGAACAGCCATGAACAGCGCACATAGCATAACTCCAAATCCGCACAGGCTGGGCTTCAAGGAATCCGTTGTCCGCTGCCTCAGGAAATACGCAACATTCCGTGGGCGCGCTACGAGGGCGGAGTACTGGTGGTTTTCCCTGTTCAATTCGCTTGTATGCATGGCAATCTACGCCGCCGTTCAGCAGCTTATGGGCACGGAAACGGCAGATGATGCCATGGGCATCGTTCAGCTGGCACTTTTCTTGCCTGCTCTGGCCGTTGCTGTACGGCGTCTGCACGACATCAACTTCAACGGCTGGTGGATGCTGCTGGGGCTGACCATCGTGGGCCTCATTCCCCTGTTTATTTTTTTCTGCCTGCCCGGCAAGGCCGCAGATAACCGCTTCGGCCTCCGTGAGGTCGGTACACAAATGGGCGTAGAAACGGAAAGGCGAGAGGGGAACGGCAACACGCGCACTATGAGCACTTTCCTGGGCCTGTACTGTCTTGTGGGGCTGAGCCTTGCCGCTCCGCTTTTCACGGCGAAAACCGCGTCCAGCGCGGAATCATCATCTTCCATTGCTTCGCATTCAGGCTCCCCGGAGAGCACGCACAGTTTCTCTCCCACTCCCTCCTCATCTTCCTCCAAAGAAGAAGTAGAACTGAACCTTCAGGAAGCATTCGGTGGCCTGTTCTCCATTATGGGGGAAGCCATCGGCGGTATGACGAAGGGTATGCAGGAAGGCGCACGCGATATGCAGGCCCAGCTCGACGGCTCGGACGGCACGCGGCTCATCACTAACAGCAAAGACCTCGCGACCCTGACTGAAACGCGAGTCCTCAAGGCTGAACAACAGGAAGACCGCTCCTAGCGCATCATTCTGGCCGTCAAAAACCCGCAGGAGTTCCCCGTGCGCCTGACCGGGCTTACGGAGAAACAGCAGATCCTTCTGCTGGATCAGGAAAATTTTGTCTACGAGCAAAACCCCGTCGGGGAACGCCTTGTGACAGTACCGGAACGGGCCGCACAAAAGCTGACATTCTTTTTCCCTGAACTGGATGGTTCTACGCCCAAAACCATACGGCTGTACGGCATGGATTTTGCCGTGCCTCAGCCCATCGAGGTCCGTACCATATCTCAATAAACAACCGACAGACCACATGGGAGGCTCCCTTATGTCAATCCGTCTGTTCCCTTACTGTTTTGTTCTGCTTCTGGCAGCATTCGCTCCGGGCGTGCCCGGCATCGCAGCGGCAACCACTGAGTTCATGGTCCTCAATGACTATGCGCAGGCCTGGGCAGACAAACAGGAATGGGTATATGAAGGTATGCAGGAAAGCGATGAGCCAGTTCCTCACAGGGAAGGCGATGCATGGAATCAAGAGGACAGCTCAGGTCTCACGGTTCTTGATTATGCCCTGTTAGGTGCTTCCGCACAGGAACTTGGTGCTGTTCAGTCTATGGTCCAGCTTGGTGCGCGCCCAGGCACCGGAAAAGCGGAAGCGTATCTCGGCCCGCCTCTGAATCTGGCCAGACTGGCTGTTCGCAAGGCTCCTTTGGAGGAATGGCGCAGCACCATAAACTTTGGCGGAACGAACAAAATACTACCGAACGGTTTCACCCCCCTGCTGTGGGCGGCCGTGTTCCAGCCGGACGCATCGGTACTGCACGCGCTGATAAAAGGCGGAGCAGATCCGAAGAAGGGACTGCCCGAAGAGGCCGGAGGACAGAACATTCTGCACATTGTTGCTGAACAGGGATGGGATCCTCAGGCTGTCCATATCCTCATCGATGCAGGTCTGGATGTCGATGCCGTGACCAATCCCCAGATGATGGGGGAAACTCCCTTCATGGTGGCCGTCCGCAGAAACCAGAACCCGCAAGTTATCAAGGCCCTGCTGGAAAGAGGCGCAGATACGGAAGTCCGGGACAGCCAGGGACAGCGTGCATGGGAAGGGTTATGGCCCGAGCGTGAAGCCTGGCTGAAGGATGCCGGTCTGGGCTGGCTGTGGGACAATGCTGCGCGGCAAAAGCGGGCGAAGAGAGAACGTTCTGGTGGACAAGCTGCATCAGGTATTGCCCCCCCCAACCCCGCTTCCACCAGCGTTGAAGGGCAGACGCAGAATGCGCTCATGGACACGAATGCTCCGGGCATTCAAGCCCCGCTTGTCAGCAACGCCATGCCGTACGAGAGCATGTCTGTACAGGCTCTGATTACGGACAGCGACAGGATGGGAACCAACGTGCGCGATGCTCCCTCCGGCAAAATCATCGCTACCATCCCCTTCCCGGTCAATAACGAGCTGCCCGATGATGAGAAGCTGACGCGGCGTGTAGTCACACTTCTGGAAGAGCGGAAAGGTTGGTTCAAGGTTCTCTACTATGGCGACAAGCAAGGCTGGATGCACAAAAGCGTGCTGGGTGCCTATGCCTGCGCAACCGAGGATGGGGATGCCCGCCTGAAAGCCAACCCCGATTACAATGCCCCTAAGGTGGCCATCCTGCCCACGGATACGCCCCTGCGTCTTCTGAGTGTGCGCGGCGCTTGGCTCAAGGTCTCCTGCACCACCAAGACGGGGCGAAACGTCAGCGGCTGGCTGCCGCCGGAATGTGTATGGGCAAATCCCTATCGGCATGAATGGCGCTGAAAGCCCGATAACACTCTAAGCAAGAGGCAAGAATGCATCTCTCCCTGTTCTCACTGGTGCCGGCCTTTTTTCTTCTTTTCCTGCCTACGCCCTGTTCAGCCAAAAATCTGGATAGTGTGCGTTCCTTCTCCTACATTGTTTCCGGCATGATGGCACCTCAATCTTTCCATGTATGGACGACCAGAGACGGCAAAGTCATGATGCAGGTGAACTACAAAGAAAAAAAATATCGCCGGGAAGCCAATGGCTGGGTGCTGGAACACTTATCTATTCTTGCCGCACACCACAACATTATTGCCTGGACCGATCATCGGGACAAACCACTTCCCGATGGCATATATGCATTGGATGAAGGATCCTATTCACTAAATGTCCTGTGGGATTCGGGACAGAAGCTATCCATCTCAGGCCGGACTCTGCCGCAAGGCTCCCAGGCTTTTATCTCGGATCTTATGGATTTGTGGGAAAAGACTGTACAGCGCTATCCCTATGAACCTCCAAAGGAAATACATTCTGACAAGATCCGCTTTTTCTCATTTCATGAACACTTGGAACAAAACGAAAACACATGGCTGATGCTATGCGCCCAGGATTTATCTTCTCAGGTAAACGTCCGGAGCTGCCGTGGGAACATAGCTGGCAACAAGGAATATTACAAGACTGCCCCCCTCTTTCTGCAAAAGCTGAATGGACTAATCAAGCGGCACAAGCCAAACCTCTGGAACGATAAGGCCAAGGCCGCACAAATGGATAATGATGCAACGGCCGTCCCTTACGTGACTTTTTATGTGGAGTATTATCCAGAGCAAGATGATGCACCGGATAATGAATACTATATTCACAATTATGGAGATGCAACACCTATTGAGATTATTGATGTTGTGTTTAATCCTACTGAATATCAAGGATATATACATTTTAAGAAGGAACTCCTCGCGCTATTTGAAAACGTAATGCAGAGCAAGAAATACCGTTATGGAGAATAGGAGGGAAATATGATGAAAACGAGCCTGATTCCTGCCCTTGTGGCACTCATGATCACTTTGGGCATGATGAACACAGCCTATGCGACATCACAGACCGGCCTGCCCGCGCCCCTGTCTGTAAGGGAAGCCCCGGATCTCCTGAACAAGCTGACCGTTGGGGCGTATGAGCTGACCGTCACCTCCAATCAGGACTACACTGTCAAGCTGCTTGTCGCAGCCCAAAAAACTCTGAGGAACTTCAGCATCATAGCCATTGAGTATGTGCCCAACAAGGATCCCAATGATACGACCATCAGATTCAAAAAGACAAAGATGCTTTATACCCTGCCACTGTTCAGTCCGGACAAGCCCCTCTATGCTCTTGTCGAAATGATAGGCAGCATACCCAATATCGGGTTTTCCTATGCAGCGGAGGATGGTACAACCCCTGTTTTTTCCCTGAATTACAACGGAAATGACGGCTCTCTGCACCTGTATCCCGTGAACATCGTGAATGAAGAAATGGAGTAGACATTATGATTACTGTCATCATCATAGTAGGTATTGCCCTAACGATCGCCATAAGCCTCATTCTGCTCTATAACGGCATGGTGAATGGAAAAAATATGGTGGATGAGGCCTGGAGCGGCATCGGTGTACAGCTTAAGCGCCGTCATGACCTGATTCCCTCGCTGGTCAGTGCCGTCAAGGGCTACATGACCCACGAGCAGGATACGCTCACCAAAATCGCCGAGCTGCGCGCCCAGGCTGTTTCCGCCTCTTCTTCCGGCTCGCTGTCGTCCATCGCCAATGCGGAAAATCAGCTGATGGGAGCCTTGCGTTCCCTGTTTGCCGTATCGGAAAACTATCCCGATCTGCGCGCCAGCGAAAACTTCATGCAGCTCCAAGAACAGCTTGCCCTGCTGGAAGATGAGATCCAGCTGTCCCGCCGCTACTACAACGGCACAGCCCGCGACCAGAATAATCGTGTGCTGCAGTTTCCCGGCAATCTGGTGGCTCGCGCCTTCGGCTTCGGCAAGATAGAATATTTTGAACTGGCCGATCCCGCAGAAGCGACTGTGCCGGAAGTGAAGTTTTAAGACATGTGTCGCGTCATTTTGCTTCTTCTATGGGCGGTGATGCTCCCCCCAGCAGTCGTAGCACTCGGGGCGGAAACTCCTCTCTCTTCCGCCCCATCCCCGGACATGCCTTCCTGCTTTGCCCTTATCCAGGTGGCTCCCGACGGAGAGTTAACCATTATCGAGCGGCTGAAGGGCTTTGGTCCTTCCGTGGAACGTCCTCTGAGCAGTGGGGCAAAGATCTACGGCAGTCTCGCCCCCTTCGTACAGGAATCGGATATGGAGCTGGTGTCAGTCACAGCCGATGGCAAGCCCGTCACTCCCAGCGTGTATGTGAAGGAAAAAGACAATAGCCGCCACGTGCGTCTTATGGCCCAGGACAAAAGCCTGTCCGTGCACGAATATACCCTGAAGTACAAGGCTAGAGACAGGATTCTTTTTCTCTCCAACGTGGATAGACTGGACTGGGATATCTGGGGCACAAGTCGGCACAATAGTAGCCCCCTTAGGCTTTCCTGCGCCATAGCCCTGCCGAAAGGAGCGATCGTCAGCAAGCAATGGTCCCGGCTGGGGCATACAACCATGGGGCACAGACCCGTCACCCAATGGCTCAACAAGGATGGGGTGGCCTTCTTCCGAGGTGAAGAGCCCATGATGGATACTGAACACTTTGTCGTTTCCGTGGAATGGAACAAAGGCGTCGTCACCTCCGATGGGTCAGAAGAAACGCTCTCCACCGTCAAAAGCACCCTGTGGGGCGTCTTTGCCCTGCTCCTGCTCCTGTGCGGCGGGATCTGGTTCAAGTTCGGCAAGAACCCGCGCCCCAAGGTCTCCATCCCGCTTTTCTATCCGCCCCTTGGTCCGGACGGCAAAACGCTCTCTCCGGCAGCCGTGGCCTATATCCGCGAGGCGGCCATGCTGACCTCTCGCGGTTTTTCCGCGCTCCTGCTGAACTTGGCGACCCAGAAAATGGTGGATATGACTGGCACAGGCAGTCGCACGGATCCCTATGTCCTGCGGACAAGCAGTGAGATCATGAAGCGGACCTCCATAGACAGTTACGGCACCGAAAACAGGAATACCGGCCCAAAAGGAGATGAAAGCAGCCAGCACAAACGCCGCATCTGGGAAGACCTCCTGAAGCGGGGTCGTGGTTTCGACATGGCAGAGCGACGCTGCCTACGGAAGCTCTTTCCCACCC
>OGYH01001552.1_pt1 | contig 21058 bp, 22 predicted proteins | sample 1576511 | NCBI WGS metagenome assembly OGYH01 (sample SAMEA3541522, study PRJEB24748) | human gut metagenome | biome: human gut; feature: human-associated habitat; material: faeces | place: China | collected 2012
TATCATTCTTTTTACTTTCTCACTATAACCTTCTTCATCGCACATAATCTTTACTAAGTGAGAACTGCCTTCTTTACTCTCCACAAGACCTATAGTTATATTTTTCTTTTTTAATAATTCTCTTAGTTCTTGCAAATCACGCACTAATTCTATCTCATTATTATGCACTACTTTCATTATAAACATGGATTTCACTCCTTTCTTAATATTAGTATGTATTAATTTTTTTTCTATATACTAAGTTACATGTACACTTATTATAAAATATTGATTTTTTTATAAATATTTTATATCTTATAATAAATACACTTGTATAAGGAGAAAAATTATGATTGCTTTTATAGATTATAGAACTTCAAATGAAGAAATAAATTCCTTAAAAAATTTAAATATTGATGTAATAAAAGTTCCTTGTAATAATAACCTTTATCCTGCAATTAATGGTCATGTTGATATTCAATTAAATATTTTAAATTCAGATACTAAAACAATAATTTTAAATAAAGATATTGATAATAATTTTAAAAAAATACTTGAAGAAAAAGAAATTAATTTTATAAATAGTTTCAATTCATTAAATAAAAATTATCCAGAAAATATCTCTTTAAATGCTTATATTACCCAAAATTATTTAATACATAATTTAAATTTTACTGATAAAGAAATCATAAACTATTGCAAAACTAAAAAACAAATTCATATAAAACAAGGATATTCAAAATGTTCTATTTTACCACTTAGAGAAAAAGTTGTTATTACTAGCGATATGGGAATTTATAAAACATTAATAAAAGAAAATTTTGATGTATTATTAATTCCATTTGGAGATATTGAACTTCCAGGATTAAATTATGGATTTATCGGAGGTGTAGGAGGAATGATTTCTTCTAATTCCATGGCATTTTTTGGTTCATTAGAAAAATACGCCTTTTGTGATGAAGTTAAAAAATTTTTATACAAATATGATATTAAGCCTATTTATTTACGTGATAGTAAACTTTTTGATAGAGGTAGTTTATTACTTTTATAACCTCCTATATATTACGTTTATAATATAGATTTGTTGAATATTATTTATATTTTATTCTTTTAATAAATTAAATTTTTTATGAATATTTTTTCTAAATTCGCATATATATAAATATAAACAAATTTGGCGCTATAGCCAAGTGGTAAGGCAGAGGTCTGCAAAACCTTTATTCCCCAGTTCAAATCTGGGTGGCGCCTTTCTAACATTTAAAATCATATACCGAAAATATTTAATAAATTAATAAAACCAAGTATTAAAAATACTTGGTTTTATTAATTTAAATTATTTAGATATTTTTGATAATAAATCACCTATATCTTGTGGTGTAAATACATATGTCTTATTGCAGAAATGACATTTTAATTCTTCGTTTTTACCATCTTCATATATTTCTCTTAAGTCTTTTTCACCTATTGAAATTAATGCTTTTTCTACCTTTTCTCTACTACAATCACAAGTAAATTCTGGAGTCATTTCTTCTAATATCTTTAAGTCCATATCTCCAAAGATATAATCTAAAATATCATCCATAGTTTTTCCTTCATTTAGCATAGTAGTTAATGACGGTATTTCCTCTAATCTATAAGTGATTATATCAGCTAAGAATTCATCTGCACCTGGTAACATTTGAATTATAAATCCACCTGCTACTTTTATAGAATAATCCTTATCAACTAATACTCCTAATGAAACAGCTGATGGTGTTTGTTCTGATACAGTAAAATAATATGCTAAATCTTCAGCAATTTCACCTGAATGTATTGGAACTTGACCAACATAAGGATCTTTCATTCCTAAATCCTTAATAACTAATAATTGACCATTTTTCCCTACATATCCACCAACATCAAGTTTGCCATTTGGGTTTAATGGTAAATCTCCATATGGATTACCTATATATCCCTTAACTTTACCACCTTCATATGCAGTAACAACTACTCCATTAGCATCTCCGCCTCCATCAATTTTTAAAGTCATTACTTCATCCTTTGATTTTAATGTGGAACCTAATAATGCTCCTGCTGTTAGTAATCTTCCAAGTGCAGCTGAAGCTACTGGTGTACACTCATGTATTTCTCTTGCATATTCAACTAAATTAGTTGTAGTACCTGCAATTATTCTTATCATTCCATCTTTTGCAACTGCTCTAATTATTTTATCACTCATATTTAACCTCCAACTGTTATTTCTTTTTTACTATATAAACTATTCTTTCACTATTTGCTTGTACATTATTATTCAAATATCCATCAAATTTATTAATTATATTTAAATTTAATTCTTGTAATATTTCTTCTATTTCAGATTCTTTATATGCTCTTTCAATATGTTCTTCTTCAATTTTTTCATATAAATCACCTTTTTTAACAAAGAATGTTAAAAACATAGACAATAAATCTTCTTCAAATACATTTTCCCATGTATAAAAAACTTCTTCTTCACTATATGTGTAAATATTATTTCCTAATATTTCAGATAATTTATAATAAGAATTAATATCAAATATAAATATTCCATCATCCTTTAAATGATCATAGACACCTTTAAAATATTTTTTTAACCCTTCAATATCTGTAATATAATTAGTAGAGTCTAATACAGAGGTTATTAAATCAAATTTTCTATTTAAAGAAAGTTCCGTCATATCCTGACATATTATTTTCCCTTTAATACGCTCACTCTTAAGTTTATCAAAAGCTTCTCTTAACATATCTTCTGATAAATCAACTCCATAGATATCCTTAAAATGTTTAGCTAATCTCACTGTTATATTACCAGTTCCACAAGCTATATCAAGGTAATCATTAAATTTTATATTATTTTCATTACAAACCTTTAATATAAAATCAACCATTTCATTATAATTTATATCTTCATTAATTAACTCATCATATATCTTTGCAAATTCGCCATAAGCCATAATATCCCCCCCTCACTTATTTAATATTGTGAGAAAAATTCTTATTTTTAGAATTTTAATTTCTATGTTTTATATTACTATGATAACAAATGCTAAGTCAATCCATTATTTTCTTCCTAATATTTGATCATTAGTTGGAAGCTTTAATTCTTTTTTTCTCTTTGTCATGATTCCTCCAATTCTACCAGTTTCCTCAGATGTAAGTCCTCCCCATCCACATTCATCAACTTTTTGACTTAACCCCAATTCTTCTGCTATTTCATATTTTATTTTTTCTCTCATTTTTTCTTGTGGTGTTAACTCCTTATTAGTTCTAATTTTTGACTTAATAATCTTCTTTAGTGGTGTTTTACTCATAAAAATTCCCCCTATATAAATTTCTAAAAATATTTTCTCCCATATCTTTTATATTTATACAAGATACTTAGTTGCAATTTTCTTGTTCTATTCATAAAATAAAATTAAGCATAAAAATCAAGCATATCATTAATTAGTAAATATTCCTTGAAACTTTCCTACATAAAAGGTATAATCTATGTAATATAAGTTTATAAATAGATAGAGGTGCGGTACTTAAAAGTATTATTATGGATTTAAGCATGTTAAAATAATAAGAAAGGATTTATCGCCGAAGTATATAGCCTAAGCTTTACAGCTATATAACTGGGGATATGTATAATATGCATATTTCTGTCACATTTTTATGTGGTGAGCTATCATTTAAGGATTTTATGTATTAATATATACAATATACCTTGAGTGATACTCAAGGTTTTTTTAATAAAAGTTTATTGAATAAATTTACACATATTAAAACTTAAATTTGGACAGAAAATTTTCTATTATTGAATTTATATATACTTTATAAGAAATTAAGAATAAAAAAGGGGGAACCAAAATGTACAATGTTGCAATAGTTGGTAGTACTGGTAATGTAGGTAGAAAATTTCTAGAAATATTAGAAGAAAGAAATTTTCCAATTAAAAACTTATATCTTTTTGCTTCTCAAAGATCTGCTGGATCATATTTAGAATTTAAAGGTCAAAAATATCTAGTTGAAAATACTTGTGAAGAAAATATTAAAAATAAAAAAATAGATATTGCTTTATTTTCAGCAGGTGGAGATATAAGCTTAAAGTTTGCTCCTATTTTTTCAGCTTATGGATCAGTTGTTATAGATAATTCAAGTGCTTGGAGAATGGATAAAACTGTTCCTTTAGTGGTTCCTGAAGTAAATCCTGAGGATTTAAAAAATCATAATGGAATTATTGCTAATCCAAATTGTTCTACTATTCAAGCAATGGTGCCATTAAAAGCTTTAGCAGATAAGTATGGAATAAAAAGAATTATTTATTCAACTTACCAAGCTGTTTCAGGTGCTGGAATGCAAGGTATTGCAGATTTAGAAGATGGCCTAAAAGGAATTGCTCCAAAAAAATTTCCTTATCCAATAGCAGGTAACTGTCTTCCTCACATAGACGTATTTTTAGATAATGGATATACTAAGGAAGAAGAAAAAATGATTAATGAAACAAGAAAAATTTTACATGATGAAAATTTAAGAATAACTGCTACAACTGTAAGAGTACCTGTTTTAAATAGTCATAGTGAAAGTATAAATGTTGAATTAAACAATCCATTTGAATTAAAAGATATATTTACACTTTTTGAAAATACACCTGGCTTAACATTATATGATAATGTTAATGAATTAAAATATCCAACCCCATTAGAAATTTCTGGTAAAGATGATGTTTATATTGGAAGAATAAGACGTGATTTTAGTGTAGACAATGGTTTAAATTTATGGGTTGTTGCTGATAACATAAGAAAAGGAGCAGCATTAAATGCTGTACAAATTGCCGAAGTATTAATTAATAATAACTGGCTTTAGGAGGAATATAATGTCAATTTTTAAAGGCTCTGGTGTAGCTATAATTACACCATTTAATGAAAATGGTATAGATTTTGAAAAGTTCAAATATTTGATTGAATGGCATATAAAGGAATCTACTGATGCTATCATCGTTTGTGGTACAACTGGTGAAGCTACTACAATGACAGAACAAGAAAAAAAGGAAGCTATTAAATTTACAGTTGATACTGTAAATAAAAGAATTCCTGTTATTGCTGGTACTGGTGGGAATAATACCAAAACTTCTATAGAAATGAGTCTTTATGCAGAAAGTGTTGGTGTTGATGGTTTACTAGTTATTACACCTTACTATAATAAAACAAATTCTGAAGGGTTATTTATGCATTTTAAAGCAATTAATGATGCTGTAAAAACACCAATAATATTATATAATGTACCAAGTAGAACAAATATGAATATAACTCCTACTACATTATTAAGATTAACACAACTTAATAATGTAGTAGCTATTAAAGAAGCAAGTGGTGATTTAAGTCAAGTTGCTAAGATGAAAGCTTTATGTGGAGATAAAATAGATATTTATTCTGGAAATGATGATCAAATAGTTCCAATAATGTCTCTGGGGGGTATTGGAGTAATATCTGTTGCTGCAAATATCATTCCAAAAACTATGCATGATATGTGTCAATTTTATTTAGATGGTAATTGTTCCGATGCAACTACTTTACAATTAAAGTATTTAAATTTAATAAATGATTTATTCATTGAAACAAATCCTATTCCAGTAAAAACAGCAATGAATATAATGGGAATGAATGTTGGAAAACTAAGATTACCACTTTATAAAATGGATACTAAAAATGAAGAAACTTTAGTTAATACACTAAAAAAATATAATTTAGTATAAAGGGAGTTTATTTTATGGTTAAAATACTATTAAGCGGTTGTTGTGGAAAAATGGGTACTGTTATATCTAATTTGGTAAACGAATTTCCAAATTTAGAAATAATTGGAGGTATAGATAAATTTCCACAAGAATTAAGTTATCCTATATTTAAAACACCTGAAGAGGTTAATATAGAATATGATGTACTTTTAGATTTTTCTAATGTAAGTACATTACATGGTTTATTAAAATTAACAGAAAAAACAAAAAAACCTTTAGTAATTTGTTCAACTGGATATAATCAAGCAGATTTAGATTTAATAAATGAAAAAAGTAAAACTTTACCTTTATTTAAATCTGCTAATATGTCTTTAGGAATTAATTTAATTAATTCTTTATTAAGAAAAGTAACTCCTTTATTATATGGAAATTACGATATTGAAATTATAGAAAAACATCATAACCAAAAATTAGATTCACCTAGTGGTACAGCTTTACTTTTAGCTGATACAATCAAGGATTCAATAAGTGAAGAAACTCATTATGTTCATGGTAGAGATGGTCATAAAAAAAGAGAAAAAAATGAAATTGGAATTCACGCAGTAAGAGGTGGTTCTATTGTTGGAGATCATGATGTAATATTTGCTGGTACAGGTGAAGTTATTGAATTATCTCATAAAGCTATTTCAAGAGATGTTTTTGCAATAGGTGCATTAAAAGCATGTGAATATATGGGGACTATAAATAAACCTGGATTATACAATATGGATGATGTTTTAGGTCTATAGAAAATTATATTAAGATAAATTTGTAAAATGAGGATTCTGATTTGAATCCTCATTTTATTATTAATGATTTTTATACTGCTAAAATTTAGATATATAATATATCTTTATTATGCACATACTATGTTTGTAAATTATTTATTAAAATATAGGAGGAATATTTTATTATGCCAAAGGATAGCCAACCTGATAATAAAACTTCACGAATGGAAAAATGTAATTATCAAACACCTTTAACTGAAGAAGATCATAATCATAACCCTAACTTAAAACATAAATCGGTTAAAAGAGAAGGAATATCTAGTCAGCATTATAATCCCGCTGGAAACTAAAAAAGAGAGCCAAATTGACTCTCTTTAATATTATTCCTTATAGGCATATTTAAATGATATTTTACCTAATGTAGAAATATTAACTCCCTTTACATTATCATTCCAAGCCATTACTGTAGTATAATAGTAAATTGGTAATACTGGCATTTCATCCATTAAAATATCTTCTGCTTGTCTTAACATTTCAAGTCTCTTAGCAGAATCTGTTTCAACTTTAGCAGCAGCAATTAATTCATCATATTTAGCATTACTAAATCCACAGTCATTATTTCCACCATTAGTTACCCATAAATCTAAAAATGTCATTGGATCTACATAATCTCCAATCCAACCATGTCTAGCAATTTGATAATCACCTTGTTGTCTGCTATTTAAGAATACAGCCCATTCTTGGTTAGTTAATTCAACATTAATACCAATTTCTTCCCAATTTTGTTGGATAATTTGACAAGTATCTTTATGGGGACCTTCAGAGTTATACATTAACTCAATTGTTGGAATCCCTTGTCCATTTTCGTATCCAGCTTCTTTTAATAATTCTTTAGCTTTTTCTTTATTACCTTCCATATCTGATGGATCATAATATTCTTTTGAAGCAAATTCATTGCCATTTTCACCAATAATACCTTTTGGAACAAAACTGTATGCAGGAACTTGTTCTGCCTTACCAACATTATCAATTATTTCTTGTCTGTCAATAGCAAGATTTAATGCTTGTCTAACTAACTTATTACTTAATGCTTTCTTAACATCTTCATTTAATGTATCTTGTTTTCCAACATTGATTGCAAAGTAATATGTTCCTAATTTAGGATTAACATGAACTAATCCTTCTTCTATACCTGGCTCAATTTCATTTGTTGGTACAGAATTAACTATATCAAAGTTTCCTGCTTTTAATTCTGAATATGCAGTAGTCTCATCTGAAACTAATTTAAAAGTTAAAGTATCTAATTTAACGCTATCCTTATCCCAGTAGTTTTCATTTTTTTCGAAAACTAATTGATCTTTCATATCCCATTTAACTAATTTGAATGCACCATTAGAAATATAAGTTTCTGGCTTAGTAGCCCATCCTTCTGGATTAGCAGATACTATATCTTCTCTTAAAGGAACATAAGTTGTAAATGCACATAATTGTAAGAAATATGATGTTGGAGTTTCTAAAGTTACTTCTAATGTATAATCATCAAGTACTTTAATTCCAACTTCTTCAGCTGAAGCTTCACCATTATAGAACTTTTCTGCATTTTTAATGTAAAATAACTGATAAGCATATTCAGCTGCAGTTTCTTTATTTAATGCTCTTAACCAAGAATACTTAAAGTTATCAGCTACTACAGCTTCTCCATCAGACCATTTACCATCTTGTCTTAATTTGAAAGTATAAACTAATCCATCTTCTGAAACTTCATAGCTTTCAGCCGCACCTTCTACTGGCTGGTCATTTTCATTAAGTACCATTAAACCTTCAAAGGCATTTAAAATCATTGTTCCTGCGCCTGAGGAATTGTTTAATGTTGGATCCATAGTTTCTGGATCCTCCCCTAAATTAAATACTAGTTGTTGATTAGAAGAACTACTTCCACCCTTAGCAGAGCTATCACCACAGCCAATAAATAGAGAAGTAGATAATGTTGCAGCTAAAACAACTGCACATAACTTCTTTAACTTTGAACTTTTCATTTCAATTTTCCCCCTTGTTTTTTTATTTATATAAATTGCTTAATGCAATTGACAACTTAACTTCTAAATCTTAATTAAAATAACAAATTTTTAAAGATTTATGTTTTTATTTTTTTTTTTTATAAGTAACTAAAACATATTACTTAACCTGACTATTATTAGTCAGATTAAGTTAACTATTTATATAAGTGACATGCAACAAAATGTCCTGTCTCTACTTCCTTAAGCTCTGGATTTACTTCTGAACATATTTTCATTGCCTCTTTACATCTACCTTTAAATCTACATCCTGGTGGAGGGTCTATTGGTGATGGTATATCTCCTTCAAGAACTATTCTCTTATTAGCTTTAGCAACCTTTGGATCTGGTATAGGAACTGCTGATAAAAGTGCCTTAGTATATGGATGTTTTGGTTTCATATACACATCATCTGCTGGTCCCCTTTCTACCATTTGTCCTAAATACATAACCCCTATATGAGTTGATATATGTTTAACCATTGAAAGGTCATGTGCAATAAATAAATATGTTAATCCAAATTCTTCTTGTAATTCTTCAAGCATATTTATTACTTGTGCTTGAATAGAAACATCTAGTGCAGAGATTGGTTCATCACATACTATAAAATCTGGTTGAACAGCTAATGCTCTTGCTATACCTATTCTTTGTCTTTGCCCACCTGAAAATTCATGTGCATATCTATTAATATGGCTTCCATTTAATCCAACTTTATTTAATAAATATCTAATTCTTTCTTCTCTTTCCTTACCTTTAAAAAGTCCATGAATATCTATTGCTTCTCCAATGATATCCCCCACTGTCATTCTAGGATTTAATGATGCATATGGATCTTGGAAAATCATTTGCATATTTTTTCTTAAAGATACCATCTGCTTTTCACTTAATTTTGTTATATCTTGTCCATTAAAAATTATTTGACCTGAAGTTGGTTCATATAATTTTAATATAGTTCTTCCTGTAGTAGTTTTACCACATCCTGATTCTCCTACTAATCCTAAAGTTTCCCCTTTTTTAATTGAAAAAGAAACATTATCTACTGCTTTAACAAAGCTCTTTTTTGAAAATAATCCTTTGTTTGCAGGGAAGTATTTACAAAGGTTTTTAACCTCTAAAATAACGTCATTTTTATTTTCCATTACTCTTCCCTCCCTATTGGTGATTCAACCTTTGGTGCATTTTTATGACATAGCCAACAAGCTGCTCTATGCCCATTACTTATTTCAAATAAAGGTGGTTGTTTTTCCTTACAAATTTTCATAGCATAATCACATCTTGCTGTAAATGGACATCCAATAGGTGGTTTTAATAAATCTGGTGGTTGTCCTTCAATTGGAACTAATTTTTCTTTTAATTCACTCTTTGGATTAGGAACACTTCTTAAAAGTCCCCATGTATAAGGATGCCTTCCTCTATAAAATATATCTTCTGTAGTTCCTTCTTCAACAATTAACCCACCATACATAACATTAATTCTTGAACAAAGGTCAGCAACTACCCCTAAATCATGAGTTATTAATATTATTGACGTATCTAATTTACTTTTTAAGTCCTTCATCAAATCTAATATTTGTGCTTGAATAGTTACATCAAGTGCTGTTGTTGGTTCATCTGCAATTATAAGCTTAGGTTCACATATTAAGCTCATTGCAATCATAACTCTTTGTCTCATACCTCCTGAAAATTCATGAGGATATTGTTTTAATCTCTTTTCCGGGCTAGGTATTCCAACCATATCAAGCATTTTAATTGCTTTTTCATTTGCTTCCTTTTTAGATATCTTTTTATGTTTTATTAAATGCTCTGTTAATTGATCTCCTACAGTAAATAATGGATTTAATGATGTCATTGGATCTTGGAAAATCATTGACATATCATTTCCTCTTATAGTTTGCATTAATTTTTCTGTAGGTTTAGTTATATCCTTATCATCAAATATAATTTTTTCAACATTAATTTTTGCATTTTCACCTAAAAGTCTCATTATAGTCATCATTGTTACAGATTTACCGCATCCTGATTCACCAACAACTCCAAGAGCTTCTCCTTTTTCTAAATGAAAAGATACTCCTCTTACAGATTGTACATCTCCAATATGAGTCTTAAATGATGTTTTTAAATCTTTAACTTCTAATAATTTACTCATATATTTCTCCTCCTATTTTTGATGCTTTGGATCTAAAGCTTCAGTTAATCCATCACCAAATAAGTTAAATGCTAAAATGATTAAACAAATCATTGCAGCTGGGAATAATAATTGGTAAGGCTGTGTCGTTAATAAACCTTTAGCATCATTTGCTAATGTTCCTAACGATGCTAATGGTGCATTTAAGCCTAAACCAATATAACTTAAGAATGCTTCAGTAAATATAGCAGAAGGAACAAATAAAGTCATCGTTACTATAATTGAGCCTAAGCAGTTAGGAATTAAATGCCTTAATAAAATCCTTGTTTTTGATGCACCTAATGTTTTAGCGGCTAAAACGAATTCTTGTTGTTTTAATTGAAGTATATCCCCTCTAACTATTCTAGCCATACCAACCCAAGAAGAAATTGCCATTGCAACTATAATAGCAAACATTCCACTTGAACCTTCCTTTTTTAATACACTCATTAATAAAACTACATATATTAATGTAGGAATTGAATATAAAATATCTACAATTCTCATCATTATATTATCAACTTTCCCACCTAAAAAGCCTGCAATACCACCATATAAAACTCCAATTACAAGATTTAAAACTGATGCTGCAAAAGCAATTATTAATGAATATCTTGCACCATACATAACTCTTACAAATAAATCTCTACCTAAGTTATCAGTACCAAACCAATGTTGAGCATTTGGCCATAAATTAGAAGCTGTTTTATCTGTTGACTTGTAAGTAAATCCATATAACCTTTCTATAAGGATTGGTCCAAATATTGCAAATAAAATAATTATAACAATCATAACTAATGAAAATAATGCTACTTTATTTTCATTTAATCTTCTCCACGCATTAGCCCAATAACCAACACTTGGTCTTATTACATCTTCAGATTTTTTTTCTTCCATACTTAAAGGAGAAAATAAACTGCTATTAATGTTTATATCTAGATTTTCTTCAATTAAGTTCTCCATTATTTCTCCTCCTTTTATGCTTCAAGTTTAATTCTTGGATCTACTAAAACGTATAGTAAATCAACAACTAAATTACAAATTACTATAAATGTACAATAAAAAGCTAAAACACCTAATAAAGCTGTATAGTCTCTATTTGTTATTGTTAATGTAAATTCATTACCTAATCCTGGAATAGCAAATATTTTTTCAACTACAAACGAACCAGTAAGTACACCTGCTGTTAATGGTCCTAAATATGTTACTACTGGAATTAATGAATTTCTTAATGCATGTTTAAATATTACTTTTCTACCACTTAGCCCTTTAGCTTTTGCAGTTCTAATATAATCTGATTTTAATACATCAATTAACTTATTTCTTGTTAATCTAGTTATAAAAGCCATAGAACTTCCTGATAATGCAATTACTGGCATTATGTAATTTTCTGGCTTGTTAATACCTGTAGCCCCTAATAATTTTAATTTTACTGTAAATATAAATATCAATAATGATCCAATAACAAAACTTGGTATTGTAATTCCTAAAGTAGCTATTATCATACATATTCTATCTGGCCATTTATTTGCATTTAATGCCGCAATAACACCAAGTAATATACCAACAACTACAGATGCTACTATTGCAATTGCCCCTACTTTAGCTGATTTTGGAAAACCATTTTCTATTGTATCAATAACTTCTCTACCTTTATATTTCATTGATTGTCCAAAATCACCTTTTAATAAACCTTTCATATAGATAATATATTGTTCACCTATAGGTTTATCTAATCCATATTTTTCATTTAATACCTGTTTCATTTCTGCAGTAATTTTTTCACCTTCAAAAGGTCCTCCTGGCATAATTCTTACAAGAAAGAACACAATTGTTATTACTGCCCAAATCGTAACTATACTAGTTAAAATTCTTTTTCCAATATACTTTAGCATTTGTGTACAACCCCCCATCCATTTTAAAAAAGCTAAATATTAACAATTTATATTAATTATAGTATATTTATTCTTTTTGTCAAAATATATTGTTAATTTTTTTCTTTATAAATTACTATATTATTAACTATATATTCAATTTATTTGTAATATGGTAATATTCTCTTTACACTATAGTAATCGTTTTTATTTACTGTTTTAGACATTTTACCTGGTTTACTCTGCGAATCAAAAAAGGAGTTCTGTCGCGGACAAATGTCCGGGCAGAACTCCCTTTGCCTTTAGCGAATATTATGATGGACAAACAAAAACAAACCTCCCGGCTGTCATGTCCAATATTTTTCTCTATCTCCGCCGGTACATCGGCGTAGAGAGATATTTCATTCCATTACTCGATCAGGATCTCCTCCTTAGGCGTAAAGGCAAAATGCTCAAAGTCGATGCCATTCTTCTTGAGCAGATTCTGGAAGTAAATGCTGCACACAAGGCAGCCGTTTTTCTGGGAAATCGCATATTCGTAAAAATCGGCCGCTCGCTTACCGATGAGCCTCTGCAGTTCATCGTCCAATGCATACGAGCCAGCCTCCACCGCATTGAATGCCGCCGCATTGTGAAGCAGCGTGCGCTTTTCTGCGGTCAGGGCATGACCGTCCGACACATGGTCCGCAATGATTTTCCGGATAGCTTCCGTCTCGCTGATTCTGGGCATTGTAACCCCTTCCTTTCCCGTTGGTGAATGGTTTGTCCATATAATATGCCCACTTACATATCACGTCAATAGGTTTTTGTTTTGAACATAAAATTGCTCTATGCCAGCCTTCTGAAACACGTTTTTTCTCTGGATTCTCTTGACGATGCCCCGCTAATGGAGTAGGATTGTGCTGCAAAAACGAATTGCAAAAGAGGAGATCTAAATGCAAATCAGCCTTTTATTGATGCAGCAGATCGCGCAGCTATTTCTGATTCTGCTGATGGGATATGCCGTTGTAAAAACCGGCTTGTTGAAGGCATCGGACAGTAAGGTGCTGTCTGTGGTCTTTGTCTATCTGGTCATGCCCTGTGTCGTTCTGAACGCCTTTCAGATCAAGGATACACCGGAGATCCGCACCGGACTGCTTTATTCCATGGGCATCGCCGTAGGAATGCACGTTGTATTTCTGCTTCTGAATGCGCTGTTCCGCAAAGCTCTCAAGCTGGACGCCGTGGAGCAGGTCAATATCGTTTACAGCAATGCCGCCGCGCTGGTCATCCCCATTGTGCAGGCCCTGCTGGGGGAGAAATATGTTGTCTACTCCTGCGCCTTTGTCATTGTACAGCTGGTGCTGCTCTGGACCCATGCCAGTGCCTGCCTGCAGGGGTCTGCCCAACTGGAATGGCGCAAGCTCCTTACCAATGTCAACCTGATCGCCATTGCAGCCGGTGCTCTGCTGTACCTGCTGCACATCTCGCTGCTCGCCCCGATCACCAGCACACTGAGCAGTGTCGGCAATATGATCGGCCCCATGGGAATGTTGCTGGCAGGCATGGCCATTGCGGAAGTGCCCCTGAAAAAGGTTTTCTGCACCCCGCGCAACTATCTGCCGGTATTTCTACGTCTGCTGGGTGTTCCGCTGGTCATCGTTCTGCTGCTTTGGGCAGTTCACGCATCTCTTTGGATCCCGGACGGCAAGTCCATCCTGATGACGGTCTATCTTTCTGCCATTACCCCCGCCTGTGCAACAGTCACCTCCATGGCACAGCTCTATGACCGGGATGCTTCTCATTCCAGCGCGATCTATGTCCTGAGCACGCTGCTTTCCATCCTGACCATGCCGCTGATGATCGGGTTGTTTGAGCTGCTGCTCTGAAATACGAAAAAAGGCCGTCCGGCACCGCAGCAGGGCAGCCTTTACAACTATAAGGATGTGTCTCTATGAAACTACTCAAACAATTCATTCAGCAGGAAACGGTCCTCACCGCAGCCGCTGTGCTGGCCGTTGTCTCCGCCTTCTTTGTTCCGCCGGATGCGCAGTATCTCGGCTACATCGACCTGCGCACGCTGGCGATCCTGTTTTCCCTGATGACGGTCATGGCCGGGCTGCGGCGGCAGGGCTTTTTTGATGGACTGGGGCGGGCATTGCTGTCCCGTACCCACAGCACCTTTCAGCTGACGCTGGTACTGGTCGGGCTGTGCTTTTTCGGAAGCATGTTCATCACCAACGATGTTTCCCTGCTGACCTTCGTTCCCTTTACGTTCGTGGTTCTGAGCCGTTTGGGAGCGGATGTCCGCCGCTCCCTTCTGATCCCGGTGGTCTGTATGCAGACCATTGCGGCAAACCTTGGCAGTATGCTGACCCCCATCGGCAACCCGCAGAACCTCTATCTTTACGGAAAAAGTGGCATGAGCATTGAGGGATTTGTGCTTCTTATGCTGCCCTACACCCTGGTCTCTCTGCTCCTGCTGCTGGCTTGGGCAGCGCTGGTCTGCCGAAAAGCCTCTGCCGCCCTCTCCGTGGACGAGCTTGTTTCTTCCTCTGCGTCTCAGGGGGATCAGAAGATCATCCTGCTGTATCTGGTTCTGTTTGCCGTCTGCCTGCTGTCCGTGATCCGGGTGCTGCCCTATGGCATTGCCTTTGCCGCTGTACTCGTCTGCGCCCTTTTTGCAGACCCGCACACCTTACGGGCAGTGGACTATTCCCTGCTTTTGACCTTTGTGGCTTTTTTCATCTTCATTGGCAATCTTGGCCGCATTCCGGCCTTTTCCGGCTGGCTGCAGGAGTTTCTGACCGGCCGGGAAGTTCTTGTAGCGGTTCTTGCTTCGCAGGTCACCAGTAATGTTCCCGCCGCCCTGCTGCTGTCCGGGTTCACGGCAGAGACACAAGCCCTCATCATCGGCACCAATCTGGGAGGTCTTGGCACTTTGATCGCATCCATGGCCAGTCTTATTTCCTACCGGCAGATCGCACGGGAGCTGCCACAGGGGAAGAAGCAGTATTTTGGGCTGTTCACCCTGTCCAACCTGATCTTCCTTGCAATCCTGCTGGGCGTGTGGTTCTTGCTCCGCTGACCGTGGCAGATGACTTTTGGTTTTTCTATAAAGCTAAAAAAGGGGAGTTCCGTCACGGACGAAGGTCCCGGCAGAACTCCCTTTTGCATTTATCTTATGATTTCTTATTCGCCTTCCGGCTCCTTGCAGACATCCACCCAACCCTCAGCTCCGGCGGCTGCTTCCAGCTCCTGCAAGGTCAGCTTGACGGCGGTGTGACCGTTGCCCGCTGCCGGGTAGACGGTATCAAACTTGCGCAGGCTCTCGTCCAGATAGACCGCCACGCCCTCGTTCACCCCAAAGGGGCACACGCCGCCGGGGGCATGACCCACATAGGCTTCCACCTCATCGTAGGGGATCATTTTAGCCTTGATGTGGAACAGGCTCTTGTACTTGTGGTTGTCCAGCTTTGCCGTGCCCTCGGTGACGATGAGCACCGGCTTTTCGCCCTGCAGAACTGACAGCGTTTTGGCGATGCTGGCAGGCATGAAATCATTGAACGGTATCGCCCCGGCGAAGACGACCCCCATTTGAAAGTGTTGCAAGCCGCCCATATCAGTGATGATGAATATTTCAGCCACATGGTTCTGGATGACCTCAGCCTCATTATCCGGGATATTCGAGAAGCCCATAAAAAGGACAGTGAGAGTGCACCCCAGACCGCTGTTGCATGGTTTGTTGGCTTCCATGTAGCAGCGGTTCGTGCTGTGGTTATTCAGTTGATATTGTATAAAGCGATAAACTGTAAGCTATCAATCGCCGCTTAGGCGTGTTTTCCCAATAACAATGTAAAACAACGGTATCATTATAATCATTGCTGCTATGATATGTACATATATGAAACTTTGTGTTCCTGTAACAAGAAACAAACTTGTTATTGTATAATTCCATAACCAATGAAATCCTGTGGGCATCCAAATACTCTTTGTAGTGTAAAACATTTCATTGGCAAATATTCCATATAGAAAAGGAAAAATAAACATTACCAGAACAGAAATATTATCGGCATTAAAAATATGTGGTAGTGTAAAAATAAGTGCAGCTATTACGCAACTCAAATACTTATTTTTACATTTTTGCAGCAACAGCCCAAAAATAATTCCTCTAAAAATAACTTCTTCAATAAAGGACACGAAAAAATAAAATATAAATTTCCCTTTATGATTCATCAACAGTGATAAAAAATCAGTGTCTTGAAGAATTATATTTGATTTGACTGATGAATAAACTATAAACAATACAATGATTGGCATTATAGCTCCAACTGCAAAATTCAGAAAATCTATTTTTCTAAAATATAACCCTATGCTTTTTAACATAACGCACCTTTTAACCTCTGATTTGTCATAATCCTGACACCATACTATTATGAATAAATTATCTCATGATACTGATTTATTGAATTTACCGCAACATAATCTTGAAGTTTATGTAATGTATTTCGGCAACAAAGGTATTCAGCAAAGACCGTTTACGCTATATCATTTTTTGAGTAATTCCAATGCCTTGTCCATTGGTACGCAGTCTGCATATCGTTCAGGCCAGAGAAATTCATTATAGTAATGGTAAGCCTGTTCCCTAGTCATGTACTCATTGTCCTGCGTAGAATTTGCATAGGCAGGAACAATCATGTGTAAGCCATGCTCAAAACCAGCCTCTACCGTGGCATTGATACAGAAATCAGTCATAATGCCACAAATCATCACGTCTTTTTCTTCCTTTGCAGTCAGATACTCAAGCAGACCACTCTCTTTTTTGAACGCACTGCATACGGACTTGATAAACCGTTTTTCATCAGGCATCGGTTGAAACTCGGAATAAACCTCAAACTCATCATCCCCGATAGAGAATCCGGTATCAGGTCCATCATCATGCTGTACATAAATAACTTCTATGCCTTGTTCTCGAGCTGCTCCAATCAGCTTTTTGATATTACCAACAAACTTTCTGAACTCATATAAGCGTTCATCCACGATACCATTCTGTGCATCTACAACCAATAAAACCATGAATAATCTCTCCTTTTTGGGCTTTTTGCTTTGATTCAAATAAACTAAATTCGTATATTATAATAGAGCGTAACTTCTGCTTACTCTCCCAGCACCTCGCCCAGTGCCAGAACAGCGTTGCGGACGCACTCCGGGCACGGGCACAGCGGTGCGCCGTTCTCTATCCCCTTCAGATCCTTGCAGATGGTAGCACCGCACTTTTCCTGAAAGTTTTGCAGCAGTTCCTTAGAAATGCGGGGTGTGCCCTTGCCGTCGGTGACGATGCCCGCCACCATCACAGCGCCGATCAGTGCGCCGCAGGTGCTCTCCATGCAGCCCATGCCGGCGGCATAGCCTGCGCCCAGCTTCATCAGGGTGTCGGCATCCACCGGCAGCTTGTCCTCAAATGCCTTCATTACCGCCTGTGCACAGTTGCACTGTCCAGTAGCTTTCCATGCGGCAGCCTGTGCCGCCCGTTCTTCGATGTTCATTTTAAAGTCCTCTTTCTTTGATGAATCGTAGTTTATTCGACATTATCATAAAATTCCTGTAACACTGTTGCCAATTCCTCCGGAGATTCTATGTTTGCTTCATGACCCGCTTTCAAAAGTTCATGGAAGTGGGAATCACTCAAATAACTGGCAAGTTCCATTGAGGCTTTTTTGTTTGCGTTGTCCTTTTCCCCACAAACGATCAATGCCGGACAGGACACCTTACATAATGAATCCCTGAAATCCAATTCCGTCATCGTACCGCACAAGCTGATCACATCAGCTTTTTTGAAGCCAAATTGCTTGAACATTGTATTCGGCATAAAGCGAAACAGCATATTCTGGAACTTCAATAGCTTTTCAGGCATTTTATATTGTGCTGCAATTAGCACCAGTGCCTTTACTTTATTCGGATGGTCTATCGCATAATTAAGTGCCAGAACAGCACCCAAGGAAAGCCCGCACAAGATGATTTCATCATTTTCCTTGTTGCACTCTTCTGAGAATGCAGTATACAACTCCTTATAGGTGGCCGCTTTTCCTTCCAGCATCTCTGCCAAGCTCAAGCTGGCGCTTCTATCCGAGACCTTCGTTTCTTTTATTACTCTGTCCCAACTGTTTGGTTTTTGTCCCAACCCATGTAAGTACAAAAACTTCATCTAATTTCCGCTCTCCTTCACACGTCCTGCTGCTTCCTTTCCAGTGCTTCAAAGTGATACCGGGGCTTGCCTTTGCTCTTTTTGCCGTACTCGATGGCTTCTTTGGGGCAGTGGCAGATGCACGCCATGCAATGGGTGCAGTTTTTGCCCCAGACCGGCTTTCCGTTTTCCAAACGGATGTTGTTCAAGGGGCACAACTCCACGCACTTACCGCAGCCGATGCAGGCGTCCGTTGCCCGGAAGGCATCGGCTTTTACAAAGAAGCGATAGAACACCGGGTTCACCGGGCCGCTCATAAAGCGGTCGTAAAGGTTCTCTCTCGGCGGAGGAAATTCCTGCCCGGCCTTGAGCTGCGCCAGCACCTTCTGAAGCGCAGGCTCTGCCTGCTCCACGATGCTCCGTGCCTGCTCCTTCTGGGGCGCATTGAACATGGCAATGTAGTTTTCCGGCATGATGATCTGAGCTGTGCCCATATACTGCAGCTGCTTTTGCGCCGCAAGCTGCCGGTTATAGCCTGCCGCATTGCCAATTTCGCTGCCGCAATCCATCACAAACCAGATACGCTCTGCCCCGGTCAGCTCGGTCTTGCCCAGCCACTCCGACACCACCCGGGGGATGCGCCATGCGTAGGTAGGCGTTACCAGCACCACGTCACGCCCGGTCTGCACCGGGGCAGTATCCCCTGCCTTGATGCAGGCGTTCAGGTCGTAAAGCGGCATCTCCAACCCTTCGGCAATGCGCCGCGCCAGATACCGGCTGTTGCCAGTTCCAGAAAAATATAGTACCATGACTGCTCCCTCATTTTGTGTTTTTCAGTTACCTGTCTGCCCGGCAAGCCGGAAGTTATAGTGTCACCTTTTTCCATTTTCTGATTTTAGTTCTAAAGGTTCCAAACGGAGCCACTGTGTTGACATGTATGAATTTGTATACTTCCCAGACGGCTGTTTTAGTTGCCTCGTCGGCCCATTTTCTCATATGTGGTTTAAACAATTCTTCCTCACTTAGTGAATCGATCATTGCATAAATAGAATCAATGTTCTCATTCAACATGTCTTTCAACTCTTGCAGTGACAGGTGTGCATATGTATCTGTGAACCATTGATATAATTCACCAAGCTGATTCCACTTAAAATTATCGGAGGGAGTTTTGACCTGAAGACCCTTTCTTTCGTCTGCTTCCCATTTAAGAATAAGCGTTGTCCATCCAACCTGATAAGCAAGATTTTCTGCTGGAGTTCGATCAACCTCATCAATCCTCTTATCTTTTAAAGGTTCCGGAATATCATTAAATTCTGATATATACTTTGCAAAGCTTTTATTTATCTCGTTTTTAAGTTCATCCTTATTCTCGTATGTTCTCACGATTCTATCTCCTCAAATTCCGGGTTGTCGTTCTCAGTATACCATGGTTTTCGCCTGCGGAAAAGAGTCCGAAAAACCAAAAATGTCCCCGGAGGGCGTGTTCCAGCTCTCTGGGGACAGATTCCATACACCGGTATCTTTCCTCTTGTTCCCAGCAGTCCCATCCATTATAATAGAAATGGAGAGAAGGTGCCAACATGAAACATCGCATTGTGACGGCTGCACACCGGTAGCACTGTCGCCTCGCAAAATCGTTAAATTGCGGCGAATGGCAAATTTGTACTGTACACGGTTGTTTTGGACGACAACCTCATGAACCCCTCTCATCTTGACACCGCCTTACACATACCGCGCTGCAATCTCTGCCAAATCGCCCATGTTGTCCACGATCTGACCATTGTTCAATACCTTGATTTTCAGCTTTCTGTCGCCGAAATCCATGATATGGCGAAGATTGATGGTAACATCCTGCTTTTTTGCAATTTCCAAGATCCAACGGGCACAGTTATTGCCGCAGTTGGAGGCATTGAAAACCTTGTCCGGCAGATTGTGGATGAGCATCAGGGTTTTTACGCCACCGGAAAGTTTCGTTGGCGGGATAAGTCCAAGAGCTTTCGTTTCCACCGCATTGGGACCACAGACTACCCCTTTATCCACAGCCTTGATCATTCTCTGGTCTAACGCATCTTCCAGCCATGAATCCAGATACACATTATTAAAATATGTGGGGGTATTGTAAATAGCCTGCGGCATATCGCCAAAGTAAATGCTTAGCATTGCAATGTCACTCCATCCTGTGTTTTCTATGTAAGGGCGGCAATCGCCGCCCACTGTTCTTAGCCAAACAGACCGCTCAGCAGGGGAATCAGGGTAATGCCCACCAGCGCAACGCCGCCGCCAGCCATGAGCTGCTTCATGCCCTGACTCTTGCTGCCGGGGT
>OGYH01001562.1_pt1 | contig 20973 bp, 20 predicted proteins | sample 1576511 | NCBI WGS metagenome assembly OGYH01 (sample SAMEA3541522, study PRJEB24748) | human gut metagenome | biome: human gut; feature: human-associated habitat; material: faeces | place: China | collected 2012
CGGGTGGGCATATGGTAAAGCGATTGGGCAAGCTGCAGCGCGGCGCGATCAATAAGGTTGGAAAGGGGGGAACCGGTGATGAATGCCCCGGAGCGCATGTCGGCGGCATATGTGGCAGTCCCGTAGATAACGGGAACACCGGGCTGCACAAGTTGCGCAAGGACAATGCCCGCAAGGAGTTCGGCATTCTGGGCGACAAGAGCGCCAATGTCACTGATGGGCGTGCTCACTCCTGTCATCGGAGCGGTGAGCACGGTAACAGGCTGGTTGGCACGGGCGTAGGCTATGATGGTGTCGGCTGACTCCTGTGCGTACTGAAGCGGCGAAAGGGCGCACACGGAAGCCGTCACGAAATAGTGGGAAGCGAGGTAGCCCTCACCCATGACCATTTCGATCATCTTGAAGACCTTTTCGTTCTCTCCAATGGTCGCTACCGGCCACGACATGATCGGCTTGTCGGTATGCCTGAGAAGCTGATGGGTGACGAGCAGATGCTTGTTGGGTCCATCCACCTCATGGGGGTCGACGGTACATTGACCGACGATGGCATTGACCCGGCTGGTCTGCCCGAGCTTATAAAAATTGATTACATCCTGCATGGTCCCATGACGGCGTTCACCGTGGCGCTCCTGCACATAGACCGGGCCATGATCCTGCATGACGAATACATCCGTCTGCCCTTCTCCCGTATAAATGCTTTTTTGTGGATCACGGGCATACGGAGAACCACAGCAAAGTCATGAACAGGGGCACAAGTACCGTGCCACAGACAAATTCACGCATGGTGCGCCCACGCGAGATACGGGCGATGAAGCCGCCTGTGAACGGAACATACGAAATATTCCATAGGATATAGAAAATGAACCATGAGCCCGACCACTCTCGCGGCTCAAAATTCCCGGCATCCGTCCAGAGCAGGTTCTGAGGCAAGCGGAAAAGGAATTCTCCCGCGACCTGCATAATCATGTTGATCACATAAGTAAAAGGAGTGGCGCCAAGAATGAGCACCGCAAAGAGCAAGCCAAGGGTAATGTATCCATTGGATTCGCTGAGATACCGCATACCGCGCGCAAGGCCGGTGGACGTGCTGATGATGTAGGTGAGGATGAAGCAAAGCATGATCGAGAACTTGCCTGTCGCGCCCAATTCAATGCCGAAGAGGATCTGAAAAGCGTAGCTGATGGAGGCTACCCCAAGGCCGATCATCATGGATACGCCGCCGATAGTGCCGATGGCGGCGAGTACGTCCACAGCCTTGCTGGCCAAGGTATCGTTGCAGCGCTCGCCAAGAAGGCCGTAGAGCCCCGTGGAAGTACGGAGAGGTTTATTATGGCGATAGGCCGCATACCCGATAGCCCATCCACCGACGGCGAACAGCGGCCAGCCGAATAGGCCCCAGTTCACTACGGAGAGCCGGATGGCCTCGGGGACGCCCCGAACGGCCCCAGCGCTCCCGGCATCCATGACCGTGGGGGCGGTGAACAGGTGATAGAGCGGCTCGGCAGCCCCGAAGATGACGAAACCTGTGCCGAGGGCTGCGCAAAACAGCATGGCGACCCATGCAAAGAAAGAGAATTCCGGCTTTTCGTCCGCCGCACCGAGCTTCACTGTTGCAAAACGGCTGCTGCAAGCCATCCAGACCGAGAAAAAGATGGCACTCGCTCCGGTAAGCAGGATGAGCCAGCTGAAATGCGCAATGATGAAACGCTGGATGGAACTGAAGGTCGCCCCGGCTCCGGAGGGATCGATGATGGCATAGGCGATAATGCATCCGTACAAGATGGCCACTGGCCAAAAAATCTTGTTGTCGTAGTTGCCAAGAATGCTGAACTTCTTTGGATCGTTGGCGCTTTCCATAAAAACTGCTCCTCAATTTTTGGGGGAATGCGTGGAACCTCCTTGAACGGCGTTGGTTGGGTCATGTGCGGAATCGCATAAAGCGATGCATGGAAACCTCCTTCGTACTGCGTAAAGGTGTTCATCAGGGGACAAGCAAAACATGTGTACACATAAATTTATTCAATAATTCTATCTTATTGGATATTGATGCGGTGTCATATATGAATGGAATTGATTTATATATGTACGCACGATAAATATATCACTATCTCTTTTTTTGCAAGCATACCTCACCCGAAAAAAGAGTTTTCTTTAGGGAGGATGCATATTAATATTTTTATATTTCAAATGATTAAATAAAATTTTAAAAAGAACTTGCTCTTGGCCCATCGTTAGGCTAGCATAGGCACATCATAAACAGAAATATCTTTCATATTTTAAATATATCTTTTAACATATTATAAAATAATACTTTTTTAGTTTAGCCGTTCCCGCATACCACTGTTTGCGGAAGGCTTCACAGTCCAGCAAGGAGGTCATATGGCACAGCGTTGGAAAAAAGCAGGTAGCCTCACCACCGGCGGGATGAGTCTCAACGTCTTCACGCAGGACGAGATGGACGCTATCCACCGGGCTACCCTTGAAGTGCTGGAGCATACGGGAGTGCTTATCGGCTCGCCCGAAGCCCGTGCGCTGCTTGTCGAGGCAGGTGCTTCCGTCATCGACGAGGACATCGTCAGATTCCCTCAGTGGATGGTTGCGGATGCCGTATCATGTGCGCCCGAAACCCTGCTCCTCGCAGGGCGCACCCCGGACCGTGACGTGGTGCTCGACAGCACGCGCGTCATGTTCACAAATTTCGGCGAGGCGGTGTACCTTATCGATCCCGATACCGGCGAGGTACGCAACACCACCAAAAAAGACGTCGAGAAGCTCACCCGTGTTGTGGACGCCCTCGACGTCATCCCGGTTTGTGAACGTATGGCAGGGGCGCAGGACTACCCCGAGCAGGTGGCTGAACTGCATAACTACGAAGCCCTGCTGATGAACACGACCAAGCATGTGTTCACAGGCGGCGGCAACGGAAAACTCACCCAATACATGATCGATATGGCGAAGGCCGCTGTGGGGGAGGAAAACTTTGAGGAACGCTGCCCAGTGACCTTCAATACCTGTCCGATCAGCCCGCTCAAACTGACGGCGGACGTATGCGAAGTCATCATGACGGCGGCCAGGAACGGCGCGACGGTCAACGTGCTCTCAATGGGAATGGCGGGGGGCTCCACTCCGGTGAACCTCGCCGGGGCATTGGTCGTGCACAACTGCGAAGCCCTCGCCGGGCTTGTCCTTGCGCAAACCACTCGGCGGGGCGCCAAGTTCATCTATGGAAGCTCCTCAACGGCAATGGATTTGCGCTACGGCGCGGCTGTAGTGGGTACGCCGGAACTGGCCGTGCTCAACGCCGGGGTCGCGGCTATGGCCCGCTATTACAAGCTGCCCTCCTGGGCGGCGGGCGGATAGGGGGACAGCAAATGCGGGGATGCCCAGAGCGGACATGAAAAGACGCTGACCGGACTGTTGCCGATGCTGGCAGGTGCCAACATCATTTATGGTCTCGGTATGCTGGAGATGGGAATGACCATCAGCTACAGCCAGCTCTTGATGGACGCCGAAATGGCCGAGATGATGCTTTTCAGCATGGATGGCATTGTTGTGAACGATGAAACGCTTTCCGTGGACGTTATCAAGGAGGTCGGCCCGCGCAGTGATTTCCTCGCGCATATGAATACCTTTGAAAACATGTATATCCAATCAAAGCCCAAACTCATTGACCGCCTTACCCGTGACCGCTGGAACGAAGCGGGGCACCTCGACATGGAAAGCCGCGCGCTCATTGCCGCGAAGGAACTCCTCGCCACATGGGAACCGGAACCCCTCTCTGAGGAGGCATGTGCCCGTGTCAGGGCAGTGCTCAACGCCGCCGAACGTGACTACGGCGTGCCGGAAAGCCTGGAGTAAAAACAAAGAAGGAGAAGGCAACAGGCAATATTGTCTTCTCCTTCTTCGCGTACTGGGGCATACTTCTATTTCCGCCACTTCCCCTGCCATCTCCGGTGTCCTCGACAAGCGCGCACCTGAGGATCCTTCCTTCTTCCAGTCATGGCTTAGGGCTCAATAAACCCCTCATTCCTCAATACTTCACCCGCCCTATTTCCGTTACCTGCCGGAGCTTTTTCTTCCGGTAGAAAAGACGGTACCGGACAGGAAGCACCCAACACCCACCCAGATGAACAGGAACACCAGCAGCTTGCTCGCCGATATGGGTTCGCGCATGACGAATGCGCCGAGCATGAAAACCGTAGTCGGCAAAATGTATTGCATGATGCCCAGCGAGATCATCGGCACGCTGCGGATGCCGAGGCTCAGGCCCAATTGGGGAATGGCGGAGACGAATCCGCAGCCGATGAGCAGCAGATCCATGTATGCGCCTCCTGCGAGGAAATGCCCTTGCCCTCTTTCTCCCAGCCAGATCAGGTAACCCCACAGGAACGGCGCGGAAAACAGCAGCTCCATGAGCATACCGGGAGCGGATCCGACCGTGGCGCGTTTGCGAAAGAACGCAAACAACGCCGCGGAAAGGGCTACATTCAGTGAGGCCCACGGGACGGCTCCATATCCCATCAGCAGAATAAGCACGCCGATCCCTGCGAAGATGATGCCCATCCATTGCAGGCGGCCCGGACGCTCCCTGAAAAACAGAAAGCCCAGTATCGTGCTGATCATAGGAACGATGTAGTGTCCCATGCTGCATTCGAGCACCTTGCCGTTGGTGACGGCCCATATGTATATCCACCAGTTCCAGAGATGGGCGAGGCTGCACAAACCGATAAACGCGATCTCGCGCCGATCCCTGATCGCGCGGAAAAACGCGGGAAACTGCCCCTTCCACACCATGAAGGCGGCGATGATCAGGCTTCCCCAAAGCGAGCGGTGGCTGACCATTTCGAGGGCCGAAACCCCGTGCAGCAGATTCCAGTACAGCGGGCTCAGGCCGAAGGACAGGTACACGCCGAAAAGGATGCCCATGCCTTGCCTTTGAGAGAGGCCGCCCGCAGCAGTGCGGGGTGAACGGTGTTCCATCGTTCCCTCCTTTGAAGGCAAATCCGGGCCGTGCGTTCCGAAAACGACGGCCCGGCGGACAAAAAGAGAGCCAGCGGGGGAAACCAGCCCTCTTTCCGTTGGGGACAAGATCAGACGTTGCGGATTCCGGCGTATTTGGCGAAAAGGGCCTCGGTTTTTTTCACGTCGGTCAACGACAACAGATCAAAAAGATCGTCCGCAGTCTCATGCGAAAGCAGGTGTTCCCGTTCGGCGGCTTCACGGCAGGTAATATTGTGTTCGTACGCCAGATTGGCCACACGGCTGCCGATCTTGTAACCGAAGAGCGCACTTACCATCGTCGCCAGCGAGGTCGAGCGTTCGGCCGTATGGAGGCATTTTTCGGCATTGGCGGAAAGGCCCTTCACACACTTGTCCGCGAAGAGCACCATGCTGCGGCTCAGGATGTCGATACTGTTGAGGATGCTGCGGATCGGCACGGCGGAGGAGGCGCCGAGGTCCAGTTCCCCGGAGAAGGCTCCGAAGCCCACGCCCGCCTGATTGCCCGCTACGCGGTGGCAGGCCAGAATCATCACTTCCGTCATGACCGGGTTGATCTTGCCGGGCATGATGGATGAGCCGGGCTGCACTGCGGGGATGACGATGTCCCCGAATCCCGCGCGCGGGCCGGAACCCATCAGGCGGATATCGAGGGCCGCCTTCGCCGCCACGGTGGCGAGAGCTTGCAGGTGCGCGTGCAGGATGATGAAGGAGTCGGAAGCCTGAAGGCCGTCGAACAGATTGGCGTCACGGCGAATCTCACGCCCGCAGACGGCTGAAAGGTTCTTGTAGATATGCTCCGAGAAGCCGGGCATACATCCCATGCCCGTACCCACGGCAGTGGCGCCGAGCACGCCGGTGCACCAGCGCGCCCGTTCCCTTTCCAGCAACAGCCGATTCCGACGTATTCCCGCAGCATAACCGGAAAATTCTTGCCCCAGCGTGATCGGTACGGCATCCTGCAAACAGGTACGTCCCATCTTGACCACATCGGCGAACTCCGCGGCCTTGGCGTCCAGAGCCGCCTCAAGGTGCGCAGCGACCTTGAGAACCCGGCCCACTTCATTATGGATGGCGATCCCCTTGGCGGTCGGCACCACGTCGTTGGAGGACTGGCACATGTTGACGTGGGTATTGGGATGGACCTGATCAGAGCCCTTGTATCCGGTAAGAATCTCATTGGCCCGGTTCGCCAGCACTTCGTTGGCGGCCATATTGAAGGGCATAGCCGGTCCCGGCCGTAACGCGCTGCACGGTCACAGGCTTGAGCACAAGCGAATTGTTCAGGGTATCTACGCACTTCTGCGTCCCCTCGACGACGAAGAAAAGCTGCTCGCAGTTATGATGGGGATGCATCTTGAACCCGGCCGCCGGAGGAACCCGGTAGTCATTGAACACGAGCAGAGAACCGAACGCGGCATTGCGGGGATCGAAGTAGTTGTTGAAAGACAGAAGGCTCGTCACGCTGATGGTGCCGTACTGTTCCGTATGACATGCGGATAGGGGAATGACATCAATCATCGTCGGCCTCCCGAATGCGCTCCAGCATGTCGCTGTCCAGATAGCTCCTCCAGATGGAGACGACCTTGCCGATCAGCGGGACGAAAAGGATTTTGTTCATGTCCAGAATGACCGGGGAGTATTTCACATTGTTCGAATAAAAGATGAGCAGGTTGCTCTGGACGCAGCACCGCTTCAGGGACGTACCCACGGCATCGCCCGCATCAAGGCGCACGCCAAACAGATCCCTGCCCAAGTTCTGTTCCATGAACGGATGGTAGATGAAACACGGCTGAATATAGGCAATGTCACCGGGCATGATTTCCGGGGCCATGCTGTCGTCACCGACGATGATGGCGTAGGGCTGGCGGAATTCTCCAGTCTGAACGAATGAACTCGTTTCGCGCAGCCACCCGGAGGGGACCGGAGGTTCCTCCAGCGTCTCTGAACGGGAGAGATACAGGGGAATCCAAACCGTCATCCCCTCCGAAGCGGGTTTTTCCCGTCCTATAATGAAGTCCGAGAAGATTCTGCTTCCCTGAAAATCGGAATCCTGTATCCCGTTGCGGCCAAGAAGATAGTCCACGCTCACCTGCAGCGCTTCGGCTATAGTGCAAAGCGTCGCATAGTCCGGCTCGCTCCTGTCATTGATATAGTTGCAGAGCCGGGAGCGGGTTATACCCAGACGCAAAGCGAAATCCATTTGAGATTGACGCTTTTTTGCCAAAAGAGATTTAAGCCGCTTTCCAAAAGACATAGTTCCCTCTTTGTTTTGAGTGTATGGAAAATGGTTCCTTTTCTGTCAACGTAGAGTGAAATGTTCTTCATCTCTTTGACTCAAAATAAAAAGTGAATAAATTTCATTTCATTATATTGATTAGGGCATCGTTTTTTCTCCTTAAAAAATATTTTTGAAGTTCCAAAAAATACACAAAAAATGCTTTTATGTGCATTTTTGTGTACAGAGAGCCCGCAGGAGTCGAAATATCGACGTACTACGGGCTACACATGCTTTCACAGAGCTATAAATATACAGTTATCTATCAAAAACATCTTTGTTTATAGCATGTTATCTAAAATAAAGGTGAACAAAATCAAAGCTGGCTGTCAACACGCCGAGGGCTTGCGAAAACGCGGAGAAATCCGTCATCCGGATGGCATCTATGTGTTTTATTAATAGAAATGATGTGGTGGATAAGAGATAGGTAAAAATGGGATGGGTATGTGCCAAAAGAGTGTGCGAGCGAATCGTGGCATCCCATCCATACCCAATGGCGCAAAATTCCCCCGAAAAGGAAATGGCTAGACACATCCTTGCTTCATTTTTGAGCAATTACACAGCGTAAGGAATTCTATCCTGCTCATGAGAAAGCCCCCTTCCTTTCGGTCGGGGGCTTCTCCTATATTCCCATGTCCCTGATGGGCATCGCCACGATGCCGAGCATATAGCCATACATCCAGGTTTAGAGGCTGGTGATCGGGGTCATGCCGTGCCCCTCGTCAAGAGCTTGTCGGCGATCCACTGCTGGTTTGTCTCTTCCTTAGGGCCAATACAGGCATATCCACACGGACTCTCAGTAAAGCCCGATATAACGAGAGCATTCAGGACGCCACATCCTGACGCTTGCTCGCATTGCCGATGCGCTCGGGAGAACTGATGGAGACGTTTAAAAGCCCCTACCCGTTCCTTCAACCTATTCCAATTTGGCGATAAAGCTCGCGAACGAAATCGGCCTGAAAACAAAGCAGTATATGAAACAGAGGGAAACTAAGAAGCGGGTAATTTTCGGCGTTTGGTGACCCGTTTTGAACGTCTCTGGGTACACCTTGATTCAACTAAACTAGGTGCATTAGATTCGTCTTAGAAACATTTTGAAATGCCCTTTACTATGTCTTTCCCCGCAAAAGCGACAAAAAAGGCTCCTTTATGGGGGAGCCTTCCTTATCTACGATATCTGCCGAGCTTTTTTCCAGTCGGCATACGCCGACAGGAGCAAGTCCATGTGGCGCGGGATCTGCACTTTCAGGTTGTATTCCTCCACAATGCTCTGGCGGGCAGCCGCTCTCACCGGGCCCATGGCATCCGAGCGGGCCAACAGTTCCGCCGTCATGTCGGCAAGCATGTCGTGATCCCAGAAGTCACACAGGAACCCGTTTTCGCCGTGCCTGACCACTTCCCGGACAGGTTCCGTATCCGAACTGACCAGCAGGCAGCCGCAGCTCATGGATTCGAACAGCCCCGCCGAAAGCGCGAACGGTGCCGTAAAATACACATGCACCGTGGAAGCCCGCAGCAACAGCCGATAGTCCTCGTAAGGACGGAACCCCACGAAATGGACACGGCGGGAATCGACAGGCACCTCTTCCCGCAGGCGCTCCAGCGAAACGGTTTCATCGCTCCCCTGCCGCTCCGACGCCATGATCAGTACATGGCACTCGGGACGCGCCGCGAGCAACCGGGGCAAACTCCTGTAAAACTGGGGGAAACCACGAAAAGGCTCCAGCCCCCGGCCCGAAAACGTCACCAGTTCCTTGACGGTGGAAAGATCACATCCCTCGATACGGAAGCGCTCGGGCTTCGGGGAAAAGAAATCCGTGTCCACGCCTTCGTGGATCACGTGGATATCCTTTGCAATCTGCTGCGGGTACTGCTTTTTTTGCCAGCTCGTGGCCGTGACCACCAGATCGCATTCCGCAAGGGCATTGAGCTGGCAGAGGTTACGGACGCGGCTCTGGGCAAACTCCACGGCGGGCCGGGCCGCCCCTTGCGTGAAAAAGGTGTAATTGGCCCCTTTTGTGTAATACCATTCCGCATACACGGCATGGAACGCCTGAGGGAAAATATCCTGCGCGAAAAAACTGCATCCCCATCGGGGATGGGCGTAGACGATATCCGGTTCAAAGCCGCCCTGTTGCAGCTTCAACAGCGCATTGGCAAAACGTGAACCGTAGCGCATCATCTGCAGCAATTCCCGCTCGGCCCTGTCCTTCGCCATAACCGGCTGGACGCCGGAAACCGTCAGGTTCCGAACGCCGGGAAGCCACACATCCCGCCTGCTCCGCTCCGAAAGGAACACGATTTCATTGCCGGGAAGCCCACCCAAGCGCGCCGCCAACTGCCGAAACGGCCCTGGAAACGTATGATGCAGAAAAAGGATGCGCATAGCCCACACCGGTCCCTTTGGTATCGCCTCGTCAGGCGTTTTCGTCAGCAAGGCTTCTGACGAACTTTTCCCCCGCAGGCGTCTTCAAGTATTCACGCAACGCGTGCACAACATGTTGATCATACTTAGCCGATTCAGATTCCAGAATGTTCAGGGCCACGTCCACGGACTTGGCGTTACGATACGAGCGGGGCCGGATCAGCGCGCAGAACGTGTTCGCAACCGACAGGATACGGCCGCAAATGCCGATCTCGTCCCCGTGCAGCTTTTCGGGATACCCGGAACCGTCCATAAACTCGTTCATCTGGGAAATGGCGTCCACGACGGGCAGTTCGAAGTTGATGTTCTTCAAGGTCTCCCGGGCATATTCCACATGCCGCTCCATAGCCTGACGCTCTTCCGGCGTGAAGGCGCCGGGCTTGGTCAGCAGTTCGCGGGGCAGCTGCATCTTGCCGATCTGCGACAGGCTGGCAGCCGTGCGGACGGTGCTCTCGTCTTCCTCGCTGAGGCCGAGGGTCTTGACCAAATCGCCGCCCAAGTTCGCCATATACGAGGACTGGCCGCCCAAATACGGGTCGACGGCCTCGATGGCGTGCATGAACGCGGCGATGGTCTGCCGGACCATACGCTGGTTGCGCTCCTGCGCATCGACAAGCTGCGTGATGTCGCGGAACACCGAAACCGTACCGGTGATCACGCCGCTTTCGTTGCGGTACGGCGAGCACGTGATCTGATAGTGGTACTTCTTCGACTGCAGCCACATCACGTCCTTGAACATGAAAGACTGCTCGCTTTGGATGGCCACGTCCAGCTGCTTATACAGCCGCAAGGCGGTGTCATAGCCAAAAATCGCCGCGCAATCCATGCCCACAAGCTCTTCGTCGGAACGCCCAACCATACGCGCGAACGCCTGGTTGGCATACTGGACCATGCCGCCCTTGTCGGTCAGGACGATGCCGTCCACAAGCGCGCTGTTGATGCCGTCGAGGAGCTGCTTCTGCTGATTGGAAATCTGATACAACTGGAGCAGTTCGGCGCTCACATTCCGGGCGTTGCGCCCCACGAGCCACCACCAGACGGCCAGCAGGGCCAGCAGCACGACCACGACCGCAATGACCGCCCATATGACGATCGCATTGCGCTGCGCCAGGAAGGGCTTGAGCGCGGCCGCCACCGGCACTTCCTGCACGACCAGCCACGGCAGCTCGGGAACCTTTACGCCGATGCTGTATACTTCATCAGGCGAGCCGGCCTCCCCTCCCCGGATCCCGAACGGCAGGCTGTCGTTCTGCCCCAGCTGCCAGTCGGGCAAATTCTGGATATCCGCGGACAGGGGCAAAAGATCTTGCAGCTTGGTTCCGACGATCTGGAAAACGTGGGTAACGCCGAACGAGCTCTCGCCCTTCGCCGTATCAATCGTTTCACCGAGGCGGGAAGAAACCATCAGAGACAGCAGGAGCGTAGCCACCGGCTTTTCCGAGCGGTTTTCAACATACTGGGGGGCGAAGATGGGAACGACCAAATCAAGGACCAGCCCATTGCTGGTCTTGCGCACGGGCAGGATGCCCAACTTGCCCGACTCGACCGCCTGCCGGATGCCCTGCTGCTGTTCCAGCGAGAGCGCCGGGGGCGTGACGTCCGTGGAAAGGTACGTCTGGGCGTCCGCATTGGTGATACGGGCGTGCAGGAAGCCGGAATAGGAAATGAACTCCTGCAAAAGGTTCTTCATAAGCGGAAGCTGGGAGGCCAGCTGCGACAGGTCGTCGTTCCCGGAGGGACTGTCCCCGGAGGCTTTCAGGAGCGGGGAGAGATCATTGCCCAGCCCGTTGACTTCCGAGGCGAACAGCCGGAAAAGATCCGCGCTGATCAGCCGGTTGGCCTGATTCTGCATGGAGTTGAACCAAAGCGAAAGCGCGTTGGCCTTGTTCTGGGCCGTAAATTGCAGGCGGCGCTCCACATCCTGTTTGAGGGACGTTTCCGCCATGTTGATGTTGAACCATGCCAGACTGCCCGCAGCGCACAGCACAAGCACAAGAATAACGGCCATAAACCAGCCCATGCGCCTGTACGCCGCGGACTTGTTTCCCACCTTAGACTGGGGAATGACTTGTTCCATAACGCCCCTCTCTTTATCCGTTCCACTCGTCTGCATGGTCGTTCACTACACGTTCCAGCCGGAGCCCGACGGGCTAACGGCCCGTCTTTTTAGGAGCGGAAGGCGTCAAATGCGCCCACCGATACTCCTCGTTCACTGAAAATTGCGGCCGATAATGCGAAAGCCGTTTGTGCGACAAGACCGCGTTGCTCAAATTGTCGAGTATCCATGCGTCCCCGTCCAGGTAGACGGCGGTGACGGCATGGTCGAGGTTGCGAAGCGTATCCTTCAGCACGACAATCCGCATCTGGGAAGCGGGAAAGCCCAGGTCGCGCAACGCGAAATACTTGGCAATGGCGAAATCCTCGCAGTCGCCCGACTTTTGAAAGAACTCCACGGGCGTCTCCCAATAGTCCATGACGCCCCATACATCCATATCGGTGCGGTAAGGCCATCTGTTGATCAACACGTTCACGGCCTTCACCTGCTCAAGCGGGGACATGCCCGACAGCTTCGCCTTGATGTCCTTCCATGTTCCCTGACCGGGGAACTGCCGGTTAGCCACGTATCCCGGATTCTTCCGCTCCTTTTCCAGAACGGATGTCCATTTCGGCATCTTCCCTATCTTGCTCCTCATCTCCAGCGTCCCGAACAGTCGTATGGGGCCGCCCTCTCCCCGCTTTCCAGCCGGGGCCGCCTGCGCCTCCGGTTCCCGCGCGGGCTCGGCCGGGGTTACGGCTGGAGGCGGGTCGGACGGTGCCGCAACCCGGGCACCCTCCGCCTTGTTCCGGTTCGACAGAAGCGAACCGACGGAACTCCGCTTGAGGAGTATTTCGTCGTCATCATCCGAAGCAAACGCGCCGGGATACGGCAATCCGACGAAAACACTTACTGCAAGCAGGCCCGCGAGGACACGAAGCCACCTCCAGCGGATCATTTACCTTTCCCGCAAGGCGTTCTGCCGGGCCTTCAAAATCGGCTTCAAAATATAGTCGAGAACCGTCTTCTTGCCCGTCAGGATATCCACGGTCGTCACCATGCCGGGGATGATCGGCAACTGCTCCTTGCGGTACGAAATGGCGTTCTTGTGCGTGCGGACCTTGACCAGGTAGAAGAACTCGCCGCGCTTGTCCTCAATCGTATCGGCGCTGATCTGCTCGAGATCGGCCTCAAGCCCCCCGTAGATGGAAAAATCGTATGCGGAAATCTTGACCATCGCCTTCTGCCCCGGATGGAGGAAGGCCACGTCCGCGGGACGAACCCGGGCCTCGACCAACAGAGTATCGTCAAGCGGCACAATTTCCATGATTGCTTCGCCGGGTTTGACGACGCCGCCCACCGTGTTGATGTAAATCTGCTTGACGGTACCCCGGACGGGGGATTTCAATTCCGTCCGCGTCACCCGGTCGCCGCCGGCGGCAAGGGTTTCCTTCAGCGAATTGAGTTCCGTGCGGCGCTTGCTGATTTCGGCGTTGATTTCCGCTTCCATTTCCGCCTTGCGCAACGTCAAACGCTGCTTCGCCTCTTCGGCGGCGGCCTGCGCCTTGGGGATGGAAGACGCCAGCGATTCGATATCGCCTTGCAGCGACACGACCTTCTGCTCAAGCCCCAGGTAGTCGACGCGGGAATAAATCTTGCGCTGCATCAGCGGCGCGGCGATGTTCCGCTGTTCAACGGCAAGCGCAAGGCTGCGTTCGGTCTGGCGTTTCCTGCCGGTCAGCTCTTCGACTTCGCGCGAGCGCTGCTCATACTGCGATTGCAGCAGGCCCATTTCGGCGTTCTGCTGCTGTTCGCGGGCATGGAAGATGGCCATCTGGTCAGCGATGGCCTGCGGGTGCGAAACCGACAGATCTTCCGGGAAGGCGGGCGATTCGCCTTTCAGCTCGGCGTCAAGGCGGATGATCGAAAGCTCGTTCTCCAAGATCCTGTTCTGGGCGTCGCGGTATTGGCTCTCGGCAAGTTTGTTGTCGAGCTGCGCAAGCGGCGTGCCCTTTTCAACGATTTCCCCTTCACCGACCAGGACGGCCCCCAGGATACCGCCTTCAAGGTTCTGGATGATCTGCGTTCGCTGCGACGAGATGACCTGCCCGTTGGCGTGGGTCACCTCATCGATTTCGGCAAAGTTCGCCCAGATGCCCAAAATGAGGAAAAAGAGGCCGACAGCCAATGAAAGGAAGCGCGCCCCGAGGCGCGGCTTGCGCGCCAGTGCGGCTTCCACCTCGTTGACGTAGGGGAGCTCCTCCGAACCGATGGCCTGATTGCGGGTATCGTTTGGGAGTTGAGGCTGTTGCGGTTTTTCAGGTTGCTGCGGCATGACTCAATCCTTACTGTTCGGTCCGGGGCGCGGGCTGCTCGCGCAGGCGGCGCAACACTTCGTTCTTCGGACCATCCGCAATGATACGCCCACCTTCCATAACGATGAGCCTGTCCACGAGTTCCAACATGCTCAGCCGGTGCGTGATCAGGACCAGCGTCTTGTTGCCCATCACCGCTTTGAGGCGGTTTTTGATCCTCTGCTCGGACGCATTGTCCATGTTGCTGGTCGGCTCGTCGAGGATCAGGATGTCCGGGTCCCGCACCAGCGCGCGGGCCAGGGCCACGGCCTGACGCTGGCCGCCGGACAGGGACATGCCCCGCTCGCCGACCTGCGCCCCGAACCCGGCCGGGTTGGAACGGATGAACTCCGTCACGCCCGCCAGCGTGGACGCCCGCAGGATCATCTGGTCGTTGATGGTGGGATCGCCGAGCGCGATGTTATCCCGGATCGTGCCGTAAAAGAGCACCACGTCCTGCGGCAGGAAACCGACCCTGCCCCGGAGGTCCGCTTCGGCAAGCTGCCTGATGTCCACGCCGCCGAATTTCACGGCGCCGTCCCGGGGCTGGTACAGCCCGATCAGCATCTTGCCGAGCGTGGACTTGCCGGACCCCATCCGCCCGACGACGCCGACCTTCTCGCCGGGCTTGATGAACACGGAAATGTCCGTGAGGGCCAGACGTTCGGCGCCGGGGTAGGCAAACGCCAGATCCTCAAACGAGAACGAGGCGTCCAGCTTGCCGAACTCCACGTACTCGTTGTCGTTCTGGCCTTCGGAGGGAAGCTGCATCAGCAGATCGAGCGCCTGCAGGGACATACGGGAATTTTGCAGTCGGGTGAGGAGGCTTGCGATCTGCATCAGCGGGGCCATTGCCCGGCCCACCAGAATGTTCGAGCCGATGAGCCCGCCCATCGTCATGGTGCCGTCGGCAATCCGATAGACACCCCAGATGACCATCCCCACGGACACGGCCTGCGTGACCAGCGTGGAAATGGTGATGGCGAGGTTGTTGTATTTTTTGGCCACGCTGCCGGCTTTGGCCGAAACTCCGACCACCTGTTCCCAGAGGTGCAGCATCCGGCTTTCGGCCATGCACGCCTTGAGAGTCTCCAGCCCGTTGACCAGTTCGACAAGCAGCGCATTCTTCTGCATGTTCTGCTTATAGCCCTGCTCCGCCGTGCGCTTGCCGGCCTCCTGCAGCACGATGCCCGTAATGATTAAGACGGGAATGGCGCACAGCGGCAGAATCACCAGCGGGCCGCCGATATATCCCAGCAGGAGCAAAGACCGGGGTAGCGATCGATTCTGCACACGGGGTATTTCCGCATCCACCGGGAATCCTTTTGCGCGGCGCGTGGTTAGGGTGATTTATGGTTGAGCGAGTGCGGCGGGCGATTTAGCACAGATTAATCGTTTTTGATCGTCTGCTGTACAAAAATGGCGCGCGATTCTGCACAAAATGATCACAGGATGATCGAAAACGGGCGGTTCCTCATCGGAGCCGCCCGTTTGTTGCCTGGTGTCAAAACATACACCAAATCATGCTCTGTTTTTATCATCCAAGCTTGCCCATTTCAGAAGAGCCGCGACTAACAAGCGGTTTGTCCATGCGCTCCTCCAAGCGGGCGCATTTTTCGCGTAATTCAGCGTTTTCTTTCCAGAGCTTCCGGTTTTCGATTGCCAACTCTCGGCGCTCTTCTTCCGATGCCTCCAAACGCTTTTCCAGAGTTCCTTGTCCGGTTTGAGGCGAAGAACCTATTGAACGGGTCTTTTCCCCTACCCCAAAAAGAAGCCAATTTGGTGAAATATCTAATTTTTCACAAAAACCAATCAAAAAGTTGGCGTCTGGTGTTTTTTCATTTCTTTCATATCTGCTCAGGCTGTTTTGCGCTATCCCAATTTGGATAGCTAGTTCCTGCTGAGTGATGTTTCCTCTAGCCTCTTTAATACGTTTCCCTAGGGTTCCCATAGGTGTCTCAGTTCTCGTTTTGTTCTGTGACAGTTTTTGTGACACCCTACAGATATCGTATCAGTTTGAAATTTAAAGATAAAAATAAAATATCCATATTTTCATTCTGAGACAACAAATCTGTTGACTTTTATATCCATATTTGGATAAAAAAGGTCTTGCGGGCGGTTGACATGAGAATTGACAAATCAAGTCTACCTGTCCCGTTCCACAAGATCAACGTCCGGGCTTTTGAGAAGTTCGGACAAGCGGCGGGGGCTCCATCATGTCTCAATTATCCCTTTTCGACTGTGATTTGAGCCGGATCGCCTGACTCATGCCCGCCGTGCGCGCGGCCATGCGCCGGGCGGCGGGCAATCCCGACGGCGAGGGACGCAAGGCGCTGGTAGACAAGATCAATTCCATCGCCAGAGACGCCGAAGTCCGTTTGACGGCGGGCCGCGCGGAGTCCGTATCCAAGGACGTTTTGGACAAATGGCTCAGTCCGTCGGACGTGAACCATCCGCCCTCGATCCTCGCCGTGGTCGTGTTCTGTAAGGCTACCGGAAACCATGAGCCGCTGCGCGTCATACTCGCCGCCTGCGGGCTCGACGTCATGACGCCGGAAGACCGGAAATTCAGGGATTACGGCAAGGCCGATCTGGAAATGAAGGCGGCGAGGAAACGCAAGAGACAACTGGAGGAAGGGCTATGAGCTGGCAGGCAACAAAGGAACGGGCGGAACTGGGATCGAAGCGGTGCTTCTATTCTATGCGTATCTATGAGGCACTGCGTCGTAACGGGCGTTCCGCCGCCGTGGTCGCTTACGAAATCGGCGTCAGCCGTGAAGCGGTCTCCGCAACCATCCTTGGCAAGAATCATTCTGAGCGGGTGCTCAACGCGCTCCGCTCGGCGGGCGTTCCGGAAAAGTACCTTTTTGACCCCCGCTGCGTTGAGGCAGCGGAAAAAGGAGACGGCGGCATAGCCGAAAAAAACAATCAAAAATTGATACAGGAGGCCGTGGCATGAACGAACAATCCCGATCCTACCGGCAAATCCGCAGCGCCGTACTTGCTGAGGTAGCCCACCTTGAATGGGAACAAGCCGTAACGGTGCTGGCTTCCGCACTCAATGAGCGGGCGGTGGAAGGAGGATTCCAAGCCAAGGTGAAACTTGTCCCGTTGTGGAGCACCAAGGGGCCGTACTGCTGCATGGACAGTACCTACATCCCGAAGAGGTAGGGCGGTATGAAGCTCACCAGACCCGTCTGTAGCTTCTGTGGCACCAAGGAAGAGGAGTGCGACATTCTCCTCCGTGCGGAAAATGACAAGATCTTCATCTGTGATCGGTGCGTTAAAACGCTCACGGCCTATTTGAAGGCCAATCCCGGAAGAAAACATCTTCGGTATTTGCCGAAGAGGAATAAAAAGTAAGGAGAAGTAACATGACTCAACAGTACAAGTCCAATCTGTCCGACAAGTTGCGGAACATTGTTTGTGTCCTGCGGAATGGCGGGATGCCTAAGGATCACATGGTTCTCCTGTTGGCACGGCTTAACAGGCTTCCCGTTTCGGCGATCCGTCGCGCTCTCGACGAGTGGAAGACGGGGAGGCAACGGGTAAGGGAAATCAACCGCCTTCTGTTCCCCGATGAACCGATCCATTTCTTCGACTAGCGGTGCAACATCAATCAATGAAAGGAGAAACGGCATGACCCCCTCTATCGAACGAATCCCAATCACCTGCACCATCTTTCATAAAAACGCGCTGACTCTCTATCTGGAGCAGGATCGAGACGATTTTTGGATGAATCTCGGCCCTGTATGGGGGCGCTTTACCAACAGGGATCGCCTGTATGGGCTGGACGCTAATCCTAACGATCTGCTCTTCGTACTGGTTGAGGTACTTCCGAAAGATTCGGAAGCGCCCGCTCCGATCGTTGAAGGGGCAAACGTCCTGTGGCGGCAAAAGGAAGCCTTTGAAGTTGCGGAACGCAGGACCGCTTATGAGCGGGGCTTTGCAGAAGGTATCTGAGTATTTCCGCTTCCTCGGCATTCCCGGACGGTCCGGGAGTTAGATGGTTGATTCTGATGTGCCCAATCTAACCGAGAAGGCGGAGCCTTTACAAACCGGGGCCGCAGAGCGCCCAGAGCGCCACGGTCACCCTACCGCGCCCGTGTAGGCCGCCCGCTATGCCATGCGGCGGGCGGCGAAACCTGCACAACGGCGAATACCGCGAAGCCTCCACGCGGGACGCTCCCCCGGAGCGGCATAATCCGGGGCAAATTTATGGGGTGAGGATATGAGCGGGATCAAGGAAGCATACACGGCGCAGGAACTTGCCGAAATATCAGGCGTAAGCAAGAGGACCGTGTTGCGTCGTTCTTCCTCTGAGAACTGGGATCGTCGCCCCCACTCCGGTCGCGGCGGCGGTTTCGAGTATCCCACCGTCAAGCTCCCCGCCGACGTGCGCGAAAAGATCGCGCTGGCCGTCTCCGCCGAGGAACAGGAAAGCCTCCCGGTCGTCCTTGAGCCCGCCACGCCCGCCGTGGTTGAGTCCCCCGCCGTCTCCCTCTCACACCTCACCGCGCGGGAACGCGACGTAGTGCTTGCCCGCAAGTCGCTCATTGACGCCGTGTGCAATTTCGAGACGGTAGGCAAGTCCCGCCGGGCGGCGATCCTTATGCTTGTGGAAGCCTATCAGAACGGCACGTTGCCGCGAAACCTCATGGAAGCGGCCTATATCGCCAACGCCCGGCGAGGCGCTTCGCGAGGCATCTCAACCCGTGTGCTGTACAACTGGTACGCGACATATGAAGACCGGGGCATTCTCGGGCTGGTTCCCGCCGATCCGAAGAAAGATACAAGTATTCCGGAGTGGTTCGAGATATTCCGGCTGATCTGGAAAAGACCGCAAGCGCCTTCCCTGAATCAGGCGCGCCGGGAATTTGAGATTGTCGTCCGGTGGGTTGGGCTGGGGATGCCTGAGGGCGGATTGTGTTTTCTGCACTTTCTCGATCCTGAAAGGATCACGAAACACAAAAGCTTGCCAGCCTTAAAGCCGTTTGCGAAGAACCCGGCTTCCATTCCGTCGGTCGACGCGATCAGGCGGATAGCCAAAAAGATGCCGCTGGAGCTTTTGGAGCGCGGATGCCGTACCGGCAACGCCATGTTGAAGATCCGGCCTCATAGGCTGCGCTCCACGGCAAACATGCTTCCCGGCGAAGGCTTCACGGGCGACGGCACCACCTTTGACGGACTGGTCCAGCACCCCTATGAGCCGCGCGCGTTCAGGCCGGAACTTACCCTGATTCTGGACATCGCAACCCGCAAGTGCGTCGGGGTGTCCGTCGACACATCGGAAAACGGGCTCACCGTTCTGGACGCCTTTCGCGTCGCCTGCATCACCCATTGCGTCCCGTATTTTTTCTATACGGACAACGGGCCGGGGTACGCAAACGCCATGTCCACCAAAGAAGGGACGGGCGTCCTGACGCTGCTCGGCGTGGTTTGCAAGACGTCCATTCCCGGACGCCCGCAGGGCAAGGGACTCATGGAGCGGGCGGTCAAGACCATCCATACCGATCTGGCGAAACGGTTCGCTTCCTGCGTGCATCGGGACATGGATCAGGACACGGCCCGGACGTTCCGGCTTTCCGTCAACAAAGACATCAAAAAATACGGAAAGTCCGAACAGTTGCCGATGTTTGACGAGTTTTTCAAGGCTCTGTGCTTCCGCATTGACGAGTACAACGCCACGCCGCACACGGCCCTCCCGAAGTTTACGGACGCAAACGGCAAGCGGCGGCACTATTCGCCCGGCGAATACTGGAACGTGAAGCTCGCCGAAAACCCGGAATACCAGCTTTTGCGGCTGGACCCGACGCTGCATGACGATCTGTTCATGCCTGCGGCGGAGCGCCCCGTCCATAACAACTGGATCAACTTCGCGGGCAAGAAATACTATGCCGAAGAGTTGCGCCCTTGGAATGGGGAAAAAGTGCTGGTTCGCTATGACATGCATGATCCCCGCTACATTGTCGTCCAGACGCCCGATATGGTGAAGATCTGTAAGGCGCTCGTCGACGGCAACACTATCGATTATCTGGACATGATTTCCGAAGCCGACAAGAAGGCCGGGATATCGCAGCGCGCCAAGCTCACAAGGGCGCAAGCGCAGGTTCAGAAAAAGCTCCCCGGCGCAACGGTGGTTTACAACGAAGATTCCATCGGAGCCACGGCAACCGTCGTCAATTCCATTCGCCCGATCGGGCAGGTGGTTGATGTGGAGCCGATGCCCGCTCTCGAACCGGATTTCCCGGATGAGGAAGAAGGGACGGTTACGCAATCCGTCCGTCCCGGCAAGGCCCGGCCTGCCTTTGAGTTCCCTTACGAGCGGTACGAGTACCATATGGCTCACCCGGATTCATGGACGCAGGAAGACCGCGACTGGCTGGAATGGTACGTCCAGACCGAAGAGTACGCGGATTATTTACCTATTTTCATAAGCAAAGGCATTGCATGGGAGGAAACGTCATGCGCAAAATGTTCGTAAAGACAGAGAATTACCGCAACTTTGCCGCCGCCGTGAAGGCCGTGGAGCAACGCGGTGCCGCCGAAGCCGGGATGATGCTTGTCTACGGCGTCCCCGGCCTTGGCAAAAGCCATGTCGTCAGCAGTTGGGCCGCCGAGAACGGCGCGATCTTTTTGCGGGCAAACAAGGACTGGACGCCCCGATACGCCCTTTCCGAGCTTGCCGCCGCGCTTGAGATTGATGGGCGGGGCAACTCACAGCAGCTTTTCTCCCGGCTTTTGAAGCCGATTGCGGCGAACCAGTTGCCCATCATTATTGACGAGGCCGAGTTCACGCTGGCGAATCAGGCGGCGTCTCTTGAAAAGATCCGGGACATTTCCGACCGAGCCGAAAATACGGTGATTCTGATCGGCATGGGAA
>OGYH01001571.1_pt1 | contig 20911 bp, 16 predicted proteins | sample 1576511 | NCBI WGS metagenome assembly OGYH01 (sample SAMEA3541522, study PRJEB24748) | human gut metagenome | biome: human gut; feature: human-associated habitat; material: faeces | place: China | collected 2012
ACCTGCCCGTGTGCATTGCCAAGACCCAGTACAGCTTCAGCGACAACGCCAAGCTGACCGGTGCGCCCACCGGCTTTACCATGGAAGTGCGCGAGGTGCGTCTGGCAGCCGGTGCAGGCTTCGTGGTCGTCATCTGCGGCAGCATCATGACCATGCCCGGCCTGCCCAAAAAGCCCGCCGCCGTGAACATTGATGTGGACGCCGACGGCAAGATCACCGGCCTGTTCTGATAAAAAAGCCCGATAAAGCACAAAAGGCGCTGTCCGCAAGGACAGCGCCTTTTGTGCTTTTCACTCCATGGTGTGGCTGCAAAGGTAGTCCACCCATACAGCGTAGCCCTCCGGCTTGATATGGTAGCCGTCCGGCTGGGCATAGCTTTCGATCAGGTCACCATTTTCGTCTGCCAGCACCTCCCAAAGGTTGAGGAAGTAGCAATCTTTTTCCAGTGCAATGGCGGCAAGTTCGTTGTTAATGTGGCACAGGCGGTCGCGGTTCAGCCCTGCGTGGTTTGCCTGTGCGCTCACCTCCGGTCGTACCGGCGTGATAGACTGCACATAGATCTTTGCATCCGGCAGTGCCTGACTGATCATATCCAGCATCAGGCGGTAGTAGGTCAGAAAACTGGTGTAATCAGTGTCCCTCCCCAGCACGTTGCTGCCCAGCAGTACATAGACGGCCTCGGGCTGCTGCGCGGTCAAAGCGTCCAGCGGGATCTCCGTCACGCCGTCCGCCCGCTTGCAGCTGGTACCGTTGACAAAGGCGTTGGGGCCTACCCCCTTATAGGCGCAGAACTGCGCCCCGGGCAGACCGGTATCATAGATCTGCAAGCCCTGCGTCAGGCTGTCGCCCACAAAACTGACCTGTGCAAACCAGCTTTTTTCCACCGGAGCACTGGCCGGCAGCGCCGCCATGCGGAAGTCCAGCGCGGTCTCGGTGCTGTCCTCCAGTGTCTGTACCCGCAGCTGTCGGGCCAGCGGATAGCTGACCGTGTTCCATGTGTTGTCCGTGGTCACCTGCCGCAGAATGGTGTTCTGGCTCAGGGCGGTATCCACGCGCTCCCGGTGCAGCACCTTCCACAGGATGCCGATGGCGCTCAGCAGAGCCACCAGCGCCAGAAGGGCAACGATAATAAACACTCTGCGCCAGCGCCTGTGCAGGATGCGCCGCCGGTATTCCTGATAATCTGCCATTGTCGTTCCCTCACTTCCGGCCCGGGATACGGGCTGTTCTATTTATAGTATAGCATAACTGCACTCAACAGCAAACCCCATTTGCCAAAAATGTGCTGTCGGTTTTGCACGGTACGGGGCTGTTTTGGTGCAAAACTGACAGAGCACTGCCGCAAACGCTTGCATCCCATAGGCAGAATGTGTTATACTAGGATGAATCAAACGACAGGGAGGCTTTCACGATGGCATATACACCGAAACTGACTTATAAAGGCAAGCCCCTCGTCCGCAAGGACAACGAGCTGTATTACGGCAGCATGACCGACCCCTATGTGTTGTATCTGCAGATTTTGACCACCACCCCGGTGGGCGAGCAGCAGGTAGCCGACAAGGTGCACCTGATGCTGCTTTCTACCGATACCACCAAGGCACCGCAGGAGCGCGTAGCGCGTCAGACCACCAAGCATGGCCTGTATAATGCGTTGGATATTGGCGGCATCTGGCTGCAGAAGGCCAACGAGACCCGCTGAACCAAATTAAAATGAACAATGCCGGGCAGTCTGCGGACTGCCCGGCATTGCGTTTTTTATAAGGAATTTTATTGAAGATTCGGGATACAGAAACGCCTGCGGCGTTTCTGTATCCCATTTTCACAAGAAAATAAGAGAAAATCTTACTCCTCGGTCACCTCAAAGTCCAGCGGTTCACCGCAGTTGGGGCACTTGGGTGCGCCGTCCAGCAGCTCATCCTCCTCAAATACGGCGGTCTTTCCGCAGGCGGGGCAGGTCACTTCGTACTGCACAGGGGCGTCCTTGGCTTCGTCCTCGTCGCCTTCCAGTGCGACCTCAAAGGTCACACCGCAGTGGGCGCAGTTGGCTTCGCCTGCATCCAGATCATCCTCGCTGACGTAGACGGTCTCGCCGCAGGCGGGGCAGGCTACCTCGTAGAAGGGCTCGCTGGCGATGTCGTCATCTCCCGCATCCTCATCCTCGTCGGCTGCGTCGCCGTCCTCGTCCTCGGCATCCTCGTCCTCGTACAGGTCGGCTTCCAGATCCTCCAGCTCCTCGCTCAGATCGTTGATCTGGTCGTAAGCGCGGGTCAGATCCTCGTCCATGGCGGCAATGGCATCGGCCATCTCGCCCAGCAGTGCGGCCATAGCCTTGATGATCTTACCCTCTTTGGTGCTCTCATCCACGCCCAGACCGTCCACTAAGCCCTGCAGGTAGGCTGCTTTCTTGTTCAGTTCCATCTGAAATGCCCTCCTAACTTATAATACAAAACCGGGCAAACGGTTGCCCGCTGCCCGGTATGCGACAAATGATCAGACGCGCTCCATATACTCGCCGGTGCGGGTATCGATGCGGATGTGATCGCCCTCGTTGATGAACAGAGGCACACGGATCTCGGCGCCGGTCTCAACGGTAGCGGGCTTCAGGGTGTTGGTAGCAGTGTTGCCCTTGACACCCGGCTCGGTCTGGGTGACTTCCAGCTCGATGAAGTTGGGGATCTCGACGCTGAACACCTTGCCCTTGTAGCTCAGCAGCTTGCACAGCTCGTTCTCCTTGCAGAACTTGAAGTTATCGGGCACGTCGGCTGCGTTGACGGGGATGTCATCGTAGGTCTCGTTGTCCATGAAGTGGTACAGATCGCCATCCTCGTAGCTATAGGTCACGTCCTTGCGCTCGATGAAAGCCTGCGGGAACTTTGCGGTCGGGTTGTAGCTGGTCTCAACCACAGAGCCGGTAATCACGTTCTTGGTCTTGGTACGGACAAAGGCAGCCACCGAGCGGGCGCTGTACGGATTTTGTGAAAATTGTGGTGTTTCTCCGGAGCATCTGCGTCGGAGATATCCGCGGAAAGGGGAGATTCCCTTTGATTCGGATCGGAAGAGAATGACGACGGTGCATGAGCAGGGAGAAAACTGGATTTCTTGTGTAAAAGGGGCGCCGGATGTGATTCTTAAAAGGTGTCGTTATGAGATGGAAGAGGACAAAATTGTGCCGCTGACCAGGGAGAGGCGGACAGAGATTGAGGCGGAGATCACGCGTATGTCCGCGCGTGCCCTGCGAGTACTCGCGGGGGCGTATAGGGAGCTTCAAACAGGAAAAATGCCGGATGGAAAGTGGGAGAAACAGGTGGGACAGCTGGAGCAGAACCTGGTATTTCTGGGTCTGGCAGGCATGATGGATCCGCCGAGGGAGGCAGCAGCCGGGGCAGTTGAGGCATTTCGCAGGGCATCTGTGCGGACGGTCATGATCACTGGAGATCATGCAGACACGGCGCTTGCGATCGCCAGGCAGCTGGGGATTGCCAAACGGCGGGAAGAATGCATGACGGGGGCGCAGCTGGAAACGCTGGATGAGGGAGCTCTGGAGGAACGAATCGGTTCTGTATCAGTCTTTGCACGGGTGTCGCCGGAACATAAAGTCCGGATTGTGCGGGCTTTAAAACGCGCCGGGTGCGTGACGGCGATGACCGGGGACGGCGTAAATGATGCGCCGGCGCTTAAATCAGCCGATATCGGGATCGCGATGGGAAAAGGCGGAACCGATGTGGCGCGGCAGGCGGCGGATATGATTTTGACGGATGATAATTTTGCGACGATCGAGAGGGCAATTGAGGAAGGGCGCGGCATCTATGAAAATATACGAAAATCTATACTGTTTCTGCTTTCCTCCAATCTGGGGGAGATTTTAACCATGTTTGCCGCCGTTGCTATCGGAATACCGGCGCCGCTGGGAGCCGGGCACATCCTTTGGATCAATCTGATTACGGACTCGCTTCCGGCGCTGGCACTCGGCATGGATGGAAACGACCGGGAGAACTTGATGCGTCAGCCGCCGCGCCGGACGGGCGAGTCGCTGTTTGCCGGAGGCGGGTGGTTCTGCATGGTATTTTACGGGTCTCTGATTGCAGCAGTCACGCTGGGGGCATTTTTCAGCAGACAGGAGCTTTTGCGGGCACAGACGTATGCATTTACCGTTCTGGGGCTGTCGGAGCTCTTTCATGCGGTCGGCATGCGCTCGCTTACGGGCTCGGCATTTTCACGCAGTCTTGGGAAAAATCCGCTGATGCTTGCGGCAGTCCTTGTGGGGATTCTGATGCAGGTTGCGGTGACGGAGATTCCTTTTTTGATGAAACTCCTTCACACGGTGCGGCTGCGCCCGGCAGAGTGGCTGGCGCTTCTCCTGTTATCCGCCACGCCGCTGTTAGTGCATGAACTTCTAGCATTTCTTTTTCGGAAACGGCATTGATATAGCGAAAATGCAGTTTACAGATAGGCATTTTTGAAGCCACGGAAAAATCCGTTACTGGGCATGTGTGCGTGAACAGTAACACGCGGCAGGAGATTGGGCAGATTTCGAAAACAGGCTTGTTCTTTTGGACAAAAAAACTTATAATAAAATGGAGTCCAAGCTGATTTTGTCAGAAAAGTATAAAAAGTTGCTGTCCGCAGACTGGCATTATTGAAGCCTGAGGTGCCGCATGAAATTAGAATGGCAGCAATCATAGATACATAGGAAGATGAGGGAAGAGATGAGGGAGAAACAGACGAGAGAGGACGCCTCCGGCGTTCGAAAGAAACCGGCAGCTTCATCCGCACGATCTTCGGGCAGGCGGGGCACCGCAAAGAAAAGCGGGAAAATCGATGTCGGCAAGCGAAAGAAAGCGAGCAAAAATAACAGCCGGAGCGGTGGGCGGATCGTGTTCCATGCGATGGCAAGGATCTTTGGAACCATGTTCAAGACGCTTCTGGTGTGTCTGGTACTGCTGGTGATTGGCGGTGCCGGATTTGGAGCATATAAGCTGATTCCGCTCTATGAGGACTATAAAAGCCAGATAGAGGGAGTGGTGGAAAACAGTACGCTGGATACATTCCGTTTGCAGGAGGCAAGTTATATTTATGATTCCAACGGTAATGTGCTGGCGAAGCTGACGGGAGACGAGGATTCCAGTTATTTGAAGTATGACCAGATACCGCAGAATGCAGTCAACGCATTTGTGGCGATCGAGGATCGGACGTTCTGGGAAAATCCAGGCATTGATATAAAAGGTATTTTCCGTGTCGCAGTCAATTACTTTTTGACTGAGGGAGCAGAAAAGCACGGCGCGAGTACGATCACCCAGCAGTTAGCGAGAAACCGTTTTCTGACCCGCGAGGTGTCGATGGAGCGGAAGATCAAGGAGATGCTGATTTCCTTAGATCTGACGAAGAAATACACCAAAGAGCAGATTATGGAGTTCTATATCAATGATATCAGCTTCGCGAACACGTACTACGGGCTTCAGGCGGCTGCAAGAGGTTATTTTGGCAAGGATGCGGATGAACTGTCCTTGAGCCAGACGGCATATTTGTGTGCGATTCCGAACTCGCCGACGTATTACAACCCGTACCGTCATCCGGAAAATGCGCTGACACGCCGCGATAAGATTCTGGAAGATATGCTGAGTATGGGATTTATTACGGAGAAAGCGTGCAAAGAGGCAAAGGCGGAGGAGATCACGGTCAACCGCCAGAGAGTGCCGCTGCACAACTATGAGACGACGTATGCGATCGACTGTGCGATTCGCTATCTGATGCGCCGTGACGGCTTTGAATTCCAGTATGGATTCCGCAGCGACGAGGCTTACAAAGAGTACAATGCCAATTACAACGAGGTGTACAACCAGGAGCGCGATGCGCTCTACACGGGCGGCTATAACCTTTATACCTCGTTGGATCCGGACAAGCAGACGATCCTGCAGGATGCATTAGATGGAGTTCTGTCCTTTGATGGCAATACATCCGAAAACGGCGTTTACAAGCTGCAAGGCGCGTCCACCGTTATTGACAACAAGACGAACCGCGTCGTGGCGATTGTGGGTGGACGCAGTCAGGAGACGGATACCTACACATTAAACCGTGCGTTCCAGAGCCCGAGACAGCCGGGAAGTTCTATCAAACCGTTGATTGTGTATACACCGGCACTGGAAAATGGTTACACATCGGAAACAAGGATTCCGAATATCGATATTGACGCGGCGAAGCAGAAGGGCGTGGATGTGAAGTCCCTTTCCGGCGAGAGGCTGGAGCTTCGAAATGCGGTCGAGCGAAGTAAAAATGGTGTGGCATGGTATATCTATGATGATATCACACCGGATGTCGGCATGGCATATTTAACCCAGATGCGCTTCGCGAGCGTGCAGGCGGCGGACTATTATCCGGCGACCTCCCTGGGCGGCTTTACCACTGGTATGACGACCGAGGAGATGGCGGGCGCTTATGCGGCGCTGTCAGACCGGGGACAGTACCGCGAACCGACCTGTATTATCAAGATGATCAATAACCAGGGCGAAGATATTTTTGAAGATTATGAATCGGTTCAGGTTTACCAGGAGAGCAGCGCCGTGCTGATGACCGATATTTTAAAGGGAGTTGTCACAAAAGGTACGGCGGCGTCGATGGGGTGGAGCGGCAATATAGAGGCGGCCGGAAAGACCGGTACGACCAACGGCAGCCGTGACGGCTGGTTCTGCGGCATGACGCCATATTATACGATGACGGTCTGGGTTGGCTACGACCAGCAGAAGACACTTTCCAGCCTGTACGGCGGCACGTATCCGGCGAAGATTTGGAAAAATGCGATGGAAAAGATGGTAGAGGGGCTTCCGGCGGCGTCCTTTGATACCCCGGAGACGGACAATGGACGCGGAGAAGGAACCTATCTGGCAGGTCATCCGGATGCATTTGAAATCACAACCAGCGGATATACCGCGGCGAATTTCAGAAGGGATCATTTGCTCTCGGATGAGGCGGCGAAGCTTCTGGAGTCTGCAAAGAGCGGCGATTCCGGTCGTAGCAGCAAGGAGTTAAAAGAAGACGCCAGCGCCAAGATCGAGCAGATCAAGAGCGAATCCATCAAAGAGCGGATGCAGCGGATCTACAAGACGGGTACGGCAGGAAAACGGTATTCAGCCCCGGCGGCTGTGTCGGAAACAACTGCCGAGACAGTTGCAGATCCGGCAGAATCTAGCACGACGATCGTGCCGGCAGGACCGGGCAGCGACATCGGACCAGGACACGGTCCGGCGCAGGAACCGGCAGTGGGTCCGGCGGCGGAGATTGGGCAGTAAAGAATTGAAAATGAGAAGATAATAAAAAGCATTCTTTCATTCAGAGATTAAAGGCTGAGTGAAAGAGTGCTTTTTTGCGTCTATGTGGAATTTGGAAGAATTCAGAAGCAGGCATTACTGCGTATGTTCAGATTCATTTTTCTGCTGTTTCCGGTACTGTGCCGGTGTGCAGCCAATGATCCGTTTGAATGTGGCGATGTAATTGCTGACTTGGTTGTATCCGACCAGTCCGGCAATCTGTGAGATGGGCAGATCGCGGTGAAGGAGGGAAACACTGGTCTGGATGCGGTAATTAGTTAAATATCCATAGGGAGTTGTGTGAAGAATATTTTGAAAAATCCGGCAGCATTCTCCGACGCTGATATTGGCTGATGCAGCCAGGTCTGAGAGCTGTAAATCATCTGCGTAATGTGCATAGATGAACAGGAGAATGGATTGCAGGCGCTGCTGGCGCAGGAGGTTAATAGAGGTAGAATTCCCACTGCTGTGAAAATTGGAAATCAACAGATTCCACATCGAGGTAATCTTAATGCAGATAGAATATTCATTGCCTTTAACCTGATTGGAAAGAAATAAATCGGTTATTTTTTTGTGCAGTCCGATCAACTCTTTCTGCCATTCGGATTCCGGGTGAATAGAGAAAGCGGAGAATTTCCCGCCGGCGGTATAGGGCAGGACGTAGTCCTGATCCATGCGGCTTCCAGGAAAAAAGGCAAGAAGGCGGTAAGGAAAATTGAGGCTCGCATAGGAGCCGTCTTCCGACATCTGTGTGACGGCATGAATCAGGGAGGTGTTGACGAAAATCAGATCTCCAGCCTGTCCGGGCAGAGAAAGATTATCTACCTGCATTGTCAATGTTCCGCTTAGTACGAGGGTAAACTGCAGCTCATCATGCCAGTGGAAGTCGCGCAGCCAGCGTCCCGGCGGCTGCATGGAATGAATATCAGAATAGTAGACATTGACCGGAAAATCTTGATCTTGATAGTGGTTGATTTCCTGTAACTGGGAAGTAGATTTCAAAGGATCCCTTCTTTCTATAAAAATTCAATATGTTAAGATTTTGGTATTTTTAGTTATTGATATTGTACCATTTCCACATAAGAATTGCTATACTTTTAAACGAAAAGAGATTTATATCAGGTGCTAAAAAAATAAATCCCACAGAATGGGAATGTGAGTAAAAAATAGGAGGAAATCAGATGGCAGCAATCGAAAGAAAACCATACATGGATCGGATTGACCGATTAAAACAGAGAGTATTAAAGACCAAGCCAGAGATGGATCTGGAAAATGCAATTATCCTGACAAAGGGCTTCCAGGAATCAGAGGGACAGCCGCTGTGCATCCGGAAAGCATATGCATTTAAGAAACAGTGCCTGGAGAAAACTGTAAAAATCTGGGGGGATGAGCTGATTGTCGGCAATGCCGGAAGCAAGCAGCGCGGCGGTATTTTAAGTGTCGATACCTGCTGGTCGGTTCTGGATGAGGAGCTGGATACCATCAGTACCCGTCCATATGACCCATTCTATCTGCGCCCAGAGGATCGGAAGGCATTTGAGGAGATCATCCGCCCGTACTGGAAGGGACGTTCCACGTATGAGCAGTGGCTGGTACAATGCCCAGATTTTGCGGCAACCTTACGTGACTGCGGCGCTCTTTACATCAACCGTAAATCGGTTCGTGGCTGGGGCGAGACGACTGCGGGTTATTCCAGAGTCATTAAAGAAGGCATGGAGGGAATCAAGGCGCATATCCATAAAGTGCTTGATACACTTGATATTACCCGTCCGGGTGACTATGAGAAGATTGAATACCTGAAAGCGATGGAGCTGGCAGCTGACGGTATCTCCGCATTGGGACACCGCTATGCGGCAGAGGCGAGAAAGCTGGCAGAGGCAGAGCCGGATGAGAAGCGCAGAAAAGAACTGTTACAGATTGCAGGGACCTGCGATCAGGTTCCGGAAAAACCGGCGCGTACCTTCCGCGAGGCGATTCAGTCGATGTATATTTACCAGACCTGTATTTTCATGGAGCAGAATGCAGCAAGCTACAACCCGGGACGTATGGATCAATATCTTTGCCCATTTTATAAGGCAGATATCGAGGCTGGCCGTTTGACAGAGGAAGAGGCGCAGGAACTTTTGGACTGCTTATGGGTTAAATTCTCTGAGCAGTGCCTGTTCCAGGATCAGGTAACCGCACAGTTTTCCGCCGGTTACCCAATGTTCCAGAACGTATGCTGCGGCGGTGTGGATGAGCGCGGCATGGACGCAGTCAATGACGTGTCGTACCTGATTTTGCAGGCAACCGCAGAAGTACAGTTATATCAGCCATCCCTGTCTGTCCGCTACAATATGGCGAAGAATCCGAGCAGCTTCTTAAAGAAGATTGCAGAGGTTATCAAGCTTGGAACCGGTTTCCCGGCATTTCACAACGATGAAGTTGGTATCGAGATGCTCCTGAACAAGGGAATCCCGTTAAAAGAAGCATATAACTGGAATCCATGCGGCTGTGTAGAGACGAACCTGGAAGGAAAACAGAGATGCTACACCGCATATGCAGACTTCAACTTAGGTTCTGCGGTTGAATTTGCCCTGTTAAACGGCAAGAGCCGTAAATATGGCATTCAGGCATCTGAGGCGACCGGCGATCCGACTGCCTTTAATACCTACGAAGAGTTTGAAGAGGCAGTCAAAGAGCAGATCCGCTATGAACTTCGCGGAACCGTGGCTTCCAGCCATGTATGCGATGACATTGGCTTCCAGAGGGTCGTTCCGGCACTTTCCCTTTCCTTCTATGAGTGCGTAGAGAATGCGAAAGATTACGCATGGGGTGGTGCGAAATATAACCTTGGAAATGGTATTGATGCGATCGGCGTAGCAGACCTGATCAACAGCCTGATTGCAGTAAAGAAACTTGTATTTGATGAGAAAAAAGTAACGATGCAGCGTCTTCTGGATGCACTGGATGCAAACTTTGTGGGTTATGAGGATGTCAAGAAGATGTGTGATGAAGCTCCGAAGTACGGCAATGATGACGACGAAGTAAACGAGCTGACCGGTGATATGTTCTGTTTTATCGCGGACTATATTGAGTCGTTCCACAGCAAATTCGGCAAGATGACGCCAGGTATTCTTCCGGTATCTGGAAATACTCCGTTTGGTCTGGAGGTCGGTGCACTTCCGTCCGGACGTCTGGCTTGGAAACCGTTAGCAGACGGCGTATCTCCGAACCAGGGAACCGATACCGAGGGCATGGGCGCTGTATTGAAATCCATTTCCCACATTCCGCATGGCCGTTTCAATCAGGGAACCCTGCTGAATGTAAAGATGGATACGGTATTCCGCGACAGCCCGAACTCGACAAAAGAACTGATGAACTACCTGCGGAGTCTCTGCTCCCTGGGCGTATTCCACACACAGTTCAATGTCATCGATACGGAGACCTTAAAAGAAGCACAGAAGCATCCGGAGGATTACAACGGACTGCTGGTACGTGTAGCTGGTTATACAGCATATTTTACAGAGCTTGGAAAAGAAGTACAGGACGATATCATTTCCAGAACTTCACATTCCAATATCTGCTAGGAAAAAGAGTGAAATCTGCCGTGTTTCATAAAAAATACGGCAAATCAGCTACCGGGGATGTGCATCATGCGCGGTGGCGGGCAGCAGGCAAGGTGTACTTGACAGGAGGAACAGCGTATGGAATTAAAAGCAAATATTCTTCGGATTGAGCGGTTATCCCTCTCCGATGGGAAGGGAATGCGGACGGTTGTATTTTTTAAGGGCTGTCCCCTGCGCTGTGCCTGGTGTTCGACACCGGAGTCACAGTCGGGGCAGCGGGAAGTCTACTATATGAAAGAGCGCTGCACCGGATGCGGTGCCTGCATCCAGGTCTGTCCGGAACAGGCACTTCGCCGGAGCGAAAAAACGGGAGAGATCGTGAGGGATTACAGCCGCTGTAAACAGTGCTTTCAGTGTGTGGATGCCTGCAATTACCGGGCACAGCAGATCTATGGCAAGGAGATGACCGTAAAAGAGGTAATGCGCGAGATCCAGAAGGATGAGATGTTTTTCTTCTATTCTGGTGGTGGCGTGACACTTTCAGGAGGTGATCTGTTCTGTCAGACGAATTTTGCGGAAGCACTGCTGGAGGCCTGTGATGATGCCTGTATCAATGCGGCGGCAGAGTTAGATATGTTTACTTCGTTTGAAAATGTCAAACGGATCGTGCCGCATCTGCAGATGTTTTATGTGGATGTGAAAACCATGGATCCGGAAAAGCATAAGAAATGGACGGGGCAGGACAATGCCTGTATTCTGGAAAATATCCGCAAATCCGATGCGATCTGCGCGCCGCATTCGATTCATGTCCGTGTGCCGCTGGTAGAAGGAGTCAATGATGATGTGGAAAATATTCGGAAAACGGCGCAGTTATGCCAGGAACTTAAAAATTGTCAGGAATTGGAATTTCTGCCATATCATAGACTGGGGCTTCATGCATACCGGCAGCTGGGGAGAAAATATCAGTTAGAAGAACATACGTCGATGAGTCGTTGGGATGTGTATCAGAAAATGGAATTTCTGTGCGAAACGGATTGGACATTTGATATAGCGATATCGGGATTGGAGGTGTATAAAGCTGGAATAGGAAAAACGGGAGTAACAGAGGAGGTGTTAAAAGCGTAAAATACGATAAAAATTAGTATTGGATAAAAATGGATAATGGGAAAATGCGTACCGTGTAAGATAAGGTTGGTTGGTGAAAAATAGTCTTGCACGGTACGTTTATTTCTATGAATTTTCTATGAATTTCAATTTTCCTCTGGACAAATAAGATGAGTTAGTGTATACTAACTTCATCAGCAGTTAGACAGAGCTAACTTTCGGAGGATAAAATATGAGTGTTGTAATTGTAGGTGGTCATGACCGCATGGTCAGCCAGTACGTGAAAATCTGCAAATCATTTAACTGTAAGGCAAAGGTATTTACACAGATGACGGCGGATTTCGGCAAACAGATCGGAGCGCCGGATCTGCTTGTACTCTTTACAAGCACCGTTTCCCATAAAATGATTCGGACGGCGGTTGATGGTGCAAAGGGAAGCCGGACAGAAGTTGTCCGCTGCCACACCAGCAGCAAAACCGCGTTGGAAGAAATTTTGCAGGAACACTGTGCAGCTTGCTGACGTATTTAAAGGCGAAGCCACGGCAAATTCCGTTACTGGGCACGTATGCGTGAACAGTAACTCCGTCGGTTTCTGGAAACGATAGATTGATTTCGATATGGTTTGAAATATTCTTCCAAATATGGTATTCTAGTATATAGTATTATGGTAACTGGTCGGCAGTTTGGGAAGACTATTCTGCGGGAGACGGGAAGGCACGAAGCCAGGCCGGTTATGTGTTAGAAGTTTGGAGGGAATCACTTTGAAAATACAGCAGTCAGCAGAGGATTATCTGGAAACGATTCTTATGTTAAGCTATCGCAAGCCGATGATCCGTTCGATCGATGTAGTCAATGAGCTGGGGTATTCAAAACCAAGCGTCAGCGTTGCGATGAAGAATCTTCGTGAAAACGGTTATATTTCGATGGATCATGAGGGATATATCACTCTGGAGCCGTCGGGACGGAAGATCGCGGAGATGATTTATGAGCGTCATACATTACTGACAAAGCTTTTGGTAGCGTTGGATGTGCCAAGAGAGGTGGCAGTGGAAGATGCCTGCCGCATTGAACATGTGATCAGCCCGCAGAGTTTTGAGGCAATCAAAGAATTTGCAGCCGCGCATCTGGCAAAGCTCGAGAAAGCAAACCGGACAGATGAGCCGGAAAAATAGATGGCTGTTTAAGATTCGGACAGTTATATTCTCATCATAAATTTATAATTGCAGAGGACACGGAAGAGAGACCGCACGCGTGAACGTGGCGGTCTCTTTTTTCATAGGAAATTATGTCCTATGAAACAAAAAAACGCTTCGCGGGATTTGCACTCGCGTGAAGAAGCTTTTCTCAAATAAAAGCGATCAGGCGTTGAGCATCTGTACCGAAAAATCATTAAAAGTACCCAGAACCGCCAGTGTGTAGCTGTAACCGCTGCGAAGCCGGATATTTGTGTTGACGATGGCGAAGCCCGGATTGGTACGGCGGTAGACGGTCAGCTGGTAGATGCCGGGGATGATGTGCATGTAGCGCGTATAATTCATGTAATCCAGATCGGATACGACCAGACGTCCGTTCAGGTAGATATCGATGGGTTCGCGGATGGAGGCGGCATTGTAGAAACGCAGGTGCGCGATCTCCGATGAGGTGGAAAAGAACGGCGAGAGAATGCCCCAGGTCCAGAGCGCGCCATTTGGAGATGGCTTCCAGTTGGAACCGCCGCAGTTTATGCATCCACCGGTGTTTGGGCTGCCATGATTATTGGACGGCAGGCTGGGCATCACATCCCCGTATGGTCCAAAGCCCGGAGATACCTGAAGATCATTGGATGAGCTGTCCGGATATGTTAAGATAACAGGAGGCTGAGAACTAAATCCAGACTGTGCCGTATCACTGGTTCCAGCTGCTGCCGCATCCGTCTCCGGTGCCGCCGCCGGAGTCGTGTCAGCATCCCCCTCAGGCACTGCTGCTGCATCGTAGTTGTATGTTTCCATAAAAAGATACCCCTTTTCATATTGGCTATATTGCAGTATATGAAGAAGAAAAAAGGAGAGTTACTATTTGCAGGCAGGAATTTTCTGGACTGAAAATCCTGTTCGATCCTGTAGAAAAGTGTATTTTACCGATCTGGAATGCGGAGCATCGACAAAATTCAGTTATAGTTTACATGAATTGGTGAAAGGTCAAGAATGAAGAAAATAAAAAAGAGACTCGAATCTCGAATCTCTTTTCAGTGACCTGTCCGGGAATCGAACCCGGGTTTACGCCGTGAGAGGGCGTCGTCTTGACCGCTTGACCATCAGGCCTTGTAATAAATCGAGGCGACGTGATTCGAACACGCGACCTCTGCGTCCCGAACGCAGCGCTCTACCAAACTGAGCCACGCCTCGATTACATGACGTAGTATAATATAAATCCAGGAGAATGTCAACACTTTTTTTGAAGAATTTTTAAAAATATTTATTATGTTTAATATTTCGCTATAGTTGCTTGTGTTTGCTCAATTCAATAAATTTATATTTACTTCATCAACTTCTGAATCGTCTTGCACAGCTCCTCAACCGCTTCTTCCCCATTTCCCGCCTCTATATCATCGACCACACAGGTTTTGATATGGTTGGACAGCAGGACTTTGGAAAAACTGTTCAGCGCCGCCTGAACCGCTGATACCTGGTTTAATATATCGACGCAGTATCGCTCGTCTTCCACCATCGCCTTCACACCGCGCACCTGTCCCTCGATCCGGTTTAAACGTTTCAGCAGATCTTTTTCTTCGGTCAGGTTTCTGTGTTTGTGGCGTTCCGTCTCTCCTCCCTGACAGACCTGCGCTTGTGATTCACATTTACAACAGCCCATGCTTTTCTCCTATCTTTTATCAAAAAGCTGCGAAATGGCATATTCCACCATTTCGCAGCTTTTTTCATCCTACTGAATCGAGTCCACCTTATAATCCTGTGCCTCAACCGCCTCTTTCAACGTATCGTCCGCCACATCCGCACTCATGCTTACGACCGCGGTTCCTTTCTCATGGCTGACCTCTGCGCTCTCCACGCCTGCCAGTGCCTCCAACGCCTTCTTTACGCGTGCCTCACAGTGTCCACACATCATTCCTTCGATATTCATTGTCTTTGTCATCGTTATTCCCTCCATATTTATATGATTTTTTTGATTCTCACTTTTTTGCATTTCTTTTGAAACAGTTTCATTTTCATTTGCTGTTTGCCCAATTGACCGGATGTCTTCTGCCTCCGTCCTAACTGCACCTGCGTTTTCTGCCTTTTCTCCACCTTTATTAGCAGCCTTCTCAGCCCTCTTCCGCATCGGATGATCCTTCGATGCATCGTGCATCTTAAACAGATTCAGCCGCAGCGCGTTCGTCACTACGCAGAAGCTGGATAAGCTCATCGCTGCAGCGCCGAACATCGGATTTAATTTCCATCCAAAGATAGGATACCACAAACCGGCTGCAAGTGGAATACCCACAACATTGTAAAAGAATGCCCAGAACAGATTTTCGCGAATATTTCGAAGCGTCGCACGGCTTAGACGGATTGCCGCCGGAACATCACTCAAACGGCTCTTCATCAGCACCACATCCGCGGCATCAATCGCGATATCTGTACCGGCTCCGATCGCGATACCTATATCGGCACGCGTGAGCGCCGGGGCATCATTGATACCATCACCGACCATTGCCACCTTGCCCTGTTCTTTCAGGCTGCGGATGACACTCTCTTTCCCATCCGGAAGTACTCCGGCAATGACTTCATCCACACCAGCCTGTGCCCCAATCGCACGGGCGGTCCGCTCATTATCTCCGGTCAGCATGACCACACGGATTCCCATGTTCTGCAGTTCCTTGACCGCCTGCGGGCTGTCTTCCTTGATGACATCTGCCACGGCAATCATACCAGCCAGACGACCATTTTTCATAAAGCACAGCGGCGTCTTGCCTTCCGATGCCAGACGCTCAAAGGATGCCTGTTCCTGTGCAGACACCGTCGTATGTCCGCTGATATAGGAAAAACTTCCGCCTGCCAGTGAAGCGCCGTCTAACGTACCGGAAAGTCCATTACCCGGCAGCGCCTGGAAATCAGCCGCCTCCGGCGCATCAATCTGCTGTTCTTTTGCATAGAGAAGAACAGCTTTCGCCAATGGGTGCTCACTCTTCTTTTCCAGGGAAAGCGCCAGGCTTACCAGCTCCTTCTCAGTCACACCTCCAGACGGGATGACGTCGGTCACACGCGGCTCGCCGCTGGTGATCGTACCCGTCTTATCAAGCGCTACAATGTCCATTTTTCCGGTTTCTTCCAGCGAAACAGCTGTCTTGAACAAGATTCCGTTTTTCGCGCCCATGCCGTTGCCGACCATAATCGCAACCGGCGTAGCCAGTCCCAGTGCACACGGGCAGCTGATAACCAGTACGGAAATACCTCGCGCCAGTGCGAATCCAAACGTCTGTCCTGCCAACAGCCAGATAATCGTTGTCACCACTGCGATCGTGATAACCGCCGGGACAAACACGCCGGAAACCCGATCTGCGATCTTGGCGATCGGCGCTTTCGTCGCCGCCGCGTCGCTGACCATGCGGATGATCTGCGACAGGGAGGTATCTTCACCGACTCTGGTCGCCTCACAGCGCAGATAACCAGACTGGTTGACCGTTGCCGCCGAAACCGGGTCACCCTGTGCCTTATCCACCGGAATACTCTCGCCGGTCAGTGCTGCCTCGTTGACCGCGCTTGTTCCTTCCAGGACCACACCGTCCACCGGGATATTTTCACCTGGGCGTACAACAAATACATTACCCTTCTTTACCTCGTCAATCGGAACCTTTGTTTCCACTCCATCCCGGATGATAACAGCTGTCTTCGGTGCCAGTTTCATCAGTCCCTTTAAGGCATCCGTCGTTTTTCCCTTGGAACGCGCCTCCAGCATTTTTCCGACTGTGATCAGCGCCAGAATCATTGCCGCCGACTCAAAGTAAAATTCATGCATGTAGGACATGACTGCCGTGTCGTTGCCCTTTAACTGGGCGTCCGTCATCGCAAACAACGCATATGTGCTGTAGATAAACGACGCGCCGGAACCAAGTGCTACCAACGTGTCCATGTTCGGGGCGCGGTGTAAAAGTCCCTTGAAACCGCTGATAAAGAATTTCTGGTTAATCACCATGATAATTCCGGCCAAAAGGAGCTGCAAAAGTCCCATCGCCACATGGTTGCCATCCATAAAGTGCGGCAGCGGCCAGCCCCACATCATATGTCCCATCGACATATACATAAGGACTGCTAAGAATCCCAGCGATGCGATCAGACGGTGTTTTAAGACCGGCGTCTCCCGATCTTTTAAGGCGTCCTCTGCCTCCGACGCGCTCTGCGCCTGCGCTGCAGTGCCCTGTCCTTTCAGGGATGCGCCATATCCGGCATCTTCCACCGCATGAATCACGGTCTCCGGGGGCACATCGCCCTCGACGCCCATCGAATTTGTCAGCAGGCTGACCGAGCATGCCGTGACACCCGGCACTTTCGATACTGCCTTTTCAACCCGGCTGCTGCATGCCGCGCAGCTCATGCCGGTTACTGTATATTGCTTCATGGTCTCCTCCTATCTCTTAACTGCCTTTATAATATACCCCCATAGGGTATATGTCAACCCCAATTTCATTTATGATCTCTTTTTCTCAACAAAATAATAATGGACGCAAAAAGACTCTGTCCGGAGAATTTCCCCTTACAGAGTCTTTTATACATTCGCATCCATGCCGCCCTTTTGCGGGCATAGACATTATTCCATTTTTATCTGCGCATCATCCAAACAGCACGCCCAGCACGCCGTAGGACAGAATCGACATAATCACCGTCGCCAGCGCGATACCGACTAAAATCGCGCCAAATGCCTTGCCAAATTTCATGTGGAGCAGGGATGCCACCAGCGCGCCTGTCCATGCGCCGGTTCCCGGAAGCGGGATGCCGACAAAGAGCATCAGCCCCCAGAACTCATATTTCTCGATCTGCCCTTTTTTGCTCATCGCTTTGCGTTCCAGCCACAGCGCAATACCACGGAAACACGGAACCTTCTTCATCCACTCCAGCACATGGCGGATCAGAAGCAGGATAAACGGGATCGGCAGGATATTTCCCACGATACAGATCGGGATCGCCCGCAGGATCGGCACGTTCAAGAGTGCCGGTGACGCAGCCAGAAGCCCGCCTCGAAGTTCCAGAATCGGAATCATCGAGATAATGAAGATAATTGCCTCCTTCGATATGACTCCGGATAAATTAGCTGTAAACCATTGTACCAGTGAATCCATAAATTATGCCTGCTCCCCGCTGTTATTTTCATTCTGTGCCGCAGTATCGGTGGTGTTCTCCGAAACAGAGTCCGAAGCATCCGCGGAATCCGCGTCTGAGCCAGCCGTGCCTTCTGTTTCTGCGTTGTCAACCGCCTTATCTGCTGCAGCTTCATCCTTCTCTTCAAAGATAGTCTCCTGCATCTCCTCTGGTTCTTCCGGCTCATGCACATCTGCAGATGTCGTCGAATCCATCGGCGCACCGCACCGGCTGCAGAATGCCGCATTTTTCTCCACCTTTGCGCCGCACTCCGCGCAGACTCTTGTGCCCTCTAACTCGGCAATCTCATCCTCCAGGGACGCAATCTTCACAAGCCCTGCCTGGATAGTGTGGAACTCATCTGCAAATTTCCCTTCCAGCTCGCCCTCATGTCTGTCATAGTATGCTTTTCCCAGTGTGATATATGCCTTATTAATCTTATCTTTCTCGGCGGACAGCTTCGATTTCAGCTGTAATACGCCTGTGATGTCCTTTACCCGGTTCGCAGCTTCCTTGCTCTTATCGCTGATCACCTTTCCAAGCTCATCGAAAAATGCCATATTTCTTCCTCCTCTGCGGGATATGTACGCCTCAAATTTCGTTCTGCCTGATGTGACAGCGCATCGCTGTTCTAAATGCAACGGCAGGTTCATGCAAAACCAAGGCATCTAATATTTTCTCATAACGATTCAGCCGGTTTTTGCATCAAATACATAAACCGGCTGAACCGCTACGTTTCCCCTTATTTTAGTCCCTACAGGGGAGAAAGTCAATCTTTTGCATCCCTAAATCAACTCTAGGCAACTTTTTTAATACGCAAACACCCGGTTCAGCCGCATCAATTCCGGTGTCAGGCCGAAGGTCGATTTCACAAACTCCGGAACCTTGCCATAGCGGAACGAGCGCTGGTAGATGCCATACTGACCCGATTCATCCATTTCATAGTCCGCCGCATATTCCCCATCATACAGGACATTCTGACCGGCATCCACCGTATATGTCTGACCTATCTCATTTTCCTCCATTGAATTTACCGAATCCCTCAAATCATCCTCTGAAACTGCCCCTGTGTCCTCTGTACCGGACACATATACTGCAATATTGATCCCCTGATATGCCTCCGCCATTTGATTGATCTGCACCATATCATCCGAAGCGGAGTTTGCAAGAATTTCTGCAATCTGTTCCGGATCTGTAATCGTTACCTCGCGTCTGCTGTTATTCTGAAGATACTCCCGCTGGCGTTTTCCAAGCTCTGTATCTGCCGGTGCCAGCTGATCCTCCGGAATCTTGCCGCCCTGATACTGAAGCACGATTTTTTCTGTATTTTCCGGCGTTACCTTGCTGCCGACCTCGGTACCACACTGTTTCAGAATCGCGATCGTCTCCTGGAAGGACGGATAAATCGGGTAATAATCAAACTGGTTAAATGTGTAATAATAGCCGCCATTTTTACGAATCACATCAATCATCGCCTGCATCTCATTTGTCTTAAACTGAATCTCCGCGATCGGCATCTCCTCCCGGCGCATATCCGGCGTCAGAGCCATCAGCTCTTTCTGGTATGCAGCAAGAAGTGCCGCCTTCGTCTGCTCATCCGGAAGCTTCACATGGCTGCAGTCCTCTTCCTCTTTGTAATTGATGCCTGCGGCATCGTCTGCCTGTAGGGACAGCACCGGGTACATTCCCAGTTTATAGCTCTGATTTTCATAAATGGAATCTAGCTGTTCCCGCAGCTCCGATACATTGATCGTGCGGTAATTACGGTAAACGGTTTTTCCATTGTTCAGATGCCAGGACAGCACGATCGAATCATAGCGTGAATCCAGATCCGCCTCACTCATCCAATCCTGTCCGCCGTTCAAATGCTTCCGCTGTCTGGAAGCTGTCTCGATGCCCTGCGCGCCAATTTCCCGCAGGACACGGATTCCATCCTCATCCGAGATCTGCATTTTATCTGCCACATCTCCCTGGGACGCCCATTCCATTCCAACACTGTAGCCATCCCTATACATTCTCGGAGTCACATGGTAAGCCCCTGCCGCATTGTTGTCCAGCGCATCACAGTAAATACCCGCGTATGCAACCTTGTCAGCATCCGGCAGATAGCTGTCATATCCTGCCACATCCAGGCGGAACCCTAAGAAAATGGCTGCCACTGCCACCGCACTGATAACAAGCTGTCTCTTATGCGCAAACAAGCTCTTGAAATCGAAATGATAGATAATTTCGATCAGGCAGCTGGTGATGAGCAGTCCGCAGATCAAGCCAAACACGGTCCAGATATCATCATTCAGGATTGACCGGAAAATCATTCCGGAAAACAGCGTGATCGGTACAACCAGAAGGAAACGGATCACTGGCTCACTTACCTTAAATGCCATCGCTCTTCCAGCCGCCTCAGACGGGCGTCTCCGGTAAAGGAACATTCCCAGACCAAAGAGCAGAACCGCCACTGCCAACGCGATAACCGCCATCCGGGTCGGATGCTCCGAACCGGTTGCCGTGCCGTACCAGAAAACCGGTGAGGTACGCTCGCACCAGCGCAGCAGGAAATTGCCATTGTCATAAAACGTCATGAAGTATTCGGAAAAATACGTCGATATCACTGCAGCCACGCCCGGTCCCC
>OGYH01001572.1_pt1 | contig 20888 bp, 21 predicted proteins | sample 1576511 | NCBI WGS metagenome assembly OGYH01 (sample SAMEA3541522, study PRJEB24748) | human gut metagenome | biome: human gut; feature: human-associated habitat; material: faeces | place: China | collected 2012
GTTTCCGTGCTGGCTTCTGCTTCTCCGCAGGTGCTACCGACCTGGTGTTCTCCGCTTCTCTGCCTGCAGCTGCTAAGACCTGGATGATCATTCCTCTGGGCATCGCTGCATTCGTGGTGTTCTACTTCGTGTTCTACTTCGCCATCACCAAGTTCGACCTGAAGACCCCCGGCCGTGAGGACGAGGATGCCGAAGAGGCTGAGAAGAAGGTCGTTCTGGCCAACAACAACTACACTGAGGTTGCTGCTGGCGTGCTGAAGGCCATCGGCGGCAAGGAGAACGTCTCCAGCGTGGACTACTGCGCTACCCGCCTGCGCTTCACCATTAAGGACTACACCGCTGTGGATGAGAAGGCTGTGAAGGCTGCTGGCGCTGCCGGTGTCATCCGCCCCGACAAGACCACCTGCCAGGTCATCATCGGCACCAAGGTGCAGTTCGTGTATGATGAGCTGAAGAAGATGCTGTAAGCATCCTTCTGAGCACGCTTTTGCGCGGAAGGCTGGTTGCTTCCGCATCCATTCCCAAACTGTAAAAATGCCGCCGAGGGCGGGCGTTTACGCCCCGCTTTCGGCGGCATTTTGTTTTGTTCACAAACCGGCTACCCTTTTGGCCGGAAAATATGCTATACTGAGAACAACAAAGCAAAATAACAGGAGGTTCCCCATTATGAAGATCATTCGTGCAAAGGATTACAAGGACATGTCCCGCAAGGCTGCCAACATCATCTCCGCACAGGTTATTATGAAGCCCAACTGCGTGCTGGGTCTGGCGACCGGCGGCACCCCTGTTGGCGCATACGCTCAGCTGGTGGACTGGTACAACAAGGGCGACCTGGATTTCTCTGAGGTCACCACCGTCAATCTGGACGAGTACCGCGGCCTGCCCAAGGAGCACCCCGAAAGCTATTGGAGCTTTATGCACAAGAACCTGTTTGACAAGGTCAACATCCGCCCCGAGGCCATCCATCTGCCCGACGGCACCAACCCCGATGCTGCGGATGCCTGCAAAAAGTACAATGAGATCATCCACAGCGTGGGCGGCATCGACCTGCAGCTGCTGGGCCTTGGCCCCAACGGCCACATCGGCTTCAATGAGCCGGGCGAGGCCTTTGAGCTGGAGACCCACTGCGTGGATCTGACCCCTGCCACCATCGAGGCCAACAAGCGCTTCTTTGACGGCAACGAGGATCTGGTGCCCAAGCAGGCCTACACCATGGGCATCAAGACCATCATGCAGGCCCGCAAGGTGCTGGTGGTGGCCAACGGTCTGGCAAAGGCCAAGGCAGTCAAGGCGGTCGTCTCCGGCCCTGTGACCCCCGAGTGCCCGGGCTCCATCCTGCAGATGCACCCCGACTGCATCCTTGTGGCCGATGAGGAAGCACTGAGCCTGCTGTAATGAAACCTCTCCGTCATTGCTGCGCAATGCCACCTCCCCTAATGAGGGGAGGCCTTGGCAGCCGATTTCAGTGAATCTTTTTGCCAAAGGCTCCCCTACAAGGGGAGCTGGCGGGCGCAAGCCCGACTGAGAGGTTGCACGAAGGAAAGCGTGAGAATAAGAATATGATCATCAAAAATGCTCTGATTTATACCCCCCGCCACACCTTTGAGGAGGGGAGCCTGACCATCCGGGAGGGGCGCATCGTGCCCTTTGCACAGCCGGAGGAAGGCGAAGAGATCGTGGATGCCAAGGGCGCTTACGCTCTGCCGGGCCTGGTGGATATCCACTTCCACGGTGCCATGGGCAAGGATTTCTGTGACGGCAATGAAGAAGCCATCCAGACTCTGGCCGATTTTGAGGCCGGTAAGGGCGTGCTGGCCATCTGCCCCGCCACCATGACCTTTTCGGAAGAGATCCTGAACGGTGTGATGGATGCTGCCGCTGCCCATCAGAACGGCAGGGGTGCAGACCTTGTGGGCATCAATATGGAGGGTCCTTTCATCAGCCACAACAAGGTGGGTGCCCAGAACCCGGAGTATCTCCACAAGGCGGATGTTGCAATGTTCCGCCGCCTGCAGAAGCGGGCAAACGGCCTGATCAAGCTGGTGGATATCGCCCCGGAGGAGCCGGGTGCGCTGGAGTTCATTGCTGCCTGCCATGATGAGGTGCGCATCTCCATTGCCCACACCTGCACCAGCTACGACACCGCTAACGCTGCCTTTGACGCAGGCGCGACCCACATGACCCACCTGTACAACGCCATGCCCGGCATCACCCACCGGGAGCCCGGCCCCATCATTGCGGCGCTGGAACGGGGCGCGGAGGTGGAGCTCATCACCGACAATGTCCACATCCACCCGGCCATGGTGCGGTTCACCTTCAACACCTTCGGGGATGACCATGTCATCCTGATCGCCGACAGCATGATGGCCTGCGGCCTGCCCGATGGCCAGTACAGCTTGGGCGGTCAGGCGGTCACGGTCAGCGGCCCCCGCGCCACCCTGACCGAGCACCCCGGCACCATTGCGGGCAGTGCCACCTGCCTGTACGACTGCATGAAGCGTGCGGTGCTGGAGATGAACGTTCCGCTGGAAAGCGCTGTCCGCGCCGCCAGCGAAAACCCCGCCAAGAGCATTGGCATCGACAATGATTACGGCAGTCTGGCTGCAGGCCGCTACGGCAATGTGATCCTGGCAGACAAGGAACTGAACATCCAGGCTGTCTACCAGAAAGGGACCCGTATCGTATGAACCCCGAGAACCTGACCTGGCGGCTGCTGACCGCCGAAGAGCTGACGAACGTTTACCTGAACGAGATGCGCCGGGATTTTCCTGCCGGAGAGCTGAAGCCCCTGAGCATGATCCTGAACAGCGAGGCCGCCGGTACCGCCCACACCTGGGGTGTGTATGAGGACGACGCGCTGGTGGCGTATCTGTTGATGGTGCGGCCCGTGGGCTGTGAGGTGAGCCAGCTGGACTACTTTGCCGTTCTGCCCCAATACCGGGCCGGCGGCATCGGAGCCGCTCTGCTGGCCGCCCTGCCTGACCACGAGAAGGGCGCGCAGGCCATCCTCATTGAAGCGGAGTGCCCTGAAAAAGCTGAGGACGAGGCCATGGCCGTGCGCCGCCTGGGCTTTTACGCCCGGTGCGGGGCCAAGGACACCGGCTGGACAGAGCATCTCTTTGATGCCTGGTTCCGGGTGCTGGTGCTCCCCTGCTGCGGCGGAAAGGTGCGCAGCCCCGAGGAAGCCGTGCGGCAGCTGGCAGACTGCTACCGCCGCACCATGGGCGAGCCCCAGTGGTGCAGGAACGTCACCTTCTACCGCCCCGATGGCGTGGAGGTGCAGTTCTGAGAGGTTGAATTCTGTCCCTTGACAGTCTGGGTAAATATGGTACTATGGTGATAGGAACAAACCAGATCTGAGATGGGAGGAATTTCTGATGCGTAATGTTTTTTCCCGCCGTGATTTTCTGAAAGCATCTGCCGCCGCTGTGCTGGCCGCTTCTGCCGCCGGTGTCCTCACCGGCTGTGATGGGGGCGGCAGCGAGATCCCGTCCGCAACCATCGGGCTGGGTGAGTTTGAAGTGACCATGACCGGCAATATGACCGTCACTGGTGATGAGGTCGTGGGCAATGAGAACGCCAACGGCTACCTCTGCAAACCCAATGTGCGGATTCGGTACAATGGTGCAGCCAGCGAGATCAAATACAATTTTGCCGGTGTCTTTGCGGCAAAAATTGATAAGACCGCGCTGGAACTGACCAATGGAAAAGAGGAGATCTCCTCTAAACTGACAAAGACTTATGTGCCGCAGTTCCGTGCAAAGGCCAGTGGGTACGGTTCTTTTAAGCAGGGCGTACCCTTCAAGCTGTATGTGACCCTGCAAGGCAGGACAGCTGAGTTTGCTCTGACGAGTGACGGCAAGGTGACAGTCTCCGCTGTCGATAAAGTCTAATATCCCCCAAAAGCCCGAGGTGCACCCCGCACCCCGGGCTTTTTTGCGCCCAAATTTTACATTGGGGCAAAAACATGTCCGAACAATTTACCTCGATTTTTCCCGCTTGTGGTCGAAGCGGTTCTCCGACTGGGATACAATAGTGCCGTACCCAAGGAAAACACGAAAACAAGAGCCGGGAGCGGAAAACCCGGATGTTTGGAGGACAAATATTATGAAAAAGATCACGCGTCGTTCGTTTCTCACTGTCTGCGGTGCAGCTGCTGCCGCTGCTGCTCTGACCGCCTGCGGCGGTTCTGCTTCCTCTGCTGCAGCTTCTTCTACCGCTGTAGGCTCCACTGCTTCTTCTACCGCTGCTGCCCTGTCCGGCAACGTTGCTACCGGTGGTTCCACCTCCATGAAGAACGTCATCGCTGCCCTGACCGAAGGCTTTGCTGAGGTTGAGCCGGGTGTCACCGTCAGCTACGACCCCACCGGTTCCGGCGCAGGCATCACCGGTGCTGCCGATAAGACCCTGGACATCGGCCTGTCCTCTCGTGCCCTGAAGGACGACGAGAAGGCTGACGTGGAGGGCACCACCATCGCTCTGGACGGCATCGCCATCATCGTCAACAATGCAAGCAAGGTGGAGGATCTGACCGTTGACCAGCTCAAGCAGATGTTCACCGGCGAGATCACCAACTGGTCTGAGGTGGGCGGCGACGACGGCGAGATCGTTCTGATCGGCCGTGAGGCTGGCTCCGGCACCCGTGATGGCTTTGAGAGCATCGTGGATGTCAAGGACAGCTGCAAGTACGCGCAGGAGCTGACCGCTACCGGCGCTGTCATCAGCGCGGTGGAGGCCAATCCTCTGGCCATCGGCTACGCTTCCCTGTCCGCTGTGGGCGACACCGTGAAGATGGTCACCGTTGGCGGTGTGGAGTGCAGCGAGGAGACCGTCAAGGACGGCAGCTACGAGGTGCAGCGTCCCTTCGTGTTCGTCACCAACAAGTCTGTCGCTCTGTCTGAGCAGGCACAGGCCTTCTTCGACTTTGCTGTCAGTGCCGATGCTGCTGACCTGATCCGCACTGCCGGTGCTGTTCCTGTGAATGAGTAATTGCGGAAAGCAATGATGCTATGAACAACAAAAAGATCTCTCTCCCAAGAACTTCTGCTGAGTGGCTGGAAGCGGTGATGAACTTCATCTTCTTCCTCTGTGGCATCCTGGCGGTGGGCTGTGTGCTCCTGATCTCGGTGTACATGGTCCTCTCCGGTGTGCCTGCCATCCAGAAGATCGGGCTGTTCCGGTTCCTGTTCGGCACCCGGTGGGCTTCCACCGCCGCCGACCCGGCCTACGGCATCCTGCCCTTCATCCTGTCCAGCGTTTACGGTACGCTGGGTGCCACCGTGATCGGTGTGCCCATCGGTCTGCTGACGGCGGTGTTCCTCTCCAAGGCCGCAGGCCCGAAGGTGCGCACCGTGGTCGTGACCGCCATTGAGCTGCTGAGCGGCATCCCCAGCGTGGTGTTCGGCCTGCTGGGCATGCAGGTGCTGGTGCCCGCCGTGGCAAAGACCTTTGGCAAGGCGTCCGGTGCCTGCCTGCTGTCGGCCATCGTGGTACTGTCCATCATGATCCTGCCCAGCATCGTGTCCGTGTCGGTCACGGCCCTCAACGCCGTGCCGCCGGAATATGAGCAGGGCAGCCTGGCCCTGGGTGCCACCGACACCGAGACCTGGTTCAAGATCAGCGTGCCCGCTGCCAAAAGCGGCATTGCCGCCGGCATCGTGCTGGGCATCGGCCGCGCCATCGGCGAGGCCATGGCCGTGATGATGGTGGCCGGCAACAGCCCCAACATGCCGGACAGCCTGTTCCGCAGCGTCACCTTCCTGACCACGGCCATTGCCAAGGAAATGAGCTACGCCGGCGGCCTGCAGCGGCAGGCGCTGTTCAGCATCGCTCTGGTGCTGTTCGGGTTCATCATGATCATCAATGTGGTGCTCAACATGGTGCTGAAGGGAGGCGACCGCGATGCATAACGGGTTTTTGCCCTCCCGCCGCGCCTGGAACCGGGTCATGACCGCCCTGGTGTGGGCGGTTGCCCTGCTGGTGATGGCGCTGGTGGCGGGCATCATCGGCATGGTGCTGGTGCGCGGTGTGCCGCACATCAGCTGGAACTTCCTCACCACCACGGCCAGCGTGCTGAAAGGCACCGACGGCATCCTGCCGGCCATCCTCAACACCCTGTACGTCATCCTGCTGACCCTGCTCATCGTGCTGCCGTTGGGTGTGGGCGCGGCGGTCTACCTGACCGAATACGCCTCCAACCGCCGTCTGATCGAGGTGATCGAGTTCACCAACGAGACGCTGGCCGGCATCCCCAGCATCCTCTATGGTCTGGTGGGCATGCTGGTGTTCAGCCAGGCGCTGGGGTTCCAGACCTGCCTGCTGTCCGGCAGTCTGACGCTGGTGGTCATGAACCTGCCCACCATCATCCGCACCACCCAGGAATCCCTGAAAACGGTGCCCCAGGGTTACCGCGAGGGTGCGCTGGGTCTGGGTGCCGGCAAGTGGCATATCATCCGCACCATCGTGCTGCCCTGCAGCATGGACGGCATCGTCACCGGCTGCATCCTGGCCGTAGGCCGCATCGTGGGCGAGAGCGCCGCCCTGCTGTTTACCGCCGGTGCGGCGGAAGTGATCGCCAAGGGTGTGGTCAAGGCCTACACCTCCAACGGTGCCACCCTGTCGGTGCTGCTGTACCTGCGTGCCTTTGAGGACGGCGATTTTGATTCCGCATGGGGCATCGGCGCGGTGCTGCTGGTGCTGGTGCTGGCCATCAACCTTGCGGCGCGGCTGGCAAAGACTAAGCTGAAACAGAAACAGTAAAATTTGATTTTACTGTTCAAAATGGCCTCCGCATTCGCTCTGGCCATGAATAGCGGAAAATTATTTTTAATTTCGTAGATTTGAAAAATCTGCGGATTTTTCAAATCTACCTTTTCACGGGAAGGGTCGAAACGGTAAACTTCCTGTTGAAATTCAACAATGAGGTATTCTATGGAAAACACGAATGTGCCGGTGATATCGGCAAAAGACCTGAACCTCTGGTACGGCGACTTCAAGGCGCTGAAAGGCATTTCGCTGGACGTGGGCGAGCGGGAGATCACCGCTCTCATCGGCCCTTCCGGCTGCGGCAAGTCCACCTTTTTAAAGACCCTCAACCGCATGAACGACCTTGTGCCGAATGTGCGCATCGAGGGCGATGTGCGGCTGAAGGGCGAGGACATCTTTGCCCGGGAAATGCAGCTTACAGACCTGCGCCGCCGGGTGGGCATGGTGTTCCAGAAGGCCAATCCCTTCCCCATGAGCATTTACGACAATATCACCTACGGCCCCAAGCTGCACGGCGTGCGCAATAAGGCTGAGCTGGACGAGCTGGTGGAAAGCTCTCTGCGGGGCGCGGCCCTGTGGGACGAGGTGAAGGACCGCCTGAAAAAGAGCGCGCTGGGCCTTTCCGGCGGCCAGCAGCAGCGTCTGTGCATCGCACGCGCACTGGCAGTGAAGCCCGAAGTGCTGCTGATGGACGAGCCCACCAGTGCTCTGGACCCCGGCTCCACCATGAAGGTGGAGGAGCTGATGAGTGAGCTGAAGAAAAACTACACGGTGGTCATCGTTACCCACAACATGCAGCAGGCGGCCCGTATCAGCGACCGCACCGCCTTCTTCCTGCTGGGCGAGCTGGTGGAAGTGGGCCCCACGGCGCAGATCTTCAGCGCACCGCAGGATAAACGCACCGAGGACTACATTTCCGGTCGGTTCGGTTAAAGGAGGAAACAGCTATGAGTATCCGTAAACAGTACGACACCGATCTGGAATCGCTGAAAAATTCGCTGACCGAAATGGGCCGCAACTCTGCCGATGCCGTGGAGAACGCTCTGGAAGCGCTCTGCGTTGCTGATGCCGATGCGGCTGCGGCCATCGTGAAGGGGGATGCCCGCATCAACAATATGGAGCGGGATATCGAGCACCGCTGCATGACGTTGCTGCTGCGTCAGCAGCCGGTGGCAGGCGATCTGCGCCGCATCTCCACTGCCATGAAGGTGGTCACGGACATTGAGCGCATCGGCGACCATGCCGCCGACATCGCCGAGATCATCCCCCACCTTGTCACCGTCCGCAAAGAGGGCGACCCGGCGGTAAGTCAGGCCATTGCCATGGGCAAAAAGGCCCACCAGATGATCCTGGATGCCCTCGATGCCCTGACGGCAGAGGACGAAAATGCCGCCCGCAGGGTGATCGCCGCAGACGACGAGGTGGATTACGACTTCAACGCCATCAAGCATCAGCTGGCACAGGAGATCGCCGAAGACCCCGGCAAGGTGGACGCAGCGCTGGACCTGCTGATGGTCATTAAGTATCTGGAGCGCATCGGCGACCACGCCGTGAATGTGGCCGAGTGGGTGCAGTTCGTGCGCACCGGCCACTATAAGGACGAGAGCATGTTCTGAGCATTTCCCTTCCTCATTTTTGAGGGTTCGTGTTTTCTTTATTTCTCCTGAAAAAGGCCGTTTCTGCCCGGTGCGGAAGCGGTCTTTTTCTGTAAGACGAAAACCCTCTCAGGCTCACTGCGTTCGCCAGCTCCCCCGAAGGGGGAGCTTTTAAGCATCTACCGGTTCGTGCCGATAAAGCTCCCCCTTCGGGGGAGCTGGCACGCCGTCAGGCGTGACTGAGAGGGGTCTGACTCCTACAACGAAAATTGACTAAAAATTTTTTAGCTTTCTGCAATATTCCGGTGCGTCGGTTCGTATCTGAGGTGTAGGGCGGCAGGAGCCGCCATTCCCTGTGCGGCGGGCGTCCGACATCCCCCAGTCCCCGCCCGCCGCACCCTTTACGGAGGAAACGCAGATGACACAGACGAATCCTATCCTGCCGGAAGTCAGGGCCGGAACGGTCAGCCGCGAAGCACTGGTGCAGGCGGCACTCAAAGAGATCACCCAGAATTACCGCGAAGCAAGCCTTTCCAACGTGGCACGGGAGTACGGCGTTTCGCTGGCATATGTCAGCGAGTGCGTGCGTGCCCAGACCGGACGCACCTATAAGGAATTGCTGCAAAAGCACCGTATGGAGACCGCTGCCCGCATGCTGCGCCGTAGCGACATGAACATCCAGCAGATCATTTCTCTGGTGGGCTACGAGAACACCAGCTATTTCTACCGCCTGTTCCACGAGCGGTATGGTCTCAGCCCGCGGGAATACCGGCTGGTGCGCACCGGCCATGGCCGCGCCAGCGCATAAGGTACTTGCTCTAAAAGCAGGGACTGCTGCACATCGTTTTAGCCGAAAGTGCAGCAGCCCCTGCTTTTTGCCGTTTTGGAGCATTTTAAGGTACTTTGGTGCGGGAACTGGATTTTTATGGTAATTTGTAGTACAATAAGAACGATTCTCAAAGTGCTGTGCCGGACCGAGCGCAGCGCAGAAAAGACGAGGTGGAATGAATGTTTCGTGGAGCAGTGAGAGGGGATCTGCCCCAGATCCTGAAGATCTACGCCCGTGCACGTGCAGTCATGAAGGCATCGGGTAACCCGACCCAGTGGGGGGATAATTTCCCGCCGCAGGAACTGCTGGAGGAGGATATCGACTCGAACCGGTTGTTCCTCTATGTGGTCAACGGCCAGATCGAGGCCGTATTTGCATTTATTCTGGGGGCGGACCCCACCTACGCCGCCATTGAGGACGGCCAGTGGCTGGACGATACCCTGCCCTATGGCACGGTGCACCGTCTGGCATCGGCCGGAAAGCACAAGGGCGTGGGCAAGGCCGTGCTGGACTGGAGCATGGAGCACTGCCAGAGCCTGCGTGCCGACACCCACGCCGACAACAAGATCATGCAGCATCTGCTGGAAAAGAACGGCTTTACCCGCTGCGGTGTCATCCATGTGGCAGACGGCTCGCCCCGCTTTGCCTACCAGAAGCTTTCCGCAACTCAGCCGCTGGAAGCATAAAAATACAAAAACCTCTGGAGCTGTTGCACTGGATTTTATCTTTGCGCAACAGCCCCTTTTATTTTTCCTGAAAAGCAAATCTGTCCTTGCTACAAATACAGATCAACGGAAAACCCCCATGGGCACCGACCTAAATGCAAATTTGTGAACGAAAAATGTCTGAAAACACTTTCATTTCTCTGCCGTATGTGCTATAATAACACCCGTCCTTGTGTAAGAGACAGGAAACTGTGCGCCATTGGCGTACAATAGGAAAGAGGAGTGTCTATATGAAAACGTTGAACAAGGCAGTTGCCCGCTACAACGGCATCAGCCTGATCATTCGCATTCTGATCGGCCTGATCATCGGTGCGGTGCTGGCTCTGGTGGCCCCCGGTGCAGGCTGGGTGGGTGAACTGGGCAACCTGTTCGTTGGCGCACTGAAGGGCATCGCCCCGGTGCTGGTGTTCGTGATCGTGGCAAGTGCTCTGGCACAGGGCTCTTCCAAGCTGGACCGCCGCTTCGGCACGGTCATCTGGCTGTACATGCTCACCACCTTTCTGGCTGCGGCCATCGCAGTGGTGACCAGCTTTATGTTCCCGGTCACGGTCGTGCTGGCAGACGCTGCCCAGTCGGACGTGGTGCCGCAGGGTCTGGGCGAAGTGATGGGCACTCTGCTCACCAACTTTGTGGCAAACCCCGTCAGTGCCATCATGAGCGGCAACTACATCGGCATCCTGTTCTGGGCCTGCATGTTCGGCGTGGCCATGAAGAAGATCGGCTCTGACACCACCAAGACCTTTATGGCAAACACCGCCGATGCGGTCTCCCAGATCGTGCGCTGGATCATCAATCTGGCACCCTTCGGCATCATGGGTCTGGTGTACACCAACGTTTCCGGCAACGGCCTGGCCATCTTTACCCAGTACGGCAAGCTGCTGGCCCTGCTGGTGGGCACCATGCTGTTCATGGCCCTCATCGTTTCGCCGTTCATCATGTTCATCTACCTGCACTGCAATCCGTACCCGCTGGTGTTCCGCTGCCTGAAGGAGTCCGGTCTGACCGCCTTCTTCACCCGCAGCTCCGCCGCCAACATCCCCGTGAACATGGCCCTGTGTGAGAAGCTGGGGCTGGATAAGGACATGTATTCCGTGTCCATCCCGCTGGGCGCCACCATCAACATGGACGGTGCCGCCATCACCATCACCATCATGACGCTGGCCGCCGCCAACACGCTGGGCATTCAGGTGTCCCTGCCGGCCGCCATCGTGCTGAGCGCCATGAGCGCTCTGGGTGCCTGCGGTGCTTCCGGCGTGGCCGGCGGCTCCCTGCTGCTGATCCCCATGGCCTGCTCCCTGTTCGGCATCTCCAACGATGTTGCCATGCAGATGGTAGGCGTAGGCTTTATCATCGGCGTGGTGCAGGACTCGGTGGAAACGGCCCTGAACTCTGCCGGCGACGTGGAATTTGCCGCCACTGCAGAATATCACCAGTGGCGCAAGCAGGGCAAGGCTCTGCCGGGGTTCCTGGCTCAGTGAGAAAACCTAAATTTTAAAAAATGCGAACGACCGCTGTCCTCGTTGCGAGGGCGGCGGCCGTTTTTTGCGTGTAAAATTTGAAAATCAATAACGATTGGGGTTATCCGTCTGGCAAAGAAGATAGTCGATGCTCACGTTGTACAACAAAGCAAGAGAAACCAGCAATTCTGCTGTGAGCTGTTGAATGCCTGTCTCGATGTAGCTGTACTTCCGCTGTGTGATACCGATTTGGTCAGCAACCATCTGTTGCGTAAGGTCGTGATCTTCTCGTAAGTCTTTGAGTCTGTTCTTCATGGCTGTTGCCCTCCTTACTATTAAGGATAGGCAAGAAGAATTTTTCTATTGACTAATAGATAAATATTATCTATAATACAAATATGCAATAAAAATACGGCTTTTGGCGAGAGAGGAACTGCAAATGGTCGTAAAGTCGGAATCTGTGATGGGAGAGATCCTGAAAAAACTTCCGTGTGAGCCGCCAGAGATAGGCGGAATTCTTGGCGGAAAAAATGGAGTGGTCACATGCCATGTCTTGGACTACGGAAAGACGGGCGGTTCTCCGTGCAGTTATACGCCAAATATTGCGTATTTGAACCGGAAGATCGAGGAATGGTTCAAAGATGGAATTGAATTTATGGGCATCTTTCATGTGCATTTTGGTGGAGCAGAGAGTCTTTCGCCGGGTGACAAATTGTACATCGGCCAGATTTTGGAAGCAATGCCAGAAGAAATAACTTGTTTGTATTTTCCGGTCGTTAAAATGCCTGAGCGGGAAATGGTGGTCTATCGGGCATCGAACGATCATGGGAAAATCAAAATAGAAAAAGAGCCAATCTTATATCAGGGAGGAATTGACGATGGAAAAAGTTGATACCCGGAACAAGCGCATGATCGTGCTGCCGGAGGGCTGCTTCTGTGGAAACTGCATGGAGTGTATCTATGCTGACCGGAGTGACTGGAACGGGGATAGGGTTTACTGCCGCTGCCAGAAAGGCTGGACCCACGGCTACAACCGCCCGGAAGATCGGAACGGCTGCATCTGGTTTGAAGAACGCTAAGAAAGTGATGGACCTGTAGTAAAGGAGCAGATCGGCCATCAGGATCAGTGTGGAACAATGAACTCACCGGATCTGCTCTTTAAAAGCTGCAAAGTGCGGCTTGCTTTGGGGAAGGCTGCACTGGAATGAATCCAGAAAACGGAGGAATAGAAAATGGATCAGTTGGTGGTATTGATCGTGATTCTGCTGATCGGCGCATGGTTTTCCTGGCGGGATATCAGCAATGGCCGGGGATGGATGTGCCGATTCCTTTCGGCAGAAACACTGCAGTCGCTGAATTCGGACGGCGGGCAGGTGAAAAAAGCACTCCTGTCGGTGGTTGTGGGCTATGCAACTATCTGCGTAACCATCGTTAAGTGGCTGTTTTTGCTGGCAATTCGGTTGACAGATGGATTCTGAGCAATGGTACAGATGAAATAAAGCAACAGCCGTCTGCTTTCTTCAAAAAGAGGGCAGGCGGCTGTTGCTTTTAAAGGGAGGATGGAAAAATGTATTTAACGATGTTGATAGCGGGTTTTGTGATCGCATGCATTTGTCCGCCGATCGGCTGTCTGATCATTGCTGTGGATGCATACATGGTAGCGGCGGCGTATCCGATCCTTGTCGGGATCCTATGCGGAGTGGCATATCTTGCAATGAGTGCATGGATGATCTACAGCTGATTTGGAGGAAAGATCAATGGGATATTATAATCAGGCTCTGACCGATTATGTCGGAAAAATCTGCGATGTAGAAAGGGAACTCTATACGACACAGCGGTTGATCGCCAATCTGGACTACCAGATGCAGCGGCTTGGACACCCAAGGGAAGTCGATCCTCCAGAACCGACAGACGGCGGAAATCCGTTCGTTCAAAACGGCGGCTGGTATATGGTTTTTCTTCTGGGGATCCCCATCTCTGGTGTTGTTCGAAGCATCTCGTTGGGCATTGTTATTGCGATCGCTCTCGGTGTGTTCGGAACGGTCTGGGGAAACATCTACCAGCGTGCTGCGGATAGGGAAATACGCAACGAAAAATGGGCAAAGTATGATAGTGCCGTGGCTGCAGACAAAAAGAGAGTAGAAAAAGAACGTGCTTACAGGAAACAGCTCCAGAGTGAAAAGGAACTGCTGCTGCAGCAGCAGGCAAAACTGGAGCAGGCCCGGGCAAGACTGTATTCCCGCGGAACGATCCACGAAGCCTACAGAAGCCTGATCCCCATGGCGTGTTTCCACCACTATCTCTCAACGGGCATTACGAACACACTGGAAGGAAAGAAAGGCTGCTATGACCGGTTTGATGAGGATTCGTGGAGGCACGCTGTCCTTACAAATTTACAGCAGGCAGTACGAGAACTGCGAAAGCTGCAGCAGGTCAATCAGGGCCTTTATGAATGCCTGAACCAGAGCAATCATACCCTGAACCGCATTGAGCAGGGAAACCAGAGGATCTATGGGCAGCTGGACGCTGTGAGGACAAATACCGAACTGACCGCATATAATAGCCGGGTATCGGCACTTGCGAACAGTGCGATGACCTATATGTATTACGACAGAAATTATCGCTGATGCGCTTTCCCGAAAAGGCCTTAGTCCATAAACCCTGCCTTTTCCAGGGCCGTGAGGATCAGGGGGATCAGCACCAGCTGGGCCAGGATGCCCGGCACGGCGGTAAGCAATGCACCGGACAAAAAGGCCTGGAAGGGGAAACTGCCTCCGGTGAGGCCTGCCAGCATGAAGCGCACAGCACCCCACACCAGACGCCCCGCCACCATGGCGGTGACGAGAGCGATATACATCATGGGCAGGGTGTGCTTCACTCTGCGCCAGACAAGGCCGGACACAAGGCCGTAGGCGGCCAGCTCAAAGGCCATGGAGACGGCGATGGGAAACATCGGCGGCATGCCGAACAGCACCGAGCGCAGCAGCGGAGCCACAAAGCCCACGGCCAGCCCCCAGGGGCCGCCCAGCACAAAGCCGCACAGCAGAATGGGAAAATGCATGGGGCACAGCATGTTGCCCACCTGCGGCACATGGCCGGTGACCATGGGCAGCACAAAGGCCAGCGCAAGGAACAATGCCGCCAGCACGATGCGGCGGGCGGGCGAAACAGTCTTGGTGTTCATGAAAAAGTCCTCCTTTGCACAAAAAAGGGGTCTGCTCCCGGCATTCCGACCGGAAACAGACCCCTTCGTGGCGTCTTTTGAAAAAATGCTCTGGACAAAAATATCTTCCGCATGGAGAAAACGGACTTCTGCCCGCACACCCGGCTCCGTGCCGGATTTTGACAAAATTATAGCAAATGCCCCGGCGGCTGTCAAGATGCGGCAAACGACCCGCAAATTGACCAAAAAGCGGAACTTTTCGGGCAAGATTTCCCCGTGTATGTACATTTTGCATGAAGGAACTTGACCTTTTTGCATAGAATAGCTAATATAAACTTGAAAAAGAGCGCACTGCTGGGACACACCTGCCCGGCAGGGCGTAAAACGGCTTTTTTGGAACGCTTGCAAATCTGAGGTTCATACGGGAGGACCATCATGACAAATGCAGAAAAACTTACCCTGGCAAAGCACGCCTGTCACATCCGCATGGGCGTGATCGAGGGCACGCACAGCGCAAAGTGCGGTCATCCGGGCGGCAGTCTGGACATCGCCGAGCTGCTGAGCTACCTCTATTTCGTGGAAATGAACATCGACCCGAAGGATCCCAAGATGGCCGACCGCGACCGTCTGGTGCTGTCCAAGGGCCATGCCGCTCCGGCACTGTACGCTGCTCTGGCAGAGCGCGGCTACTTCCCGGTGGAGGACCTCAAGACCCTGCGCAAGATCGGCAGCTACCTGCAGGGCCACCCCAACATGAACGAGACGCCGGGTGTGGACATGTCCACCGGCAGTCTGGGCCAGGGCATCTCTGCAGCCTGCGGCATGGCACTGGGTGCCAAACACGCAGGCAAGCCCATCAATGTGTTTGCCATCGTGGGTGACGGCGAGGTGGAAGAGGGCGAGTGCTGGGAGGCCTTTATGTTTGCCGCCCACTACGGCCTGAGCAACCTGTGCGTGTTCCTGGACCGCAACCGCCTGCAGATCGACGGCTCCACCGAGACGGTCATGAGCAGCGAGCCGCTGGAAGAGAAGATGAAGGCCTTCAACTTCAACGTGCTGACCATCAATGGCCACGACTATGACCAGATCGAGGCCGCCATCCAGGCTTTCCATGCCGAGAACGACAAGCCCACCTGCATCATCATGGACACCACCAAGGGCAAGGGCGTTTCCTTTATGAGCAACTCCGTGGACTGGCACGGCAATGCGGAAGTTCGATTCCATTTATTTTTTTGATATGGACTTCCATATTGAATTCAAAGTTTACCATGCCGTCCTGCGGATAAACATCCATTCTGCGGATCTTCGGCTGCTGGTTGATTCCGTAGAAGTCCTGGTCTTTGGAAGAAATCGTTTCCATGACATTGCCGGCCTCATCGACAATCCTCAGCTCAATGCTGTGCGGCATATGAAGTCCTTTCTCTTTGGAAAGATCAATGTCTGCCTTGAAATCTCCCATAAGACGCAGGGTGTGGCTGCCATCTTCATTCACCAGATAATTTTCACTCAGAAAACCTAGACTCTGGTTGATATCCTTTGTGAACTCCATACCGCAGTAATAAGAGCCATCCCAGTCGGATCCATATCCATCGTCTGTCTGTACCACATGGATCGGATCTTTTCCATCGATGATCAGCTGAATATTTGCATTTTTCAGATTCCGATCGTCGCGGATCTCAATTTCAAAGCTCGGATTTGTGATATATTCATCCGTTTCTCCTTCGTTCTGTGCGATACTGTCTGTGCCAGTTGCAGTCATCTCGCTTGTGGCACTTTTTAACACTGTAAACTCTGCTGTTGGTGCCGTATGATCCACATCTGTGATATAAAACTGCTGATAGCTTAAGTTTCCATATCCATCCAGCAGATAATACAGGTGTCGCTGGTTTTCTGTATAAGCAAAACTTCTCTCTTTTATCAGCGTATCCGCAGTGTCATCAGAAGCAGAAAGATTCACTTCATACATTTCCGGATCTTTTGCAACCATCGTACTGTCTGCTTCTGTTACTGCTGCAGAAATACTCTGCCTGGAAGCCTTACTTTCTTCCACTTCTATTTTGAAATCCGGTGCTTTTGCAGAATAATAAATCTCCACTTCGTGACGCTGTGACTTCACGCCTCCAACGTTCATCAGTTCATAAGAGATCGTGTTGCTGCCTTCAAAGACCGGAACTGCACATACATCTGCATTTGCATATCCGCCTGCATAAAAGGCTGCCGCATCCTCCGCCTGGAACATTGCTTTTGCATCCGTCGGCTTTACGTCAAACATCATCACTTTATTTTCTGCATCATAATCCTTAAGCGGGAACCATTTCGCAGAAGCCTCGTTATCACCCGCCCAGACTTTGATCCAGTAATTGCCGACATCGTAATCTTCCATGCCGTTTACCGTAAACTGAACGCTGCGGTTGTAAGTAATCCCTTCCGTTGTCTCAGATGTTGCACAGTTTCCAAGATAGAGAACATCTGTCGTATAGCCATCCGCTCCGGTTGCGGTAAAATCCGGTTTCTGGTCATCCACAACGGTCCGGTTAAATTCATACGTTCCGGTTGCGGCAAATCCATAGTACGGAACTTTATCTGCTCCCTGATATGGATCTTCTGCTGCAAAATGAATACTTCCCGTCACTTTGCTGATACCAAATGCTTCTGTCATATCAGCATCATAATTATAAAGACAAATGTTGTCATACTGCTCCGTCGTAATGACCGGTTCTGCCGAATTACCCTGTTTGTTGCTGACAGAAACTTCCAGTTTATACTGTCCGTTTGGCAGTGTCAGACCTTCCGGAATTTCTACCGTCTGGCTGGATTTTCCCTTTATAATATTCCACCGGTAAACTTCGGTTTCCTTATCACCTTCTGTCTGTTTCAGGCAGATATAGGTATTCGGCGATGCATAATCAATATCATCCATCACAAAATGGCTGGTTCTCTGATTTGCAAAGCTGATGTCAAATGCTGCCCCGGTAAGTGTGGAGAGATATTCTGCTCCGTTTACCTCCGGATTGTATGCATCTCCAAAATCTTCCCGTTTTACCTGCTGCCCGTAATTTGCATTATCCTTTGTTTTGATCGTCACGGTATTTGCCGGTGTCCGATCGATCTGATAACTTCCGGTTTTTACATCTTTCTTATCGGAAAATCCATACTCGTCAGGAGTCATGGTAAAGGTCTTTGTGACCAGTTTTCCTTTTGATGCATCAAATGTTTTTTTATTTCCGCTTGTCGCAAAAGCACTGCTCTTAAAACCGGACCCTGCTGCAACGGTTACATTTCCATAGTATTTATTTCCGCTGATCGCCAGGAAACGTTCTCTTACGGTCGCCGCATTTGCATCATTTAAACTGTTGTAAGTTGTCGTGATCTCATATTTCTGATCTTCGGTCATGATAAGCGTTCCGTAGGACCATTTTCCGGTCTCGCTGCTCTGATATCCGGAAGAATACGGAAGTTTTGCCGCATCCAGAAATTCTTCGTTATCGATCAGTATTTCTGATGCCTTTCCTGACACGCTGCGGATAAAATAAGCATCCTGTTCGATCGGATCTTTTACTGCCACAAACAGTTCCGCTTCATTTGCGGAAGAAGTGATCGGTCCGCGGACTTTCAGCGAAGATTCTTTGTTTACTTCATTCGTTTTTGTTTCCGGTGTTATAATTTCCACTGCCGGAATATTTCGGTCGATTGCCGCATCTGCAAGTTTTTCGCTTATGGTTTCATTCTTTGCGATATCGGCTGCCGAGACATAAAGTGCTGCCTGATAAGTCTGGTTTGCTCCGACTGTTTTTGTACGGATCGTAACCAGGCACTCGGTCACTTTATCGCCGGACTGGTTCACAACCATCACATCCCCCACAGCTGCCGTAGTAAATTTGTCACTTCCCGGAAGCGTGCTGCCTTCTTCCAGCCAGAAGTAGCGGATATTGTCGATATTGATGCCGCCTGCATCTTTAACTCTCACAACGGCTTCCTGATATGCACTGTTGTCATTGTTTTCTTTGAGCTGTATGCTCTCATAAGAAATCACAGGAGCGATCTTGTCTTTTGCCGTGTAGCTGTATTTTGCTGTTACGGTCTTTGTATTATGATTAATATCACTTGCAGATACCTGCACTTTGACTCCGTTGTTTACGGAAGAATAATCAATATTTTTGTCGAATTTCAGATACAGATGAAGATCTGTTGTATCATTGGTCAGATCAAGATCGATCTTTGTCTTTCCAGACTGTGCCTCTTTGAATCCTGTCTGGTCGATCTCATCTTCTTTCAGTGCCGTCTGTGATGCATAATACCAGAACTTATTGGCATCTCCCTGTCCCTGAAGGTTCACCGTCATGCTGGCTTTTCCGCCGATCACACCCGAGGCCAGAGGCCCGGAAGTATTTCCGCTCACCGTATCATAATCTTTTACGCTGAACGCCAGAGAATACACTTCATCTTCTGACTTCGTCATTCTCGCCATCTCATACGTTTTTGTTTCTGATACAGCCTGACTGTCGATCATGATCGTCGGAGCTTCGTTATCCAGATAGAAATCTTTACTTGTACTGCCTCTCAGATCATTTGCCACAGAAAGTGTATTTCCGGAATAATCTTTGATCTCGCTCAGGCCTGCAATTCCCGTAATCGTCACTTTATAATCCGTTTTCTTTTTGTAGTTCAGTTTATCCTGCTTCTGGAAAACCATATCCCGATCCACGATAAAATCCTTGAATATGACAACCGTTTTTCCGGTTGACGACTGATCAAAAACATATTTTGCCTCAAGTTTCACCGGACTGCCGTCTTTCTTTTTGATATTTAAAGAAGCGATGATCTTTTTCCTGTTGGCATCACTGATCTTCTGGATGCGTTCATTTAAAACAGCAGATACCGTCACGGTCGTTCCGGCCTTCAGATAATTGGCTTCGTTTGCATTTTGTGTCTGGTTTTTCTGGTTCGTGGTGATCGAAACTGTTTCGACGATCGGATTTACCGTATCCAGGTATGCCCTTGTCACGCTGCATCCTGCGGATCCTTTTTTCACATTGCGAAATCCGTCCAGACTGAGCGGATTGCCGGCAAGGTCTGTAATGACACTGCTTGTTTTTTTCAGTGCGTTATAATCGGAACCCCCAACAGCTGCTTTCAGTTTTTTCATCGTCCCACTTCCATTAGACAAGGTACCCCCATCATAACCGACAAAATTTCGGTCATAATTTTTGCTGCCGTTTTGATCAATGATCGATGTCTGATAGCCGATATCCGCAAGTCCGGACACATAAAAATCTACCGTTTTGTTATCAATGGTTTTTGGAACTTTATAAGAAAATATTGCAATATCATCTTTCAAAGTATCCAGATTCGCATACGCAGTTGCCACATCTGCCGTATTTTTCTGTCCAAGCGACAACGCCAGTCTGATGTTTTTTGACTGTGTACTGCCTGCATTGTTATCTGCCAGACGCACATACTCGCTGAATTTCACCTTTACATAAATCGTCTGACCTTCCTTAAAATACAAGGCCGGTGTGTCAGAGTTTTTATCACTCGTGATCGTGATCCTCTTGATCTTCGGAGCGGTCTCATCCTTAAATGCAATCGATACATTCTGGATCTTGGCACTTCCGCAGCTGCCGCAGCCCTTCTTCGTAGTCACATAGAGAGCTGCTCTTTTATTTTCTCCCAGCGATGGTCGAAATGCTGCCCAGGTATCACGATCCCCGACCGTCCAGCTTCCATCTGAATTATGATCGCCTGTATTGTAGCTCTGCCCGAGCCAGAAACTGTTATTATCTGCACTGGTCGGATAACCAAAAATAATTTTCCCGTACTGCGTCCGGTTTCCCCAGTGGTGTCCGAAATTCTTATGTTTATCATTCGTTATGTATGCCATCAGATTCTGACTGATCTGTCCGGACTGATTGTACAGCACCGGATAGTCCTTCTGCACTTTGACTGAAAATGTCTCTCCGGAGCCGGCTTTCGTCTTGCTGTATTTGTATTTCACCATACCAACATTGTTGTAAATACTGCCGTAAAGCGAATCCTCTTTCTTGGACTTGCACCGTACCAGTGCATTGAAAATTTCCTTTGCCTTGTCTCCGGTCGTCAGATCCCGGCACAGTACGCCCACACCATACTTCTGCGGACTGTAAGACGCCGCCGCACGCACCTGTATGGCATCACCCAAAAAGGTACTCGCCGGAACACTTCCAAGCACAAGCGTTGCCGCCAGCACGGAACTTAAAACTTTTTTGACTTTTTTCGAGATTTTTGGCTTTAATTTCTCCATAAACTACGCCTCCTTCTGTTTTAATTTTCTCCCTGTGCCGTCCCCGGCACATTTTCCTTTTTTATATTTTACTT
>OGYH01001574.1_pt1 | contig 20868 bp, 18 predicted proteins | sample 1576511 | NCBI WGS metagenome assembly OGYH01 (sample SAMEA3541522, study PRJEB24748) | human gut metagenome | biome: human gut; feature: human-associated habitat; material: faeces | place: China | collected 2012
GTCACGACCAGGGAAGCAGCCTGTATCCTCAAACATCTGTTTCAATATGGCATGCAACTTTACAGCTCCTAAGCCAGGATTTGACTTACGATACTCACGTGCCTTTTCAATGATGATAGACTCAATGACATCTTCAGCAAAGCCGTCAGAGACATTGCGCTTATTATATGCTTGCCGGGTGAAACCAAACAGCCCACATAGAGTGCCTAAACCTTGGCTCTGGCACTCTGTGCGGAGCAAGCTTACTGTTTGGTACCAGATTTTTTTCTCACAGGAATATTGAAGGTTTCTTCTGCGAGGTCAATCATGGTGGAGAATGCCTTAGAGCGAAGCTTCTCTAACTCCAAAGCCTTGCGGAGACGCTTAATCTCTGCATCTTTCTCTTTCAACTGTTCATTTGTTGTCTTTGCCATATCGTCACGGTTTTGGTCTTCTGGCGGCAAAGATAACAAATCTTTTTCATTTAAGAACTTATCCATCCAAGAAAATAGCACTGTACGACTGCTTATATAGTATTTCTTGATGATTTCTTCTGCTGGGAGCCCACTCTCCATATACTCTCGAACTATCATGATACGATCATCATCTGTAAAAGAGTAGCTATTCAACTCTACCTCACGGGTCTCAAACCAACCAGTGTCCTCATTATACACACGTTCAATTCTTGTCTTACGTTTCATTGTCCCTTCTGTTTGTTCCTAAGTGACAACCTTTTTCAGGGAAGTACATTAATTTAAAGAATAAGATGATAACGATACGCAAGATCATAATATTAGTAATAGTATAAACATCATGCTTTAAGTCCATTGTAGCTTTGTGTTATAATCCATTGCAAGCATGTGAATTAGCTACAGAAGCCGTATCTATCGGCATGAAGAAGTAGATCTATCCAATAGTCGGCAGCCGCCAGCAAGGTTGCTGGCATATGGCAGCAACATTGTCGGCATATGGCTGCAAGATTGCCGGCAGCTGCCGGCAACCATACGGAACTATATTTAAAAGGTAAACAATATAGGTTTCTAAGACTATTTAAATAACTTATCAAAAGCTATTTATTTATGCGTCATAATATCAAGCACCATATCATCGGTAGCTCTCATCGCATCGGCACCGATGCTCGTAAGGTTGTGGATGCACTTATCCACATCATCATCTACGATACCCTCGGCAGAGGTGACACACTTGCCTTCCATAGAAAGGAGGGCAGAAAGAAGAGCGGTGCTGACACCTGATGAAATCTTCAGGGCACAACTTGGTTTCGCTCCGTCACAAATCATACCGGTGAGATTGGCTATCATATTCTTGACAGAATTGCAGATGCGGGTATAATCGCCACCCATCAGATAGGTGATGCCGCAACTGCTGCCCGTACTGGCTACCACACAACCGCAAAGAGCTGAAAGCTTGCCTAAGCTCTGCTTGATATAGATAGCCGTCAAGTGACTGAGCATCAGGGCACGGATCATTTCCTCCTCGGTATTCTCGTTCTCCAGCGCATAAACCACCACAGGATTCGTTGCACAGATGCCCTGGTTGCCGCTGCCGCTGTTACTCATCACCGGAATCATGGCACCACCCATACGGGCATCGCAGGCTGAAGCGGTGCGGGAGATGATATGCGAGAAAATATTATCACCGAAGATACCATGACTCAACGGACGGTCCATCGTCTTGCCCAGACAGTGGCCATAGTTGCCTTTGATACTCAACTCGGCAGCCTTCATATTATAGTCCCTGGTCTTGAGAATGAAAGAAATCTCATCGAGCGGAGCTGTTGTAGCAAACTCGTAAACCATCGGGAAATTGAGCTGGATGTCGTCATCAGCCTCATCACCCACAGTACCGCCACGCTTATCGAGCACCACCTCGCCATTACGCTCAACATACACAAAATGGGTATGAGAACCGGAGATAATTGCCGTAGCCTGGTCTTCACCGGCATGACAGATGATTTCGATATAGAGTTTATCCACATCACCCTGCTTCAGTTTGATGTTGATATCCGCATCCTTGATATATTGTTTGCCCTGCTCCAGACTGTCGGGAGTGAGGTCTTTCAACACTTCCAGCTGATATTCAGGCTTTCCGATGAGCGCACCCAGCGATACGGCGATAGGCAAACCGATCATACCCGTGCCAGGAATGCCGACACCCATCGCATTCTTGAGCATATTAGGACTCAGAAGAACTTCAATACGTTCAGGGCGCTTGCCCAATGTAGTAGCAGCCTTGGCTGTACATAGTGCCACAGCCATCGGTTCGGTACAGCCGATGGCAGGAACCACCTCTTTATTAACGAGCGCAATGATGCGCTCACGCTTACTTTTCTCTAACATAATCTATATAACTTTTATATAAATAACGTTCTTACCATTATTTCGGGTACAAAAATACAAAAAATAAACCGTATTCTTCTCTTTTCTCGAGAAAAATACGGTTTAAATCTATATTTCTTGATGAATTAGTCTTCCAACTGGAACAGAGGATCATCTGGAGTCAGCATGGTTGGCTTCTGGTCGAATTCCTTCAAGAGCTGCTCAGAAGCATACTTCTTGTTTACTACCAGGCGGAACATGTACTCGTTGAACCAATCGTTGGTCATGATGAAGCAACCGGCAAAACCATTGTCGGCACCCCAACTGTTCTCCACCTTCCATTTTACAGGCTTGCCATTGGCATCGAGATCTACAGCTGTCAGCGTCATGGCATGAGTAGAACCGCTATCGAAAGTAGCGATGCGGTCAGCCTTGTTCATTGGGAATGAGGTATTGAAGAGGCTTCCATAGTCGAAGTTGTCGAGTGCCAGATAGCCGCGCTTTCTATCAAGCTGTTTGCCCACATCATAGCTTGAATACATCTTATGACCGTCCTTCAGAGAGGCGATGGCGAGCTGGGCAATCTCCTCCATAGGCAGGTTCAGATACTTCCAGTTATGACCATCATAAGTATGACGGTCGTATTCTACCTCGTATGTCTTGTGGTAAGGACGGCGTGGATCGTTCATCACCATCAGGAAGGTACCGTTCAGGTCCTTGCCTACGGTTTCCTCATAGAAACTCTTAGGAGTATACTTCTTCGCCTCGCCAATCTGCTTGCCATCCTTGTCGCGAAAAGCATAGGTAAATTCCTTTACCGGTTCACCGAGAGTAAGACTCAGCATGTGATAAACCTGACCGAGCATCTCGTTCTTGCGAGCCTGGACAGCTGCCGACTTCTTACCCTGAGCCACCATCTTGCGGAGTTCCAGACCATACTCGCGGAGCTTGCTGCTTACGAGACGGCTCATCTTGGAAGTATTGTTGCTTGAGTAAGTCTCAGGCTGGGCACTCATAGGTACGAGACCATACTTGCTTGCCAAATCGGCAACACCACAGAAAGTACCACCATCATTGAGCGGATTCTTGAAGAAGAACTGCACCTGAGGATCCTCGATGCTCTTCTTGCCAAGGTCGATAACACCCTGAAGCATCAGGTTAGCCTTCTCCAGCTGATCATAGAAGAAGAGGTAATCCTGAGAATACTCCACCACTCTACCCTGCTTGTCGTTGACAGCAAAGTTGGAACGGAGCACGTTGAAACCGCTGAACATCCAGCAACGGCCCGAACTCTTCTGGTTGTGAATGCTCTGCGAAGGAGTCTCGATGCTGAAATGAGTATCAACAGGGGCCTCGTTGGCATGATTCTTCACAAGGTCATCAATGCTGTTGTTGGCAATCGCATTGAAGAGTGCCTTGTTGGCTACACCTGCCTGCTGGCTTTTCTCCATCTGCAGGAGAGCAGACTGACTGATGCCGCCACCCTTGGTCTGCGCCATCAGAGACATGGAAGCCATCATCATGGCTCCCAAAAGTAATACATTTTTTCTCATCACGATAAAGGTATTTATTTGCTTATTGTTATATAACTAATTCCGGATTTCATTCCTTTTTCAGAATTTTCCTTTGCAAAAATACAAAGAATAATCGGAAAAAGCGAAAATATTGCCTCAAAAGTGCTTTATATAGGAAAAAAGCATTATCTTTGCACAAGATTTTCACGAAGAAAACATGGACAAGAACAAGTTTAGTCTATTAAATAGTATAAAATACCCGGAAGATTTGAGACGGCTGAGCATTGACCAGCTGCCACAAGTCTGCAAAGAGTTAAGAGAAGACATTATCGACGAGGTTGCCGTCAACCCCGGTCATTTTGCCTCCTCTCTTGGCGTGGTGGAAATAACCGTAGCCCTACATTATATCTACAACACCCCATACGACCGTATTGTATGGGATGTGGGACACCAGGCCTACGGACATAAGATATTAACAGGACGCCGCGACAACTTCTGTACCAACCGCAAGTTGCACGGCATCCGTCCATTCCCTACACCTTTAGAAAGCGAATATGATACCTTCGCCTGCGGACATGCGAGCAATTCCATCTCCGCAGCACTCGGTATGGCCGTTGCCGCACGCGAAAACGGAGATACCGACAGGCATGTGGTAGCCGTCATTGGCGATGGAGCCATGAGCGGCGGACTGGCTTTCGAGGGACTGAACAACGTATCAAGTACACCTAACGACATGCTCATCATCCTGAACGACAACGATATGAGCATCGACCGGGCTGTGGGAGGTATGGAGAAATATCTCCTGAACCTCGATACCAACGAGACCTACAACCGCCTCCGTTTCAAGGCATCGCAGTGGCTGCACTCCAAAGGTTATCTCAACGAAGACCGCAAGAAGGGCATCCTGCGCCTGAACAATGCACTGAAGTCGGCACTGAGTCATCAGCAGAACATCTTCGAGGGTATGAATATCCGCTACTTCGGACCTTTCGACGGTCATGACGTGAAGGAAGTGGCGAGAGTACTCAAACAGCTTAAGAACATGAAGGGTCCTAAGCTGCTGCACCTGCATACCACCAAGGGAAAGGGTTACGAACCAGCCGAGAAGAGTGCTACCATCTGGCACGCTCCAGGCAAATTCGATCCGGAAACGGGTGAGAGAATCATTGCCGATACCAGCAACCAGCCTCCTAAATATCAGGATGTTTTCGGAGAGACGCTGCTGGAACTGGCTCAGAAGAACCCGAAGATTGTAGGTGTGACGCCAGCCATGCCTACAGGATGCTCCATGAACATCATGATGAAGGCGATGCCAAACCGTACCTTCGATGTAGGTATTGCCGAAGGGCATGCCGTCACCTTCTCAGGAGGTATGGCGAAAGACGGACTGATTCCTTTCTGCAACATCTACAGTTCGTTTGCACAGCGTGCCTACGATAACATCATCCACGACATGGCACTGCTCAACCTGCCGGTTATCATGTGTCTTGACCGTGCCGGACTGGTAGGTGAAGACGGACCTACCCATCATGGTGCCTTCGATATGGCGGCTCTCCGTCCGATTCCGCATCTCACCATCGCATCTCCGATGAACGAGCATGAGTTGCGCAACCTGATGTATTCAGCCCAGTTGCCAGGTCATGGCAGCTATGTTATCCGTTATCCGAGAGGTAAGGGTGTGCTCGTAGACTGGCGCAACCCGATGGAGGAAATCAAGACCGGTACCGGTAGAAAGCTGAAAGACGGCACCGATGTAGCCGTTCTTACCATCGGTCCTATCGGAAACGATGCAGCCCAGGCTATCGCTGAGGTAGAAGCCGAAACCGGAATGAGCATCGCCCACTACGATATGCGATTCCTCAAGCCACTCGATGAAGACATTCTGAAAGAGGTGGGCGAAAAGTTCAGCCGCATCATCACCATCGAAGACGGCGTTCGTATGGGCGGTATGGGCTCAGCCGTACTGGAATGGATGAACGACCATGACTATCAGCCAAAGATGACCCGAATGGGATTGCCAGATGAGTTTGTGGAACACGGAACCGTGGCACAGCTCAGGGAAATCGTGCATCTCGATAAAGAATCAATCAAAGAAGCAATTAAGAAATGAAAATAATCATAGCTGGCGCATATGCCATAGGTACTCACCTGGCGAGACTCCTGTCACGCAGCAATGAAGAGATTACGCTCATCGATGAAAGCGAAGAGCGCCTGGCAAGCATTGGCTCCGACTGCGACCTGCTCACCATGCTGGGCAAGCCTACCAGTCTTCACATCTTACGCGATGCGGGGGTAGCAGATGCCGACCTCTTCATCGCCGTTACTCCGGTAGAAAGTACCAACATCACAGCTAGCATCCTTGCCAAGAACCTGGGTGCCAAAAGAACGGTGGCCCGTGTGGATAACCCGGAATATATGGATCAGCAGGCTCAGGAATTCTTCAAAGAATTAGGTATCAGTAAACTGATTTATCCGGAGATGCTCGCAGCCGTAGATATCAATAACGGACTGAAAATGAGTTGGGTACGTCAGCGTTGGGATGTGCACGACGGCGCACTCGTCATGCTCGGCATCAAACTGCGCGAAGGATGCGAGATACTGAACGAACCGCTCAAGAACATCAGCGGTCCTAACGACCCATACCACGTGGTAGCCATCAAGCGAGGCAGCGATACCATCATCCCTGGCGGTAACGACGAGCTGAAACTCTACGACCTCGCCTACTTCATGACCACCCGCAACTATATCCCATATATCCGCAAGATTGTAGGCAAGGAGCACTATGTGGATGTGAAGAACGTGATGATTATGGGTGGCGGACGCACAGCCGTAAGAGCCGTGAAGAAGATGCCGGAATATATGGAATGCAAGATTATCGAGATGAGCGAGGAGCGCTGCGAATATCTCAACGATATTCTCGATGAGAACAAGACGCTCATCATTCATGGTGACGGACGCGACATTCCGCTGCTCGTAGAAGAAGGTATCCGCAGTACTCAGGCCTTCGTGGCACTGACCGGTAACGCCGAAACCAATATCCTGGCCTGTCTTACCGCCAAGAGAATGGGTGTGCGCAAGACGGTGGCTGCCGTAGAAAACGTAGACTACGTGAGCATGGCAGAGAGTCTGGATATCGGTACCATCATCAACAAGAAGATGATTGCCGCCAGCTACATCTACCAGATGATGCTTGATGCTGACGTGATGAACGTGAGATTCCTGATGAGCGCTAACGCCGATGTGGCTGAGTTTATAGCCAAAGAAGGTTCGACGGTAACCAAGAAACCGGTGAAGGAACTCGGCATGCCTATCGGTGTAACCATCGGTGGACTGGTTCGCGGTGAAGAAGGAATGCTTGTTTCGGGTAATACCCAGATAGAACCGGGCGACTCGGTGATGGTTTTCTGCCACAACATCAACATGAAGAAAATTGAGAAATACTTCATATAAGCGTGAAGGAGATAGAGAAATACTTCATATATGATAAACAGAAAATTAATATATAAGATTTTAGGGCAACTGCTTTTCATAGAAGCATTCCTGCTCTTCGTCAGTCTGCTGGTAGCTTTCTATTACCAGCAGGACGACATCTTTGCCTTCATTGTGGCAACACTTACCACCATCGGAGGCGGGCTGGTGCTGAAATGGCGAGGTCATGGAGCCGATAACTCAATGTCACGCCGTGATGCCTATCTCGTGGTAACGCTCTCATGGATTGTATTCAGTTTCTTCGGAACCCTCCCCTTCATGGTGAGTGGATACATCAACAACTTTACCGATGCCTACTTTGAAACCATGTCGGGATTTACGACAACGGGAGCCACGATATTAGACGATGTAGAATGCTTCCCCCACGGACTGCTTTTCTGGCGTTCGCTCACCCAATGGATAGGCGGTTTGGGAATCGTGTTCTTCACCATCGCCCTGCTGCCTTCGCTTGTAGGAGGACAGACCAAGGTGTTTGCTGCCGAGGCAACAGGACCTATCAAAACGAAATTGCATCCCCGGCTTTCCACTTCAGCTAAATGGATATGGAGTATCTATCTGATGCTCACCATTGCCTGCATCGCATCCTACTATGTGGCAGGAATGAATCTCTTCGACAGTTTCAACTATGCGATGACCACTACGGCTACAGGAGGTTTCTCTACTCATAACAGTAGTACCTCGTTTTTCCATTCGCCGGCGCTGGAATACATCTGTGCCTTCTTCTGCTTCCTGTCGGGTGTTAACTTCACCCTGCTCTATGCAGCCGTCATCAAGTTCAAGATCAAGGATCTGTTCAAGAATTCAGAGTTTAAGTTCTATATGCTCCTCGTTACAGCCTTCACAGCTTTCATCATGGTAGAGCTGATAGCGATGCGCAACTACGATGTGGAACATGCCTTCCGCAGCGCCATCTTCCAGGTGGTATCATTCATCACCACCACGGGATTATTTAACGACGATGCTGCTGTGTGGCCTCACGTTACCTGGGTGGTATTGGCAGCCTGCATGTTCTTCGGAGCCTGCTCGGGCAGTACGAGTGGAGGTTTGAAATGTATCCGTGGCGTGATGCTGGTAAGAATGGTGAAGAATGAATTCCGCCAGATTCTGCATCCTAACGCCGTGCTGCCATTGAAGATTGATGGTGTGAACGTACCGATGCAGAAGCGGGTTACGCTGCTCGCCTTCCTCACCACCTATCTCATCATCTGTCTGGTGATATCGTTCACGATGATAGCCATGGGCATTGACAATACCAATGCCATCACCATCACCCTGAGTTGTGTGGGTAATGTGGGACCTACGCTGGGTACGGAAATCGGACCAACCATGTCGTGGAGCGAACTGCCGGATGTGGCAAAATGGTTCTGTTCGCTGATGATGCTCATCGGTCGTCTGGAAATATTCAGTGTGCTGGTTATCTTAACGCCAGCATTCTGGAGAGAGAACTAACATACCCAGAGGGGGAGTTAGAAAATAAAAGAGAAGTTGATATTTGAAGTAAAAAATACGCTTACTAGACTAAGTATATTTCGCCCAAAAAGCGTTATATATAATAAGGTATAGGTTCAGCAAGAGCCTTACCGGAGAGTAAGAAACCGTACTGAAGAGTACATTTATAAACTAAATATAGGTAAAAATGAAACCATTAAAATTTCAACCGCTATTAAAATCCACCATCTGGGGTGGCAGTAAGATTATCACTTTCAAGCATCTCGACGTAAAGCAAGAGAATGTGGGAGAAAGCTGGGAAATCTCTGGAGTACCAGGAAATGAAAGCATCGTAGCCGATGGCGAGATGCAGGGCAAGAGCCTCAACGAGGTTGTTGCAGAACGGAAGGGAAGCTTCCTCGGAGAAGAGAACTACAAGCGTTTCGGCAATGAGTTTCCACTGCTCATCAAGTTTATTGATGCCAACCGCGACCTCTCTATCCAGGTGCATCCTAATGATGAAATTGCCAAGAAGCAAGGTAAGGAACGCGGCAAGACCGAGATGTGGTATGCGCTGCCATGCGAGCCGGATGCCAAACTCTACAACGGCTTGAAGATGCAGATTACTCCTGAGCAGTACAAGGAGATGGTAGAGAACGATATCATCACCGATGCCCTGGCTCAGTATGAGGTGAAGGAAGGTGACTGCTTCTTTATCCCAGCCGGCAGAATTCACGCCATCGGAACAGGCTGTTTCGTTGTCGAGATTCAGCAGACCAGCGATGTTACCTATCGCATCTACGACTTCAAACGCAAGGACAAGGATGGCAACTATCGTCAGCTCCACACCAAGGAGGCTGCTGAGTGCATCGACTACACCGTATTGCCAGACTATCGCCAGCACTACACTCCTGCCAAGAATCAGGGTGTAAGCATGGTGCAGTGCCCTTACTTCACCACAGCCGTTTATGATCTCGATGAACCAATGACGCTGGATTATTCAGAGTTGGACAGCTTCGTGATTCTGATTGGCCTGAAGGGTGAGGCTAAGATTACCGACAACGAGGGTAACGAGATTACGCTCCAGGGCGGCGAAAGCATCGTTGTTCCTGCCAGCACCAAGACATTGAAGATAGAAGGAACCCTGAAGTTCCTGGAGGTTTTTTAAAGGTAAAAAAGTAAAAAGGTAAAAAGGTAAAAAGAGCCTGGCGGGATGTCATCTGCCTGCTTTCTTTTTACCCTTTTACTTTTTTACTTTTTTACCTTTTTACTTTTTTACCTTTCTAAATACTTTTCCACATCCGCCTGTATCTTCTGGAATTCGGGAGAGAACTGGTAGAAGGTGTTCTTCTTCATCATCATCTTCACCTTGCCCAGACTATTCTCATAACATGCCATTTCGGTGCGGGCCTGCTCGGAATGGAGGGCACGGTCGCGGATTTCATTCTCCCTATCGTTGCGCAAAGCATCGCAAACGCTCTGGACGATAGGACTAACTACCAGGTCGAAGAGATGATGACCCTGAATATATAAATAGGTATTGCTCTCGTTTACACCCAGATTGTTGAGGTAAAGAGCCATATCATCCAACTCATCCTTAAACTTCTTGAAGCGGCGCTCCAGCTGGAACAGCTTTGCCCGCACCTTCTTTCCCAAATAATCTATCGCCCATTTAGGATCCTGGATTCGGACAGAAGGCAGCATGATGACCTTATCAAACTCCGCCATATCAAAATGCATCGACATCTTGCGATGACGCACATAGAACAGCATGTGCCATAAGAAGAGAGGCCAGATGGTACGGGAATAAGACTCAAGAAAACGCTCGAAATCGAAGATACGACGGTCGTTGAGCGTCACCATCACACAGGTTTCGTGCAATCCTCTGGCATAACATTGGAAGTTTTCAATGGCATAGGCATAGGTATGGAAGATGTAAGGATTCTCCAACATCTGCTGGGAAGACTCGGTTGAGCCCTGACGCAGATAATCGTAATCGGCATCTACACAGGCTATCATATCTCTACCTACTCCCTTCAGCATACTAGAGATAGCAGCCTTCTTACCTCGGTCTAAATGCTGGTTACGGGTAGGCAGCATGATATCAAAATAGCATTTTTCATTCTCAAACTTTCCCAGTACAGAACGCCAGAAGAAGACATCATCATAGCTCTCGACGTAAGCCACAATCTTGCGCCGAGCCTTCTTCGAGGTCATCCTGTTGGCTGCCTCGAAGAACTGGGAATTGATATTATCGGTTAAACGTTTAGCCATAAGCTGAAAAAATCAACATTCAACACTTAACATTCAACATTACGAAATCGTAATATCATTCACATCCGTCACCCTATCGGTCCATCCATCCATGACCACAGCAGGACTGTGGGTGGTCATGATGATCTGGATATTCGGATTAAGCTGCAGCACCAGACCGATGAGCTGCTTCTGCCATTCGAAATGAAGGCTGATTTCCGGCTCATCCATAAAGAGTACGTATGACTGGTTGTCCTCCACCAGCACGGTGAGGAGGATGGCGAGAATCTGCTTCTCACCTGCCGAAAGTTGATAAGGCAGGAGCTGCTCGCCTATCTGATTGAAGCGGATTTCGTTGGCAGTACGAATGATGGTCTTGCCGGTATCCTTGAAAAGATTATCTACCATATCCTGGAACATCTTCTTCGGTTCACTCAGTTTCTGAGCCTTGAAGGCTGCATCCGGTTCGCCGCTCTGAAGCACAGCGATGATGCGGTTGCCGATGTTCACCTGGTAATCCAGATACTTGCGCTGCAGCTGGAAGAGCTGCCAGTCGAGTTCGGTAACCAGGGTAAGGTCTATCTTGTTGAGCATCTCGGCATTCATCAGCGGCCTATCCACCGATCGGATCACGTCATAGCGAATCCACTTTGCCTCCTCCGGTTCCACCTTCAGATGCACACCTTTGATCATGTGACTAGGGAATTCACCGCCAGCCGCCAGGCCCTTTACCACCTTATTTAATATAGTACTCTTGCCCACGCCGTTTACACCACTCAGGATATTGACACGGCGGTCGAGGTTCCAAAGAATATGTTTGGTACCGCTCCAGAGAGATTCAATCTCTATCTGTTTGATATAATCAGCATATTTCTGCATAAGAATAATCTCCTATCTTTAATAGTCAAGAACGGAAAAAGACTATGGTCTTAACTTCTTAACTCCTTTAAGTTTCAAAAAATATACCGCAAATATAGCAAAATTCCTCGAATTTTTGTACCTTTGCACTCGATTTTATTCAAAAATAGGAAGATTTAAATAGAAATAAGGAAAAAATGGATAACAAACGACCTCTTATCGCCCACCTGTGCCTCTTCTGTTCCGGCGCATTCTGGGGACTGATGGCTCCCGTAGGCAAGGATGCTATGCTTCACGGCATCGACGGCATCGACCTGGTGAGCTTCCGTGTATTGGGTGGCGCCATTCTCTTCTGGCTCACCTCGCTCTTCACCAAGAAAGAGCATGTTCCAGTAAAAGATATCTTCAAGTTTGCTGCAGCGGGCCTCTTTGCCCTCGTGTTCAACCAGTGTTCTTACACCATCGGTCTGAACATGACCTCGCCAAGCAACTCCAGCATCATGACCACCTCGATGCCTATCTTCGCCATGGTTCTCTCCTTCCTGATATTGAAGGAGCCTATCACCTGGAAGAAGGCGCTTGGTGTACTGATGGGATGCGCAGGTGCCGTCATCATCATCATGACAAGTGCTACGGCGGGCAATGCCAAGGTGGGAAACATCTGGGGCGACCTGCTCTGTATGTCGGCGCAGCTTTCCTTCGCCCTCTACCTGTCGCTCTTCAAGAACCTGCTGTCTAAGTATTCGCTCTTCACCATCAACAAGTGGATGTTCCTCTGGGCAACGGTCCTGATATGGCCTTTCACCATCAGTCACGTGATGAGCATCGACTTTGCTCATGTTCCGATGAGCACCTGGTGGGAAACGGGCTACGTGGTTCTCTTCGGTACTTATCTGGGCTACATCTGCATGATGATTGGTCAGAAGACTCTGCGCCCTACCGTGGTATCAGTATATAATTATGTACAGCCGCTGGTATCAGTCACCGTGAGTGTCATCGTGGGGCTCGCCGTATTCAAGGGTATGCAGGCGATTGCCGCCATCCTCGTGTTCTCAGGTGTATGGCTCGTGGTAAAGAGCAAGTCAAAAAATGATATCGACAAGCACGACCACAGTCTGGCTTACGAGAAAAGACATGCTTAAAAGATATAATGTCGATTTATAAAACTGAAACTGTCCCCATCTGAGATAACAGATGAGGACAGTTTTTTATATAAAAAAAGAAGATCAGCAACCGAAGTAAACCATCAGTCCGCCCAAAACGATATATAGCAGGGCGTATGGGATGGCCGAACGGAGAATCTCTCCATCCTTCCCCTCCATATCGCAGGCTGCTGTAGCGATGGCGATGCTCTGCGGACTGATCATCTTGCCACCCGTGGCTCCCGTGGTATTGGCAGCAACCAGCCAGTTCTCCTGACCGCCCTCCATACCAAAGAATGTGCTCTGTCCCGTCATGCCCAACTGATTGGCAACATGAGCCTGGAGCTTGGCAAAAAGGATATTCGAAGAGGTATCAGAACCCGTTACGAAGGTTCCGATGGCACCAATCATCGGCGCTACCAGAGGATAGTAATCTCCCGTTACTGCCACCAGTCCGGAGGCGATGGCAGTAATCATTCCCGAATAGTTCATCACACTTGCCAGGGCTATCAGCGAACAGATGGTCACCACCGTCTTGCGCAGATTCACCGTGGTACGGGCAAGAATCACCATCAATCTCTTGAGGCTCAACCCCTGAACCAATCCACCAATCGTTGCACCCAGGAAGAGCATCAAACCCGCATTGGAAATCCAGCCAAACTTAAAGGTGCTGTCGAGTACAGGCAGATGAACCGCACTCACCAGATGACTCTTGAGGAAAGCATTGACCGGAGGACAAAGTGCTCCGGAAACCAGGATGAATATCAATATAAAAAGGTAAACGCTCCATGCCTTCAGGCTCTCGGCGAAAGTAAAAGTTTTCTTTTCCTGCACCTTGCTCTTTCTGGCAAACACCTTGGCGTATGCGATGATGGCGATAATGGCTGCCAGCGAACCGATGATGGCTGGAGTCTCCGAACCGAGATAATAGCCGCAGACAAACTGCACTACCACGGAAATCACTCCCACCCAGAGAGCGATGATGAGATTCTTGATAAGATTGTGCTTATCGGTAAGCGTCAGGATGATGAAAGGCAGGATGATAAAGAGAGGTGCCAGCTGGATAATGGCGAAGGCCGAAGTCTCGCAAATCTGTGCCGCCGAAGCCGATCCACTTTCAGCCACCTCGTTACAGAGCGTAGTAACCGGTACACCCACGGCACCAAATCCCGTAGCCACGGTATTACCGATTAAGGATACCAGAGCCGAGAACATCGGTTTGAATCCGAGTCCGATGAGGATGGCAGCAGGTATCGCCACCGCCGTTCCGAAGCCCGCCATACCTTCGAGCAGTCCGCCGAATCCCCATACGAGGAGCAGCACGAGCAGCCCCTTATCATCGGTAATCGATGTAAACTGCTTCTTGATTACCTCTATTTGCTTGCTTTCCACGAGGATATTATAGCTGTAGATAGCCATCAGGATGATGATGAGAATCGGGAACACCGCCTTCAGGATGCCTTCCACCACCGCCCATCCCGTCAGGGCGATAACGCTATCTTCTGCATGTTCCGGGGCTATCATGCCTAGCGGCGAAGCAGCGAAGAGAGCGAGCAACACGGTAATTACGAGCGTCAGCAAGGCGCTTTTATGACCTGCCATCTTGAAGCCGAGCATCAGGATGAACAGCAACACGATGGGAATAATAGAAACTATTGATGCCATAAGCCATTCAGTTTTTTAATGTTTACGATTGCTAAATTTTATGTTTATGACTGCAAAAATAACATTTTTCTTTGAAAAAAGAAAGCATTTTTTGAAAAAAATCTCTTCTTAGATGTCCGATTTTTCAATTTCATACGTCTATAGAGTGTAAAGGTTATGAGAACAGAAGAATTCAACCATATCATCCTACCGATGCGCAGCAACTTGAAAGCGTATGCGCTAAGGTTGACTGAGAGTGACGACAATGCCGAAGACCTCGTGCAGGAAGTCATGCTCAGGCTGTGGGACATGCGCCAGAATATCAAGGCAGAAGATAACCTCAAGGCGCTCGCAATCACCATCATGCGCAACAAGTTTTATGACCAGTGCCGACATGAGGAGCGGAACTTCACCACCGACAAGGTGATAGAAGTGCCCATAGAAGACCGGCGAGCAGAGCAACGGGACGAGGTAAACCTCATCAAGCAGATAGTGGCACAGCTTCCGCCCTTGCAGCAGCAGATATTCCGCATGAAGGAGATAGAAGGCTATACTGCCGATGAAATCATGCAGATAACGGGATGCACAGCTGATAATCTCCGAAAGAATCTCTCCAGAGCCCGACTCAAAATCAGAGAGACTTATATGAACATCGTGAAACAGAACAAAATAAAGAAGGAGGAAAAGTTATGAATGATGAAATAAAAAGAATACAGAACTTGCTCGACAAGTATATGGATGGTGCCACATCCAATGAGGAAGAGGCAAAGCTCAGAAAATATTTCGAAGAGCATGGCAATGATATTCCGGAAGAATGGGAATCCTATCGCGCCCTCTTCAGCTATATCGGATTCGAACAGATGAATCTTTCTCTAATTCCAAAAGAAGAAGAAAAGGAAGAGAATATCGAGAAGAAGGAAGCTTCTCGCAGCAGATGGCTCAAATATTTCGGCACATCCGTGGCAGCCGCCGCTATCATCGCATTCCTGATTGTGGGCATCCAGAAGATAATCCAGCCTCAGCCTGAATGTTATGCGGTTATCGATGGGAAAGTTTATACCGACCAGGAGTTCGTTCATAACGAAGCCCTGGATGCCCTGGAAGATGTTTCGGCAGATTCCGAAGATCCATTCAGTGCCCTGGATATGATGAAACAATAAATTCATCTTTTAGATGAAACAATCAATCAAACTATAAAGTATAATATATATAATAAGGTATAGAATATGAAACGATGCAACTTGATAAAACGCTTCTTCATCGGACTGCTTCTTATCGTGGTAGCCTCGATTTCGGCTAATGCCCAGGAGGGACTATACGTAAAAAGTATATTCCAACGCTTCGGACACGCCAAGGGATGTAAGATGGTTACGATGCAGAATGCGCAACTCAAAGGTTACAGGCTCAAGATATACAAGAGCCTGGTATATAAGAACCATGCCACGGAAATAGCCCACTATCTGAAGTCCGACCGCAAGGCGGCGAAAAAGATCAGAGAGGTGGTAGAGAATGGCAAGATGGTGAGCGGCTATTACATGATGACACCCTTGAACAATGGCAACAACCGCTTCATCCTCTTCAGTAACCCGAGTAAAAGCAAGGGAACCGTGATTTATATCGAAGGCAATCTGTCGCCCGAAGACATCATGCAACTCTGCTATTCCAGAAGATAGAAACAACATCTTCCTACAGGAATCTTCTCAATAAGAATAAAAAACAACATAAAATATAGTATTATGAATATCAAAAACGTAATGATGATGGCTGCCATGATGCCAGCCTTCGCCCTTGCTGAAACCAACAGCAACTGTGCACCAGTCTCTGTAGAGGCTAACGACACCACAATCAGAGTGAACGACCAGAACATCGTCATCAAGCAGGATGGTGAACAGACTTCTGTGAAGATATATAAGATGAACGGCAACGAGATGACCAAGATTTCCGAAACCCAATTCGTAGATGGTCAGGAAGTAGAAAAGGTATTTGTCACCTCACCATTCATCCCTCAGACCTTGAGCAAGCGCAAGCGCAGTCTGGAGAGTCATTATCCAACCTTCTTCTTCGGCTGCAGCCAGTTGCCAGGCAGCAGGGGAAGCATGGGAGGCAACAACGAGATGCACAGTCGCGACTCCAAGTCGTGGGAATGGGGCATCACCCTAACCAGTCTCTGCTTCCGCCTTTCCAACGAAATGGCGCTCACCTCCTCTCTCTCCATCGGACAGGTACACCACCATTTCAAGGACAATTATGTATTAAGCACCGAAAACGGGGTATCAGCAATGACTCCGATAGAAGGCGAGACGCTGAAGAAAAGCTATATCAGCTACAATGTGCTCCGCCTGCCTATCATGCTGGAGTGGCAGAAGCGCATAGGATGCCATGATGCATTCCTGGCGTTAGGTCCATCGGTAGAATACCGCTGGCACGAGCATTCCCGCTACTTCATCGGAAAGCACAAGCATACCGAAACGGGCGATATCAACCTCAACCCTATCGGCTTGAACCTCGAGGCCCGTGCCGGCTACTCAGGAGTGATGCTCTACGCCCGTACCGGAATAACCCCGCTGCTCAACAAGACCAAGGCTCCCGAGTGCTACCCGATGACCATCGGCTTAGGATTTAGACTGTAATTTCTCTCAAAAAAGTGGCGATAGGTGTGCGAAATCTCATAAAAAAACATAGATTTCGCATACCATAATGAATATCAATGTGTGCCATATGAACAAGCCCTCTGCTGTCATCATCACGTTCTTCAATGATATATACTGAGCTATCATCATAGCGTTCACGTACTCTTTTATCCAGCTCCCTTATTACTGGCATAAGCTGTGGAACACATTTTTCAAGATATTTTACCGGCCACTTTTCAAGTGCCTCTGCAAGAATAGTATGATTAGTATATGCACATGAAGCCGATACTATCTTTATAGCCTCATCCATCGATATAGCTGTTCCATCAATATCTCCATTCTCTGTAAGAAGTCTTATAAGCTCTGGAATAATCATAGTTGGATGTGTATCATTAATCTGAATAACAGCAAGCTCTGACAGATTTCTATAAGACTTTCTTTCTTTATCTGTTAAGGCTGCATTAAGCTGCTCACACTTTGCACGGCACTCATCTAATATAAGCCTTGCTGCATTGCTTACCATGAAATACTGCTGATAAATCCTTAACATTCTTCCCTTCTCATCACTATCATCCGGATAAAGAAATAATGTAAGATTTTCCTTTATATCTTCTTTATCAAAATCAATTCCTGCTTTATTTACAATAGCTTCATTTACTGTATCAATATCAAATAAATGTAACTTATTAGTTGTCTTTTCACCATAGACATTAATATCATACATTCTTGAAGTAACACTAAAATCTGCAAAATCTATTTTATATGATACATCTGTTGGAATGAGCCAGCTATCCTTTCCTATCCAGTAATCCGGTACTTCCTTCTGCCTGCCATTCTCAAACACCTGTCTGAACAGTCCCAGATGATAGTTAAGTCCAACACCATCACCATTAAGTCCAAGATTAGCTATTGAATCCAGAAAACAGGCTGCAAGTCTTCCTAAACCACCATTGCCAAGCGAAGCTTCACTTTCAATCTCTTCAATCTGTGCAAGCTCCTTTCCTGCTGTCTCAAGCTCAGTCCTTACCTCATCATACACTCCAAGGTTAATTAAATTGTTTGACATCAGCTTTCCTATAAGAAATTCTGCGGATATATAATACAATTTCTTTCCAAGCTTTGACTGTAAATAATTGTCCTCTCTCTCCCTCAATGCTTCAAGCCTTGCAACGTACTCCTTAATAACCTCATAGCATTCCTCATTGCTACAGGCTTTAAGATTCTTATTCAATAATTCATTACTTATAGAATTTAATTTATCTGACATAATACCACTCTCCATTCCGATATATTGTTATAAATGCATTAACTAGTATGATTATATCTCAATATATATATTTTGCTTGATTTATTATATCGTTTTCTTGTACAATACTATCATAATTGAAATAAAGGAGCTAAGTGTGAAAAATAAGATTTTTCACACGCAAGATTTGTGCTTCGCACAAACTTGAGATGTGCAAAGAAGCAGTGCAGGAATGGAGGATTATTATGCCTGATTCATTATACGAAACTCTCCATGAAACCAAGAGACACTACAATACTGATTTTTCATATAACACATACCCATGCACTATTCCACAGGACTTTGCAGTAGTTCCCCTGCATTGGCATAACGAGATGGAGCTTATATACATCAAAGAAGGACAAGGTCTTGTTAACATTGACCTGAACCAGTATTTTGTAGGCAAGGGGGATCTTTTGATAGTTTATCCCGGAAGAATTCATTCTATAACCAATTATGACAATTCTGTCCTGAAATATGAAAACATAATATTTAATATAAATATGCTTCTTCCTAAAGAATATGACAGAAATACTTTTGAATATTTCAGACATATTAACAACTCCGATAATGATATGACCTGTATAATCAAGCCCTCAGAGCTTCACTATAAAGAAATCATAAGCTGCATAGATGAAGCAGATAAAGTATGCGAAACATTTCCAGCAGGATATGAATTAAAAATAAGAGGCTGCCTATACAACTTCTTTTTTGCACTTAACACACATTATTCGTGTGCAGCCCACAATGAAGTATCTGACAACCTCTCTAACAGTAAAAAAAATAAATTAAAACTAATAATAACTTATATTGAAAATAACTATACCCATGCAATCTCAATTCAGGATATTGCAAAGGAATGTCATTTCAGTGAATCACATTTTATGAAATTCTTTAAACAATGTACTGGAACTTCCTTTATAAGCTATCTTAATGATTATCGTCTGCTCATTGCCTCACGCCTGCTTACATCTACTGACCTTCCGGTTACACAGATTGCAGTTGAATGCGGCTTTGACAATATATCTTATTTTAACAGATGCTTTAAGAAAAAATATGGTGAAGCTCCTTCTAAGATGCGCTGAAACATAGTAAATCAGCTAAAATATATTGAAATATACTGAAATCTGCTGAAATATACTGAGCTTTTATAATATCACTGCAAGACTGATATTTTTACAGCACACAAAGATACACAAAATACGCTGCATAACAGACTAGCATCACTATTCCACAAGGCTTTCTTAATTCCTTATGCTTATAAGTGCCAAGCCATAATAACGCTCCACTAAATATCGCAATTGCTGTATCTATTAAAAACTTGCTTTCAAATGGTACATTGCATATTAGTGCTGTTATTCCAATTACAAATAATATATTGAATATATTACTTCCTACAATATTACCTATTGCTATTCCAGCGTTACCCTTTCTTGCTGCGGCAACTGATGTTACAAGCTCAGGAAGTGATGTTCCGAATGCCACAATGGTAAGTCCTATGAATCTTTCGCTCATGCCAAAGAATCTTGCTATCCAGGATGCACCGCTTACTGCAAAATCGCTTCCTTTAACAACCATAACTCCGCCTATTATCATAAAAAGAAGACATTTCCATACAGGAATATCCTTGATTTCTCCTTCCTCCTGAACCTCTCCTTTTTTTGACATAATAAATAGATACACAAGAAATGCAATAAACAATAACAGGAACACTACCCCTTCTATAAATGTTATAGACGAACCTGTTAATCCAAATACAAGCAGCAATGCTGTTATTCCTATCATAAATGGAATTTCATATAATAATGTTGATTTCTGAATGGCTACATTGGTTATAACTGCTGTTATACCAAGAATTATAAGAATATTAAGAATGTTGCTTCCAACGATATTTCCAATCGTTATTCCAGCATTATTGTTAAGTGCTGCTGTTATGCTTACTGCCGCCTCCGGCATACTTGTTCCCATCGCAACTATCGTAAGTCCTATGATAAGCTGTGGTATTCCAAGCTTTCTTGCTATTCCGGCTGCACCTTCAACAAACCAGTCTGCACCTTTAACTAAAAACAAAAATCCTACTAATAAAATAAATACATATAAAACCATACGCTACCTCTTCTTTCTTAGACATTTAATTAATCTGCTAATTCTTATGTGCTGCAGTAGTATGTCTTATATGTCCCAATCACTTTACATTCAATTAATGTAAATAACATATGATTCAATAGGATTTCTTCAATAAAAATTCAATAAAAAAGTGTCTCCGACCCTTCAATTCCCCTTCCCCTCCCTCTTGAGGGGTTAGGGGTT
>OGYH01001595.1_pt1 | contig 20722 bp, 19 predicted proteins | sample 1576511 | NCBI WGS metagenome assembly OGYH01 (sample SAMEA3541522, study PRJEB24748) | human gut metagenome | biome: human gut; feature: human-associated habitat; material: faeces | place: China | collected 2012
ATCCACTCCTATAATAATGTCCGCCCCCATGGCACGCGCTACATTTACAGGGTAGCCCGGTAGCGGTCGATGGCTGTCTCAATCCCGGCAGCCGCCGCCTCGGTGATATAGATCACCGCGTAGGAACCAGAAGCCAGTTCCAGAAATACTTTCTCCGTCTCATTTACATCGGACACCGGAAATGTCTCCAGTCCCAGCGCCGCAAATCCGTAGATGCTGTCGTAATCTCCGACTACTGCAACCTTATACATACATCTCCCTTATCCTTTCCCGAATCTGTTCCTCCTCAAGACCGTTCAGACGGGCGGTCAGGATGATACGGACCGTTTTGATCTCATTTTCCTTCGCCAGTATATAGGCAACCAGCGGTCCCGCCGTAAACGGGTTGTATTTCTGCGGCTTGATCGTCTCGATCAGCTGATTGTCACACCACCGCTCAAACGCCGACGGCGATTCCTTTAATGCCTGCGCGCCGCCCCCATAGCGGGTTCCTTCCAGATACTCGCAGATCGCGCCGACACCGCCAAGAGCCGCCTGTGACAGGCGCTCGATATTCAAGCTATCGCACGGTGCCATCGCGCGCCGCATAAAATCCAGATGTTTTCCCGTCTTCTGGGAGCGCACCGCTATCTTGATATCCGCCACCGCGACCGTTGTCTCGGCATAATCGCGGATGATCGCGTCGGACGCATTCTTTCCGCACTCATAGATAGCTGCGAGCGCCGACCGGTCAACAATGATATCGCAGAGCTGCCCGTCGCCCGTGTGCAGAAATGTCTCGCTGGCTTCCTTCGCCGCCTCCCGCATATGTGCCGGAAGCGCCTGCCAGTCCTTCTCCGCCACGATCTTCGACATCCGCGCGCCGTCCACCTCGCAGTCGTCAAAATAGACATTGCCGTGGCTGCCCGGCGCCGCTGCATCCTTGATCGCCGCCTTTAAATTGTGGTAGAGATCCCCGTAGGAAAGCACTGCCAGGATCGCGTCGTCGCCCTTCAAAAGGTCGCGGACCGTCTCCCAGGATTTCGCCTTCTCCCGGGTCAGGATCGCCTCCGCGCTGAGCGGTGTATCTGCATCCCCCCAGCCGTGTTCGGTCAGGAAACGCAGCGCCCCCTCGTAGCTTTTTACGGACAGCAGCTGTTCAATCTGTGCGGAGGAAAAAAGCCCATTTTCCAGTGCCCGGATCCGGGCGACCGCGTAGGCATATTTTGTATCAGACATATAAGCCCTCCTTACCTTCTCCCGCCGTTATCCAAACAGCATCGCATGTACCTTGTCCGCCAGCTCATCCCGCTGCGACGCAAACAACGCCCCGGCAGAACAATTTTCCTCGACGCCGCCGTACACCAGAACAAAGCCCCCGTCGATCTCCCTCGGTTCTTTTTTCAGTACCAGGCTTCCGCCTTTTTCCTGCGCCGCCTTCTCTATCTTTGCCGGAAAATCATCCGGCATCCGCTCTAAATCACGTTTTGAAACATAGATTTCTCCTGCCCGATCCGTCACGAACCGGGAAAGAAGCTGCTCCATCCATGCAAAATACGCCTCATCCGGCTTTGCCAGCAGCTCCCTGTGTGCCGCCGCAAGCATTTCCTCGATGATCGCCTGCTTTGCCGCAAGGATCGCCTGGCGCTTCTTTAGCGCCGCCGAAGAACGAAGCCGTTCCTCATAGCTTTTTTCACGCTGCGCCGCCGATTTCGCCTGCTCTTCCTCCAGCTTTTTTACCTTTTCACCGGCTGCCGCAAGGGTCGTCTCCGCTTCACCGGCTGCTTTTTCCTGAATCGCAAGCGATTCCTGCTTTGCATCGTCAAGGATCTGAGCAATAATCTTATCTAATCCATTCATACGCTTCACTCCTTAACTGATTTTGATTCTTTCCGCCGTGCCAGATTACAGTGCATTGATTGCCAGAATCGAAACCAGAAGTGCCAGAATCGCATAGGTCTCAACCATCGCCGGGAACAGCATCGCTTTACCAAACTGTTCCGGTTTCTTCGCTACGATACCGATGGAAGCAACCGACGTTCTTCCCTGATGTCTCGCCGATACCAGACCAACCACGCCGATCGGAAGGCATGCTGCCAGATATAAGAGTCCCTGGGAGATCGACATGCTCATGTCAGCGCCGCCGCCAAGAAGACCAATCTTAGAAAGAGCGATGAAACCAACCAGCAGACCGTAGATACCCTGGGTACCCGGAAGCAGCTGGAGCAGAAGCACCTTCGCGAATTTATCCGGATCCTCGGTTACGACTCCGGCTGCTGCCTGACCTGCCACGCCTACGCCGTAGGCTGAACCCATACCTGCAAGAATAACCGCCACTGCAACTCCCAACAATGCAAATACAATTCCGCTCATATTTAATCCTCCTTGATTTCCACGTATTTTGTTATCTGCTTAAACGGACGGAACGCCTTTCCGCCACCCTCATAGAACTTTCCGAAAAACTCGACGTACTGCAGACGGCAGGTATGCACATACGCGCCGAGCAGGTTGATCGCCAGGTTAAACAGGTGTCCGAAGCAGAATACCAGTATAAATACAATCACGCCAAATACATTATTTCCAACCATACTTCCCATCTGGTTGATAACCGATGCGATAACGCCGGTTGCCAGTCCGAGCGCCAGAAGGCGCGAGTAGGAAAGCACATCCGACACCCATCCGGTAATATTATACAAATCATATGCGCCAAGCGCCAGCCGCAGGATCGGATTCTTCTTGTCGCGCGCCGACATCACCAGAATTCCCAGCGCGCCCACGATCGCCATTCCCTTTGCCAGCGAATTAAGCACCGGCGGGAATACGATATTCATCTGCGCGATGGAACCAAACAGTTCCGTCGGAAGCAGCATCAGGATCAGCCCCAGAAGCAGGAGGTACCAGAGTACCACGTCGCAGATAAAATCCACAACCTTGCCATCCTTTAAGAGCATATATCCTTTCAGTCCCAGCCCCAGGAATAAGTGAATCACGCCAAATAACATCGAATAAACCAAAAGCTTCATCGGGTCATTTAGCGGGACAAACCAGAGCGCCGGTATCGTCACCGTATGTCCAAAATACGTCCGGCTCACGATGTCCACCGCATCTCCGAAATAACCGCCGAACATGACGCCCCAGAACAGGGTCGAAAGTCCGCAGTACATAAAGAGCCGCAGTGATTTCCGCAGGTTTTCTTCCATCCTTGGGAATTTCTTAAGTGCCAGGAAGCACATCAAAAATACAATAAATCCGTATGCCGCATCTGAAAGCATCAGACCAAACAAAAATACATAGCACGCTGCCATGATGCCGGTCGGGTCCATCTCCCCCTTCGCCGGTAAGCCAAAGGACGCGGTCACGCCCTCCGCCGACGCCGCGAAGGTTCCGTTGGAGAGAAGCACCGGTGCTTCCTCATCCTCCGGCACATCCGAACTTTCCACTGCAAGTTCAAACCGGCTATTCAGCTTCTCCTCCAGTCCTTTCGCATCGCGCTTCGGGATAAATCCCGTGATCATACACGTTTTTTCCGACTGTAAGATCTCGCCGAGCGCCTCATACTTCTGTGCCCTCAGGCGGTAATAGTCGGATAACAATTTCAAATCTTCCCTCGCCGGAGCGCACTGTTTCAGTTCTTCTTCCGTCGCTGCCGCGCGTCCCTCATGCTCTGCCGCCTGCGCTTTGAGTTTCTTAGCGTAAGCTGCCGGAACTTCCTCCACCGGACGCGCCGGACGGGCAAATCCAATCGACCGGAGTGCTGTCTCCAGCTTCTCCTCGTCCTCTTTCAGGCAAATTACCGCAATGCAGGTCTGGTCGGCGTCGCTTCCGACAACCTCCAGCTCCCATTTTTCAAGCTGCGGCTCCTGTTTTGCCACCGAAGCGTAAATTTCTTCCTGCGTATAAGCGCCTCCGCCGACCGCGCCGACTAAGATAGCACACCGTTTCGTCTCCTGATACGCAAGTGGAATCTCCAGCTTCTGCCACGGTTTCAGGCTTTCCGCCTCCGCCAGCAGTCTAAGCGCCGCAGTCTTTTCCTCCGTGATCTGCTTTTGCAGGTTCAAAATGCGTTCCGCCTGACCTAAAAGCGCCTCTGCGTTCGCCTCCGTCTCCCGGTACGCGCCTGCCTTTGCAAGCGGCTTTCCGGCAAGTCCAGCAAGCATCGATGTTTCCTCCGGAACCACCGCGGCAAGCACTTCCAATGCGCGATCCGCCGTCGCCGCATTTCGCTCAAACTTCTGCCGATCCTCCAGCGTGTCCGTCCGCTTAAATACCTCGTCCGGCTCCGCCTCCGCAGAGAGCTCCAGCACTCCGGCAGCCTGCAGAAACTCCATCAGGGACTTACGGTCCTTCTTCAGGGCACAGATACATAGCTTTTGCATCTGCAATACTGCCATATCTACATCCCTCCATTCACTAGACCAGTTCCGCTATGAGCCGGTCAACCACCTCCGGTTTCCGTCTGTCCGCCGTCTCTCTGAGCGTCTGACACTCCGCCTCGGCTTCTGCCAGTGCCTGTTTTACGTACTCCTCCCCTCTGAGAGTCAGTTCTTCTTCCTGCTTCACAGCTGCTTCTTTCCCCCTTTTCTGTGCATCTGCGAGCATTCGATCCGCTTCTGCCTCCGCCTCCGCCTTAACGCGGCGTGCATCCTCCGAAGCCTGCGCGACCAGTTCCGATGCCTTCGCCTCTGCGTCCTCGACCGCCTGGATCGTCTCCTTGATCATTGAACCACCACCTTTTCCCCTAATTTTTTTCAACAATAATGCAATATCCTTATTATGTTTCACATCCTCCCATTCCATACAATTCGCTGATTCGAAGCATCAAAAGCACATGGAAAATAAATAAGTTTTCTCGCATTTGTATACTATTATAACTTTTTCAATCAGTTTTGTCTATTAAATGTTTTAATTTTGAAAAGATTATACATACATCTTAATTTATGAAAAAAAATTTCGGTTCTCATGAAAAACAGTGTTTGTTTCCACAAAAAAAGCTGCCAGACAATTGTTGCTCTTCCACAAACCACTGTCTGGCAGTCTCCTATTATATATTTATTTTTATGCGAGCCATCCGATCGAATTAAGAAAATAGACCCACAAAAAGATCGTCACAACCGAGGCGACCGTGCTCAGCACGACAAACTGTCCCGCCAGCTCGCCATCGCCGCCCATATTCTGCGCCATCGCATAGGACGCCGTCGCAACCGGAGTCGCGTACATTTCAAAGTAAACAAAACGTTCCACACCGGAAAAGCCGAGCAGCGTCGCAACCGCCAGAACCACTGCCGGCAGGATCACCATCTTGAAGGCTATCGACGGAACCACATATTTCAGATTGCCGCCGATCGCATTGAAATGCAGCGTTCCGCCCAGTACGAACAGCGCCAGCGGTGTTGTCAGATTGGCAAACTGCTTGATCGGTCCTTCCACGGAAACCGGAAGTTTAATCCCTAATATATGGAAGATAAAGCCCAGGAGCGCGCCGCGGATCATCGGATTTTTCAGGATATTCTTAATCAAAACAGAAACCGGGACCTTGCCGCCCCGGAACAATTCCAGAATCACGACCGCCGTTATGTTGTAGACCGGAATCACGATCGCCACCATCATCGTCGCCAGCAGTGTTCCCTCCTCACCGAACACGCTGGTTGCCAGCGGAATGCCGAACAGGACGAAATTGCTGCGGTAAATCGCCTGGATGATAACGCCGCGCCTCTCATTTTCCTTTACCAGACGCGGAACCACAGCAAGCAGAACCGCCTGCAAAAGCAGCACGCTGATAATGGCGACTGCCACCAGGCGCAGATTTAATGTCATTCCCTCCGGAATGGAATACAGGTTGTTAAACATCAGAATCGGAAAGAATGCCTGAAAGATCACTTTATTCAGGCGCTTCATAAAATCCTCATCCGCCAGCCCCGCCATCCTGACTCCATATCCAAATGCGATATAAAGCAGAAACGGAAGGACTGTATTAAGTGCAAATAAAAAATTTTCCATATAATTCCTGCCACTTTCTTCTTAATTGCTTTGTTCTGGACGCGGTTTCTATCCAATCAGACCGCACCCCTTTAATCACCAGATTTATTATATACCCCATCCAAGAAATCGACAAGAAAAATTCAAGCGCGCCGTCCTCATAAACAGTTCCGAAAAAGTTTCGAATTATGTAATACTCGTTTAGATTTATTTTAGATATTGGTCAAAATATGGACACAATTATCCAGTATTATAATGGCATAACATCAATGAGGCAGATGACACTACAAGATGCGCGCAATCGTTATCTGGCTCGACTAACAACAATTTCCTTTATATAGATATTTCTTCGCAGTCTTTTATCCCCCTTCGGCTGTGAAGAACACCCACCTTGGGTACAAAAAAGAGACGGTTTGACGCCGTCTCTTTTTATGTACTCTGCAAACTACCAGGAAAGCACCTCATGGCCATCCTCGGTTACCAGCACCTGAATCTCCCACTGGGCGGATGCTTTTCCATCCTTCGTGTATACACTCCAGTCGTCATCGCCGTCCACGAATACTTCCTCGGTTCCCTCGTTGATCATCGGCTCGATCGTGAACATCATGCCCGGTGCAAACATCATGCCGGTGCCTCTCTGACCAATATATCCAACCCACGGATCCTCATGGAACTCGATGCCAACGCCGTGACCGCCGATCTCACGAACCACAGAATAGCCATTTTCTTCCGCATGCTTCTGGACCGCTTCCGCCATATCGCCCATGAAGCCCCACGGTTTTACCTGCTCCAGACCTAATTCCACACACTCTTTGACAACGTTCACCAGTTTTTTATGTTCCGGGCTGACATTTCCGATGCAGAACATACGGGAAGAATCCGCATAATAGCCGTGATAAATGGTCGAAACATCCACGTTGATGATATCGCCATCCTTTAATACGACATCCTCTGACGGAATGCCATGGCAGACCTGGTCATTGATGGATGTGCACACGCTCTTCGGGAATCCTTCATAGCCAAGCGGCGCCGGAATTCCGCCCATGCGGGTTGTCTCATTGTATACCCACTGATCGATCTCCTCGGTTGTGACGCCAGCCTTGATATGCTCAGCCACATAGTCCAGAACTGCCACATTGATCTTGCAGCTCTCGCGGATCCCCTCGATCTGCTCCGGGGTCTTGATCATGTCGTGATCCGGGATCTGATATCCGGCGTCCGCCGCCTCCATCAGCTTCTCGTCAAACGCCTCATGGCAATGTTTGTACTTCTTTCCGCTTCCACACCAGCACAGATCATTTCTTCCTAATTTTTTCATCTTACTTTCATTCCTTTCGTCCTGCACTCCGGCAGCCCGTTTGTCACTTTCTAACAGGCGGGTCAGCCTGCTTCCCTCATTCGGGAGACTGTTTGGAGTTTAACACACCGACGCTGAAAATGCAATGAAATCGCCCTTATCCAGCCAGATTCTCAATAATTGTGTTACTGTTTTTATCCCAAATTTTCACGATTTTTTCAACTTTTTAACAGTCTTCCTCTCTATTTTTCAGAAGAAACATTGTATAATAGAAGCATCCATATGAATTTTTTGAAAGGAGACTTTCTTTATTTAAATGAAACATTCAAATAAACCTTCTGTTTCTGGAACTTCCAATGAAACTTTCCTGAAAACAGAATCAGCCAGCAGCCTTCAAGGTTCAGCCGAACCAAACTCTCCGGATACCAGCATTTCCAATGGCAGCGAAACATATCCACACAAAATTGACGCCTTAAAAAATTGGTTCCGAACCCGCCCGATCGTTGAAAAATTCTGTGCGCTTCCGACATACATACAGAGCTGGGGACTTACCCTGTTTTTCATGGGTACCGCCACGATCATCGCGTTCTGCTTTTTTCATGCGCTCAAAAATCCGACTGCCAACATCGCGCTAACATACATTCTGGCGGTCTTTTTGGTAGCGCGTTTTACGGACGGATACAGCTTCGGTCTGTTCTCCTCCTTTGTCGGCGTTGTCTGCGTCAATTTTCTGTTCACGTATCCGTATTTCGCGCTGGATTTCACGATGACCGGCTATCCGATTACCTTCGTGGCAATGTTTTCAATTTCCAGCATTACAAGCGCCATCACAAGCAACATGAAAACACAGGCGCGCGTGCTGGCAGAACGTGAAAAGATGCTGATGGAAGCGGAAAAGGAAAAGATGCGGGCGAACCTGCTGCGGGCAATCTCCCATGACCTCCGCACCCCGCTTACCAGCATCATCGGTTCCAGTACCGTATATCTGGAAAATGGCAGCAGCCTCCCGGAGGTTGAGAAAAATGCGCTGGTGCGCCATATTCTTGAGGATTCCAACTGGCTCTTAAACATGGTTGAAAACCTGCTCTCCGTCACGCGTATCAACAATGAGACGGCAAAGGTAACTAAGACCTCAGAACCGGTCGAGGAAGTTCTCTCCGAGGCGATGATCCGCTTAAAAAAGAGACTTCCAGATGCCAATATCCATGTGCGCGTGCCGGAGGAATTCCTGATGGTCCCGATGGACGCCGTCCTCATCGAACAGGTTCTCATCAACCTGCTGGAAAATGCCGTTGTCCATGCTGAAAGCACCGAGCCGATCGAGTGCTATGTGGAATCACTTTCCGACTATGCGATTTTCCACGTGCGCGATTACGGCGTCGGCATCCCGCCGGAGAAGCTGGCAACCATCTTTGACGGCTCTTCTTCCACGACCAGCACTTCGCCGGATGGACGAAAGGGCATGGGAATCGGGCTTTCCATCTGTAAAACGATCATTCTCGCCCACGGCGGCGAAATCAAGGCAATCAACCACACGCGCGGTGCCGAATTTTACTTTACCCTTCCAAAGGAGGACAAATAACATGACACATAAACTTTCTATTTTATTAGTAGAAGATGAAAAAAACATCTGCGACTTCATCTCCACCTCCCTGTCCGCACAGGATTACCGCATTTCCACCGCACACACGGGAAAAGAAGCACTTCCGATCATCACGTCCCAGTGCCCGGATCTGATTCTCCTCGACCTGGGGCTTCCAGACATGGACGGCATAGAGATCATCCGCCAGGTCCGCACCTGGTCCAGCGTCCCGATCATCGTCCTCTCCGCCCGCACGCAGGAACAGGAAAAGGTACGTGCGCTCGACCTTGGCGCGGATGATTATCTGACCAAGCCGATCGGCACCTCCGAGCTTCTTGCGCGCATCCGGACTGCCCTGCGCCACAGCAACCGCTTAAACACAGCTTCTCCGCTTTATAAGCGCCCATTCCATGCAAAGGGACTGACGATCGATTTTGAAAAACATCTGGTATCGGTTGATGGAAAGGATGTCCATCTGACGCAGATCGAGTTTAAGATTATCTCCCTGCTGGCACAGAATTCCGGCAGGGTCATGACGTATGATACGATTATTTCGAATATCTGGGGGCCGTATGCGGACGATGATAACAGTATTCTGCGCGTGAATATGGCACATATTCGAAGGAAACTGGAGCAGAATCCAGCGGAACCGCAGTATGTGTTTACAGAGATTGGGATTGGATATCGGATGATTGAGGATGAGATGCAGTAATAGATAGATTGATTGTCGTGATGCGGAAAGAGGCGTCCGGGAATCTGCGCCGCCTGCGTCTCCAATTATCATTGTTCGCTTGCTTTCGCTACATCTGTTCGTCTGGATCGGACAAAAATGTCTGCCCCAGCCGGACAGCTGGCGTGGGATGCGTACAATCGATAATTGGAACGCTGGCTCTACAGATTCCCGGACGCCACTTTCCTCTTGTTATGTTATGGATCGCTTTTGTCTGCCAGCCTTTGCTTTGCTCGGCTGGCTTTTGATTGTCTATTTTTGTTTTTGTCTGTTTTTTATTCTACTTCGCTTTCAATGACTCCATCGTATAAACCAATTAAGTCTTCATAGCCATCCGTGGATGGAAGTGTCACTACGACCGGCTCGCCCGGGTTCTGGACTTCGGTCTCCATCAGAGTAATGCAGGTCATCGGCTGGTCGAGGACTTCCATGTTGTATACGATATAGTTTGTCATATAGATAATGTAATCGTTGTCATCCAGCACGTAAGCGCCTTTCATTTCCTGGATGTTCATGTCCAGATTGACATCGGTGCCGAGTGTGTTCATCACGGTTCCGAGGGCTTCTTTGACGTTCTTGTTTAGCTTCTTTGGATTTGCCTCATATGCCAGCACACGTTTTCCATTGACCTCGTTTAAGGAAATGCCCTTCATATAGCTGGATTCCATATTGCTGGTGTTGACTCCGGTCTGGACGGAGGATATGATCTGCTCTAATGGCATCGGGTATTTCAGTTTGACACCGTTGGCATCTACGTAATAGTAGCCGTCCGTATAAAAAACCTGTGAATAGCTGTCCTGTCCCAGAATCGAGGAAGCGACCTGTGCCAGGTACTTGAGATCGGTGGTATCCTGCATATCCATCTCTGCATGCATCGCCATATCAACTTTCATCTGACCGTCCGGAATGACATCCTTTGCAAGTATGACCGAATGGACGCCGCTCTGAATCTCCGCGGACTGAATCGTATTGTTCTTCTCCATCACCCGGTCAAATACCTCCGCCGGATTTTCGGCTGCAAATGCGGTTGTTGACATCGTCATAATGGCTGCTGCACTCACAAGTGCGGTTGCTAATTTTTTCATCCCTGTTTCCTCCTGTCTGCTGCCGGGCTTATGTCGTATTTCCCTATATAACTTTCTGCCCTATCTATAACCCATTTTCGAGCTGTGTCGGCAACCCTGCTTTTGTTCCTGAAATTCACGTTTCTGGACACGAAAACCACTCCGACTTTATCTTCAGTATATATAATTTGGCATCGCTTGTAAACCATATCGGCGGATACTTTCCCTTACATTTTTATTACATCTGACGGCTCTTTCGATTCCAAAAGTGCCTGCTTTTGAGTATTCTTTCTTTTCCGGTTATTATATACAAACATGAAAATTGCCATCAGGCAGATAATTCCATATCCGAGGAAACTCCAGCCGTCCGGCACCTGCCCGAAGATGAAGAAACCGAGCATCGTCGAGAAGATCAGCTGCGAATAATCGTAGATGGAAATACGGCTCGCCGGGGCATAGCGGTATGCCGCCGTGATCGCAAACTGTCCGCCCGCCGCCGCGCAGCCCGCCAAAAGCAGGATCCCCATCTGCTGCCAGGTCATCGGATGATAGTCAAAAATCATCCACGGCAGCACAACCACACAGGAAAATACCGAGAAAAACAGCACGATCACAGTTCCCTTTTCTCCTGCCTCTCCCAGTTTCCGCACCATCGTGTACGCCGCGCCCGCGCAGATGCCGCCGAAAAAGCCCAGCAGCGACGGCACAAGTGCCAGATTGGAGAATGTCGGCTTTACCACGAATATACTGCCGAGAAACGCACCGAAGATCAGCGAAAGCTGAATTGGCATAACTTTTTCCTTTAAGATCAGCCAGCTGAACAGCACTGTAAAAAACGGCGACATTTTATTTAGAATCGATGCGTCCGCCAGCACCAGATGATCCACCGCATAAAAGTTACACAGCACTCCCATCGTGCCGAAAATTGACCGCATCAGAAAATACGGCAGATTTTCCCTGCGGATACGAAACGGCTCTCCCGCCCGCAAAAGCAAAACAACCGCTGCCAGCGCCGCCACAAGATTGCGAAAAAAACTCTTCTGCATCGACGGCAGATCGCCCGCCAAATGTACAAACATACTCATCAGCGCAAAACAGAACGCAGACAGCACCAGGCAGGCAATTCCGCGGTATTCCTGCTTCCGGGTGTCCGGATGATTTTCTACCATGTTTTCATTCCCCTTTCCGTCTTCCTATCTTCCAGTATACGCACATCCCACATTTTTGTCTATGAATCCCCCCGGATTTTTTCGTTTTCACATTTCACACGGCTGCTGTTCACGCTCATGGGAACCGTAAATCCACATGTTTTTTTTGCTTTCTCTCATTTTGCATCATTTCTGCAGAGAGTCCGCCCATCTTGACACAAATCCGTTTCCATACTAGAATAGAAAAACCTTTATTTATATATAAATTATTCACAAGGAGCCTGTTATTTTGCTGAAATTATTCCATTTCCTCGATTTAAAACTAAAATCCTGCCTGATTGCACTGTTTGGCAGTGCATTTCTGGCATTTGGGCTGTACCATGTCCATTCCTTTTCCGGTGTCACCGAGGGCGGTGTCTTAGGAATGACGCTTCTGCTTGATCACTGGTTCCATATCTCCCCATCCGTATCCGGCTTCGTCATGAATCTCGCCTGCTACGCGATGGGATGGAAACTTCTGGGGCGGCAGTTCATCGCCTACTCCATTCTTTCCAGCGCCAGCTTCTCCCTGTCTTACCGGATCTGTGAGCAGTTTCCGCCCCTGTGGCCGCAGCTTGCCGATATGCCGCTTGCCGCATCCCTGCTCGGCGCGGTCTTCGTCGGCGTCGGTGCCGGGCTCTGCGTGCGGATCGGCGGTGCCCCGGGCGGAGACGATGCGCTTGCGATGAGCCTTTCCCACGTGACGCACATCAAAATCCAGTGGATCTACCTCCTGTCCGATTTTGCTGTACTGGGACTTTCACTGAGCTACATTCCGTTAAACCGCATGGCATACTCCATCCTCACGGTTCTTCTGTCCGGACAGATCATCGGGTTTGTGCAGGCCGCGGGAACACATCCAGTGGAAAATATGGAAACTTGATCGTTTTCATACAGTTCTCCCGGTTTCAAACGTGCCCACCCGTGAACAGTAATGAATTTACTATATTTTTTGATTTTTTTAAAAAAAACGCTTGCCAAATCAACCGACCTATGATATTATATAACTCGTTGAAGCGATGCTTCAGAAATGCGCGAGTGGCTCAGTTGGTGGAGCGCGACCTTGCCAAGGTCGAGGCCGCGGGTTCGAGTCCCGTCTCGCGCTCTTTTTATTTTATAGCGGAAACCTTTTCATTTTCATGAGGGTTTCCGCTATTTTCGTTACTGGTCACAGTTACACTTTTTCTTTTCAAGGGAGTATTTTACCATGATACAAAAAGTAAGTTCTTTTCTCAAAAAGGATACCGTTTTAACCATCGCCCTGGCTCTGGCTGTCCTTTCCATGTTTATCATACCACCGTCTGCCGGATACCTGAAATATCTGGATCTGCACACACTGATCCTGCTCTTTGGCCTGATGACAGCAACCACAGGCCTCCAAAACATCGGTTTCTTTCGACAGCTCGGGGAATTACTGCTGCTTCGAATCCATTCACTCAGGCAGCTGGAACAGCTTCTGATTCTTCTGTGTTTCTTTTCCAGCATGCTGATCACCAACGATGTGGCCTTAATTACCTTCGTTCCATTCGCTCTGGAACTGCTGCGGATGGTAAACCGCAAAGACCGGATCGTTCCGGTTGTCGTCTGCCAGACACTGGCAGCCAACCTCGGCAGCATGACAACTCCGGTGGGGAATCCCCAGAATCTGTATCTGTATTCCCACTTTGAGCTTTCACTTGATACATTTATCCGGAGCATCGGTCCATTTTCGCTGCTTTCATTGGTTTTGCTGCTGCTCGTCACAATGTTTACACCAAGGGAGACTATCTCACTAGATACAGCCGGTAGAGATACAACCTCCGATGAGACCTTTCCTAAACGCTGCCTTTTCTGCTGTCTGGGAATGTTTTTCCTGTGCCTTTGCACCGTAGCCGGTCTTCTGCCTCTTCCAATCCTGTTTATCTGCATTCTGGCGATTGGCTGTCTGGCAGACCCGAAGATCTTCTGTCAGGTAGATTACTCTCTCATCCTGACTTTTATCGGATTCTTCATCTTCATCGGGAATCTGAAACACATTCCTGCGGTAAGCTCCCTGCTTTCCAGTATGATCACGGGACACGAAGTGATAGTCTCCGTTCTGGCCAGCCAGGTAATCAGCAACGTTCCGGCCGCCATCCTGTTGTCCGGATTTACCGAAAAAGGAGTTTCCCTTCTGATCGGAACTAACCTCGGCGGTCTCGGCACCCTGATCGCATCCATGGCGAGTCTTATTTCTTACAAATATATCGTCCGCTCCTGCCCAGAGAAAAAAGGAATCTACTTCCGCTGGTTCACGATTGCAAATGCGGGATTTCTAGCAGTCCTGATGGCGGTATATTTTCTGGTTTTTTATAGCATCTGATAAAAAAGAATGTGCCTTGGCACATCCGGGCGTCTCGCGCGGTCGCTTGCGACATGTTTCTGCTTCGCGCGAGTGTGCATCCTCGCGGAGCATTTTTTGTTTCATAGGACGTATTTCCTATGAAACAAAAAACCTCCAGTCCATTCGAATGAGAATCACATTTCTCATCCAAACAAACTGGAGGTTTTCTATCTCACCAGGTTTACCTCTTGGATTTATTTACCATTTATTTCTGGCATTATAACTGCGGACCAGCCTTTACCAGAGCCTTGCCAGCTTCGTTGCCTTCGTATTTAGCGAAGTTCTTGATGAAACGGCTTGCCAGATCTTTTGCTTTCTCTTCCCACTCAGCCTCGTTTGCATAGGTATCGCGGGTATCCAGGATAGCCGGATCTACGCCCGGAAGCTCGGTCGGTACTTCGAAGTTGAAGTACGGGATCTTCTTGGTCGGAGCCTTCTGGATGTCACCATTTAAGATAGCGTCGATAATACCACGGGTATCTTTGATGGAGATACGTTTGCCGGTTCCGTTCCAGCCTGTATTTACGAGGTAAGCTTTTGCTCCGCTCTTCTCCATTCTCTTAACCAGCTCTTCTGCGTATTTGGTCGGATGCAGCTCCAGGAAAGCCTGTCCGAAGCAAGCGGAGAAGGTCGGGGTCGGCTCGGTAATGCCGCGCTCGGTACCAGCCAGTTTTGCTGTAAATCCGGATAAGAAGTAGTACTGTGTCTGCTCCGGTGTCAGGATAGATACCGGCGGAAGTACTCCGAATGCGTCTGCAGACAGGAAGATAACGTTCTTAGCTGCCGGTGCAGAGGATACCGGACGTACAATATTCTGAATATGATCGATCGGGTAGGATACACGGGTGTTCTCGGTTACGCTCTTATCAGCGAAATCGATCTTGCCGTTCTCATCCAGGGTAACGTTCTCAAGCAGCGCATCACGTCTGATAGCGTTGTAGATATCCGGCTCAGACTCTTTATCCAGGTTGATAACCTTCGCATAGCAGCCGCCCTCGAAGTTGAATACACCGTTGTCATCCCAGCCGTGCTCGTCATCACCGATGAGAAGACGTTTCGGGTCGGTAGAAAGGGTAGTCTTGCCAGTTCCGGAAAGTCCGAAGAAGATAGCGGTGTTCTCGCCATTTAAGTCGGTGTTAGCGGAGCAGTGCATAGCAGCGATGCCCTTTAACGGAAGGTAGTAGTTCATCATGGAGAACATACCTTTCTTCATCTCTCCACCGTACCAGGTGTTGATGATAACCTGCTCGCGGCTTGTGATATTGAAGACAACAGCTGTCTCAGAGTTTAATCCAAGCTCTTTGTAGTTCTCAACTTTAGCCTTGGAAGCGTTGTATACTACGAAGTCCGGTTCGAAATCAGCCAGTTCTTCATCGGTCGGAACGATGAACATATTCTTTACGAAATGAGCCTGCCAAGCAACCTCCACAATAAAACGGATCGCCATACGGGTGTCTTTATTTGCGCCACAGAAAGCATCTACTACAAACAGTCTCTTGTTGGAGAGCTCATTTAAAGCGATATCCTTTACTGCGTTCCAGGTCTCTTTGGATGCTACATGGTTGTCGTTCTTGTACTCGTCTGAAGTCCACCATACTGTGTCCTTAGAGTTCTCATCCATAACGATGAATTTGTCTTTCGGGGAACGTCCGGTATAAATACCTGTCATAACGTTTACTGCACCAAGCTCGCTGACCTGACCTTTTTCATAGCCCTCCAGCTCCGGTTTGGTTTCTTCTTCAAACAGCATTTCATAAGAAGGGTTGTAAACAATCTCCGTTGTTCCTGTGATTCCGTACTTGCTTAAATCGATCTTAGCCATCTTAATACCCCTTTCCTGTTATCCGGCAGCTCCCGTCTGTGTGAAATTGTCAGCTTCGCTGACCAGAATCACGCGCCAAGTCTCGCGGACGTTCGACTTGAATTTTGTCTGACATTTCTCACCAAACCAGGGATTTCAGTGTCCCCCACTGTACATATGTATAGTTTGCAACCGCTTTACCTTTTCACGGTTCTTATATTTTGTACACTGTGAAAGCTCGCCTTTTCTTCTCTTTATCTATTTTTACCAAAAGAGATTACTTCATCATTCTAATGCATTCATGATAAAAAATCAAGCGAAATCGCGAAATGATTGATATTTTTTTATCAATTTCATTATTTCAAATATATCTGTCACTCACAGCGTCTAAATCGTTTAAGTTTTAAAATCACACGTACCACACCGCTTCATTCGTCGCTGAAATGGCATCCGTACCCGCCTCAAAGGCCGCCATCACATCTTTTTTGTCAGACAGCAGTCCCCCGGCGATCAGCGGAATATCGGTGTACTCGCGCATGATCTTAAGAATCTTCGGCATCACCCCCGGCATGATCTCGACTGCATCCGGTCGGAACATTTCGATCTGTTTTTTCAATGTATCGAGTGCGATCGAATCCACAACAAAGGTTCTCTGGATCGCATAAAGTCCCATCTCCTTCGCGCGCTCCACCAGTGTATTTTTTGTGCTGATAATACCGTCCGCCCGCGTATTGTGGGCGATAAAATCGACCGCCACCCTCTTGGTGCTCAGTCCCTGGATCATATCCACGTGGACGATCGCCACCTTCCCGGCGTCCTTGATGCGCGCTACAATCTGATCAATATCACAGATCGTGCCAAACAGCACAAATACTACCTTACATTCAGATTTAAGACTTTTTTCCAGCCCTTCCCAGCTCTTAATCGCTGCGATTATCGGAGATTCCTCCAGTAATTCAAGCATTGTCATTCTATGCTTCCTCTTCTCTCATAGTCTTGAGTATTTCTCCCAGCCCTGTGAAAATCGCATCCGGCACGACATCCGCCTTCGGTACATCCTCCAGCTTCGTCTCGCCGGTCAGCACCAGGATTCCGTGTGCCCCATTTACCACGCCGGTTTTCACATCCGTGTAGATCCGGTCGCCGACAAACGACATTGCCTCGCGCTTTGCCCCGGTCATCTCCAGAACCATATCCACGGTCTCCTTGAATGGTTTTCCGACATACTTCGGCTCCTTTCCGGTCGATAAGGAGATTGCCGCGCACATTGCGCCGCAGTCCGGGATAAATCCCTCCTTCGTCGGGCAGTTGATATCCAGATGCGTTGCCAGGAACACAGCGCCGTTGCGGATATACGTGCAGGCGCGCTCCAGCTTCTCATAGGTCAATGTCATATCAAAGCCAATCACGACCACATCCGGCATCTCCCTTGTCAGAAGAATGCCATTTTCACGGAAATTCTCCTCCAGGTCCGGCGTTCCCACCAGATAGACTTTCTTTTCAGGATAATACTCTTTCAGATACTGAATCATCACATCCCCGGATGTAATGATCTGATTCCTTTTAATATAACACCCCATTTTTGCCAGTTTGTCAATATATGTTTTCGGAGATTTCGACGAATTATTCGTAAAAAATACATATCTCTTCCCTGCTTTCTTCACTTCCTCCAGGAAATCCAACGCCCCGTCGAGCACATCCGTATCCAGATAAAACGTCCCGTCCATATCGAGGACAAACAGTTCTGTCTCCTTTAAAATTTCACGTTTTTCCATGCCTCTCTCCTTGTAATTTTTATCTCTGTAAATATGTAAACACTAAATTTTTTTCCAAAACAACTTTATCCAATCCTGCACAAATATGCAAGCACGTTTTTCATAAATCTTAATTTCAAAAATGGGAAGCCGTACAAATCTCTTCTATGAGTCTGTACAACCTCCCATCTCTCATCTTTATATTCTGCAACAGGCTGGCGGCGTCACTTTTACGTTTTTTTACGCCCGCCCTACATTCTTGCTCGCCACAACCGCAACCCCGGTTCCAGCGCAGTCTGCGATAATCACATCCCCGATATGCACCGGAGCTGCCACCTTCACGGCGCGGATCTCCTTCATGCAATCAAAGATTTTGCCCTTCGGGATATCCGAAGCCGTCTTGACCGCTGCTCTCTCGATCGTGCCGCCCTCGACGCGTACCGTTGAGGTAACGATTCTCGTCGGATTGGTTACCTCTTTCTTTGCATACGCCTCGCCGCGCGGGCATGTATTTCCTTCTACCTTGATCTCGCCATTTCCCATCGTCACAGTGAGCTGACAGCCCAGCGGACATCCGATACAGGTCAGTTCTCTTACTTCCATCACTCATCCACCTCCGTGCAAATGGTTATTTCTTTCAGATCCGGATATTTCTCCAGACTTTCCTTCGTCAGTATTACCTGCTCCATCTCACCCGGTGCCAGCACGCGTTTTTTGCGGCTGCTCACACGCTCTCCGTCAAAATAAACGGAAATGCTGCGGTTTTTATAAACATCTGCCACACGGAAACGAACCGTCAGCTTGTCTGCCATCGCCTCGGTATCGATCGACTGTGGTACCGTGTAGCGGACGCCATTTTCTGCCTTGAGTGTCACGCTGTGACCTTTCTTCGTCTCGCCGGATTTCACATATTTCGCTGCGTTCTGTCCTGCCAGCGCTGCCTCCTCGGATACATAGTCAACCAGATCATGTACATGAAGCACGTTGCCGCAGGCAAATACACCCTCGATGCCTGTTTCCAGACGGTCATTGACCATTGGGCCGGAGGTAACCGGGTTCATCGCCACGCCCATATTTCTCGTCAGCTCATTCTCCGGAATCAGGCCACAGGATAACAGAAGCGTATCACAGTCATAGTGCTCTTCGGTACCCGGAATCGGTTTACGGTCCGGTCCGACCTGTGCCAGCGTGATGCCTTTCACGCGCTCTTTTCCCTCGATATTCACAACCGTATGGCTTAACTTCAACGGAATATCAAAGTCATTTAAGCACTGTACGATATTTCTCTTCAGACCGCCCGAATACGGCATCAGCTCCGCTACGACCTTAACCTTTGCGCCCTCCAGTGTCATACGTCTCGCCATGATCAGTCCGATATCGCCGGAACCGAGGATGACAACCTCTTTACCGACCATATGACCCTCGATGTTCATGAGACGCTGTGCCGTACCAGCAGTGTAGATACCTGCCGGACGATACCCTGGAATGTTCAGGGCGCCTCTCGGACGTTCGCGGCACCCCATCGCCAGGATAATCGCTTTTGCCTTAATGAGCTCCAGTCCCTCGCTGCGGCTTACGACTGTGATCTCTTTGTCTTTATTGATATCCAGTACCATGCTGTTTAAGCGGTACGGAATTTCCAGCTTTTTCACTTCTTCCTCATAACGTGCCGCATACTCCGGTCCGGTCAGCTCTTCTTTAAAGGTATGAAGACCAAAACCATTGTGGATACACTGATTTAAGATACCGCCCAGCACGCTGTCGCGCTCCAGAATCAGAATATCCTCTGCGCCGCTTTTCTTTGCCGCTGCTGCCGCTGCCAGTCCAGCCGGACCGCCACCGATAATTACAATGTCATGCTGAATCATGGTTATGCCTCCTCACCTTTTATCATTTCGGAACCTTTGCGGTTTTTGCAGATCTCTGTGATCGGGATTCCCGTCTCACGGGAGAGAATTTCCATCGCTCTCGGAGTACAGAAGCCTGCCTGACACCGTCCCATACCCTGACGGACGCGCCGTTTGATGCCATCCATCGAGCGTGCGCCGAGTGTACGGGTGATCGCATCCACGATCTCCCCCTCGCTGATTGTCTCGCAACGGCAGACGATTGCGCCGTATGCCGGGTTCTTGCGGATCAGTTCTGCGCGTTCTTCCGTATTTAAACGTGCTGCTTTCACGATGCCCTTGCGGATCGGATTGAAATTCGGATTCTTGCCAAATCCAGCTTTTTCCTCGATCATCCCAGCCAGATATTCACCGATCGCCGGTGCGCAGGAAAGTCCCGGAGACTCGATTCCGGCTGCATCAAAGAAGCCCGGTGCGTCCTCCGCCTCACCGATGATGAAATCATCGCCGTCCTCATGGGCACGCAGGCCGGAGAAGGAAGTGATGACCTGACGGAACGGAATGTTGTTGACACTCTTGGCTGCCTTCTCACATGCCTCTGCCAGTCCCTCGGCGGTCGTGTAGGTTCCGTCCTTATCTTCCTGATCCACCGCGGTCGGTCCGACTAAGAGATTTCCGTGAATCGTCGGGCTGACGAGGATTCCCTTGCCATACTTGCCCGGAAGCTGGAAGACAGTCGCTGATACGTGGTTGCCTGCCTCTTTATCGAGCAGGCAGTACTCGCCGCGGCGCGGCACAATGTGAAGCTTCTTTTCCGAAACCATGTTGTGGATCTCATCAGAATACACGCCGGCTGCGTTCACGACATATTTTGTCTCGAAGACACCGTTGTTGGTTATCACACGGTATCCTTCTGTCGTTTTTTCAACTTTTTCTGCTTTTGTGTTGAATACAAATTCAACGCCGTTATCACAGGCATTCTCTGCCAGCGCGATCGTCAGACCAAATGGACATACGATGCCGCCAGTCGGTGCATAGAGCGCTGCCACAACCTCCCCGCTGACGTTCGGCTCCATCTTGCGGACCTCATCGCCGGTCAGAATGGAAATATCCGGCACACCGTTTGCCACGCCTCTCTCATAG
>OGYH01001600.1_pt1 | contig 20694 bp, 17 predicted proteins | sample 1576511 | NCBI WGS metagenome assembly OGYH01 (sample SAMEA3541522, study PRJEB24748) | human gut metagenome | biome: human gut; feature: human-associated habitat; material: faeces | place: China | collected 2012
CCGTGCTCAACGCCAAGCGTGAGCAGATGTTCCGCGGCTTCCTCAGCCTGCTCCGTTCCAATGCCAAGATCGAACTGAAGAACGAGACGATTCTGGCGGATTAAGCCTTACTGCTTCTTATTGAATAAAGAGGGAACATCCTTACCGGATGCTCCCTCTTTTATAAATCTTCAATAGGTATTACTAGCTATAGAGAAAACCGCTCAAGTTGATACTGAAAAAGAGAAGGCAAATAGCGAATATAATACCAGACTCTCAATTTCTTATATGTAAAAAGCATATTCCATGCCTGAGAGTATTTTTCTCTACTGAGAGGAAAAGCAATTAGTTGAATCTCCATAGGGAGATTCTTGAAGACGCCCTCCGGCATGACCAAGAAAATATCCCGCATAGCCATCATAAACTCTTCGATACGACTCTCATCTTTACGGTACCGAATAAAGTCCCTGTAAGCTCCTCGTAGTATATCTCCAATGTTTTCAGCATAAATCTTTTGTATACCTATTTCAGCATTATATACGGCAGAAACCATATTTTTTGCCGCGTGGCATTTCCAAAAGGCGTCTTCACAGCCTTTTATATACATCTTAGATCTATCGCCCCTTATTCTTTGGCGATACTTATATGTATTAATAGCAATATACGATATTGTTTTTGCATGTATGCATATACGACATGAAAAATCATTATCTTCAAATTTTAACAGATCTTCATCAAAAAACAAATAATATTTTAATACAAAAGAACGTAATAGCAGCTTATTCCATACAGTTACGTTATAAGATAAAACAGGAAAACCGGCAACAGTCCCTTTACGTATATCTTTATCAGGATTTGCTAATGTATTTATTTCATAGTATGATTTTCCCAATTCGCAATACCAATTAACAGTACGCCCCCAGACAACATCTGCTAGATCTGTTATCGCCACATCATAAAGGGATTCTAATGCATTATTACTAAAAAAAGTATCATCAGAGTCCATAAAGAAAATATATTTTCCTACGGCCTCTCTAATCCCTCGGTTCCGTGTCGCCGAAACATCTCTATTTTTATCGTTACAAAGTATGCGAATCCTGGAATCAGAAACTGCATATTTTTGTAATAGCTGCAAGCTATCATCCGTAGAGCAATCATCAATACAAATGATCTCAATATCCGTCAGCGACTGCTGAGTAACCGAGTCCAAGCATTCGCCAAGATACGGAGCTACATTATACACGGGGATTATAACGGAAACCTTGACCATAGCACTCATTCCGCGCTTAGCTTCCTCAGCTTCTTCTCAAACCGCTCGTATTCGCTGAAAATACACGCACAGTAGTTCTGGCGGTACAGGCCCATTTCCTTGGAGCGGTCGATCCCGGCCTGCCACAAGGGGCGGAAGTCCCGGTACAGGAATTCGGAACCGAATCCGGCGTTGGTCCTGTAGTCACCGGACGCCGCGACGCGGGTTCCGATTCCCCGGATGGCGTCGTGCTGCTGGTGCCGGGAATACAACAGGCTTGTGGTAAAGCAGTCGAAACCGTTCTCCGAGGCGATGGCGCAGGTCAGGGCAAGACGGCTCTCATAGCAGTAGCCGCAGCGGGCATACCCTTGATTGTCCGCGATACCCAAATCGTGCACCATCTTGAGCCAGCCGGGCAGATCATACACATCGTCCTGCCACAACATGGGCAGATCCATCTGTTCCGCCACCTGTTCCATCGCCTCCCGCCGCCGAAAATATTCGGAAACGGGATGGATGTTCGGATTGGCGAAGTATCCCGTGACGTCATAGCCCTCGTCGCGCAACGACTGGATGCACATGATGCTGCACGGCCCGCAACAGACGTGCAGGAGCACTTTCTTGCCGTTACCTGCCATTGTTCTGCCCGTTGTGCTGATGGCCCTGCTGCTGTGCTGAGGCTGCCGGCGCGGAAGAAATGCCCTCGATGCGGATATCCAGACGGATATGGAATTCCTTTTCCATGAGCGAGAGCCGTTCGCGCTTGTGATTCAGAAGATACAGCCCGAGCTCGGCGTCCACGCTGTGGGCGTACTCGGTCTGCCCCGCCGCCGCAGCGCTGCGCATGGCGCGGTGCAGGTCGCGAAGCGTCTGTACGGACTGCCACTCCATATTGCGGCGCTGGCCCGTCCCCTTGCAGTGGGGACAGGTCTCCATGCTGATAGAGATCGCCGAGGAGCCGGTCCGCTGGCGTACGATCTGGAGCAGGCCAAAAGAACTCATCTTGCCGATGTCGTGACGGGCGCGATCGCCCTTCATGGCGTTGCGGAGTTCTTTTTCAACCTCACGGCAATGCTCGGGATCGCGCATTTCAATGAAGTCGATGACGATCTGCCCGCCGATGTCGCGCAGGCGAAGCTGGCGGGCGATGGCCGTCGCCGCTTCCATATTCGTACGGAAGGCCATAGCCTCAAAATTCGTCTTGCCGCCGATCTTGCCGGAGTTGATGTCGATGGCCATAAGCGCCTCGGTCTGGTCGAACACCAGACGCCCGCCGGACGGCATGAGCACTTCGCGGGAATGTACCTGCTCGATCTGGTTGAGAAGGCCGAAGTGTTCCCAAAGGGTCTTGTCATGCTTCTCATAGAGGTGCACGAGGTCGCCCTTGCGCGGGAACAGCAGGGAAGCCATCTCCCGTATGGCTTCGGCGGTTTCCGCGTTGTCCACCCAGACTTCGGACACGTCGTCGGACAGATAGTCGCGAACGCTCCGGCTGGCAAGGCCCGGTTCCTGATAGATCAGGGAGGGGACCTTTTCCGTGGTGGCGCGCTTGCGGATATCCTTCCAGACGCGCTTGAGGAAAGAGAGGTCCTTCTGGAGCGTGGTCTTGCTCGTGCCCGCGCTCACGGTGCGGACGATGGCCCCAAGCCCTTCGCCGGGCTCAAGGCCCCGGATGAGCTCGCGCAAACGGTTGCGCTCCTCGCCGTCCTCCACCTTGCGGGAAATGCCGATCTGCTCCTGCCCCGGCGTCAGCACGAGGAAACGCCCGGCGAGCGACAGCCATGTGGTCAGGAACGCGCCTTTGGAGCCGTTGGGCTCCTTCACGACCTGCACGAGGACTTCCTGCCCGGGCTTGAGCACTTTCTGGATGGGCGGGTATTTGCGGCCCTTGGTGGGTTCGTGGGGCTGGAGGTAATATTCGGGGTGCACTTCGTCGATCTGCAGGAACCCGTTCTTCACGTTCCCGTAATTGACGAAGGCGGCTTGCAGATTGGTGTCGATGTTGTTGATGACGCCTTTGTAGATGTTGCCCCGGATCTTGGCCTGATGGGTCATCTCCACGTAGTACTCGCGCACGGAGCCGTCTTCGGTGAGCACCACCTCGACCATATCGCCGGGCAGGACGCTGACCAGCATCTTGCGGTCCACGCCGGACGCGGCGGCCTTGGCAGGCTTGCGGCCCTTCTTGGCGTCCTGTTCCTCTTCGCCTTCCTCGGCGGACTCGTCCTCGGCTTCCTGCAGCGCGGCGGCAGCCGAGGCCTTCTTGTTCCGGCGGCGGCGCGGCTTGCGCGGCACGCGAGGCGCGCGCGCCTCCTCACCCTCGGCTTCGGCGGGAGCGGCAGCAGGTCCGTCGTCGTCATCATCAAAAACGAACACCTCATCCTCGGGCACGGCGGCCTGCTGGTCCTTCAGCGTCTCCTCAGCCTGTTCGGCGGCGGGACGCGCGGGTTTGCGGCGGCGGGAACGGGAGCGGGGTTTACGGGGAGCCTCTTCGCCCGTGGCGGCGGATTCCTGCCCGGATTCAGCCCCTGCGGGCTCATCTTCGACGGCGGGCGCGGATTCGGCAAAGGCCTCAGCCGGAGCGTCGGCGGCTACGGGCTCATCAAGAATGGGCGTTTCACCCGCTTCCGGCGCGGCTGCGTCAACGGCGGCATCGCCTTCGGCGGTTTCGAAAGCATCGGCGGCAGCGGATTCCTCCGGCGAGGCGACGGCAGGGACGGCGGCGGGTTCGGACACGGCGGGAACGCCGGACGCAACCGCCTCGGCGGGCAGTACGGAAGCGGCGACGGCGGGAATCTGAACGGGATGTTCGGTCAACACGGGCTGCTCAGGCTGCTTCGGCTCCACAGGCGCCTCAACAGGCTGTTTCGGCTGCTCGGACTGTTTCCGGGCTGTTTTCGCCGCAGACTGCTTCGGCGCGGGGCGTTTCCGTGCGGGAGCCTCGGGCGCGGCCTGTTCCTCCGCGGGTTGCGCCGACACGGCGTTCTCCGGAGCGGAAAGTTCCAGCGTGGCCTGTTCCACGGCAGGCTTCTTGCGGCGCGGGCGGCGGGGCTTCTTTTCGGGAGCGAGCTCGGAAGGGGTTTCAACGGCATCCGCAACGGCGGACATGGGCTTTTCGGACGCAGCCGGCTGTTCCGCCGGGGCTGCGATCTTTTCAGAATCGGTCATATGTTTCCTCAAAAAAACAAAAAAGTATCGGGGTGCCGTCCGGCTGGCGCGGGCGGCCGCAAAAATCGCGGGCTCGGACGCGCCGTTCGCTCGGCGTCTCCGAAGGAGCCCCATGCATACGGGCCTCGCCGGGAGAAAGCCTTTCCGGAGAATACGGAAGGCGGGCAAGGCCGCAAGACGCGGGTTTCCAAAAAATTTTTCCGGCGGTGACAAATGCCCCTGCGCACGGACAGGCCAGCGGTCCGGGCGGGGAAGCGACGATCCGGGCGAACCGGTCAGTCCAGCATGTGAAGCGTCACCGACAGGTCGTCCCCCGCAAGCCGCAGGACGGCATAGCCGCCCGTCGCAAACGCGCCGGGATTGACCAGCACGGTGCGTCCGAGGCGATCCACGGCGCGGGATTCATGGATGTGTCCGCACAGGCACACATCAGGCTGCGCGTCCAGAATGAAGTCACGTACGGCGGAGGAACCAACGTGGATTCCGTCCCCGACGATGTCGCACAGCGTGTCATGCGGAGGCGTATGCACGGAAAGCACCACATGACGATACGTCCGGGCCTCCCTCCACATGTGTTCGAGCCAGTCCGCAAAGCGGGACTCGGGAAATTCGCTCGGCGTACCGAACGGCGTGAACGTGGAGCCGCCAAGCCCCATGAGCGCGACGCCGGGAGCCAGCTCACGTACGCATAAATGGGTATTCCATCCCTGCTTGGCAAGCCAGTCCGTGACTTCGGCGCGATCCATGTTGCCGATCTGCGCGTAAATGACGGGATTGTAGCGGGTGAGCTTCTCAAGCACATTACGGGCCTGCGCCGCGCCGCCGGTGACGGTCAGATCGCCGGTGACGATGATGCCGTCGGCCTCTTCCAGCCCCTGGATTTCGCCAAGCCGGGCTGCCTTGTCGTGAAGATCGCCCATGACGATCCATGTGCGGACCCCGGAGGACGGGGCCGCCGCACCGGAAGTTCCGGAAGCGGGGACCGCAAAGGACGAAAGAGGCTGGGCGCTTGGCATGTCGGCAACTTCCTTGTACTGTTGGGGTTGCAGGGTATACCGGCTTGCCTTTCCCTGCAAGGGATTCCGCTTCACTGATCTTTCGTACCCTAACCTATTGTTTCAGGTTTGACAAAGGTGCGCCATGTCCCTTCCCCCGACCTCCCCTTCCGTGACGGGTACGCCCTCCGGCCACGCCGTCACGGACAGAAATGTCTTGCGTTCCGAGCTGATACGCGCCCGTAAAGCCCTTGACCCCGCCGAGTGGGAACGCCATTCCGCCGCCGTCCAGCGGCGTGTCCTCGCCCTCCCCGAGTGGCGCGACGCCCGTACGGTCGCCATGTATATCGCCGTGCGGAACGAAATCTCCACCGATGAAATTATCAGACGCGCGTGGGCCGAAGGCAAACAGGTGCTCCTGCCCCGCTGCCTCCCGCCGAGCGCGGGCGAAGGAATCATGGAATTCGTCCTGTGCCGGGGCTATGATGAACTGGCGCCCGGCGCCTTCGGCCTCTCCGAGCCCGGCCCCGCGTGCGTACCCCTGCCCCGCACGGGATGGGGGCAGGACGCCGCCGGAACCTTCGTCCCGCCTTCCGGGACGGATGCGTCTCTTCGGCTGCCGGATCTGATTCTGGTCCCCGCCGTGGGCATCAGCCCCGCCGGGACGCGCCTCGGGTACGGCAAGGGCTTCTACGACCGCCTGCTCGCCCTGCCCGGCTGGGGCGGCGCGAAGCGGCTCGCGCTGGTCCACTCCCTCCAGCTCGCCGCATTTCCCGCCGGGCCTCTGGACATCCCCATGCACGGCTACGCTACCGAAAAGGAACTCATATGGCTCTGAGCTTCATCCCCTTCGCCTTTCCCGGCGTCCCGGGCGTCCGCTGCGCCTTCCAGACCCGCGACTGGGGCGTTTCGGAAGGGCCCTATGGAGGCGGGAACATCGCCTATACGGTAGGGGACGATCCCTTGCGCGTCTCGGCCAACCGGCTGGATCTCGCCGCATCTCTTGAGCTTGCCGAAATCGCCGAACTCGATCAGATCCACGGCGACACGCTCGTTTTCGATCCCCCGCCCTCGCCGCTGGAGCGGTTCGTGGAGCCGCCCGCCTTTCCCAAAGGGGACGGCCTTGCCACGGACAAACCCGGCATCGGCCTGATCATCAAGACCGCCGACTGCCAGCCCATCCTCGTCGCGCACAAGGGAGGGCGGCACATCGCGGCCTTCCACATCGGCTGGCGCGGCAACCGCCTGCGTTTCCTCCAGTCCGGCATCGCGGCCTTCTGCGGGCGCTACGGCCTCGACGCCCGCGATCTGCTCGCCGTGCGCGGCCCGAGCCTCGGCCCGCAGCGCTCGGAATTCGTCAATTACGGCAAGGAATGGGGCCCCGATTTCGCCAACTGGTTCAACGCCCGCGACAAGACCATGAACCTCTGGCGGCTGACCCGCGATCAGCTGCTGGAGGCGGGCCTGCCGGACGAAGGCATCTTCGGCCTCGATCTGTGCACGGCGTCCATGCCGGACAGCTTCTTCTCCTACCGCCGGGACGGGATCTGCGGGCGTCAGGCCAACGTCATCTGGATAGCCTAAATGCCCATGCTGCTGGACATCCGGGATACGGTGGCCGACTATGCGGAACTCATCGCCCGCGTGGTCGGCGTGGACGTGGAAGTCGTGGACGCGGGCCTGAACCGCCTCGCCGGGACGGGCCTCTATGCCTCCGGGGTCGGGGAAAACATCCGCGCCGAGGGCGAAACCTACCGCCACGTCATGCGCATCCGGCGCTCGTTCGTCATGGAGACGCCCCGCGAGCATTTCATCTGCACCCGCTGCCCGGGGCGCGACCTCTGCCGAGAAACCCTTTCCATCAGCACGCCCATCATCGACGGCAGCGACGTGCTCGGCGTCATCGGGCTCGTCTGCTCCACCGACGAGGACCGCGCCCGTGTCCTTGAGCACAAGGACGTGTACGTCCAGTTCATCGAGCGCTGCGCGGAATTCATCCTGCACAAGCTCCACGACCACGCCGACCTGCTCCGCGCCCGGTCATTCCTCGACATCATGCTGCGGATTCTCGAAATCAACAGCCGGGGCATCGTCATCTTCAACGCCAAGGGCGGCATTTCCTATCTGAACGACATCGCCCGCCGTGATCTCGGGCTCAAGGACGACGGCCTGCCCACGGACGTGCAGTTCAAACGGACCGGGGAATCCTTTTCGGATCTCGAGGAATTCGTGGTCACCGCCCGGAGCCGCAAGCACACGCTCATGGGCCAGATGACCCCGCTCGTGCCGTCGGACTACCATTTTGCCACGGTCTTCACCTTCGAGTCCCTGCCGCGCATGGCGGATCGCGTCTCTTCTCTCGGGGACGCCCTTTCCGGCGTCGAAAACCTCATCGGGCGCTCGCCCGCCATGCTCCAGCTGAAAGATCAAATCCGCCAGATCGCCGGCTCCACGTCCACGGTCCTCGTCACCGGCGAATCCGGCACCGGCAAGGAACTCGTCGCCCGGGCCATCCACGCCGCCAGCGGCCGCCGGGACAAGCCCTTCATCGGCATCAACTGCGGGGCCATCCCCGACGCCCTGCTCGAAAGCGAGCTGTTCGGCTACACGGGCGGCGCGTTCACCGGCGCGAGCGCCAAGGGGCGTATCGGCAAATTCGAGCTGGCCCACAAGGGCGTGCTGTTCCTCGACGAAATCAGCACCATGCCGCTCTACCTGCAAGTGAAGCTGCTCCGCGTCCTGCAGGAACGGGCCTTCACCCGCCTCGGCTCCAACCGGCTCATTGAGGTGGATATCCGTATTATCGCGGCGACGAACGAAGATCTTGCCGGAGCGGTGCGCCAAGGCCGTTTCCGCGAGGATCTCTTCTACCGCCTGAACGTGATCCCGCTGCAGGTGCCGCCCCTGCGCGAGCGCCACGGCGACATCGAGCTGTTGTCGTCCCACTTCCTCGCCCGCTACAGCGCCCGGTTCAACAAGCCGGTCCCGTCGCTCGGCCCGGACATGCCCGCGGCCCTCTCCGCCTACCCGTGGCCCGGCAACGTGCGCGAGTTCGAGAATGTGATGGAGTTTATGGTCAACATGGCCCCGTCCGGCGGGGTCCTGCATCCTGACATGCTCCCCGCCTCCGTGCGCGGGGCCTTGCCCTCTTCCGCGCCTTCACCCTCCGCCCCCCTCCCGCCCGGCGGGATCACCCCGCTCCGCGATCTGGAACGCAACGCCATTCTGGACGCCGTCCGCCGCTGCGGGGACGACACGCCCGGAAAGAAAGCCGCTGCCGCCGCCCTCGGCATCGGCGTCGCCACGCTCTACAGGAAGCTGAAGGAGTATGAGGACGAAGCGGCGGCTCTCTCCCGTACCACCTAACCCCACCTGAACAGGATGGAACTTGCGATTTTTGGGATTTCGCAGTAGAGTCCCTCCTTTGTGTGCCGACTGGCGAGAGTGGCGGAATTGGTAGACGCACTGGACTTAGAATCCAGCGGATTTCCGTGGGGGTTCAACTCCCCCCTCTCGCACCAGAAAGCCTTCCGGTGCATTCATAAACTTCGTGTTTTGATTGATAAAAAGCTCGTCCGTCCGCCCTTGAGCAGGTCGGCTCCCCTAAGGAGGGAATCCCCATGGAATTTGTCGTTGAAAACCTTTCCCCTACCCGGAAAAAGATCGCCTTCACCCTGACCGCGGATGATGTGAACGCCGCTATCAACACCGCCGTCAAGGGCTTCCAGAAGGATCTGTCCCTGCCCGGCTTCCGTAAGGGTAAAGTCCCCGCGTCCGTAGTGGAAAAGCGCTTCGGCGAAGACGTGTACGCCCGCGCCACACAGGACGAGATCAACGGCCTCCTCCAGAAGACCCTCAAGGAATCCGGCCTGACCCCCGTTTCCAGCATGGAAATGGACAACCATGACGCCTTCGCCCGCGATACCGAATTCAAGTGCAACGTCACCTTCGACGTGCTGCCCGAAATCGAGTTCCCCAACTACGAAGGCCTCGAAGTCGATCAGGCCAAGGCCGACGTGTCCGACGACGACGTGAACGAAATCATTGAAAACCTCCGCGGGCGCATGGCGGAACTTACCGAAGTGACCGAAGATCGCCTGCCCCAGGACGGCGACACCGTGGATGTCGACTACTCCGGCACCGATGAGGAAGGCAATAAGATCGACGACGTGCAGGGCGAAAACTTCGGCGTGGCCCTCGGCCAGGGCCAGGCCCTCCCCGATTTCGAAGCCCTCGTGAAGACCGCCAAGGTCGGCGAAGAAAAGACCGGCCCCGTGAACTTCCCCGCCGACTACCCCCACAAGCCCCTGGCCGGCAAGACCGTCATCTTCACCATCAAGGTGAACAAGATCCAGACCAGCCAGAAGCCCGAAGTGAACGAGGAGTTCGCTCAGAAGGTCGGCCAGGAAAGCCTGGAAAAGATGAAGGCCTCCATCGTCGAGCACGTTTCCGCCACGAAGGCTCAGGCCGCCCGCAGCGAAGCCATGAAGAAGCTCATCGACGGCCTCCTTGAAAAGGTTTCTTTCGAAATCCCCGATTCCATGCTGAACGCCCGCGTCGAGCGCGTGGTGCAGGAACAGGCCATGAAGCTCCAGCGCATGGGCCTCGACGACCTCCGCAAGGACCAGGCTCAGGAAGAAAAGCGCGAAGAAGCCAAGAAGGAAGCCCTCGAAACCCTGCGTCCCCAGGTGTTCCTGATGGCCCTCGCCCAGAAGGAAAACATCACCGTCAACGATCAGGAAGTGGAAATGGCCATCTACGGCATGGCCATGCGCGCCCAGCAGGACTACAAGAAGGTCAGCGAAGCCTATCACAAGAGCGGCCTGATCTATGAGCTGCGCGACCGCATCCTCGCTGACAAGGCCCTGGAAATGGTCTACAGCAAGGCGAAGATCAACGAAGTCCCCGCCGTGAGCCTGAGCGAGCCCAAGAACGCGGACTAGTCCGTTTTCCGCCCGCTTTTGGGAAAAATAAGGAGAGGGGAGTGTCCGCACTCCCCTCTTTATTGTATGGTGGCCCTGTGCTATTTCCCGTTTTTATGGCTTCATCCCGAGACAACGGCGCAATCGTGCTTATCTGACGGGGAAAGCCCTGATGCCCAATTATCATATGGAGACAGTATGCAAGATATTCTTGATATGACGGTGCCCATCGTCGTCGAAACGTCGGGCCGCACCGAACGCGCTTATGATATTTTTTCCCGCCTGCTGAAAGACCGCATCGTGCTCCTCGGCTCCGAGGTCAACGACGCGGTGGCGTCCCTCATCTGCGCCCAGCTGCTTTTCCTCGAATCGCAGGACCCGGAAAAAGAGATTTATCTCTACATCAACAGCCCCGGCGGCTCCGTCACGGCGGGCATGGCCATCTACGATACCATGAACTACATCACCCCGCCCATCGCCACCGTGTGCATGGGCCGCGCCGCCAGCATGGGAGCCTTCCTCCTCAGCGCGGGCCAGAAGGGTATGCGCTACGCCCTGCCCAACAGCCAGGTGATGATCCACCAGCCCCTCGGCGGATTCCAGGGACAGGCCACCGACATCGACATCCATGCCCGCGAGATCCTGCGTATGCGCGAGACCCTCAACGGGCTGCTGGCGAAGCATACCGGCCAGCCCATCGAAAAGATCGCCCAGGATACCGAACGCGACAACTTCATGACCGCCGAAATGGCGCAGGCCTATGGTCTGGTGGACAAGGTTCTCGCCTCCCGCCGTGACCTCCTCGCCGAAAAGTCCGAATAGGAAGAGAGATGCCCAATACCACTCCCCCGAACGAACCCCGCTGCTCTTTCTGCGGCAAAACCGAAACGCAGGCGAACCAGCTCGTCTCCGGGCCGGACGGCGTGCACATCTGCGACGAGTGCATCGCCTCCTGCAACGAAATGATGGCTCAGAACGCCATCGAGCAGGTCCGCGAAGACGAACGCCTGCTCACCCCGCAGGAAATCAAGGCCCGCCTCGACGAATACGTCATCGGGCAGGATGAGGCCAAGAAGATCCTCGCCGTGGCGGTGCACAACCACTACAAGCGCGTCTTTTACGCCGACGCCCTCAAGGGCGACGACGGTGTGGAGCTCGAAAAGAGCAACATCCTGCTTGTCGGCCCCTCCGGAAGCGGCAAGACGCTCCTCGCCAAGACGCTGGCCCGCGTCCTGCGCGTGCCGTTCGCCATCGCGGACGCCACCACGCTGACCGAGGCCGGGTATGTGGGCGAAGACGTGGAAAACATTCTGGTCCAGTTGCTTCAAAATGCCGACTACGACCTTGAAGCGGCCCGCAAGGGGATCATCTACATCGACGAAATCGACAAGATCTCCCGTAAGGCAGACGGGCCGTCCATCACCCGCGACGTGTCCGGCGAAGGCGTCCAGCAGGCGCTGCTCAAGATCATCGAAGGCACGGAAGCCAACATCCCTCCCAAAGGCGGCCGCAAGCACCCGCAGCAGGAGTTCATCCGCATGGACACCTCGAACATCCTGTTCATCGTGGGCGGGGCGTTCATCGGCCTGGACAAGATCGTCGAGCAGCGTATGCGCGGCGGCAGCATGGGCTTCGGGGCCAAGGTGGAGACCAAAAAGGAGCGCACCCTCGGCGAGCTCCTCGAACAGGTGCATCCCGCCGACCTCGTGCAGTTCGGGCTCATCCCCGAATTCGTGGGCCGTATCCCGGTCCTGACGCACGTGGACGATCTCGGCGAGGACGACCTCGTCCGTATCCTGACCGAGCCCAAGAACGCCCTCACCCGGCAGTACCAGAAGCTGTTCGAGCTCGACAACGTGACCCTGCGCTTCACCTCCGACGCCCTGCGTGCCATCGCCCACAGGGCCATCGAGCGCAAGACCGGCGCGCGCGGCCTGCGCAACGTCATGGAAAGCGTCATGCTCGACATCATGTATCAGCTTCCTTCCATGCCCGGCGTGAAGGAGTGCGTGATCAACGACGCGGTCATCGAAAAGAAGGCCCCGCCGCTGTACATCTACGACACCGAAGCGCACATCGCTTCGTAAGGTTTGCAGAAAAGAATGTGGGGGGAAGGGAAACCCTTTTGGAAAAGGGTTCTCCCTTCCCCCCACGCCCCCCCCATCCCTTCCAAAAACTTTCGGCTGGCGGGGAGGGAGCGCGGCAGGCGTTTCCTGTTGCAATATAAAGAGTTCCATACGGCCCGTCGCGGCATACGAAGCCGGGCTAGGGGCCGTTAAAAGCCTTGGGAAGATGAGAGGAGGGGAGAAGGAATCCCTTCTTCAGAAGGATTCCTTCTCCCCTCCCCCGGTTCCGTACCTTCTAAAGGAGCGAGCATGAACGAAACGAACGACGCCATCACCAGCAATGCAACACTGGAGGGATTCGAGCTTCCGCTCATGCCCTTACGGGAGGTGGTCATGTCGCCGCACTCGATCATGCCCCTCCTCGTGGGCCGCGAAGCCTCGATCAAAGCCATCGAAAGCGCCGTGAACGACTACGGCAAGCGCATCTGCCTCGTGACGCAGCGCGAACCCGAACTGGAAAAGCCCGATCCGGCGGATCTCTATGCCGTTGGCGTGGTCGGGCGCGTGCTCCAGTACATGAGGCTGCCTGAAGGCCCGATCAAGGTGCTCTTCGAGGGCCTGTACCGCATCAGCTGGCGGCCTCTGACGCCCGAAGATCAGGAAAACCCGTTCGGGACGGATGCCTTCCCCAAGGTCGTGGTCACGCCGTTGCCCATCATGCGCAATGACGGCCCGGAAACCGAAGCGCTGGTACGGGCCACAAAGGAAATCCTCGCGGAATACGCCCATACCAACAAAAAACTCACTCCGGAGATCCTTTCCGCCGTCTCCGCCCTGCGCGATCCCGGACAGCTCGCCGACACCATCCTGCCCCTGCTCAAAATCGAATACCCCAAAAAACAGGAAGCGCTGGAGCTGGCCGATCCAGGACAGCGCCTTGAAAAGGTTTACGAGTTCCTGAATACCGAGATGGAACGGGTCTCGATGGAACGGCGCATCAAGAGCCGCGTCAAAGACCAGATGGATAAAAACCAGCGGGAATACTATCTTTCCGAGCAGATCAAGGCCATCAACAAAGAAATGGGCCGAGAAGACGATCCGCAGGCCGAGATCGCGGAGCTTGAGCAGATGCTCAAGGCCAAGAACATGCCTGAGGAAGCCCGGGAAAAGGGCATGTCCGAGCTCAAGAAGCTGCGCATGATGGCCCCGGCCTCCGCCGAATACGCCATCGTCCGCAACTATGTGGACTGGATTCTGGAACTGCCGTGGAATGACATGCGGGAAACCAGCATCGACATTCCCGAGGCCCGCGCCATCCTCGACGCCGACCATTTCGGCCTTGAGAAGCCCAAGCAGCGCATCCTTGAGTTCCTCGCCGTCCAGAAGCTCACCAACGCGCTCAAAGGCCCCATCCTCTGCCTCGTAGGGCCTCCCGGCGTGGGCAAGACCTCGCTGGCCCGCTCCGTCGCCACGGCCACGGGGCGCGAATACGTGCGCCTGTCCCTCGGCGGGGTGCGCGACGAAGCCGAAATCCGAGGCCACCGGCGCACCTACGTGGGAGCCATGCCCGGCAAGATCATCATGGCCCTCAAACGCGCCAAGTCCAGCAACCCGTTATTCTGCCTTGATGAAATCGACAAGATGAGCTCCGATTACCGAGGCGATCCCGCGTCCGCCCTGCTGGAGGTACTCGACCCCGAGCAGAACAAGACCTTCAACGACCACTATCTCGACATCGACTACGACCTGTCGAAGGTGTTCTTCATCACCACGGCGAACTCGCTGCACAATATCCCCGCTCCGCTTCAGGACCGTATGGAAATCATTGAGCTTTCCAGCTATCTCGAAGTAGAGAAAAAGCACATCGCCCGTGACTTCCTCCTGCCGCGCCAGATCAAGGAGCATGGCCTCAAGCCCGGGAACATCTCCCTGCCCGAGGAGACGCTCACCGAGGTCATCCGTTCCTACACGCGCGAGGCCGGGGTCCGCAGCCTTGAACGCGAAATCGGCGCGCTGTGCCGCAAAACCGCGATCAAGCTGGTGGAAGAGGACAACCTCGACCAGTGCGTGACCATTACGCCGGAGGATCTGGAAAGCTATCTCGGCGTGAAGAAGTACCGCATGGACGAGAACGAAAAGTCACCCAAGGTCGGCGTGGTCAACGGTCTGGCCTATACGGGCGTGGGCGGCGTGCTGCTCAATGTGGAAACGGTGATCATGCCCGGCAAGGGGAATGTGGCCACCACCGGCAAGATCGGCGAAGTCATGAGCGAGTCCGCGAAGGCGGCGCTTTCCTACGTGCGTTCCCGGGCCGCAGCACTCGGGCTCAAGCCCGATTTCCACAGCGAGATCGACATCCACACGCACTTCCCCGAAGGCGCGACCCCCAAGGACGGCCCCTCGGCGGGCATCGCCATCACCACGAGCCTTGTTTCCGCCCTGCTCGGCATCCCCGTGCGGCATGACGTGGCCATGACCGGCGAAGTCACCCTGCGCGGGCGCGTGCTGCCCATCGGCGGCCTGCGCGAAAAGCTTCTTGCCGCCAGCCGCGCCGAGATGGCGACCGTGATCATCCCGCGCGACAACGCCAAGGATCTCAAGGAAGTGCCTGACGAGATCCTCCAGACGCTGCGCATCGAGCTCGTGGACCATGTGGACGAGGTGCTCCCCATTGCCCTCGACGCGCCCGAGGACGCCATTTGGGACAAGAGCGACTGCCCCTCCCTTATCGAGTCCCTCCGCCGCCATCACGAGCCCGCGGTGACGACGGCGCAGTAGGAAGGGAGAGAATTGGGGAGGGGAGGAGGAACCTTTCTGGAGAAAGGCTTCCAGCTCTGCTATCGATGCCCGTAAGACTCGAAGACTCGTCAACGGTCACAGGCCCCTGCGGGGCCGCCATCCGGTCGCCCTCCCCTCCCCAGACCCCTCCCCTCCGCCTCCCAAGACTTTCGTAAGGGTCGATGAAGGGTGGAAGTGGTTTGAAGGGCAAGCTCTTGGCGCACGTCCCCCGGTTCCGCGCCCCCAAAATTTAGCTTTGCACGGCATTTGATTGGCGCAAGGTTACAGTAATTGATTTCGTTGAGTTTTTTGAAGGCATTTGTTGGCAAGCCCAACGACGAAAAGGTTTCCTCAGTATTTATCTTGGATTACATGGAATAGAATATCAATCGGTTACTGCGATACAGCCTTGTTTTTTGATGCAAAGGGACTCCCTCCGGGGTCCCTCCCCACCAGTCAAAATTGTTGCGGGAGGGGGTTCGGGGAGGGGGCTTTTTATAAAAAGCCCCCTCCCCCGTGCCTTTCTCCAATATTCCAAACCGCAGGGACGGCCCTGCGGCTGCTTACGAACCGGGGACGGCCTCGACAACATGGCGAGGTAATGTATGCACTGGTTTCTGCTTGTTTTGGCCGGATTGCTCGAGGTAGGCTGGGCCATCGGCTTAAAGAGTTCCCACGGGTTCACGCGGTTCTGGCCTTCGGTGGCGACGCTTGTCCTCATGGCCCTGAGCTTTTTCCTGCTGGCCTCGGCCCTGAAACACCTTCCCATCGGCACCGCCTACGCGGTCTGGACGGGCATCGGGGCTGTGGGCACGGCGCTGCTCGGCATCGTTCTTTTCGGCGAATCGGCATCCCCGGCGCGCCTTCTGTGCATCGGGCTGATCCTCGCGGGCATCGCCGGGCTGAAACTGCTTTCCGATGCATAACGGCATATTGTGAATGAACAAGGGTGAAACGGTATGGCACGCATTCTGATCATCGACGACGAGGAACCCATCCGGTTCTCGCTCCGGGGCATTTTGGAGGACGAAGGGTACGAAGTGCTTGAGGCCGCCACCGCCGAGGAAGGGCTTGAGGTCGCCGACGCGGAACGTCCGGATCTCGTTTTCCTCGACATCTGGCTGCCCGGCATGGACGGCCTCACCGCGCAGGCGCGCCTCAAGGGGAACCATCCCGATCTGCCCGTCGTGATGATCTCGGGGCACGGAACCATCGAGACCGCCGTAAGCGCCATCCAGCAAGGGGCCTACGATTTCATCGAAAAGCCCCTTTCGCTGGAAAAGGTCGTCATCGTCGCGGCCCGCGCCCTTGAAGCGGGCTCCTTGCGCCGGGAAAATCAGGTGCTCCGTACCGTTTTGCCCGAACAGGACGAACTCATCGGCCAGTCCCCGGTCATGCTCAAATTCCAGGAACTGCTGGCCCGCGTCGCCCCCACGGACGTGTGGGTACTGCTCACCGGGGAAAACGGCACGGGCAAGGAACTCGCCGCCCGCGCCCTGCACGCCGGGAGCCGGCGCGCCGATGCGCCCATGATTGCGGTGAACTGCGCCGCCATTCCCGAGGAGCTCATCGAAAGCGAGTTGTTCGGGCATGAAAAGGGCGCGTTCACCAGCGCGGATCAGGCCCGGGCCGGACGCTTCGAAATGGCGAACAACGGCACGCTGTTCCTCGACGAAATCGGGGACATGAGCCTGAAGACGCAGGCCAAGATCCTCCGCATCCTTCAAGAGCAGTCATTCGAGCGCGTGGGCGGCACGCGGACCATCAAGGTGGATGTGCGGGTCATCGCCGCAACGAACAAAAACCTTGAAGAGGCCATTGCCGCCGGGACGTTCCGCGAAGACCTGTACTACCGGCTCCGCGTGGTCCCGCTGCACCTGCCCCCCCTGCGCGAGCGCGGGGGAGACCTCGATCTGTTGCTGGCGGCCTTCACGGAACGCCTGTGCCGCGTACACGCCTGCAAAGCGCCCGTCTACGCGCCGGAAACGATGGAACGCCTCCGCCGTTACCCGTGGCCCGGCAATGTGCGCGAACTGCGCAATTTCGCGGAGCGCATGGTGATCCTCTTTGGCGGCAAAACAGTCCTCCCCGTGGATCTCCCGCCGGAAATGACCCCGCAGGGCAAGCCGGAGCCGTCTGCCGAGGCAGCTTCCGCCGCCTGCGAACCCGCGTTCCTGCCGCAATCCGCGGTGCTGGGCCCGGATCTTGATTTCAAGAAGGCCCGGGCCGTGTTCGAGGCCCGCTATCTTGAGGCGAAGCTCCACGAATGCGGCGGCAACATCACAAGGCTCGCCGAGACCATCGGCCTTGAGCGCAGCTACCTGCACCGCAAGTTGAAAGGATACGGGATTTCTTCGGAGTAGCGCCCACGTTGCCCACGTTTCGGCAGCGAGGAAAAAAGGCTCCACCGGAGCCTACAAACACAAAAGCCTTAGGAAAGAACAGGACGGGGTTTAAGGCGGGGAGAGAAAAGCCCTTTCTCTGGGAGTTTTTCTCTCCCTTCCCCAAGGCCTCTTCCCAAAGGAGCGTTTACAATGGAATTGCGTTTTCAGGCCGGAGGGCCGGAAAGTTGGTCGGCGGACGCGGTGATCGTGTTCCTGTCGGAAGACGAGAAACTGGAAAAAGCCTACCCCGAATTGCTGGACGCCGCGCCGTGGATGTCCATCGCGCCGGGGATGCGCGACTTCCACGGGAAAAAAGGCGAAATGGGCCTCCTCTACGGCCCTCCCGCGCACCCTCTGTCCCGCGCCGTCGTGGTCGGCCTCGGCAAGCTCGACGCACTGACGTATGCGGAAACGCTTGAGGAGATCCGCAAGGGTGCCGGGGCCGCAGCCGTCCGCTGCCGCGAACTTGGCGTGGACACGCTCGCCCTCCCCGTTTCCGGTCTGGCCCGCTTCAACGCCGATGTCGAGCGCACCATTGAAGAAATCGTCTGCGCCGCCATGCTCGGCCTGTGGCGCAACAAGGCGTTCAAGTCCAAAGAGCCCGAAGACGCCGATCCGCGCTGGCTGGCCCTCCTGTTCTGCGACGCCAACGTGCCGGACTTCCCCCGCCTTGCCGCCCGGCGCGGCGAGACCCATGCCGAAGCCGTCATCCTCGCCCGCAACCTCGCCAACACCCCGGCCAACAGCCTCACGCCGGAAGACATGGCGGAAGAAGCCCGCAAGCTCGCCCGCCGCCACGATATGAACTGCGAAGTGCTCGAACGCGAGGACATCGTTTCCCTCGGCATGGGCGCGTTCGCCGCCGTCGCCGCCGGTTCCGCCAACGATCCGCGCCTGATCATCCTTGAGCACGCCCCCGCCGGGCACGCCGACGAAGCTCCGCTCATCGTGGTGGGCAAGGGCATCACCTTCGACAGCGGCGGGATCTCCATCAAGCCCGCCGCCGGGATGTGGGAAATGAAGGGCGACATGGGCGGCGCGGCTGCGGTCATGGGCCTGTTCGAAGCCCTCGGCCAGCTCGAAACGCCCCGCCGCGTCATCGGCCTGATGGCTTGCGCCGAGAACATGCCCGACGCCCGCGCGACCCGGCCCGGCGACGTGGTGAAGACCCTCAGCGGCAAGACCGTGGAGATCGTCAACACCGACGCCGAGGGGCGCCTTGTGCTTTGCGACGCCCTGACCTACGCGCAGCAGCGCTGGAACCCTTCCATGATCGTGGACGTGGCGACCCTCACGGGCGCGTGCGTCGTGGCCCTCGGCGACGACGTGGCGGGCCTGTTCTGCCAGGACGCCACCCTTGCCCAGCGCATCAAGGACTTCGGCGACATCGTGGGCGAACCCTACTGGCCCCTGCCCCTCTGGGACCGCTATTTTGAACTGCTCAAGAGTGAAACCGCCGACTTCGCCAATGCCGGGGCGCGGGCGGGCGGGGCGAGCAGCGCCGCCGTGTTCCTCAAGCAGTTCATCACGTTCGACGGAAGCTGGGCGCATCTCGACATCGCCGGGCCCGGATTCGTCACCCGCAAAATCCCCAACTGTCCCGCGGGCGGTACCGGTTTCGCCGTCCGCACGCTGATCGAGTTGGCGGAGAACAAGTAAATTGCATTGAAAAGGGGCGGGGAAACCTTTCTGAAGGAAAGTTTCCCCGCCCCCAACCCCTCCCCCCGTTCCCAAGCGGTCATAAGGGGGATGAGGGCAAGGCAGCGCCTTTCCCGGCGCTGTTTTCCTTTACAAGGAGCGAAGCAATGGGAATGAAAGACAGGTTCCGCGCAGATCGGGACTTCATTGACGGCGTTCTGAACGACGCCGACGACATGGTGGTTGCCCTGAACGACGGCGACGGGGCCCCGTATGCCTTTCCGGTGAATTTTGTCCTGCTGGGCGACGCGCTGTACATCCATACCGCGTTCACCGGAAAGAAAATGGACTTGATCCGCAAGAACCCGCGCGTGGGGTTCTCCGCCTATGTGGATGTCCGCATCATCCGCGAGAAGGCCACAACCACGTTCCGCAGCGTTTGCGGGACCGGGACGGCGATTATCGTCGAGGACAAGGAGGAAAAACGCACCGCGCTCGATGCCATCACTGTGCGCTACAAATCCTTGTGCCCGCGCCCCGCCCCCGATTCCATGATCAACCGGGTCGCCATCATCCGCATCGACATCGACTCGCTCATGGGGAAATACGCCCCCGGCGAAGAGGAAGCGCTCAAAGCATGAACCCTTCGCCAGCGCATCAGACCTTGCCCCTCGTCACGGAGCGCCTGCGGGTCCGTCTCTGGACAGAGGCGGATCGCGCCGCTTTCCGCCGTATGAACGCCGATCCCCGCGTCATGAAGTTCTTCCCGTCCACACTCTCCGAAGCCGAAAGCGACGTCCTTCTGGCCCGAATTCAGGCACATCAGGCGGAGCACGGCTTTACGCTCTGGGCCGTGGAAGACAAAGCCACCGGAAATCTCGCCGGGCTCACCGGGCTTGCGCGGGTGGCCTTTGACGCGCCGTTCACGCCCTGCGTGGAAATCGGCTGGCGGTTCCTGCCCGAATACTGGGGCACGGGGTACGCCCTCGAAGCAGCTCGCAGCGTGATGGGCTACGCCTTCAAGGTTCTGGAACTCCCCGAGGTGGTCGCCTTCACCACGGAAAGCAACCTGCCGTCACAGGGCCTCATGCGGCGGCTCGGGATGCTCCACAATCCCGCCGAGGATTTCGATCATCCCGCCCTGCCCCCGGATCACCCGCTCCATCGCCATGTACTCTACAGGATGCTGAAAGACTTCTGGGAATGACAACGTACGGAGCAGAATTCTTGCCCTGAGGCATCGCTTCCAGGCAGCTCCCTCCGTCCCCATCTCCTCCAACCTTTCCGGCAGCAAGGGGAACACACGGCAAGAGTCCCCCAAACGCATAACCATTTTCTTACAACGCTTGCCCCCCTGCCATCCCAACAGCCCACACACACAACAATCCCCTTCCACACATAGAAAAACCGCCCGAACGGACATCGCTCGGGCGGTTTTCTTCCCTCAACCGGGAAAACCGGCAACAGGGATTCAATAAACACAAAAGTCTTGGGAGGGAGAGGGGTGGGGTTTGG
>OGYH01001614.1_pt1 | contig 20581 bp, 20 predicted proteins | sample 1576511 | NCBI WGS metagenome assembly OGYH01 (sample SAMEA3541522, study PRJEB24748) | human gut metagenome | biome: human gut; feature: human-associated habitat; material: faeces | place: China | collected 2012
CGAAGAGCGAACTGAGAAGCAATGTACAGGTTTGTATAGCTTCCAGATAACGGTGTCCTGAGCGTGCAGTTCGGGCGAATCTTTAATGCCGAGTTCTTTCTGAATCCAGCTTTGTGCCACATTCATTTCCGCTCCGGAGATCAAAGAATTGCCGCCGACTTGAGGCATCTTTTCCAGGAGAATAACGGAAACGCCCAGGGCTTTAGCGGTTAAAGCGGCGGCAAAGCCTGCACCGCCGGCACCGACTACGACGACGTCATAATTACGTTCGGCAGGAATTGCGACTTGGGCCTTAACTGCTTTTTTCTCAACTTTCTTCAAAGTGATTCCGGCTTTTTTTTGCGGCGTCTTTAACGGCAGCCAGCAAACCGAGAGAAGAGTAGGTCGCACCGGCAATGACATCAAGGTCTGTGGAATCAGTCTTAACAATTTCGTCTTTGAGGTCGGTAAATACTTTCTGAGACAAAACCGGATTTTCCTGTTGTTTAAGAATATCGACGTTCTTGATTTTGCCGTCTTCAAACACAACTTTGACTTTGATTTCACCGTCTTTACCGATACCGGAACCTTCCTGAGTAACGGTAGCGGCTGTCGCTGTAGCGGAGAGGAATAACGCAGCAAGAATAGCTGCGCTGAGCTTAACGATTCTCATAGATTCTCCTAGAGAAAATAAATGAAATCAACAGGTTGCCTAAACAAATTTAGTCCTACGCCTGCTGACGGATGGTTTCATTTTAGACGCAAATTCTTGGTACTTGTACTTAAGTGTTTCAACTAACTGTGGCAAATAACTCAAACAGAGCGGTTTGCTTACTAAGAGCTTGAATCGGCATTAGAAAAGAATCTTTAGCAGGAATCACCACAAGATGTCATCAACGGGATGTTTTGATTTTTTCTAATAAGGATGTAAAAACAGCCGCCTTCCTAAAACTAGAAAGACGGCTGAAGTTAATCCTTCAGTTAGGTTAGCTCGTTTAGCCTCTCCAGCGAAGCATTCTTAACCCATTGGCAACAACGATGAGGCAAGTGCCTGTATCGGCGAACACGGCCATCCACATCGTGCCGATACCGGCGAGTGTCAGAACAAAGAAGATAAGCTTGATCGAAAGAGCAATCACAATGTTTTCAACCAGCAGCTGGAAAGTCTTCTTTGAGAGCTTGATGAATTCGGGCAGCTTGCGAAGGTCATCATCCATCAGGGCGACGTCAGCAGTTTCAATCGCAGTATCCGTTCCGGCAGCGCCCATGGCAAATCCGATATCGGCACGAGCAAGAGCAGGGGCGTCATTGATACCGTCGCCGACCATGCCGATCACTTCACGTTTGGCAATGCTGTCAACCAACGACTGTTTATCTTCCGGTAGAAGGTTGCCTTTGGCTCTGTCCACACCGACTTTATCGGCGATCTGGCGGGCTGCCTTTTCGTTATCGCCGGTGAGCATAATGGTTTTAACGCCCAGGTCTTTCAGCTGACCGATCACATCCGGAGCATTTTCCTTGATGCTGTCGGCAACGCCGAAATAAGCCAGAACTTTCTTAGAAGAAGCAAAGATCAAAGGTGTATAGCCGTGATCAGCCAATTCGGAAACTTTGGCACGAACCGTCGGACCGTTCAGATAGAACTTATCGAGACCCTTTATGTTGCCGAGATAGTATTCCGTTCCGTCGATTTCACCGATCACGCCTTGTCCGGGAGCGGCATAAAAGCCATGAACATCTTTTTGTCCTGCCGGCTTTTGCTGAGCGGAATACTCGGACACGGCTTTACTGACCGGATGATCATTGCGAACGGCGAGAGCAGTCGCCAAGTCCAAAATTTCTTCGTCCGTCAAACCGGCACCGGCGTTTTCAAAAGTGATGACAGCGGGTTTGCCTTTGGTCAAAGTGCCTGTCTTATCAAAGGCGATGCTCTGCAGTGTTCTGCCTTTTTCAAGGTATACACCGCCTTTAATCAAAATTCCCCGACGAGCTGCGGTTGCTAATCCGGAAACGATCGTCACCGGCGTAGAAATAACCAGGGCGCAAGGACAGGCAATAACAAGAATCGTCAGGCCTTTATAAATCCAGTCGAGCCATTCGCCGCCCATAAAAAGAGGAGGAATAAGGGCAGTTAAAACAGCAATCACAAAGACGGTCGGCGTATAGACTTTGGCGAAGCTGTCAACAAAACGCTGTGTGGGAGCACGAGAGCTCTGGGCCGATTCAATGGCAGAAATAATTCGCGCAGGCATCGAGTTGTCGACGTCGGATTCTGCACGATAAGTAATCGTGCCGTTCTTATTAATAGTGCCAGCAAAGACTTTGTCTTCCGGTTTTTTCTCTACCGGCATCGATTCGCCGGTAATCGGGGACTGGTCGATCGAGGTCTGTCCGGACAGAACAACGCCGTCAACGGGAAGACGCTCACCGGGAACAACACGGACGACGTCGCCAATCTTGATTTCCTTGGCGGGGACTTCGATAAAGTTTCCGTCTTTTTCCACTCTTGCGGTTTGCGGAGCAAGAGAGAGGAGGCTGCGAATCGCACCGCGTGCACGATCCAGCGAAATCTGTTCAATGGCTTCTGACAATTCGAAGAGAACCATCACCATTGCGGCTTCCGGCCAGGAGCCGATCAAAACCGCGCCGGTGACCGCAACCGCCATCAGGGCATTCATGTTGAAATTCAGGTTGCGGATAGCAATGAAGCCTTTTTTGTAAGTACCGAGTCCGACCAAAGCGATGGCGGCAACAGCAAGGACAATGGAGAGCCAATCAGGAAGGCTGAGGTACTCGCAGGCTTCCGAGCCAAGTGCGATAACAATGCCGAGAACGTACTTCCACCAGGCAATCTTGGTCGGTTTGAATACGGAGAGCTTCGGTCTCTCGTTTGCTTCCAGAACTTCAGGGGTGTAATCGAGAGATTTGATCGCAGCAACAATCTCAGGAAGCATCCCTTTGGGATAAGAGACAGTAAGAACACGATTCATTAAATTGAATTGCAGACCACTCACGCCTTTCATGTCGTTAAGTTTTTTGCGAATCAGGCCTTCCTCAGTGGGGCAGTCCATCTGCTGGATTCGAATCTGTGTAGTTTCTTTCCCCTCATTGGTCCGCATCTTAAGTTTGAGATTGTTCGCTTCGAAGGCTTGTTTAATGACAGGCAAAGCTTCAGGTGTATGAATAATCCTTAATCCGTCGGGATTTAAACCGACATCTTTAACTCCGGCAATGGCGCCCAGGGTAGAAAAGAGCAAGCGATACTGAGAAGGATGAACTCCTGAAACATCCCAATCGGTGTCCATGCTGTTTTCGACATGCTCGTGATCATGACCGCAGCAGCAGTGATCGTGGTCATGATGATGTCCTTCTTCATGAGTGTGACCATGTTCACAGCAGTGTTCGTGGCCTTCCTCACCGTGGTCATGACAGCACTTTTCATGCTTTTCTTCATGATGGTGACAGCAGCAGTGGTGTTCTTCATCGTGACCCTCATGCTTGCAGCCGCAATGTTCTGCACCATGATGATGACCACAGCCGCAGGATTTTTCAACGTGGTCGGCTTCATGATGATGGCAGCCGCATCCGTGTTCATGTTCATGAGGAGTTGTCTCTTCACTCGCTTGAGAAACAGCTGTTTTTCCTTCATCAGAAGGGGAAGCCGTTTTGTTGTCAGAGTTTGTTAACGACATGATTTTTCATACTCGTTTTGTTAATATACCGACATTAAAAACCCTGAAGTAACTTCAAGGTCAAGCGATTTTTTATAGGTATTTATGCGGATAAGTGAATTAGCAAAGAAAGCAGGCTGTACCGTGGAATCTATTCGTTTTTACGAAAACCACGATCTCATTCCCCGTCCTCCCAGAACGGATTCCAATTACCGTATCTACGGACCGGCTCACCTCGCTCGCCTGCTTTTTATCCGTCACTGCCGCTCTCTTGATCTTTCGCTGAGTGAGATCAAGACCCTTGCAGATGTTGTGGAGAGCACTCAGAAGGACGAACTCATTCGTGCCCACCATATCGTTGAAGAACACCTGAAAGCCATTGATCAAAAAATTCAGGATCTCTACAACTTGCGCGATCAGCTTAACCGCCTCCACAGCAGATGTCATGGAGAAGACCATGATCACGGCCGCTGCGGACTAATTGAAGAACTAACTAAAGAATAAAAATCAAAAATTACAAATGATGGAAGAATACAAAGAGGGCCAATTCCGAATGGATTTTGAAAACACCGGAAGGGCTAACCGCAAAAGAAGGATTTTCCTGGACACTGAAACCACAGGCATGTGCCGATCAACAGACAGAATTGTCGAAGTCTGCGCGATCGAAGTCGATGATGCTTTCAATGAGATTGATAGCTTTCATGCATTCATTAACCCGCAGCGAAAAGTCCCTTGGTTTGTCACGCGCATTCATGGTTTAAACAATAAATTTCTCGACGACAAACCGATTTTTTTCGACATCGGAAGAGACCTTCTGCTTTTCTTAGAAGGGAGCGAACTTTGGGCTCATAACATGGCCTTTGATGCCGGAATGCTGAATGCAGAATTCACACGCAACCGACTGCCGACATTGGAAAAAGTAGATTGTCGCTTGAACTGCACACTTCAGCTCGCGAGAAGCACTTTCCCCGGGCAAAAGAATTCATTGGATGCGCTGCTGGACAGGTTTTCTATTGACCGCTCGGACAGAAAGCTGCACGGCGCAATGATCGATACTCGTTTATTAGTAAAGGTATACCAAAATTTAGTAAGCTACAAAACCCAAAAGTAGTCTGTTTTACAAATTAAATTAGCATTTGTTCGAATAATTGTCTAATATGTAGAAAGCCTGATTTGAAAACAGGACTACATATTATGAAAGAATCTCCTACCACAGTGACAAAAAAACAGGGTTGGGGCGGCAAACGAGCAGGTTCGGGCAGAAAACCCGGTCCGTATGCGGGCACCTCTAAGGTAACCACGATCCTTTTGACGACGGCTCTGATAGAAAAATTGCATAAGCTCGGAGGTTCTTCCTGGGTTAGGGAACAGATCATTAAGAGCAAGGATGATCTGTTGCCGGAAGAAAAGCCCGAATCTCTTGCATCTCTTACCTCTATCGGTTCTTATTTCAATTCCACAGAAGAGGACCCGCTGTCCGCTTGTTTAGTCCGAAATCCTGAAGAAACCGTCTTCTGCATTGCCGAGGACGATACAATGAAGGATTCCGGTATCGACTTCGGCGATCTTTTGATCGTGGATCGTTCTGCGGATCCGCAAAACGGCTCAATGGTCGTCGTGCATACGGCTGACGGTTATTCCATCAGAAAATTTTTACCCGCGTCCGAAGTTCCTCAGGGTGAACCGAATCTTTTCGTGAGCCCTGACAGCGACTGGCGGTTGCTGGGAGTCATCGTTTTTGTGGTTAAAAATATTCAAGGCGCGGTCGACGCTCTTGCTATCAAGGAAGCGGCTGCCGTCTGATTTTTGAAGTTATGGCAACAGAAGAAGATCTGCCCGTTGTTTTGCCTCCGACTTATACGAGGCAGAAAGTTTATCGCTGGCCTTCAGGTAAAACCGTCGATGATGCGGTTGCCGACGAAGTTCCGATTTCCATTACTTATAACGGCATCTCTCATGTCGTCATGATGGCTTCTCCCGAATTGCTGGAAGAATTTGCCGTCGGCTTTTCATTATCGGAAAGAATCATTCCGGATATTTCTCATATTTACGACATCCAAGTCAAAGAAGGCTGCGGCAACGGTCTGGTTGTCGAAATGGAAATTTCTCCTCGATGCTTCTTCAAGCTCAAAGAACACAGACGGTCCATGGTAGGACGCACCGGCTGCGGTATCTGCGGGGTAGAGAGCCTGAAAGATGTTGAATTGAAGCCTGAGCCTCTGAAACGCACTTATCAATTTGACATGAACTTCTACCAACCTGCGATGAAATACTTTGAGCAGGTCCAGAAAGTCGGTCAGGTAACCGGAAGCACTCATGCCATGCTGGCCTTCACTCCTGAAGGTAAATTTTTAGGCGGAACGGAAGACGTCGGACGTCACGTTGCACTGGATAAACTCATCGGAATGAGAGCAATGAAAAAATGGGGACCGGTTGTTGTATTCCTGAGTTCCCGAGCCTCTTACGAAATGGTTCAAAAGGCGGCCGTGACCGGAATTGAAATTCTATTTGCTATTTCTGCGCCAACCAATCGAGCGCTCCGTTTGGCAAAAGAGTGCGATTTAACCTTAAGCGCTTTCTGCCGAGACAATCGAGCAAATATTTACAACGCTCCTGAAAGACTGCTGAATCTCTAATTATTAAAGCCGCGCACCGCGCGACTTTTTCAATCGTTACTCTTCTTTAGACAGATCCCGAAGAAGTGTCGGATCATCGTGATGCACCAAGAGCATAGGCAGTTTTGTCTGAGAAGCAACCGACATCGTAACCGAACCTAACATCATGATTCTTAAAGAATTTCCTCCGTGCGTACCCATCACCATTAAACTTAAGTTATGTTCCTTGGCGTACTTGGAAATTTGTGCCGCCGGATCGCCGGTAAGAAGCGCTTCAACGACTTCATGACCTTTTTCCTGCATATATTTTTCAAAAGGCTCGGCGATCTTAAAGAAAGGTTCTCTTTGTTCTTTTTCAAATTCTTCAGAAGAAAGAGCAGGGGCTCCGAAAGCACTAACTTCAGGAATTAATAATCCGTTTTGAGGTGAAGCAACATTAATTAAATGGAAGCGAGCATCCTTAGCGAACAAAGGAAGACGTCTCTTAATAAAAGTTAAAACAGCTGGGGAGTATTCGGAACCGTCTAAGCAAACACCGACTTCGGTTCTTCCCGGTTTCTGATAGAACTTGTGCCGAATCACCAGAAGGGGAATCGGCGTGCTGGCCAAGACTGAAGAAGTTTTTGAGCCAAGCAAAATTCCCTTGACCGGTGTATGGCCGTGTGAACCCATAACAATCAGGGTTGCCGGAATTTCCTGAGCATATTCGACAATGCGATTTGTCGCCTTTCCATAAGCGACTTTCATTTTGACTTTATAACCCGCGGCTTCCAAAGCTTTCTTTGCCGGTTTCAAAATTTTTTTTGCAGCTTCATCCAGAATCTCTTCTGAGTTGGGAATCTTGGAAGCGAATCCGGAGGGAAGTTTCTTCTGAACGTTCAAAAGATAAACGGTATCGGTTTTCGCTCTAAGCGAAGAATGTTCGCAAATATATTCAATCGCTCTGTCACTATAAACACTACCGTCAATCGGTAAAAGAACCTTCATAAAATCCCTCTGTGGGTTATTTTGTTAGTTTCGATTTTAATTCTGTTTTGTGACCGTCATATGACGGTCACTATTATCTTAAGAAGCAGCGCGATTCAGCGCAATAGTCAAAAGACAAGCGGCTCCGGTCGCAATCGCCTTGTCATTAAAATCAAATTCAGGATTGTGAACAGAAGTATTGTGCGTTTCATCCTGAACTCCGAGTCTGAACAAGCATCCGGGTTTGGCCTGGAGCATAAATGAAAAATCTTCTCCTCCGGCGCGGCGAATCATCAATTTAACTTTATCCGGACCCAGCGCTTCTTCAAGAAGGGCTTTAGCCTTTTCAACATGTTCGGGAGAATTGAACATGGCCGGATAAAGTTTGGTGTATTCCAATTTTCCTTGCATGTCATTCGAAAGCGCAGTGCCGTCGACAATCTGCTGCATTCTTTGAATGATGATGTCCTGAACTTCCTTTTCAAAAGAACGGGTCGTTCCGACAATCGTTGCTGTCTTTTGTACAACGCTGGATCCTTTTTCATTTCCGCAGCTGATGCACCCTGCAGAAACGACTGCCGTCTGGTTAGGATCAACACTGCGGGAAACAATAGTTTGGAGGGAAAGCACACATTCACATGCCGCAACCAGAGGATCCTTTGTTAAGTGAGGACGAGAACCGTGACCACCGACCCCTGTAAATGTAATTTTGAAAATATCCGCATTTGCCGTAGCAAAACCCGGAATAAATCCTACGAAGCTGACGGGAAGCATAGGTTCGGCATGCAAAGCGTAAAACTCATCGATTCCGAATTTTTGAACCAAACCGTCTTCAATCATGTAACGGCCGCCGGCGAAACCTTCTTCTCCCCGCTGGAAGATGGCAACTAATCTTCTGGCAAAATCTCTATGCTGATTAATATAGTGAACGGCTGCGAGCAGGGTACCGACATGACCGTCATGTCCACAAGCATGCATCGTCATCGGAACTTTACTGCACCACTGGACACCGGTTTTTTCTTCTGAGGAAGTGCATCGGAATCTGCTCGGAGTCCAATCGTTTTTCCCGGACGGCTGCCTTCGATGACAGCCACGACACCTGTGACATTTGCGCCGCCGACAAAAGTTGAAATTCCCTTAATTCCGAAAGACTTTAAAGCTTCGACGATCTTTTCCTGAGTTTTCGGAAGATAAAGACCGATTTCAGGTTCTTCGTGAATGCAGTGGCAGAACTGAGCACCGAGTTTGGCACTTTCTTCGAGTTGGGATGGTTTGATAATGAGGGCCATGAAAACTTCTCCTTAGTTTTGATTTGTAACTATTTTAATCGGGAAATTTCCATGTCTTCCAAGAAAAGTACAAGAAGTTTTGCAGACAAATTAAATTTTTCTTTATTTTTTAGTAAGTTCTTTTTCGAAATCTTTCTATCCAAAACGGGGTACAGGGTTTTCATTTAGACAACAAACTGTTACCTTTCTTACATGTGTTTATCAGCGCTCATCACTTTATTATTATGGAAAGAAATCGAGACACACTCGATTGAAAAATTAAAGAACAAAACATCCCATAAAACAAAAATTTATAGGGTTTTTACCCTTTTTTGGAGGAGAGAAATGGATACCAAAGCCTACCTGTATCGACAAGAGGCCATGAAAAGATGGATTCTTCTTTTCATTGTTTCCCTGTTTTCCCTGTTTGTGCTCGGCATATTTGCCATTGCCGCGGAAAGATATTACGACGAAAGCGGAAGATACATGGGACGTATGGATGACTCCGGAAGAATGTACGATAAAAGCGGAAGATATCAAGGTCGTATGACGGAAGACGGCAGAGGCTACAACAAACAAGGCCAATATCAGGGAAGAATTTCTGAAGACGGCCGGATGTATGACAAGAGCGGCAGATACCAAGGCAGCATTCAAAATAACAACTAAAAATTCAGCAAAAAATGAGGTCCTTCGGGGCCTTATTTTTTTACCTTCAAATCCCATAATCGCACGAATGATTTTAATTTAATGGTTTAATTCGCGTTATTTCGCAAGCAAACGTATTGCTTGTCACTATTTGATTTTTAATGGTTTTTCCTGAGTGCAGACTTCTTTTTTTTAATCTAATGTCGCAAAATATTTTTTTAGAAGATTCGTGTCATGGAAATGGACGTCAGAGCGCTCAATGCGCTCATTCCCGTATTTGACTTTGTCGGCATTGTCGCTTTCGCACTCTCCGGTGTGTTCGAAGGCATCAAAAGAAGAATCGACCCGGTCGGTGTTTTTATCGTCGCTTTTTCGACGGCTTTCGGCGGAGGTATGCTCCGTGACATTTTGATTGACCGTCGTCCTTTTTACTGGATCGATCACGAAGCTTACGTTGTTGCCACTTTCGTCATCTGCATGGCTGCTCCGTTCATTTATAAATTTTTCCAGAGAACCAAACACGCGCACGATTGGTACATCTTTGCCGACGCAATCGGTCTTGGAATTTTCTGTATTTCAGGAACTTCGCTTTCGCTCGCAGCCGGAGTGCCCTGGCTGTCTTCCGTCATCATCGGATGCATCACCGGTGTTTTCGGCGGTTTGATGAGGGACTGTTTCTTAAATCAAATGCCGGCCGTAGTTGCCGACCGTCAGCCGTATGCGGTTGTCGGTTTTATCGGATGCTGGTTCTACATCATGCTTTTGGAACTCAAAGTTCCGGTCGATGCCGCACTTTGGGCCGGCTTCATTTTCATTACGGCACTTCGTATGGCTTGCGTCTCTTTTAAATGGAAAATTTCTTACTTCCTCAAAGAAGAGCAAGAAAAGAAAGCTCAAGAAAAATAATCTTTCCGGCCTGCATCAGCAGGCCGTTTTTTTTGAGATCAAAAAAATCCTCCGGTGTTTTTCGCATCGGAGGATTCTTGTTAATCAGGAAGAAAAATTACTCTTCAATGAAGTGAGCGTGTTTCGGATCCCACATAGCATCCTTAACAGCTTTCTTCAGATCGGCAGGTTTTTCAATTCCGGCCAGATTGTTGTCGAAGATGTAACCGGCAACTGCCGCACCGATTGCCGCAGAAATTTCGCGAACTTCGGAGAGTGCAGGGTATAAGCTGCCGCGTTCCAGATCTTCCGGTTTGACCATGTCGGCAAGAACCTTGGCACCAACCAAGAAAACTTCGTTCGGGATCAATTTGGCACGAGAGAAAATAGCACCGAGGCCGATACCGGGGAAGACGTAGTGGTTGTTGCCCTGACGAGGAACAAAAGTTTTTCCTTTGTATTCAACAGGTTTGAACGGGGAACCGCAAGCGAACAAGCAGCGGGCGTCTGTGTATGTGTAAGCTTCTTCTGCCGTGCATTCTGCCTTGGATGTCGGGTTGGAAAGGGCAAAGATGATCGGACGTTCGTTGATCTTGGCCATTTCTTCCAAGCATTCTTTCGTAAATGCGCCGCCCTGAGCAGAAACACCGATAATGGCAGTCGGCTGAATTTCGCGGATGGCTTCCAGGAAAGTTTCAGCCGGAGCGTCTTCAGCGGCAAACGGCATCTTGGCAGAAGTCAGCGGAGCGGAACGTTTCTTGGTAACCAGTCCTTTGGAGTCAAAAAGCTTGATACGAGCAAGAGCTTCTTCTCTGGTCAGACCTTCTTCAACCATTGCATCAGCGATCAGATGAGCAATACCGGTTGCGGCAGAGCCGGCACCCAAGAAGAGAACCTTCTGATCTTTCAGCTGCTGTTTCAGAATACGCATCGAAGAGAACATACCGGTCAGAACAACAGAAGCAGTACCCTGAATATCATCATTGAAGCAGGGGACTTTGTCTTTGTACTGATCCAGCAGGTCATAGGCGTGGCTGTTGTGGAAGTCTTCGAACTGAATCACAACATTGGGCCAGCGTTCTCTGACAGCATCAACAAATTCAGCAATCAAGGCATCGTATTCCGGTCCGGTGACGCGTTTCTGACGAAGACCCATGTAAAGCGGGTCGTTCAAAAGTTCTTCATTATTCGTACCGACGTCGATGCAGACAGGCAGAGTCTTCTGGGGGTTAACACCGGCGCAAGCAGTGTAGAGAGCAAGTTTTCCGACAGGGATGCCCATGCCGTTGACACCCAAGTCGCCTAAGCCGAGGATGCGCTGGCCGTCCGTGACAACGATGATATCGACATCTTTATGCGGAACGTTGGCAACCAACTGACGAACACGACCTTTGTCTTCGGTAGAGACATAAAGACCGCGGGCATAGCGGAAGATGTGACTGTACTGCAGACATGCCTGTCCGACTGTCGGTGTGTAAACAATCGGAAGGAACTGGTCGATGTAACGAACCAGCAGTTCGAAATACAAGGATTCGTCGGAGTTGTGGGCTCCTTCGAGAACGATGTATTTGTTGATGGGTTTTTCGTACGTGTCGATGATGCCTTTAAGGCGTGTTACTTGTTCGTCGAAAGTAGACACTCTCGGAGGGAGAAGACCTCTCAAACCCAGTTCATCGCGTTCTTCCTCTGTGAAAGCACTGCTCTTATTGAACCAGGGATTTCTCAAAAGGTTAACACCCCTCAATGTTGTGTCTTTAATATCCGTCATTTGTCATCCTTTATTCTGCACTTCATTGTGCGCTTGTGAATAACCGCATTATCCATGAACACCTTCGTGCATGCACGAAGTTTCAATAAAAAGAAGTCAGACTTCCTTTCCAACATTCGACAAGATTGCCTTACATGCAGAGTTATCGAATACCGAGCAAACCAACCGCTCGGACGGGAAGAAAAAACAAAACTATTCTTTATTCCCGCGTTCTCTTAGGTCACTGTTTTTAAAACGCCTCTTAACGTACTTATTTCTACCGGGCTCGGTCCTTAGAGACACCAAAGAATTTTAACACGCAGACTCGAGCCTCTATACGTTCTAAGGTTCAGAGTCGTTTTCCGCAAAACACAATATTTCGTATTATTTGGAAAACCAACTACTTGAATTTCGGTTCTGCGCCGCAGCACAGAACCGAATGTAAAAGCCTAGATCGTGACGCCGTAGAGGCTCTTGAAGATTTCTCTCAAAGTTTTGTCCAAAATCTTTGTGTACTCACCGCGAAGCTGATCGGCATCCGCCGCTTCTTCTTTCAAAGCTTTGAAATCAATGTTCTGAGCTTTAATGGTATCTTCGGCCAGTTTCTTCCAGAAAGCCGGAGATTCACTGTCTTCCCATTGACCTCTGCCGCGGCCGAAGTGCGCGACGGCCAAGTAGAGAAGTACAGTATCCAGCAGGAATCCTTCCATCGAAGCAGGAGACCAAGTGATGATGTTTTCTTTGTGACCTTTCTGGACGTTATAAGCAGCAGCCGCACCGGCACCACCCAACGCGCCGACAATAGCGCCGCCTAAAGCGCCGAGTCCTAAAGTCGCACCGCCCGTCGCAATATCTGCGGCAATTCCGCTGACTGCTCCGCCGGCAACGGCACCGAGCAGGGAAGCTGCTTTCGGATCGATGGTTGCCTGAGTTTCCCAGTCACTGCGCATGCGGCGGAGAATTTCTGCTTTGGTTCCGCTGCCTTCAAGGCCATTAATATTAATGAGACGCTGAGTCAGCGTGCAGAGCCAATCTGCCGCTCTGGTAGACAAGGCGACCTGAGCATCTTCCATCGCGCCGTGCAGGTCTTTTTTAATGAAGCCCAAAGAACGGCCGATCGAACGAAGGCGGTCAATCAAAGACTGGCTGGCTAAAACTTCTTTGTCGTTGGAAACTTTAACCATGTAAGCAGCCATGGCTTCCAATGAAGAAGAGTAGAGCGCCTGCTTCTGACGAATCCATGTTGCATGCAAAGAAGCGAAGGTCGGTTTGTCCGCGTCGGACAAGCAGGACTCAATTTCTTTCCAAAGCTCATACTCCTGAACCCAGCAACGTGCGAATGCATCCATCGGCATTACTGCTTTCACGAAAGAATAGGGCTTCAGATAATCGCGCCAAAGTTCGACTTCCGCCTTTTCTTCTTCTGGCGGACGAGCCTCGCCCATCTGGTTCAGGAGCACAATGACCGGTTTATTGACCCATGCCAAAATGTCCATTTCTGCCTTGACGTACGGCACGGCTTCCGGCGATTCACTGGCGTTCACTAAATAAAGAATCACCAGAGATTTATCTCGGACATGCTTAATCGCCTGCTGATTCAGCCAGAGAGACTTATCCGTAAGACGATCCCAGATTTCGCTCGTGAACCAGCCGATCGGATTGCTGCGGGCTTTAAGACGTTCTGCCAAACGGACACTGTCGCCGAATCCCGGGGTATCCCAAAGAATAAGTTCGGAATCGTCCGGCGCTCTCAATAAAACATAATCTTCCGGTTCGGTCGTGACGTGAGAGCGGTCACCGACTTCTCCGATATCTCTGCCCAACAAAGTACGGGCCAAAGTAGTCTTGCCGACGTTCGTGTGGCTGACTAGTGAAAGGTTAATCTTTTGAGGATCTTTATTCATCTCAATGAAATATCCTTATTTTGCTTGTTCAAACTGTGCCGCTGCATCTTTCACATCGGCATCCGTTAGATTCACAAAAGCGAAACTGACGCCGTAGGGAGCAAGGAAATTAGACCAATTCTTTTTACGTTCCGTGATTCTCTGCGGTGTGTTCGCAAAACGTGCCAAGAAACCCGAAGTGTCCACAACAATGCGCAATAGGGCTTTCGAGTCTTGTACCTTTTGCTTCAATTCGTTGATGAAATTACCTTGAACTTCGGTTTCCGGCGTAGATGTCATTGCAAAGACAGCAACGACTTCAGTCTGTTCGCCTCCGGGAATTTCGGGCAGTTTCGTATTTTCATGCTGAGCGGCAGAAAAAACACAGCGAGAGTTTTCTGGATGCAGCTCGGAAGCAAATTTCTGAATTTCGTCTTTTACCTTTTCGGTTAAAGGATAAGAGAACGGAATAATTTGAATCAACATAGTTTGTCCTCTCCATTGACGGAGAATATTCGAGTAGTAAACCGACTCAAGATCAATCGGGAAGTGATTCTCAATATATCGGGCTTTTGCATAAGCATAAAGCCCCAAAAGGACTCGAGGAACCACGACGATCAAGGAAATAATGTAAAAAAGCTGAACCAGCCAGGGAGCGGCATTTTGTCCGTGGCCGGCACCGAACTTCATCGTTTCAATGACTTGCGGTGTCAATTGATTAAACAAATCCGCATTGGTCGGGATCATCCCATAAAACAGGTTGATGAAAGTCAGCACCGCGGCTGGTTTTTCGGAAAGCCATGTACTTTCCCATCCGACGGTATATTCGGTGCCCCAGCCGTGAATACCTATAGACGCGATCAGTCCAAGTCCGAAAAGAGCGGCAGAAAAATGAAGAATTTCTGCAATGCGTCGGCGCAGCAGCGGCATCTCATCTTCTGTCCACTTAGAGTAAAAACTAACCAGTGCCTCTTGGCCGTGGCTTCCTCGAGTCTGAAGTTTTAAAAGCAATCCGGCAAAGAAACGGCGAATGAAGCCGACCGGAGACTTCCCGCGGTTGAATAAAACTGCTGCCGCAATCCAGCAGTAGACAAGGATGTTCCAAGCAATAACGCCTAAAAGAGGAGGTGAAAGCAGGTTGATCCGGTTTCCGGTAACAGAAAATTCGTTTGTCAGAACGCCGCCGATAAAGGCCAAGACCCCAAGAGCAGAGCCGATAACTAAATAGGGAATACCTTGTGGTCTTTTAGAAGGAACAGCACTTTTTGATCTGAGTAATTCCAGAACACCTTCTGCACGTGTCAAAAGCAGCTTTTTAAAGTCAGCTTGCTCTCCGACTTCTCGAGCGCAGCGGGCCGTGACTTCCTTAAGTTCGGAAATAGTGATCTTTTGGCGCTTTAATGCTTCCTCTTCCAGAACCTTCGTCCAAGTCAACAGGCGAGCCTGTTCCTCCGTAAACGGCGAGGAAAGATCGGATCGACTGCCAAAATTAAAAAATGCCATTACTTTCTTGTATTCATTAACAAACCACATTATCCAACAGGACGGCACTTGAGTGCGAAGATGAGCACGATTTTAGGTCTTAGCAGTCAGAACGCTTAAAATTTCAGAAACAAAGAATAAGGACAAATAATGCAGGAAATATTAATTAACAATGCTGTCCACGAGACACGAGTCGCAGTCTTAGAGGACGGCGTTCTTGAAGAATTGCGCATTGAAAGAAATGCGGACGTCTCTTTGATCGGCAATATATATTTAGGCGTCGTGGGGAAAGTGCTCCCGGGAATGCAGTCAGCCTTTGTTGAAATCGGCCTTCCGAGAGCCGCTTTTCTGCATGTCAGCGATATGCGCCAGGCTCATCAGGAAAACGGCGGAACCCTTCCGATCGAGCGACTGCTTCACGACGGACAAGTGGTTCTCGTCCAAGTTGCCAAAGATCCGATTGGAACAAAAGGCGCTCGACTTACAACAGAAATCAGCTTAGCAGGGCGCCTGTTAGTCTATCTTCCGTACACCTCTCACATCGGCGTGAGCCAAAAAATCGAAGATGAAGCCGAACGCGAACGTTTAAAAGAGGCCGTTGCCAAGCTGACCGAAGAACAAGGCATTCCGAAGGGCGGTTTTATCGTCCGCACCAGCGGTGAGGATGCCAAACCGGAAGACTTCGTCAACGACATGAAGTATCTGGAAAAACTTTGGCTCGACATTGAAGCCAAAACTCATATCGCCGGCGCGCCTTGTCTGCTTTACTCGGACGTCTCTATCTCGCAAAGAGTATTGAGAGACATCGTGACGGAGCAGACCGGAAAAATCATCGTCGATAACCCGGAAGTCTTTGAAGAACTACAAAGATTCGGCAAGAAGTTTGTCCCTGAAGCAGTTGAACTGCTTGAGTTATATAACAGTGATCGTCCGCTTTTTGATCAATACAATCTGGAAAAAGAAATCGAAGCCTCCCTCAGCCGCCGCGTGGATTTGAAGTCCGGCGGTTATCTGATTATTGATCAGACAGAAGCCATGACGACCATCGATGTCAACACCGGCGCTTTTGTAGGGAGACGAGATTTCTCGGACACAATTTACAAAACGAACTTAGAAGCTTCTCAGGCCATTGCTCGTCAGCTTCGCCTGCGCAACTTAGGCGGAATCATCATTGTCGACTTTATCGATATGGATTCCAAAGAGCATGAACAGGGCGTTCTGACGGAATTAAGAAAAGCCGTCGCTAAAGACCGCAATCGCATTTCGATTTCGGAATTCACTTCTTTAGGCCTTGTTCAGATCACACGCAAACGCACACGTGAATCCTTGGCGCACACGCTTTGCGAAACCTGCCCGACCTGCGGCGGCAGAGGAGAAATCAAGACTGCGCGAACGGTCTGCTACGAAATTCTCCGTGAAGTCGTGCGCGAATACCATCAATTTAAAGACGCCAAAGAATTCCGAATTCTGGCTTCTCAATCCGTCATCGACCTCTTCTTAGATGAAGAGAGCGAAGCGCTTGCTCTCGTCGGCGATTCGATTCAAAAACCGATTACTTTATCGGTTGAGACGGAATACAACCAAGAACAATATGACGTGCTGGTGCTCTAATGGCTAAACCTTTCGAAATGTATGTCTTTGATTGGGACGGGACTTTAATGGACACGACTCGTCTCATCATGCAGGGATATCAGCATGCTTCAAAGGCACTCGGATTCCCGGTGCCTTCGGACGAACTGGTACTTTCGACTATCGGGCTCAATCGTTCTGATTCAATCGCTTTATGCTGCTGCGACTGTCCGAAAGGCCGCTATGCTGAATTTATCCAAGCTTATATGGATTGGTATGCCAAAAAAGAAGCCCAGCTGGAGCTCGTCCCGGGCTTCAGAAAGCTTTTGGAAAACATGCACAAAGACGGCAAACGACTTGCGATCGCGACCGGCAAAAGCAGAGAAGGGATGAAACGCGTTTTTAACGCCACCGGCATTGAGCATCTGTTTGAATGCGTGCAGACGGCGGACACAAATTTTTCAAAGCCCAATCCCGGAATGCTTCTAGCGATTGCCGACGAATCCGGTCTTGAGACCAAAGACATGGTAATGGTTGGCGACGCGGTGCTGGATATGCAGATGGCGAAGAATGCGGGATCGGATTCTGTGGCGGTGAGTTACGGCGCCAGTCCGAAAGAGCGGTTGCTTGAAACAGCTTCGCTTGGCGTGGCAGACAACGTTCCGCAATTGGCCGCCATTCTCGGACTGGAAAAGTATCTTTCTTAACCAGCTACTCTAAATGGGGCAGATATTGTCCGTTCATACGAGGTTTCCCTTATAGTCTAACCATCGACAGATCGGAAGTGACTCCGATCCAATAACTTAAAAGGTGATCGAAATGGGAAAAGCTGAATGGAGCGTGACAGTATCTGATGAACTTAATGATGCCGTAATGGCCTATCTTGCTAAGAGCGGACAGGGCGTTGAAGGCTTGTCCAACTTGGTTGAAAACGCCGTTGGCAAATATGTTCAGGATCCGCGCGCTCTGGACAAAGAAAGTGACGTTACTGAAGGTGAACTCAATGATCTCATTAACGTTGCCGTTCAGCGCACCAAGGAAAAGTATTCCAGCCTGACTGAAGGCGAACTTCGTGAAATCATTAACGACGCTGTTCAGAAGACGAAAGAAAAGTATTCCGGTATCACAGCCGGCCAGTTCAACGACATGGTCAACTGCGGCGTTGATGCTCTGAAGAGAAAATTAGGTAAGTAATTGAGGTACCGGCACCGAGAAGTAGGTGCCGGGTTGACTGAGGCTCGTTCAGATAGGACGAGATAAAGTTCGACATCCTTGGCAAAACTTGTCAGACCGAAAAGTCGGCAAGTTTTTCTATTTTGTGCCTCGGCAATTCTGAAAAGCCTGAAAGAGGCTAACTTGATCTCACATTCGGTGAGAATAAATTAGAGCTGCTCTACTTTGATGCCGGCTTTCTTTAAAAATTGGATGCCCGCATCATCTCGATACTTCTCGTGATAATAGACTTCGTTGATTCCACACTTCTGTATTAATAATGAGCAATGAATACAAGGGGAGTGCGTAATAAAAATTTTGGCGCCATTGGAACTGTATCCGTTCTGTGCAAGTTTTGCGATGGCGTTTAACTCGGCATGCTGTACTTCCGGACGAGTGACGAGCTTCCCGTCAACTTCATATTCACAGCAGTTATCGTAACCGGTTGGCATCCCGTTCCAGCCGAAAGAAATAATTGAGTGGTTTTTGACAATGACGCAGCCGACTTTTAAGCGTTTCGCATAACTTCTCTGCGCTGCAATCTGCGCAATGGTCATGTACATTTCATTGTCTTTTTTGATGTCCATCTTATTTCCCTGCCGGAACTAAATCCTTCAAGATTTTAATTTTATACAACAAATTCCGCCCGAATTGGCAAAGTCCGACCGCTTCGGGAGTTCTGAGATTTAGTAAAGTACGCATTGTGCTAACCTTTACACATTGTAACGAGAGGTTTTCCTATGCGTATCATATTGGCGCTTATCTGCTTTATCGCAATGTTTATGCACGCTTTCTTCGGCTATTACCTGTATGTCCGAGGAGAAAGCGTCTTTGAACCGGATAACATGATTGTGGCGGTTCAGAAGAAAGTTGCAGTCAACACCAACAAGTTGTCTATCTTCCAGAAAAAGAGTGATCACATCGATGATCCTATCGTCAAAGAGCAAGCCAAAAACGCTGCCTTTTACGAAAAACCTGACGACGGCCTTGTCAAAACAGAGGAAAGAACCGAACAGGAAGGCGCTAAGACTGAGCTGAATGTCTCGCCGAATTCAGCTTCCTCCTCTTCAACCGCTGAACCGACTGCTCCGGCAGTGACAACTGCAGCACCGGCTCCTGTTCCGACTGAAAGTAAGTCGGCTGACGAACCAAAAGCTAAAGAAGAAACTCATTACCTTCCTTTCAGCACCGGTTGGTCCGGATTCCTACAGGTTGAAAATGCTCTGATCACCGTCATTCTTTTCCTGCTCGGCTTCTCGATTTGCTGTGTCAAAGGAAGAGGGCCAGCCTCACGCTGGGTGTTCGGCTTCAACCTGATTTTCTGGTCGGCTTTAGGCGGATCGATCTATTTCTTCCTGCCTGCAAACACACCTCTTGTCATTTTCAACATTAAGTTTGCTTTTCCGCAGTGGTATCTCGTAATTTCCATGTGCGGTTTAGCAGCCGTTTTAAGCCTGCTTCTTTTCTTTAATGCCTTCCGCAAACCGATTGATGCCGCTGCAAAACCTATGAAGAAGGAGCCGGAAAAAGCTCAAAAGCCGGAACCTGCTGCTCCTACTGAAGCTCCTAAACCCGGCCGTTTCGGCTTCGGCGCCAAAAAAGAAGAGAAGGTAGAACCAGCCTCAACAATCATTCCGGTTCCGCCCGAACAAACCCACGGTCCTGAAAAACGGCCTGAATAACGAGAAAAATCACATCCCGCTTCGGCGGGATTTTTTCATGCTCAAATTGAAGGGGATAACGGTCTAAGATGCATTCAAATGAATAGAATGCCTGCAATAGATTGGTGATCCTTAATTTGCTAATTAACAATGATCCATCCCTCTGAGACAGACACGGCGGACGTCAATGAATTCGGTGCCGTGCGTATCCCTGAAGAAATTCTTCGTAAACTCGGTGCCGGTGTCGGTGACTTGATTTCCTTTGTGAAAGACGGAGACAGTATTCGTCTCGTTGTTAAAAAACAAAAATCGATTCAAGAAGACCAACCAAAAGAATCTCCAGGCTTAACAAAACCATTCCGAATTCCTACAATGCAGTTTGTAACTGAATAACGGAGTATAAGAATGTGTCATTTGACAGGAAAGAGCGAGCCGGTAGCTCCTAGCGAAGACGAATGCAAAGCAGTGGTCGGTGAACCCGCGCCTGATTTTGAATTGGAAAGCGACCTAGGCGGAAAAGTCAAACTTTCCGATCTGAAGGGCAAGAAGGTCGTCCTTTATTTTTATCCGAAGGACAATACTTCTGGCTGCACAATGCAGGCCGTCAACTTCCAAGCGACCTTAGATAAATTTGAGAAGGCCGGCTATGTTGTTATCGGTGTGTCCAGAGACAGTCTTAAAAGTCACACCAATTTCAGAAATAAACAGGGGCTCAAATTCCCGCTGCTGAGCGACGCCGACTCTGAAGTTTCTAAACTCTATGGTGTTCTAAAGATGAAGTCGATGTACGGCAGAAAATACCTCGGCATTGTCCGCAGTACATTTGTTATCGACGAAAACGGCATTTTGGCGGCCGAATTCAGGGATGTAAAGGCCAAAACCAGCGTTGCTGATTTAGAGAAAGCACTGGGGATTTCTTAATTAAGAGTACGAGTTATCAGAAACAAAAGCACCCGAAGAAGGTGCTTTTGTTTTTTAGTAACCAAAAAATCCGCCGG
>OGYH01001620.1_pt1 | contig 20557 bp, 16 predicted proteins | sample 1576511 | NCBI WGS metagenome assembly OGYH01 (sample SAMEA3541522, study PRJEB24748) | human gut metagenome | biome: human gut; feature: human-associated habitat; material: faeces | place: China | collected 2012
CCGGCATCGGGGTCTGCATTTTCCAGCGTCCGCCGACTGCCTCCTCATATGTCTTACCTGCAGAACGCGGGCTTGCTGCCAGCGCAGTAATCTCATACCACGGATGATTTGCCAGAAGCGTGATGAAACGCTGACCTACCATACCAGTTGCTCCCAGAATGCCTACACGTAATTTCTTTTCCATGTTCATCGTTTTTCTCCTCTTCTGACAGCGGCTTTTTCAGCTTCTCATGGCAGGATGGAGTTTGGATAGGAAGCTCCTGCTCTGCAACACGTTTTCACTCTGCCGCTGTAATTCTTGTCTATCCTATAACAAAACAAACAAAAAATCAACATTTTTCCGCAAGAAAAATACATTTGTACGTCACTCGCGGACATTTGATAAATTTATAACGTCTGTCACGGATTTAACGATGTTTTAACTCAAAATAGGTTCTTCTAAGCTAAGTATTCCGCTGCAGCCTTCTCAATCCCATCCGGGTACTGCGTCCGGTAGCTCTCAAAATCAAGCCCCCTTGCCGCAATCTCTTTTCCAAGTTTGACTAAGAACGACGGAATCTCGCTCTCAAACATCGTGCCAAACTCACGTCCCATCGTCTCTTTTCCCTGTACCTCATTTCCGCCCAGATAAAATACAAATGCCGGCTGTGCCTTGCCATCTGCCATCCGCACGCCTCCGCGGAATCCCATCGGTCCAGTCTGGTGGGTACCGCAGGAAGACGGACATCCGGAAATATGAATCTGCGGAAGTGCGCCGTCCGGGATCTGTGCCTCCCCGACCGCCTTTACACACGCCTGTAACAGAGCCTGCGAATCGCGTGCACCAACCTGACAGATCGACGCACCGATACAGCTTACCGATGTCTCAAACTTTGTCTGAGCCGTCTCCTTCGTCGCCTCCAGAATCTTCTCTGCTTCTGCTCCGGTCAAATTGATGATATAAGCAGTTTCATCCGGTGCCAAGCGAAGCTCTGTGCCGTCAATCGACTGCATCAGTTCTCCCAGGGATGCCAGCGTCTCCGGGCGCGGCTGTCCGCCAATCGGATGCCAGATAACCGTATAAAGTCCCGGCTGTTTCTGCTCCAGCACACGTTCTCCCGACGCGCTGCTTCCATCGCCTGTTTTGCCCTGCTTTTCTTTCATTCCTGCCGCTGCCATCACTTCCTCACGTGAAAGATCCAGCTGTTCCCCGGATGCCAGTACCTCCTGAAGCTTTTCCTGATACGCCTTCCGGTAATTTTCCGCTCCGCCGAGTGCTTCCTGCATATACCGGGTACGCGCTTTTCCGCGGTTTTCGTAATTGCCATATGCCCGGAATGTCAGCCACATCGCCTTAATGTAATAAAGAATCTTCTCCGGCGCAACGCCCTCGGCAACTTTAACGCCAAACTGCGGATTATTTCCCAGACCGCCTGCACTGTATACCTCAAACGTTCCGTCCGGGCAAGCCACAAATCCCAGATCTCGGTAGGTCGCGTGCGTCACATTCGCCGGTGAATTAGAGAAACAAACCTTGAGCTTGCGCGGCATCTTTTCCGCATTGATGAAGGTCATCAGGTATTCGCCCGCCGCCTTCGCCCACGGCATAACGTCGAAATATTCGCCCTCTTCCACACCGGAAAGCGGAGAACACATCACATTTCGCGGGAAATCTCCGCCGCCGCCCATCGTCACTATCCCGGCATCGAGTGCCTGCTCCATCAATTCACAGACTGATTTCTCATCCAGATTGTGAAACTGCACGCTCTCACAAGTCGTAAAATGTACCATATTTACCTGATATGCGCGGATTGCCTTTGCGATAAATGCAAGCTTCTCCTTCGACACACATCCTGCCGTCATACGCAGACGCAGCATGCTCGCCGCGCCGCCTTTCTGTGCATAACTGCCGTAACGTCCTGAAAAGCCCTTATATGAGCCCTTATCCATCTTTCCTGCATAAAAATCCCTCGTTTTTTCACAAAACTCCGGAAGATCTGTTTTCCACTCCTTTGGAGCAATTCCTATCATTTTTCTCTCCTGTTTTCTCTTCAAATTGTAACTGTTCAGCACCTTCACAGTCACGCGCAAAAATCCATTAAAAATTGCCTACGGCAATGGGATTTTTGCCTGCTGGTCCTTGTTTTCGTACGGTCAGCGCAGTAAATGTGCAGACCTACTGAACAGTTACTTCAAATTCTACTTTTACCAGCTTATCTTACACCAGATCCAGCGCCACTTCCATCATATTGGTAAACGTCTTCTCCCGTTCTTCTGCCGTCGTCGCCTCTCCGGTCACTGCCGAATCCGATACGGTCAGGATACAGATCGCATTTGCGCCCGCATAGGCAGCGTTGCTGTAAAGTGCCGCCGACTCCATCTCCACCGCCAGCACGCCCATCTGCGCCCAGCTAGTTCCGTCCGGCTCAAGCGGCGGGTTGTAGAACATATCGGAACACAAAATATTACCGACATGATATTTTAAATTTCTCTTTTTCGCGGACTCAACTGCCTTTTCCAGCAGCTCATAGCTGCACACGCAGGAATAATCCCCCGGCAGGCGGAACTGTTTTACATAGTTGGATGTCGTACAGGAGCCCATCGCGAAAATAAGCTCGCGCACCTTTACCTCCGGACGCAGCGCACCGGCAGTTCCGATCCGGATCAGATTCCTGCATCCATAAAAATGAATCAGCTCATAGGAATAAATTCCCATCGACGGACAGCCCATGCCGGTTCCCATGACAGACACGCGTTTGCCCTGATAATAGCCGGTATAACCGTACATATTTCTCGTTGTATTGAACTGTTTTGCATCCGTCAGAAAATGTTCTGCGATATACTTTGCCCGCAGCGGATCGCCCGGAAGCAAAATCGTCTCCGCAATCTCGCCCTGCTTTGCCCCGATATGAGGGGTCGGTGTGTTCTGAAGTTCAGCCATATGAAATACCTCCTTTTTTCGTAAATGTACTCTCGGAATCTTTCTGTTTGATTCTAGCTTCTCGCCCGGCTTCCCTTGCCATCGCGGTGCCCTATTTTCAAACGGCTCAAATGAACCGTTTTTTCTTTATACATAACGATCGGATCATCCTCAGTGCCGTCCAGCAGATGGATTGTCTCCAGCGACTCGGTACGCCCCAGCTTGATGCCGCGCACACCTTTCGCATTCTTCTTCATCTCCGATATCTCCTCGATCGGGAATCGCAGGAAGATACCGCTGGTCGTCTGGATGACCGCCTCTTTCATGCCGTCCGCCGGCTGTACCGAGAGAAGCATATCATTCTCCTGCAGCTTGGTCGCCGCCACTGTTCGGTTATTTGTCTCAAATTCCCCGCCGGGCACGATCTTAATCATCGCATCCTTCGTTGCAAATAATAGCTTCTGTCCCTTTAACTGCGCCGCATTCACCACACAGACCGGACGTTCTTTGGTGGCATCAAATTTACTCAGGTTATCGATCGGCACCCCCTTATCGCGCAGCTTTCCAAAGGGAATCTCAGTCACCTTCACCTGATGGAATGCACCCAGATCTGTAAACAATCCTATCTTATCCGTCGTATGGCACGGCAGTACATACACATTCTCCGTGTCCACTGTCTCCCGGTTCCGCTCGTAGATCGACGGTTCCAGAATCTTGCAATAACCAAACTTGTCCAGCACGAACACGCCCGGTCTGGCGCTCTCCGCCGCCTCGTCATACACTGCCTCGCGTCCATCCTCGATTTTCGTCCGGCGTTCCACTGCAAACTCTTCCTTGATTGACTGCAGATCTTCTTTAATCACCTCGTCCATCGCCTCACGGCTGCCGAGAATCTTCTGGTATTCTTTGATCTTGCGAAGTGTCTCTTTGTACTCCTTCTGCAATGCCAAGATCTCCAGGCCGATCAGTTTATAGAGACGCATTTCCAGAATCGCAGATGCCTGTTTCTCCGTAAAATGAAGCTTCTTGGCATCTTCCTCAAATCCCGGTGTGCGGAACTGGATTTTGGAAATATCGCCCTCCATCAGGCAGGCTTTCGCATCTTTCAGATTCTTCGAACCACGCAGGATCGCGATAATCAGATCGATGCAGTCGCAGGCTGTGATCAGACCTTCCTTGATCTCCTTCTTCTCCTGCTCCTTTTCCAGAAGCACCTGATACTTGCGGGTATTATTTTCATACTGGAAATCCAGATAATTCTTTAAGATTCCCTTTAAATTCAGCGTCTCCGGACGTCCATTCGCGATCGCCAGCATATTGACACCGAACGTATCCTCCAGTTTTGTCTTTTTATACAAAATATTCTGGATTTTCTCAATATCCGCGTCTTTCTTGAGTTCCAGAACAATCCGGATTCCTTCTTTATTCGATTGGTTGGAAATATCCACCACATCGGCAAGTTTCTTGGACTCAACCAGATCTGCGATATCCGACAGACATTTATTGATGCCAGCGCCGATCATCGTGTACGGAATCTCCGTGATCACCAGCTTGTCCCGGTCAGAACGGCGTTTTCCAAGCTCCACCTCCATCCGGGCACGCAGTTTGATGCGCCCCGTTCCTGTCTCATAGATCGCCGGAAGTTCACTCTTATTCGCAATGATGCCGCCGGTCGGGAAATCCGGTCCCTTTAAGACGCTCAGAAGCGCTTCCGTCTCCATCTCCGGCTGATCGATATACGCCATCACCGTATCGATGACCTCGCCCAGATTGTGCGGCGGAATGCTGGTGCTCATGCCGACCGCAATTCCTTCGGCACCGTTGATCAGCAGATTCGGCACGCGGACCGGCAGAACCTCCGGCTCTTTCTCCGTCTCATCGTAGTTCGGCACAAACCGGACGGTCTTGTCCAGATCCTTTAAATACACTTCCTCCGCAAACTTCTGGAGACGCGCCTCCGTGTAACGCATCGCCGCCGCCCCGTCGCCCTCGATGGAACCAAAGTTTCCATGTCCGTCTACCAGCGGCATTCCCTTCTTAAAGCTCTGGGAAAGCACGACCAGCGTCTCATAAATCGAACTGTCGCCGTGCGGGTGGTATTTACCCATCGTATCACCGACGATACGCGCCGATTTCCGGTGCGGCTTGTCGTGCCCCAGATGCAGCTCCCCCATATCGTAAAGGACGCGGCGCTGTACCGGTTTCAAACCATCCCTCGCATCCGGGATGGCGCGGGCCGTGATGACACTCATCGAGTAGTTCATATAGCTGCGCTGCATTTCCTCTGAATATTCTGTCGTAATGATCGTTTCAGCCATTCTATTTTCTATCTCCTAAATTCCTGTCATATACTTTCATAATCGTAACTGTTCAGTGCCTTCACAGTTACTCATAATCTTTCTATTAAGCATCTATCTCCGCCTCATCCGCGTGATCGTAGATAAACTGCCGTCTCGGCGGCACGTCGCTTCCCATCAGCATCTCCGTGATCTCCGACGCCATCCGGGCATCCTCGATCTCCACACGCTTGAGCACACGGTTCTCCGGGTTTAACGTCGTCTCCCAGAGCTGTTCCGCATCCATCTCGCCCAGACCTTTGTAGCGCTGCAGGGTAAATTCCCCTGTGTGGGTTCTGCGGTAGCGCTCCAATGCTTTCTCATCGTATAGATACTCTTCTTTTCCCTTTTTCGGAATCACCTTAAATAACGGCGGCATCGCAATATATACGTGCCCGTTCTGAATCAATTCCGGCATAAAACGGTATAAGAAAGTCAGAAGCAGCGTATCAATATGGCTTCCGTCCACATCGGCATCCGTCATCAGGACGATCTTGTGGTAACGCAGCTTCGCAATATCGAAATCATTGCCATATCCTTCCGAAAAGCCGCAGCCGAACGCATTGATCATCGTCTTGATCTCGGCATTCGCCAACACCTTGTCCATCGAAGCTTTCTCCACATTTAAAATCTTGCCCCGGATCGGCAGGATCGCCTGATAGCGGCGGTTTCGTCCCATCTTGGCTGAACCGCCCGCGGAATCTCCCTCGACAATGAAAATCTCACACTTCTCCGCCTCGCGGCTCTCACAGTTTGCCAGCTTTCCGTTGCTGTCAAAGGAAAAACGGGATTTCGTCAGCATATTGGTCTTGGCGCGTTCCTCTGCCTTCCGGATCTTTGCAGATTTCTCCGCACAGGCGATGATCGCCTTCAACACCTCTAAATTCCGATCAAAATAAAGCTGCAGCTCGTCCCCTGTCACGCTGAACACCGCTTTTGTCGCATCGGCACTCGCCAGCTTTGTCTTAGTCTGCCCCTCAAAGATCGGATCCGGATGCTTGACCGCCACAACCGCTGTCATGCCGTTTCTCGTATCCGGTCCTGTAAATTTTGTATCTTTTTCCTTCAGGATTCCCAGCTCTTTCGCATAGCTGTTGATCATCTGGGTAAAACGCGTCTTAAAGCCCGCCAGATGCGTGCCGCCCTCCTGTGTGAAAATATTGTTGCAGAAGCCGAGTACATTTTCCTCAAATGCATCGACAAACTGGAACGCCACTTCAACCTCGATCTGGTCGCTGACGCCCTTAAAATAAATCGGATCATGAATCGGCGTCTTCGTGCTGTTCAGCTCGCGCACATACGCCACGATGCCGTCCGGCTCCGAATAAGTCACCTTTTCAGCCTCGCCTGCCCGCTTATTCTCATAAAGAATCGTCAGCTTCGGGTTCAGATATGCCGTCTCATGCAGGCGGCTCTTGAGCCAGTCCGCCTTGAACCGCGTTTTCTCAAAAATCTCCGGATCCGGCAGGAAATTGATCTCCGTTCCGGTCTCTCTTGTCTTTCCAACCACCGGCAGAAGACCATCGATCAGTTCAACCGTCGGGATGCCGCGCTCATACGCATCGTGATGGATCTGTCCATTTTTATATACATTGACCTCCAGATGCGCTGAGAGGGCATTGACAACCGATGAACCGACACCGTGCAGACCGCCGCTCGTCTTGTACGCATTGTTGTCAAACTTGCCGCCCGCGTGCAAGGTCGAGAGCACAATCCGCTCCGCTGCCATACCCTTTTTATGCATCTCCACCGGAATACCGCGTCCATTGTCCCGGACGGTGCAGGAGCCGTCCGCCTCCAGTGTCACGCGGATCTGGGAACAGGCACCCGCCAGGTGCTCATCGACCGAGTTGTCCACGATCTCATAGATCAGGTGATTCAGTCCCTTCGTTCCCACACTTCCTATATACATACCAGGACGCTTACGGACAGCCTCCAGCCCCTCCAGGACCGTTATGCTGTCCGCATCATACTGTGTTTTACCCATAGATTCATTCCTCCTGTGCCCGACCTGGGAATAATATTGGCTGCCATTTACACGTGTGATGCAAACGGCAGCTTTTATTTCACAGGTCAAGCTGATTTCTTCCACTTATAATACGTATTTATTTTATGACTTTGAAATCATGCAAATAGAACATTCTAACTCTCTGGCATCACACCCGCCAGCCATTGTTTTATAGACTTTTCATTAGCGAAAAAGTAGTAAACCGTTCTCATTTACTATAAAATATTAGTAACTGTTCAGTACCTTCACAGTCACGCGCAAAAATCCATTAAAAATTGCCTGCGGCAATGGGATTTTTGCCTACTAGCCCATGTTTTCGTACGGTCAGCGCAGTAAATGCGCGGACCTACTGAACAGCTACAAATATTATTACATAAATTCAAAAATTTTGCAACGCATTTTTCAGAACAAATGTTCGCTTTTCAAGCAGCCAGATTCCATGCCAGCACTGCCAGCTTTCTTTTATCCCAGCGCCACATCCAGAATCATCATCAGCACAAATCCAACCGCAAATCCGATCGTTCCCATATCGGAATGACTGCCCTGCGCCGACTCTGGAATCAGTTCCTCCACAACCACGTAAATCATCGCCCCTGCTGCAAGCGCCAGGAGAACCGGCAGAACCGGTTCCAGATAGCGGTACGCGGCGATCGTCGCAAGCGCCCCGATCGGCTCGACGATACCGGAGAGTGTTCCCATCGCAAATGCCTTTTTCCGGCTCATCCCTGACTCACTCCGAAGTGGCAGGGAAATGATCGCTCCCTCCGGGAAGTTCTGAATCGCGATTCCAAGCGAAAGCGCCAGCGCCGCTGCAAGCGTGATACCGCTCTTTTCTGCTAAGAATCCGGCAAATACCACTCCGACTGCCATGCCCTCCGGGATATTGTGAAGTGTGACCGCCAGAACCAGCATCGTCGTCTTCTTGAGCCCGCACACATGCCCCTCCGGCTCATCACTTCCCAGATGCAGATGCGGGATCACACGATCCAGCAAAAGCAGCATCAGAATACCCACCATAAAACCAATGGATGCCGGCAGAAATGCCAGATGCCCCATCGCTTCGCACATATTCATCGACGGAATTAAAAGTGACCAGACCGACGCCGCCACCATCACCCCCGATGCGAATCCCAGAAGCGTTTTCTGGATGATCGGCTTTAACTCATTTTTCAAAAAAAAGACGCAGGCTGCTCCCGCCGTCGTACCGACAAACGGAATCAAAACCCCAAGAAGCGTATTTTGATCCATATTCATTCCTTTCTTTTTCTTTTTAAATATCTGAACGGTTCTTTTCCCGGAACCTCGTTTTTTTTCTTCTATTTCTCTTTGATGTACCGGGTCGTTCAAAGAAGTCATCTCAAGTTCCTCTGATTGAATATTCCTATTGTAGCATATGCGCCTTTCTTTTGCACGGTTCCTTTTTATCATTAAGCCAGTTTCATCCACCAATCCCGGCTCAAATCCGATTCAAACAACCCTCCTTTTATACATCGGCATTCTTTCATATGTTTCTCGTTTGCAAACGTCTTTCCGCAAACAAAAAAAGAGAACCAAAAATCAGGATGTCCCTAATTTCCAGTTCTCTTTTCATTCTTTGAATACAATGATTTATCACTCTTTAATTTATTTCTGCTCAGAATTCTGTTTAATAAACTCATGAACATCGTTTACGCTTAAATTGCTCTCTTCGATCGCATCCAGTAATTCGCTTAATTCAGCTTTACGAATCTCAGCCGCTAATTCCTTTTTCTCTGCTTTCAGAGCTTTAACGGTTTCTTCTAATTTAGCCAGCTTCTCTTCTACCGCTGCCAGCTTCTCTTTGTTTACTTCTAATGCAGAACGTTTCGGTCCTCTCGGCATAATACATACCCCTTTCGTTTTCTTTGAGAATAGCACAAATCTCTTATTTGTGCAATATCGATTCGTTTAAAAACCAAGTTTTTCATCAATCAGAGTAATCTCCATTTCAATAAAACGCATTTTTTGATAATATACTTCCTTTTTGAATCTCTTTTGAATGACTTTCTCTCTGGACAAATTTCTTTTTCCTTATTATAATATCAGATTGTATCCAAACGCAAGAAAAAAGGAGTTTGTATGAGTGCTTCCAATACACAGAACGATTTTTCCAAAGGAAGTATCGTTAAAAATATCATGAATCTCGCGATCCCGATGACGTTGGCGCAGCTTATCAATGTCCTGTACAACATCGTTGACCGCATCTACATCGGACGCATACCCGATCATGCCACCCTATCTTTGACCGGCATCGGGCTTTCGCTGCCGATCATCACGCTCGTCATCGCATTTGCCAACCTGTTTGGCATGGGCGGCGCGCCGCTCTGCTCAATTGAGCGCGGACGCGGGGATATCAAAGAAGCCGAGGCGATCATGGGAAATTCCTTCTCCATGATGGTTATTTCCGGTATGCTTCTGACCGTACTCTGCCTGATATTCCGCAAACCAATGCTGTATCTGTTCGGAGCCAGCGACGCTACTTATCCATATGCGGACGCCTACATTACAATCTATCTGCTCGGCAGCCTGTTCGTGATGGTCGGACTCGGCATGAACTCGTTCATCAATTCACAGGGATTCGGGCGCATCGGCATGATGACCGTCCTTTTGGGCGCTGCCGCCAATATCCTGCTCGACCCGATTTTTATCTTTATGCTTCACATGGGAATCCGCGGCGCGGCGCTCGCCACCATCCTGTCGCAGCTTCTCTCTGCCATCTGGATTCTGCGGTTTTTAACCAGTGACAAAACAATTCTGAAACTGAGACGTTCTTCGATGCGCCTTTCCGCACGGAGGGTCCGGAAAATCGTCGGACTCGGTCTGTCCGGTTTCACGATGGCGATCACCAACTGCACCGTCCAGATCATGTGCAACGCAACCTTACAGGTATACGGCGGCGATCTCTACGTCGGTGTTATGACCGTTATCAACTCCATCCGTGAAATTGCAACTCTTCCGGTAACCGGCGTTACCCACAGCGCTCAGCCGGTGCTCGGTTTCAATTATGGGGCAAAAGAATACGGCCGCGTTAAAAAGGCAATCGTCTTTACCTCTTTTATTGCAATTTTATATACGACCGGTATCTGGCTGATCGTCGATGGTTTCCCAGCATTCTTTATCCGCATTTTTAATCAGGATGCAGAACTCATTGCGGCAGGTATTCCGGCGATCCGCTTATACTTTTTCGGATTCTTTATGATGTCGCTCCAATTCTCCGGACAGTCGATTTTCGTCGGTCTGGGCGAATCCAAAAAAGCGATCTTTTTCTCTATTTTCCGAAAAGTAATTATCGTTGTTCCGCTGACTCTCCTGCTGCCAGGTATGTTTGGAATGGGAACCAACGGCGTATTCGCCGCCGAACCAATTTCCAACTTTATCGGCGGAATTGCCTGCTTTGGAACGATGCTTTTGACGATTTGGAGAGAATTGACGAGATTGCAGAAAGGGAAGAATTCTTAAAAATAGAGAGGTTATTTATTTAAATGAAAGTGGCTAAAAGTTTGTGGGACGGACTTTTAGCCATTGCTGTATATAACGATAGTTTTTACTATGTCAAAAATATACATTAATTTTTTCCATATGCTTCAATTCGACACGTATGTTCCTTACTTACCTTATCGTAATTAATTCCAACCAATAAAATATTTCCCATATAATTTAAAATCGATTCTGGATAGTTCTTTTCTTTAATTTGCTGCAGCGCAGTCTGTGCATTCTGATTCCATTTAAGTTCAATTACCAGCGCCGGATAATCATTCTTGTACTCTGGTTTTGGTATAAATACAAAATCCGCAAATCCACGTCCTGTCGGTAGTTCCCGAACTGGTTTAAAATAATATTGCATCGAACTCAGATAAGCAATCGCGAGAACACTGCTCAAAGAATTTTCATTATGATATTGAATAACAGATACATATTCATCATGAATCTTCCCGATCTGTGATGCTACTACTTTCTCATCCAAATCCAGTGTTGCATCCAACAACCTCTCCGACTCTTGCTGAAACAGAAGCATCTCATTCCAGCGTTTGCTTTCTACCGCCCTGGTCAACTCCTGCCGAATTTCTTCATTCGGAACAAACGCCATCTTTTTCGTCTGATCATAGCCTAAATACCCCAAATGAATCATATATGTCAGCACATCGTCTTTACTCTGAATATTCGAAATATCATTTCCAAATGTTGACGTATCTACCTTCACTTCAACTCCAGACAGCATTTCGATAATTGCCGTTTTCAGTCCGTCATAATCCATATTAATGAGCGGCACAATCGCCTCATAAGACGCGGTTTCCGACCAATAGCTCTTAAATTCACCATCCAGCATGACACTCACAACTGCTTTGGGATTATAAACCTGACAATTTCTTAGAACATATCCATCATACCACGCCTTTACCTTATCAAATTCCACTTGATAGCGTTCTGAAAGTTCTTTCACCTCCGCCTCCGTAAATCCAATATACGGAGACAAGCGACCCGCGCTCAACATCGTAAATTCATCAAAATTGTTCAGTGCCGACTGGGTTTTCTCTTTTTTAATAGGAAGAATGCCCGTCAAATAAGCAAGCTGAATATACTTGGTCGGTTCCGTTCCCTTAAACAATCCCCTCAGGAAACTTATATATTCATCCTGAATTTTCGAATTCGCCGCCATATCACGAATCAGAACATCCCACTCATCAATAATTACAACAAACTTATTCTTCGTTGCATTACAAATAAACGACAGTGCTTCTGGAAGCGAACACGGGTCACTCGGTATTACTTCTGAATAGTATTTTCTTAATTCCTCAATCGTTTTCTCTGTAATATACGATACAACCCTGTCGGCGCCCCCAGCAGCTCCTATACACCACTGGATATCCCAGTGAATCACATCATATCGGTTTAGATGTTCCTTGAAATCCGGGCTCTGACTAATTTCAAGTCCAGAAAACATATTCCCTGAATCGCAGCCCTTACTGTAATACGCTGTCAGCATATCCGCCGTAATCGACTTTCCGAACCTTCTGGGACGGCTATTGCAAATATATCCCTGCAATGTATTCATCACCTTATTGGTATACGTCAACAAACCTGTTTTATCAATATAGATTTCCGAATTCAACGCAACTTGAAACGCTGAATTATCCGAATTCACAAAAATCCCCATATTGACACACTCCTTTCGAAGCTGTTGCTTTGCCTGTTCATAATATTAATCATATTTATATGATTAATATTAACATTTGATAGTTTGAATGGCAAGATCATCATTCAAAACGTTCCTCTACTTCTCAGCCATCCGAATCAGCAACTCCAATATTTTAATTGCCATCTCTTCTTCCCGCATCCAGCCATTATAAACATCCTTCATGTCCTTCAAAATTATGCTTTCATCCGCCATCTCATAAAAGCGTGTATTTACTTTTTCTATGACAGCCTCATCCGTCACATCCTCTTCCATAAAATACATACTCTCTCCATAAATTCCCTTCCTTTTACCACTCACAACATCCCCTAATACCACACTTCCAAAATTTTCCATTCTGCAAGGCGGCAGTTTGAATTCCTCTAAAACAGAATCAAGAATTCTCTTCACTTCATCCGATGCCCCTTTTCGTTTCGTCAAATAACCATCCAGCGCCCCAAACAGGCAATCCATTTGTCTCTTTAACTCCGCCGGGATCTGAAGATAACGGCTGTCCAATTCTATCTTCCGCCATTCAGCATACTGTGGATGCGGTTTCATCGTCTGATGCCCCGTCCTGAATTCAATAAGAGAAGGATATGGATTTTCTTTCAATATGTTTTTATGGATATTTACAAGTTCATCATAAAGCGGTCGATAAATTTCCTGCGCTCTTTTCCTATTCAATTCTTCTTTTCGCTGCTGTGCGTTGACCCATATAGACCCAAGCAATGAAAAAACAGCACCGATAACTGCTCCAAGCAATGTTCCGAGTATACCTAATAGGGTTTGAGAATCTGCCCGCGTGAAAAGATTCACTTGTCCTAACAATGTCACAAACGTAAACAGGACAAGAATGACTCCACATATATAGATGCAGATTTTGAATTTACTGAAATAATATTTTAGTTTTAAAAATATCATAAATTCTCACTTCTTTTTGCAAAGATTTTTCTTGTATTGTATCATTTCAAAATGGAATTTGCAAAGATTTACCCAATCTATTTTTCAACTTCTTTTCTTCTTGCATCCTCCCCTTACATATACTATTCTATGAAAATAGCAATTCCAGCAAAGCGGCCACTACCGCTGTAAATGAATGTATAGAAGAAAATATCCTAGCCGATTTTCTTCGTAAAAATAAAGCGGAGGCGATTGAAATGTGTCTATTTGAATACGATGAAAAACGTGAAAAAGAATTAATTCGGAAAGCCGAATTTCAAGAAACCACAAAGCGAATGCTACAAGCACTTCAATTACTTCAACAAAAGCACAGTCCCGAAGAAGTCGCACACGAAACCAGATTACCTTCTGAAACAGTGCTTGAAATATTGAAAACCCTACATTCAGATTCGTAACTTTTCTGTTGCTCAATTTTTATAAAAAAGGGGCTGTCGGTAAATAACGTTTTTTAGAGCTGACAGCACCAAACAAAAATATCCTGACAGTTACAAGGCTTTCTGGCTCTGCAACTTGTTCAGGATATTTTTATTTTGATAAATACTTTCTGTTTTTGGCCGCAAAAAATCCTTGTTTGGATTTTTTATTATCAATTTCCATATACTTCTCGCCCCCTCATTTTCAGATTTCCATTGGTAAATGAATGAATCTATATACATTTAGTCTAAGTCTATCACCTTTTCTTCTTTATGTGGAATGAAAATTCAAAAAAGAAGACAGTGAATCTTGTTCTCATCGATTCACTGTCTTAGATTTTTCCAGCACGGATTTTATTTATTCTCTGCATTTATTTTCTTATAAAATGCTTTCTCTGTATAAATCTCATCCTTGAATGGATTCAACTTATTCTTGCGGATCACGCTGAACTGGTAAATAACTGCTGCCGCATTTACAACTAATGAAATAAAACTTACGGCAAAGAATGCCTTCGGATTGTGTGTTGTCGGAACCGGTGCCAGTCTGTCAGCAAACTGTGGAACTGTCATGATAAACATAATCCAAAGTGCCAGTGTGTGCGCTCTGTGCTGTAACCAGCATCCCTTCTTGATAAAGAATGCAGGGATTGTACAGGATAATAACAGAATCACTCCACAGTATACGGAATGGTCTGAAATACAGTTATATGTATATGCAAAGTTCCAGAGGTCATATCCAAGGATATAGATCCAGTCCATATCCGGCCACATCATATCTTTACTCTTCTCTTTAGAAATGTAAATACCTGTCCATCCGCAGATCAGCAGGATATTTAAAATACCTGCGATTCCGTTCATGATGTTCCACGGTCCTGACATAACCCAGAGATTGTTTACCTTCTCGCCTGCAAATGCATGAAAGCTGTATGCCTCGAAATCACGGAAAACTGCCTCACAGATATTGATTGCTAGAATCAGTGGCGGGAAGCAGATCACCCATTTATGCTTTGTCGCATTCGGAATATAACGCATCAGCATGAAACCAACACAGCCTGCAAGTGCTGAGTAGGTCTTTGCCCAGTTGAACCAGTTTCCGGTTCCGTACTCATTTCCCGGCGCACAGGTTGTCGGCCATACAAAGATTGTCAGCACAACCGGAACAATCACAAACAGTAAGATTCCGCCCCATTTTGTTTCACGCCCTAATTCATTCAGTGCGATCAGGACTACGAGGATAAAGAACATAATCCCCCAAGTTTTTAAGTCAGGTACATTATAAAGTATTCCCATTTACTTTTCCCCCTTGTTTCCTTTAAATTTATTTCTTCTTAAATTTTAATTTGATGGACTGCTTTACCATATTCGGAAGAACAAATTTCAGACGATCCTCGTAAGGAACCATTCTGCTGCATTCCGGAAGTTCTCTATGTAACTTGATCGCATCAAATTCGCATTTTGTTGTACAAAGTCCGCAGCCGATACATTTATTCGGATCAACAACAGATGCTCCACATCCAAGACAGCGTGCTGTCTCCGCTTTCACCTGCTCTTCTGTAAATAAAAGCTTCGCATCACGGAAGGAATGTTTTGTATCGATCGCATCATTATGTCCTGGAATCTGACGGCTGGAATTATCATAATTCTCCACCTTGATGTCATTCTTATCTAATTCGATGAAATCATTTCTGTTACGTCCGATCGTGAGACTGGACTGTGGCTGTACAAAACGATGAATTGAGATTGCTCCCTGCTTTCCTGCTGCGATCGCATCGATTGCAAACTTCGGTCCTGTATAAACATCTCCACCAACGAAAATATCCGGTTCTGCTGTCTGGTAAGTAAGCGCATCTGCAACTGCTCCGTTGCCGCGTCCAAGTTCTACCTTGCTTCCCTTTAACAGATCACCCCATACGATTGACTGACCAACAGAGAAGAATACATGCTTACATTCTACTGTCATAAGCTCACTCTCATCATATGTCGGATTGAATCTTCCTTCTGCATCAAATACAGAAAGACATTTCTTTAATACGACTCCGCGAACCTCACCATTCTCGTCTACGAGAACTTCCTTCGGTCCCCAGCCCGGATTTACAACGATTCCTTCTGACTCAGCTTCTTCTATCTCTTCTACGGAAGCCGGCATTGTCTCTCTAGACTCCAGACAGAACATATTTACCTTTGTATCGTCACTTGCACATCTCTTAGAGTCTCTTGCTACGTCGATTGCTACGTTACCACCACCGATGACAACTACGTCACCCTTGATGTCGTATTTCTCATTTGCATTCACCTCTTTTAAGAGATCAACCGCAGATGCACATCCCTTTGCTGTATCATTCGGGATTCCCGGAAGACGTCCACCCTGACATCCGATTGCAATGTAAAATGCTTTGTATCCCTGTGCACGAAGTTCATCTAATGTGATGTCTTTTCCAACTTCTATACCAGTCTTGACCTCTACACCCATCTCTTTGATAATATCGATTTCTGCCTGTACGACATCTTTCTCTAATTTAAATGATGGGATTCCGTATACAAGCATACCGCCGGCACGCTCATTTTTCTCGAAAATAGTCGGCTTATATCCTTTTTCAGCAAGATAGAATGCACAGGATAAACCTGCCGGTCCACCACCGATGATTGCAATCTTCTCATCGAAATATCCTTTTGTTGCCGGAACTACTTTCTCCGGAATAAAACGTGTCTCTGCATTCAGATCCTGAGCCGCAATAAACTTCTTAACTTCATCGATTGCAATTGCCTGATCGATCGTTCCACGTGTACATGCATCCTCACAGCGACGGTTACAGATATGTCCGCAGACTGCCGGGAGTGGGTTGTTCTTCTTGATCAGTGCAAGGGCATCTCTGTATCTTCCCTGCGCTGCCATCTTGATATAACCCTGAACAGCGATATGTGCCGGACAGGCTGTCTTACATGGAGCTGTACCTGTGTCATAACAGTTGATGCGGTTCTTATCACGATAGTCTTCGTCCCACATCTCCGGTCCCCATTTCTTCTCTGTAGGAAGAACATGCTTCGGATACTCTACCTGAGAACCATCCTTCTTACAAAGCTTCTGACCAAGCTTAACAGCACCAGCCGGGCAATACTCTACACAACGTCCGCAAGCCACACAGTTCTCTGTCTCTACCTTTGCAATATATGCAGATCTGTCCATATTCGGTGTATTAAATAACTGTGAAGTACGAAGCGCATAACAGACATTTACATTACAGTTACAGATGGCGAAAATCTTATTCTCACCGTCAATATTTGTAATCTGATGTACGAAGCCATTGTCCTCTGCCTGTTTCAGAATCTCTAACGCACGTTCCTTTGTAATATAGTGTCCGCCTTTATTTGTCTCAACGATATAATCTGCCATATCGCCCACCGCAATACACCATTCTTCCGGATCATCCGCACATCCCTCGTCAAATGTTTTACGTGATCTTCTACAAGAACATGGACTCGCTGCATATTTTCCCTCATACTTTTCAAGCCAATGTGAAATGTGCTCAATCGGCAGAGACTGATTCTCTGTTGAAATTGCCTTCTCTACCGGAATAACATGCATTCCAACACCGCCCTCCGGCATAAATGGTGCAAGTCCTTCCAATGCAATACGACTCATTCTCTCAAAGAAAAGTCCAAGCTCCGGATGTTTCTCTAACATCTTCGCATTCATACAAGAGAACTCTGCACTTCCAGGTACGAAGATTGGCAGTACATACTGCTTCTCATGCTGTGGATTTTCCCAGTTATACTCCACCAGCGCAACCTTTGCCATTTCCTCTAACTGCTTCTCCAGATAATCTCTATCCTTACCAGTCACCTTCACCATCTGGTCTAATGTTTTCGGCTGGCGCACCCCCATCTTCATTGCGATCTCAGCCTGCTCGTCCGTACACAAAAGCGCTAATCCCCAATACTCCGGATCGTACTTTGTCATCTTCTCTAATCCGAGTTTTTTCTTTGCACGACCTGTCATCATCTTGGCAAGTTTTAAGATTGGTTCACGTTCTTTTTCGTTCTCGATATAATCCGGATACCAGCCTTTAAATTTGTCTGTCATATTTCCTCTCCTTTTTCATAAATCTTTTCATAAATTTTTATAATAATTTCCTATAAGACCAACATAACACTTGTTATGTACTTTGTCAAACAAATATCGTTGTTACATTTATCTTTTTTTATGCTATAATCATGTTACTGTTTACTCCCGTGTCAACCACACTGCCAAGAGACACGGATAATGCAGATTTTGTGAGTAATAACACAATTCATTTCGAGGTGTAAAGAACATGAATGAACAAAAAAACACAACCAAAACACAGATCAAACAAGCTGCGATCCGACAGATTGAAAAGTTCGGAATCGATAAGACAAGTATGCGCTCGATTGCTGCCGAAGCCAATATGACAACCGGCGCGATTTATTATTATTATAAGAACAAACAGGATTTATTTGACGAAATCGTCACAGATTCGATTCATTTCGCACATCGTATTTTTCATGAAAATGAAAAAGAGAAAATCACCGTAGATTCTCTCTTTTCTGATGTAGAAAAAGAAGCTCAGATTCGTTTCAAACGCCTTCAGGAAGAAAAGTTATACTTACTTCTATTATCAGATGCGATGAAATGTGATTCAGAATTTTCCCAGAAATATACCTCCGGATTGAAGTCGATCCTGGATCAGGCTGCTACGCTTTTTGCTTCTGCATTTGCACTTGATGATCGTAAGCTTGCAGAACAATTCGCTTCTATCTTTATGGCTACACTTGATGGATTTGCGATTCAGCAAGTACTTCATGCAATCCCGAAAGATGATACTTCTTATGCGGATACGCTACTTGACTTCTTTACAACTTGTGTTCCGTATTATATTGAAAAACATAGAGAATCTTGAGGTATCTTAAGAAAGCCGATACAGGAATCGATCCCTGTACCGGCTTTCTTTACCCCCATTTTATCCAAGCGTCATAAACCCATATCGAATAATAAAAATCAATACGATTGCCAGTTATCCCTTTCACGATAGAACTGCGCTTTACTCTCATACATTCTCTTATCTGCAGCTTTTGCAATATCATACACACTATTCCATTTCTCTTCTGAACTGAACACATATCCATATGATATAGTCATTGAATCTACAAATTTACCGTGCCATTCTTCTATCCTGTGCTTAAATAACCATAATGATTCTTCGAATTGTCCTATATTCTTTGTAATAACAACAACAAACTCATCCCCGCCGATTCGATAAACCTTTCCGTATTCACTAAAGCTGTTTTTCATACAGTCGGCCGCTGCGCATATCAGCTCATCTCCTGCCGCATGTCCATACGAATCATTTACCTTTTTCAATCCATTAAGATCCATAGAAATATAAATCCATTCCGCATTAAGCTCAAGAGCATTTATATCCGTTTCATAAGCATGTCTGTTAAAACATTTCGTTAATGCATCCGTATTAGACGTATAGATCAGTTTCTCCTTCTCCACTCTCTCTTTTATAACTTTCGAGAACATATACATCATCCAGCATGTAGCCAATACCAAATAAGCACCCACTATCAGTATTGCAAAAAGGGTTCCCTGTAAATACACAGAATCCTCTATTGTTACAGCAACAATATAACTATCGTCCCATCCTGTCATACATCTGCAGTGTTTCCCATCTATTTTAACATGCGTGACAACTACTTGCTCTTTGTCTATCTGTTCAGACGATATCCCGATCGCATCAAGTTTCTCTCCTATTTTGCTGTCATCAGTAGCTCCCTCAATGACCTTTGTTTCCGCATTTGCAACAAATATTTCCATCCCTCTATACACAGGCATATCGGCTACTACAGTAGAAACTTTATTCTGCTTTATTTCATCGCCTTTCCCTCGGACGTATTCGGAGTAACATCCTGACACATCGTAAGGCTCTTATCATTAAGCATCGGTTTAAAATATCCCATCTGCTCCCCGGAATCAAAGCTGTAACCAAAATACTTAGGCATAGAGCCGCTATAGATTGATCCGTTTTCATCAAACAAATGAATCTCGTCAATTGACATTAGTTTCGCTATTTTTTGTAATTCATCAACATCATATTCTACCTGTGGCTTCGCATCTACAACATATGACACTGCTTTCGCTCTTACTATATAATCCTCCTTCATCGATCTGATAAGCTCCTCTCTGCTCTCATCATTTTTATTAAGCACAGTGCTCACACGATCAATAAGTACTTTTGATGTCTGATATGCATTTTTGTCATTAACACACTTTAAAATACTTACTTCTAGTAATAATGCAACAATGATTATCCCGACAGATAAAATCGCAACTTTTCTTTTTTTCATATTTGTATTATATCACCCCCCCGACAAGATTCATCAAGTTTTTACAAAATTTTAATCTTGGGTAAAACCCGTACTGTTACTGTTCACTAACACGGTTCATTTCCAAATAAATGAAAAACGGTTGAGAATTTGTAGGTTCTATGATAAGATATTAACTGTGTTTGGAATACAGATACGATTGTTCCCTTAGTTAAATGGATATAACGGGGTCCTCCTAAGGGTCAGGTGGAGCAATCCCCTTTTGGAAGCGATTTATGAAATAAATTTGAAAATTGCTCCATTACAATTAAATAAGTCTCAGTACCTCAGTAGGATAGAGGGTTCGCCTCCTAAGCGAAACGTCGCAGGTTCGATTCCTGTCTGGGACGCCAGCAAACAACG
>OGYH01001628.1_pt1 | contig 20498 bp, 17 predicted proteins | sample 1576511 | NCBI WGS metagenome assembly OGYH01 (sample SAMEA3541522, study PRJEB24748) | human gut metagenome | biome: human gut; feature: human-associated habitat; material: faeces | place: China | collected 2012
GCTTCTTTATATAGTGATCCCTTGCTATAACGAAGAGCTTGTTCTTCCCACCACATCTTGCTTATTCCTTGATGAGCTTCTGCTCCTCATCGAAAAGCAGAAAATCTCGCCACTGAGCCGCATACTTTTTGTTGATGATGGAAGTACTGATACTAGCTGGAGCATCATCCAAGAACTTGCAGAGACATCACCCCACTTCTCGGGTGTAGCGTTATCCCGCAACAGAGGCCACCAGAACGCCCTCCTAGCTGGCTTAATGGAGGCCAAAAACCATTGCGATATTTGCATCAGCATCGACTGTGACGGCCAAGACGACATTGCCGCCATGGAAAAGATGGTGGATGCTTATCTTCTTGGCAGCGATATCGTTTATGGCGTACGAAACGATCGGTCGAGCGATTCGTTCCTGAAGAGAACAACTGCTCGCGGCTTCTATCGTTTCATGCGCGCTATGGGCGTCGAAAGCGTTTACGACCACGCTGACTATCGCTTGCTCAGCAATCAGGTACTTATCGAACTAGAGAAATACCAAGAAGTTAACCTTTTTCTTCGTGGCATGATCCCTCTCATCGGATTTCGCTCAACCGCAGTCTCCTATGCTCGAAAACCACGAATGGGCGGAGACAGTCATTACCCTTTTTCCAAAATGCTATCCCTCGCCCTCGACGGCATCACGAGTCTCTCCATTCGTCCTATTCGCATTGTTTCCGGAATCGGTCTTGCCACAGCTCTCCTTTCCCTCGTTGGCATATTGTGGGCACTTATTTCTTCCGCCATAGGAACTACGGTTTCTGGATGGGCAAGCTTAATCTGCGTAGTCTTCTTCATAGGGGGCATCCAGCTTTCCAGTCTTGGACTTGTAGGCGAATACATAGGAAAGATCTACCTTGAAACAAAGCAGCGACCACGATTCATCATAGAGCAACGTACAGCTACCAACATCGACACAGCACAGAGCGAGGTGTAGATAATGCCCTCTCTTTGCACCGCTTTCACCAAGATTCTCGGATCGAAGGAGTCTATCAAAACAGCGCTAGTTTCAACGCTCGTTTTTGGGCTTTTAGCGCATCTGTATTGCTGGACGAACGCGCTCTACTCCCATGACTCCCTCCTTATTATCCAGGATTGGCACGTGCAAGTAGGATTCGGCCGCTTCTCTCAGTGGCTGTATCTCGCTATACGGGGGCCCATCGTCGCTCCTTGGCTTATTGGCTCCCTTGGATTACTTTTTTTGTCAATAGGCAATGCTCTCATAGTTGATCTACTCGGAATTCGCAGGCGATGCTTCATCGTGCTCATTTGCGGCGCGCTTACAACCAGCGCAACCGTCACATTAGTAAATGCAACGTACCTAGGCTGGTTCGATTGCTTTATGTTGGCGTACGCGCTAAGCGTCTTAGCCATCAAAACCACCATGCGCTTTCGCTTAGGCTTTCTGTGGGGCACCCTTCTGCTGTGCCTCTCCGAGGGCCTCTATCAAAGCTATCTTACCACCGCTCTGATCCTGGCGGCACTATTCTGCATTAAGCTACTCCTAAATTCATCGGCTTCAGCACCCCCTAAAATAGCAGGAAAATTGGGTGCCGCCATCGCGGGGGGAACTATACTCTATTACCTTATCGCGAAGGCGATTCAGCTGGTCACGGGCATCAGTGACCCCAACTCGTACAATTCCCTTTCAAGCGCCCTACAATTCAACAGCTTTAGAGAAGTGGCCGACACCCTGATCCAAACATGGATCCTTCCCCTTCAGTATCTTCTCATTCCCGAAACATACGCAGGATCTGTTGTCGGAGTAGTTAACGTGCTCCTTCTCGCAGCATCTCTTGCATTGCTATGGAAATTCTCTTCTTCAAAAAGGATGCCCCACACTCGTCTGATCGAAATCCTCATCCTTATTGGAGCTCTCCCCTTATGCGCCAATGCGATCTGCTTCATTGCTGCAGGAACACTCCATGGACTCATGATTTTCTCGTACAGCCTTTGGTATCTCTTGCCCGTACTTATTTTCGAAGCATACTTAACATCAAACAAGTCTGACGCCTTAGAGGGCAAGACAAGTCCGCATCGCAAGAGCAACAGCGACAGCCGTCGCGAAAGAGCACTGGTCTCCTCGCCACTTTTCCAGCTCACTTTCATCACATGCTTCATTCTCGTTCTAAGCAATACGATTTACGCCAATCAGGTGTACACGAAGAAGGATTTGGAATACCAGTCGACCCTCTCCGCAATGACTAGATTGGCGGAACGCATGGACACAACGGATGGCTATGTCCCCGGGGAAACCCCCGTCGTCTTCCTTGGTAGCCTTGCAGAAAACAAGACCTACGGAGCGCGACGGGTCTTTCCACCTCAAAATCTCCCAGACGAGCACATCTACGCTACCGGAATAAAGTACACCATGTCTGTCACCTATCCGAACACGATACGCCGATACTTCGAGTACGTACTAGGCTGCCCGATCAATCTATATGATCAGGCCGATGTTATGGAGCGCATAAGTTCCGATGAGGCGACAAGCAGCATTCCTCCATTCCCGAATCAACATTGCATTCGGTGGATCGACGACATTCTTGTCGTTAGACTTTCCTAGGAATCGTAACTGCAGTAGATTGTCCCATTCGCTATAGCCGTTCGGCAATATCCAGCACAAGTCGCTCGGTATCAGCCCACCCGAGACAGGGGTCGGTGATGGATCGGCCGTAAACGCCACCACCTATCGGTTGGCAGCCCTCTTCGAGATAGCTTTCCACCATGAAACCTTTTACCAGCTTCGCAATATCCGAGCTCTCGACGCACGAATCCAAAACGCTTGCAGCGATACGGGGCTGCTCCTTGAAGTCTTCTCGAGAGTTGTTGTGGCTACAATCCACAATGGCCGCAGGATTCTTGAGCCCCAGCTCCCCGTACAAGGCACAAAGCGTTTGCAGGGAATCATAGGTGTAGTTCGGATGCTTGCGACCGCCGGCATCCACATAGCCCTGTAGCAACGCATGGGCGAGAGGGTTGCCCGTCGACACGCACTCCCAGTTCCGATACAGGAACGTATGCGGATGCTGGGCAGTGTTAATGGATCCAAGCATAATGCCCATGTCTCCGCTTGTCGGCGTCGCCACCCCTACAGCCGTCTTCAGGCCCGACGCTACCAAACGATGCTCTTGATCTTCGACGGATCGAGTTCCTATGATGTTGTACACGAGCAGATCGGACAAGAAGCGATTAGTTTCCGGATACAGCATCTCATCGGCTGCAAAAAGCCCCGTCTCTTCGATCACCCGCAGGTTCAAACGCCTTACGGCCTTTATTCCAGCGAGCATGTCAGTTGGCCGAGACGGATCGGGCTGGTGCAGCATGCCTTTGTATCCGTCGCCCATCTTGCTGGCACGATTAGTATGAATGCGCGGGACGACGACCAACTTCTCGCGAACCTTCTCCTGCAAACCCGCGAGACGCACGCAATACTCGAGAACGGCATCCTCGCGGTCGGCAGAGCATGGGCCGACGATAAGAAGCTTTCGGCTGCTCTCCCCCTTCAGAACTTGCGCGATCTCCCAATCACGCTCGGCCTTCTTTATGGCCAGCGCATCTGACAGGGGCAGCTCCTGCTTAATCTCCATGGGAATCGGAAGGCGTCTCCTGAAATCCATGCTCATCGCACCCGTCTCCTCTCTTACAGATAAATACGGCGATCTTCTTCGGCAGAGAGATACGCCGCGTAGATTGCCTGGGTGGTCTTGTATGCCAAATCGAAGCCGGCTTTCGGCGCATGGCCGTAGTACACGGCGGACATGAAATCATGCATTTCATCGGTGTATCCGCGCAAAATCTCATCGGCTAGGAAGGGGTTGTTCCAACCGGTCTTTGCCGGGAGCATCTCGGATAACGATATTCCATCAAGGCAATCCTCATCGAGAAAATAAGTGCTCATCACGTTCGACATCGTCAAGTTGCAGTTAATAGCGGCATCGTTGCAGTAAAGCTCCATGACGTTTTTCGAGCCGCCCAAAAGAGTATCGCATGCCACCAAATTGGCGATCGAGCCGTCGGTGAACCGCACGATCACCGTCCCCATATCCTCAACGTCGTTCGGACGCGCAGCTATGTGACGATGTTCATAATCGGTTAAAGTTGGCGTGATTTGAGACATATCGGCAAGAACGCTTTCAACCTCGATGGTTTCACCGCGGGCCAGTCCCTCCTGCTGCTTTAGCCAAATTGCCGCTGCAAGAGGATGAGAGCCCGTACGCATGAAGGTGCCACCGCCTGTCTTGTCCCACTCCCCCGCCACGTGGGAACTTGATCCTTTCAGGCTCTCCTCTCCCTTGATATAGAGAATTTTACTGCCCTTCGCTTTTACAAGCTCCGCAGCTTTCAGAACAGCGGGCGCGTAGACGAAGTTTTCCGCGTACATGAACATCGCATCGGACTCAGCAACAATGGCTCGCAGCGTTTCCATGTTTTCGAGCAGACGCTCATACATGACACGCTTTGAGACCTTTTTGCCAATGGGCTTCTCGTCACCCGGCAAGCCGAAGTAACCTGAAAGCGGCTTCTCGCAGATAACATGCTTACCGGCTCGAAGGGCCTTCTCGGCCTCCACTACATGAAGATAGGGCGGCGTGCAGATGTCGATGATGTCAATCTCCGGGTCGTCGATAAGGTCGTCGAAATTCGTCGTCGTCTGCTCGAAGCCCCAACGTAGCTGCGCCTCGTCGAGCTGCTCCTGACGACGAGCGTACACCGTCTTCAACCTGACGGGAATGCCGCTGAAACGACTCAGGCCCTCCATGTGCAACTCAACGGCCCTTCCCGCTCCAGCCACACCCACCGTTACGGGTTTATCCATACCCATTATCCTTCCTTCGTTCCCAGCCGAGGCCCACGGCGCAGGCTTCTAGCACCTCTTCTTTACGCTAAATCGGCAATCTCGTAGATAAGACGCTCAGTCTTCTCCCATCCTAAGCAAGGATCGGTAATCGACTTGCCGCAGAATCCGGCGCCTATGCTCTGGCAACCATCTTCCAGATAGCTTTCGATCATAAGGCCCTTCACGAAGGCCCGCATCGACTGATTGGTTCTCCGGTATTTCATGATCTCCCTTGCGATGCGCGGCTGCTCAAACGGGTTCTTGTGAGAATTCGAATGGTTGCAATCAATGACAAGGGCGGGATAGCTAAGTTCTGGTCTCTCAAGATAGAGCTCTTGCACGTGGGCGATATTTTCGTAATGGTAATTCGAAAACCCAGTCCCCGATTCATCAGTAAAACCTCGCAGGATGGCGTGGCATAGCTCATTCCCTTCGCTCCGGCACGCCAAACCCCAGTACATAAAATCATGGGGCGCTTGACCAGCTGTAACACTGTTCATCATAACCGTCAGATCCCCGCTGGTAGGGTTTTTCATCCCTACCGGGACATCGATTCCCGAGGCAACCAGACGATGCTCCTGATTTTCCGTCGAGCGAGCCCCAATGGCGACATAGCCGAGCAGATCGTCTATGTATTGATAGGCAGACGGGTACAGAAGCTCGTCAGCGCAAATAAGCCCCGTCTGAGCCACAACATCGAAATGAATTTTTCGCATCGCAACCACTCCCGCGCAGAGATCGGGGGGATTCAAGGGATCAGGCTGATGCAGAAGTCCCTTGTACCCCTTTCCCGTCGTGCGAGGCTTGCATGTGTAAACACGAGGAACAACAAGGATCTTGTCTGCAACTTTCTCCTGCACGGCAGCAAGCTTTTCCATGTAAAGCAGGATACTCTCCTCGACATCCGCAGAACAAGGACCAACAATGAGAACAAGTCGCTCGGTTTCTCCGCGAAAAATCTTCCCGATTTGGGATCGACGCTCTGCCACGAGCGATCCCATTGCCTTCGACACGGAATAGAGGTCCTTCACTTCGGCAGGGGTCGGCAGCTCGCTGATAAAGCTGATGCTCATGTTCTCCTCTCGCTTCTCTTATTCGGCACCGCGACCACGGCGCAGAAGTTTTCCCGCCAAGCTAGTCACGTAACTATCTTTCAGCATAACCAGTCCCCCGAAATAAAGAGGGATCGCTAGCAGGAAAACACCCAACAACTGGATATAGGCTTCGAGGCCAATGAGAGAGGTCAACCCGAAGAGCAGCGGAACGACAGCACTCGCAACAGCATACTTCCAGCACTTCGAGAAAGCGTCTCCTAGGGGGAGCACCCTCCTGAAAAACCAGAGATTAACGCACAGCTCCAATAATTCCGCCAGCACCGTGGCGATTGAGGCCCCGTTTTCCGCCAGCAAAGGAATGAGCGCCATGTTCAACGCAAAATTAAACACGGCTGCGCATCCCGTGGACAAAACGCTGACCTTCTCCTTACCGAGAGGAATGAAGAGGTATAGCACGAAAAAAGCATTGAGCGACGAAAGCAGAACGCGGCCCGAAAGAATGCGCGCTGCGGTCGCTCCCTCGAGAAATTCCGAGCCACTAAACAATAGTATGAGATTCTCGCTTAGGACAAACGCGCCCACTGCGCAAGGAATACTGAACATGAGAATAAAATGAATGGTATCGGCAGAAAGCTTTGCTACTTTGCCCCGATCGCCCGCACCCGCATGAGCCGACATGCGAGGCATCATGACCAGCGCGGCCGCCGTGATGACAGCCGTCAACATTCCGCATACCTTATGAGCGGAAGAATAGAGACCCGTTGCGTCATTTCCAGACATAAAGCCAAGCATCGTCGTATCCAGATGAGTGTACACCTCGATAAACAATGTCATAGCGAACACCACGAAAACAGGCTTGATGTGTGGCGTAAGGTGATAATGTCCCATTGGCCGAAAAGAAATGTATTTTCGCGCATGGAACACGTTGAACACGTTTGCCCCCGTCGCGGCGAGCGTCTGAATGAGAACAAATACGGCTATATCATCCGCGGAGCGAACGAACACGAAAAGGCAAACCAGAGCAAGCGTGTTCACCACAACGTTCCGCACCATCACAAAGAAGTAATCCTCGACGGCAACGTAGAGCCAGTTCATGCCCAATGCGGTAAGCCCGATGGTCAAGCTGTTGATCAACAACAGCACCGCATAAGAATCCAACTTCGGGATCAACACCAGCGATGCGAGCAAAAGGCCATAGGCGAGAACCACCGAGCAGCCGTTGATGATCAACAACTCTTGCGATAGCTTGCTCAGCTTTCGCCGATCATCTTTTACCCGAGACGCCTCGCGTATGCCATACTTCTCAATGCCGAGCATAGACAATAGAACAAAGTATGCAACAAACGACTGGGCGAACTGGATTTGTCCCACGCCGTCAGTGCCGAATAGACGGGATCCGTACATGAAGGATACAAGAGGGAACGCGTAGGTAACCACCGTGCGAACAACATTCAACGTGGCGTTCCCCGCTAGAGACTTGCGCCCCTCGTTATTGGTCATGATAAAACCATCCAATCAGTTAGTTGCCGGAAGCTGGGCCGAAAGAGAAGCTTTAGCATCAGGCAACAGAGCAAGCGGCCGCTCCTTCTCAGCATAGGCATACTTTTCGACGTTCGACGCAAGAGCAAACAGGACAAATATGATTGGATTCGAGTACGCCTCGGTCATATAGGCGATACCTAAAGCGAAAAGAGCCACAGCGAACAGCTTGGACGCATAAGACCCCTCGTGGCTTTTCAATCTCTTCAGAACCAATACGACGAATGCCCCATAAACAAAGAGAGCGAGAAACCCCCCCGAAAGCAATACCTCAAGATAGAAATTATGGGCGGAGCTCGCCTCAGGATGACCGAGAAGCGTAATGTGATCGGCGTCGGGCATAACCCCCCAACCAAGGAGCGGCCTCTGGACGATAGCGTCCATCACCGAACTCCAAATCAATGTCCTTCCCGAAAAGGTAACATCCCGATTGGCAACAGCGGCAATGAAGCCACTAATGGTTTCAGATGAGCTCAGCAATACCACCACGAAAAAGACCGCGACAACAATGACAGCAAGTAAGTAGGGATTGAAGATGAGCCGCATGCGCGTCTCGGCCATCACCATCCCAATCACAAAAATCACCATAACGATCAGCGAAGTGGAAGACTTCCCCAAGATCAAACTGAAAAGCATGGCGGCGAGCAGGGCAATAGGCCTAAGGTATTTTCGACTATATCGCATTTTAAGAAAAGAAGCCGTAGCAAAGCAAATGAAAAACGGTAGGAACTGATTTTTGTATCCAAGTATCCAATTATGATAATAACCGAGCAATTTGGATACGTATAAACCGTCCGGAGCTACGATCATACTAATAAGATTAGCATAAACGAGTACCTCTCCGACAAAAAAGAGAATCCCTACGATCATCCTTGGCTTGCTGGAATACAGATCAACGAGCAAGTACACTCCCAGGCCAAGAACATAGGAACTCACGAAAGGAATCACGGCTCCCCCTTGGAGCAGCGTCGACAGCAAGAGACAGAACTCAAATGCGATCAGAAATCCAACACGCGAGTCGGCGCGGTGTCCCTTGACGACGTAAAGAGCCACCGTAACAAACAACGATATGACCCGCGCCACATTGAACAGAAGATCTGCGGAATCAAATGTGTCAACATAGGCCGTCTTAAAATGCGGAAACAAGAGCGCAAAGAACAAGAGCGCTATCCAAGGGATCGGCGTACGAAGAATATTCTTCTGGGAAATCGAATGAGAGCGCAACGCCATAGAGCTATCCGTCATCCTCGGTCAAAGCGTTCAGAATAAGCTCCCTATGGGCCTCGCATTCGATATAATTTCTCACAGCCTTCCAATGACGCCCCCGGTAGTGACGCGCAAAGGAATAATTCTCCATCAGCCGCTGTTTGCTGAGCTTGTTAAGAGCCCTGAAGACAAACATGCTCAAGCGACGCCCGGTAAATTCCAGAAAGTAGTAGCCGGTAGACCGTTTGGCAAAGTCTCGATAATGACTCTCCACAAAACCTGTTTGTTGGATTTCCGCGCTGCGCTGAAAGAATCCGTTAAGGATAGACTCCGCCTCGCCCTCTCCCGCAAGGCGAACACCGTTGCCGCAACGCACCAGAGGAATGTAGTCCACCATCAACTCATCAGAGACGCGAACGAGAACGCCCGAATTCCAGTATTCATTACTGCAGAGATCAAAGAGGAAGTTCCCCTGACCGTACACAATGACTGCATCGCGATAACGCTCCTCGCAGCCAACGCAATGGCTGTGCTGGCAAATAACCAGATCGGCGCCTTTGTCGACGATCCTGCGGCACGTATGCTGCAAATTCGGCGAAGGATACCGGTAGTGCTCTTTTCCTCCATGGTAAAGCACGATCAGGTAATCGCACTTCTTTTTTGCAGCCTCGATATGGTCAAGGGATTCGAGCGGATCAAAGGGGTTTGCGCCCGCGGCAGCCGTCCCTGCAATTGAGTACTCATGCTCTGCGCAGGCGTAAACTCCAAACCACCGGTCATTTTGAGTAAAGAAGAACGGTTCCTCTGCCGCTTTCAGATTTGCACCGACCCCCACATGAGATATCCCTGCGTTATCGAGACAGCGAACGGTAGATTCAAGTCCCTCGGGACCGTGATCGAGGATGTGGTTATTGCACAAGGTCAGCAGGTCAGCCCCCATGGCTTTGATGCCCGACACCGTGGCAGTGGGAGCGATCATATTGTGACCGCCTTTCTCGATAGGAGTCGGCGAATCAGCGAGGGGGACCTCGAGATTGAATATGCGAAAGTTTGCTTCGGCCAAGACGGCGGCCAGATCAGATCCGACCAGAGAATCGACCTCTGCATTTTCAAAAAGCTCGTAATTGCTCTTGGTGGGCACAATGTCGGCGCCAACGAGAATGCTCATCGCAGCACCCCCTGCTCTGCACCACCCTGCATTATGACGCGCACCCGATTGTTGATGTCAGCCATAACGGAGTCGCAAGTATGCGCGTCGGGAAACCGCAGTTGAATACTCCCCATTTTTTCGTTCATATAATCGGCCACGACACTCCCGGGGCCATTCCATTCCACATACTGGTAGATGAACTCATCGAGGTCGTCATCGATCTCAATGGCAGACACGACACCGTTTTGCGCCGCCATGATGCTATGATAAGCATACACGGCATCGGGCTCCCTCATTGCAGGGAAGCCCGAAAGATCTTCGCCAGCCTCGGCTCGCAAAATCCATTCCTGCCAGTTAATGCCCGTACTGCGAGATAAAGCGACGGTATAGTTGTTGCCGGGGCTACGACGCATCATTTCTATGATCCAGAAACGCCCCTCTCGATCTTTGATGTACTGCAAATGCAGCAATCCATCGACTAAATCTAGCTCTTGGGCGATTTGCTCCACTACCGGCACGAGCATGCGAGCGGCCTCCTCACCGCCCTCGGCAGGAAATGCTCCAGAATTGGTCAGGTATTCGTTCTTGAAGGAATAGTCATTCGCAGTCATAGAAGCAACAACATGGCCATTCACGATAAATGTTGACAAGCTATGAAGCGAACCCTCAACAAAGGGCTCAACAACAATACGCTTCTCAGCGCTCCAAGAAAAAGCGTTCTTGACTGCGATCTCGTATTCTTCCCGGCTTCTTGCAACAGAGACACCGGCGCCACCCGCAGAATCGGTTGGTTTTACGATGAGGGGGCCTTCAAGCCCCAATCCAGCCTCAAGCGCCTCTTCCTGAGAGGTGAACCATTTCGAGACAGGACACGGCAGCCCCATTTTTCCAGCAAATTCCTTAAAGCGATCTTTGCGATGAAGTACGGTCGCAACCTCAAGCGAGTCATGGCCGACAAAACCCAGCTTCGATCCTACCGCAGATGCAGCAAGAGCGCAGTGGTCATTGCAGCCTTGGCATAGTGCGTCAATCTCAAGATCTTTTGCTCGCAAAGCGAGGCCGTCGTAGTCGCTGAAATCAAAGGGGATATACTCATCGGCGTACCGATGACCAGACCGGTCGGATTTATTCCCTGTCGTTATCACGTAATACCCCATATTACGCGCTGTCAGAATAAAGGGGATCTCAGAATCCTTGGCGCTCAACATTAAGAGCTTTTTCTGCTTCAGAAGCTTGCTCACTAGGCAGTCCTCAATCCAATTCGTAGGCTTCGTATCGTTTCGCGAAGTGGGTACGGAAACGAATCTCATCGTGACCCAAAGGCCTCTCATCAGCAATCCTCACGGCGTCGAGAACCAAATCAGCTCCCGCCATACACGAGAAAACCGCCCCCGCGGAGAAACGCGGGTTTAGTTCGATTATCTTATAACCGTCCGGAGTTTTAAAAAACTCCATATTGACCACGCCGTTTATTTCAAGAGCTTCAGCGATCTCGCAGCAAAGATCAATGAGTTCCCGGTCGTCGAACAATTCCACGGCGATGCCGCATCCATTGCCATTTCGGAGAAGTTCCAGGCGCGGAATCGCCTTGCACTCCCCCGTCTGGTTGCTGCGAACGACATCTACCGTCACAACATCACCCGACACAAACTCCTGAAGCACGACATCTTTCTGCAGGTCGGCCTGCGTGACGTATGCGAGAAGCTCCTCGTAGGATTCGACAACCCTGCAACCAATACTCGCCCGGCCAAAAGTCGGCTTCAAGAACAGAGGAAAGCGAGCTCCACGTGCCTCTTCGAGAGAGCGAACGCGGTTTATGCAAATATCAGCAAAATGCTCTTCGCACCAGGAGGCAAACAGCACTTTATCGTGACAGAGCTGAACAGCCACCGTATTGGGAATACACAGCCGCACCCCCAGGAGTTCGAAAGGCTCCCTATTACGAGAAAGACTTGCCACCTCCTCGTCAATAACGGCAAAATAGTAATTGACGCCGTTGCGCTTGCATAAATCCAAGACAAACTCGAGGAACGCTTCCTCATTTTCAACTGAAGAAGGAGCCACATAAAACTCGTCAACGTCGATGGAGGTGGCCACCTCCATCGACGGAAAGATGTCGGTTCCAACGATATAAAAGTCGCCTGTTTCACGAAGCTCTTTAACGATAGTGGTTGCCGTAGCCGTTCCAATGGCCGTAACGAGCACCACTGGTTTCTGATGTTGCTTGACCGGCATCGTCACATCTCCGTCTCAAAGCTATTGACAGCATCGATAACACGCTGAACTTCGGCGTCCGGCATCCCTGTGTAAATAGGTAGACTCAGCTCGTGATCTGCATATTCTTCCGTCAAGGGAAAATCTCCCTTCTTATACCCCAACCAAGTGTAGCATCTCTGCAAATGGGGAGGAATAGGATAATGGATGGCAGAACCCACCCCCCATTTTTCCAGATGACGGGAAAGGGCATCGCGAGCACCACAAAGCACTGGAAACAAATGGAAAACATGAGTGCAACCAGGACGCAAAGATGGCAACTGCACCGCAGGATTGAGTATCTCGTTTACATATCGTGCCGCTATGCACTGCCGGTACTGATTGTCCTCATCGAGATAATGAAGCCGAGCCGAGAGCACTGATGCCTGAATCTCGTCAAGACGACTGTTGACACCTTCGATCTCGCTAACATACTTTTCTCGGCTCCCATAGAAACGAAGCATCCTCAAAGCCTCCGCGAGCCGAGCATCATCCGTTAAGCACATCCCACCGTCGCCGAAGGCGCCCAGCGGCTTCGTAGGATAAAAACTGAAGCACGAGATGTTGCCAAAAGAACCAACCTTTTCGTCTTTGAAGAGCGCGCCGTGACATTGCGCGCAATCCTCCACCACAAAGAGTCCGTGCTTCTTAGCTATCTGACCTATTTGCTCCATATCACACGCCTGACCATACAAATGAACAGGCAGGATGGCCCGTGTTCGTGAGGTAATCGCTGCTTCAATCTTTGCGCAGTCGATTCCGAAGTACTCATCCGCCTCGACGAACACCGGAGTAGCCCCATTCTCCGTAATAGCGAGCACCGAAGCGATGAAAGCATTTGCCTGAACGATGACCTCGTCTCCCGGGCCAATCCCAAGAGCCCGAATGGCCAACGTGAGTGCATCCTGTCCCGAGTTTACACCAACGCCATACGCCTTCCCGATGTACGAAGAAAAGGAAGTCTCGAAGCTCTGAAGCCTATCCCCAAGAACATAATACCCCGATCTCAGAGCATCGAGCATTGCTTCTTCGTACTCTGACGAACGATGATCGAATGTACGGTGCAGGTCGATAAAGGGCACTTTCATGTAACAGGAATCCTCACGTTAGTCTGCGGCAGTTCGACGATCAGGACATTGCTAGTCAGAAGCAACCTTAAGGAACTCGCCGTAATCCCGAATATAATCCGCTTCATCATATGGCATCGACGCAGCGACCACAAGAACGGAGTTCGGTTCACGCCACACCATTTCACGCCAGACCATGCTTCCAAGAACAAGGCCCTTTGAGGGGCTATCGAGCAGCACCGACTCCCTTTCCCTTCCGTCATCTAAAATAACCTCGATCGCCCCATGAGGGCAAATCAGGATTTGCTGAAGATTGCGATGCGCATGCATTCCACGCTTCACGCCCACAGGCACATCGTAGGTGTAATATACGCGCTTAACCTCGAAGGGAAGATCGCCTGGCGCTTCAAAGAACGAGAGGCTACCGCTCTCGGAGTTGCCGATCGTCTTGATGTCTATTATATTCGCGAGCATTTCTTCTCCTCGAATGCTACTCGGCTGATTCGTCTCGCAATTGGGCAACGAAATCCATTGCCTCACGCGTTCCAAGAGCGAATCCGTCGTCGTCGTATCCAACAAAATAGCTTAATGAGCCCGCATGTTTACCGCGTACCTTAAGGTCAAAAACCATGGAAAAAAGCTTTCCGACCATTCGCAGATCGTTTTTAAAACTGATATTTTCCACATACCAAATATCATTCTCCAGCTTTACGTTGTAGAGCCGCTCCGCTTCATTAGGAAGAGAAATCATTTTGGGGCATTCAATGCCGGGGCGAACGGCATGGCGCATCTTGTGCCGATCCGTCATTCTGTCCGTGAAGAAGGTGGGGTATGGACGAGGTCCGTCAATGGACATATCGCCCTTTAAAACGCTCCAAAAATTGAGAAGCTCATCAAGTGAGTACTTCCTCATAAAACGACCGAATTTCGTCACACGCTCGCTTGCGGGCAGAAGATTCCCCTCGCCGTCACGTTTCTCATTCATGTTTCTGAATTTCACCATCACGAAAGGCTCGCCACCTCGCCCCGTTCTTTCCTGTTTGTAGAATACGGGTCGGCCCACATCGCGGAGTGTCAGAAGTCCGAAAACGACGTTAAACGGAAGAGTGATGAGCAATACTACGAGAGCAATTACAATATCGAACAGGCGCTTTCCATAACGAGAATACAAATTCTGACGAGGAACAACCGCCTTGGACGCAGCGTTTACGCGGTCGAAATTGCGTTCGCGCAGGAAGGAGACCAACTCGTCCTCTTCGTCAGAGATAAGCTCCGACCTATTGGCGTCGGCACTTTCTGCCACCTTGCGCTGTTCGCATTCGCCAGCCACCTCGTTATGATCCTTTCTCGTAGCGCTGTCGTTGACGCAATGGGCGGCTTAAAGCCCCCTACACCCTTTTTCATCTGGGATTCTTCATATTAACACACAAATGAGACCAAGTATCATACCCCTTTCGATGAGCCGATAATTCGGGTATGCGGCACTGCCGTAGCAGCAAGCTCGCTAGCTTGCTTGGCCAAGCGCCTTTCACCAAGCTTTGCTTTCTCTATTTATCGGACAGAAGAACGACGCCAGTCGGACGAACGCCAACCGTGTTCAGCTCCCTCAAAACGTTCTCAACTTGATCCATCCCATCACGCCAGAAACGCACACAGACAACAACCGCATCAGCAGCGCGAGCGCAATGCACTGAGGCGGCATCGCAATCAATAGGCTGGCACGCTATTATGTTAAGAACCTCCCCCTCTCCTGAATCAACTTGAAAAGCTCCGACATTTCCCTCCGGAACGACGCTCGCATCGATCCCGTGGGCCTTCCCAGCGGTACGCAAAGCGGTCGCAATCTCACTAGAAGCACCAGAAGAAAGAGGGATAATCGCGACGCAAAAAGGCCAACTGCTAATTCTGGCACTCAAGTTAGCCCAAAGCATCTCCCCCTCTCCCGCCGGCGCCGGCCAGGACAAGATCGGTAAATCACAGCTCGCCTCAACATCTTCACGCGTTTTAACGGGTCGTCGAGCCAGATCGAACACGATAACTGCAACGAGGGAGAGAGCAAGTCCTCCCAGAAGAGCAATGATCGCCAGCTTCGACGGACCCACTCCCCCTTTTTCGGCTCGCACAGCTTCATCTACGATAAAGTCGCAATGCGAGTACTCGCGATCGATGATGATCGCTTCAAGCAAAGCCTCCGTTTTCGGATCGTCGCCTCCGATATCGCTGAGTATCTCGCGAGCGCCCTCTCTCTTCGCGCTTTGACTCTCTTCCAACTCAAGGAAGATAGCCTCTGCGCGCTCTGCCGTCTCTTGCGCAGCTGTATTTACGGCCGCTACGCAGGCGTCCGCATTTCTGCCCTCAGCGGAAAACGTGAGAACCCGCAACTCCGCAGCTGTCGCTCCCGATTTCGGTCCTTGCACGGTAATTGCTACTCCTTCAGGCGCCTCGGTCGCAACCTGCTGCGCAAGAGGAGTCACTGTAGACATCAACACGTCTGCCGCTACGTTTCCCGACGGGTCCGTAGATGTAAGCGTAGCGGTAGCTCCGTATCTTTGAGGAAAAACAAACAGGGAAACCCCGAAAGCCAGCACGGCACATGCAAGAGAGACAGTTAGAATCAATATCCAAAAATGCCTGATAAGTCTTGCGATGTCTAAAGCGGTCAAAATTTACTCCTCTTTTTTTCGTTTGCTTTAATTCCACAATACCCAGCGTTTATTTCAGCACTTACAATCGATCACGGCTATTGGGACTGGCGCCGATATCTTTCCTCGGTCGCTTCTTTTTCAGCGCCCCACCACTCCCCATTATCGCGATACCATGCAATCGTCTCCTTCAAGCCATCCTCGAAATCTACGTGCATTGGATGCCATTCAAGTTGAGCAGATATTTTCGATGGATCAATCGCATAACGCCTATCATGGCCAGGACGATCCCTCACCCATTCGAAGGCGTCTTCAGGCTGATCGAGTTCCCGCAAGATCGCTTTCAGCACCTCCAGATTGCTTTTCTCGCCATCGGCGCCGATGAGGTACGTTTCCCCCAGCTTTCCCTGCTCAAGAATTGTCCACACCGCGCTTGAATGATCGTCGACATGGATCCAGTCGCGTACATTAAGACCATCCCCATACAGCTTAGGGGATAGACCCGAAAGAATATTGGTGATTTGCCGCGGGATGAACTTTTCAACATGCTGGTACGGTCCGTAATTGTTGGAGCAATTGGAGATGGTCGCACGAACGCCATAGGTTCTCACCCAAGCGCGCACGAGCATATCACTTGCCGCCTTGGTCGAACTATACGGACTCGAGGGACGATAGGGACTCTCCTCCGTGAAGCGCTGGGGATCATCTAAAGCCAGATCGCCATACACCTCATCTGTTGAAATATGATGAAACCGCACATCATAGGTCCGAGCGGCCTCCAACAATGTATAGGTACCGCCGATGTTGGTCCTCACGAAGCTTTCGGGAGCCACAATGGAGTTGTCATTGTGGCTTTCTGCAGCAAAATGAACACAGCCATCAGCCTCGGAGAACAAGCGATCGACAAGTTCTCGATCGCAGATATCACCATGAACAAAAGTTAAATTGTCCCCTGGAATACCGCGAAGGTTTTCTCTGTTGCCAGCGTAAGTTAATGCATCAAGGACGGTCAGATGCACATCAGGATGGTTGTCGTACATCCAATGGCAGAAGTTAGATCCGATAAAACCCGCGCCGCCCGTTACAATAAGTTCTTTCATCAGTCATTCCTACGACTAGGTATTCCCGCGTTGAGTATCTTGCGATCCAGCACAGTCTCAAGAAACTCGCCATAGGCCGTCTTGCCATATTTCCGGGCAGCGGCTATCAGCCGATCTTCGTCAATCCAGCCATTGTTGTAAGCGATTTCTTCAAGCGAAGCTATCTGTATCCCCTGGTTTTTCTCAATCGCGCGAACATACTCAGATGCGTTGTATAGGCTTTCCACAGTGCCCGCATCGAACCATGCGGAGCCGCGATGCAACAATTTGACGCCTAGCGTGCCGTCCTCGAGATACATTCGATTGACATCAGTAATTTCAAGTTCCCCACGCGGCGACGGACGAACTTGCTTGGCAAACTCCACGGCGCGACCGTCGTAGAAATAGAGCCCTGTTACCGCATAATTGCTAGCAGGGCGTTCCGGCTTTTCCTCTATCGAGGACACACGGCCTTCGCTATCGAAACCAACCACTCCGAAACGCTCCGGGTCGGGAACGTAGTAGCCAAAAACCGTGGCTCCAACTTCTTTTGCAGCAGCCTGTTTGAGAAGTGAGGTCAGACCCCCGCCATAGAAAATATTGTCGCCAAGCGTCAGGGCGCACGAATCACCCTCAAGGAAATCCTCTGCCAGAAGAAGAGCTTGGGCTAACCCGTCGGGGTTGCGCTGCACTTTGTACGAGAATTCTAAGCCGAATTGCGAGCCATCACCCAGTAACCGTTCGAAATTGGGCAAATCATCCTCAGTGCTGATGATAAGTATCTCGCGAATCCCCGCTAGCATGAGCACAGAAAGCGGGTAGTAGATCATCGGCTTGTCATAAACAGGCAATAGCTGCTTGGACGTCACTGTTGTCAGCGGGTACAACCGAGTACCCGAACCGCCAGCCAATACAATACCTTTCAATGTCTCTCCATTCACTTTCGCCAAAACCAAAGCCGATGCATGATCATCATAGCCCAAAAGGGAAGCAAGAAAAACGCGGGGGCCTACAGAACGCTGCCTTTTTCCTGCAAACACACTTAAAGCAGTCAAGCGCGTTCGTCTGCAGCATGAAAATATGGGTAATAGTACGAAACAGCCAGCAAAAAGAAGAAGCCGGGGCAAGCCGCTACCTCCACAATCGAAACGAGGAAAAACCCCGACAGCCCGATCGAGAGACCTATCGCAACGGCGTCGCACCTCTCGATATATAATCGCCGCACGCTCAAAAGTACTGCCAATGCTAATGCCACAAGAGCCCCTACTCCACCCAGCATCAAAAGATGCAACGCGTCATTATGGGCGTGTTTCTCGGGAGTTCCATTAAGCAAAAGTGTGTTCCACATATAACCCGTTCCATAACCATAGAGCAGATGGAGATTGGACAAATGAGAGAATGCTGCATCCCACAGATCGGTTCTTCCCGTCAAAGTCACTGTCCTGTGCAAGATGGGCTCAATAATAAAGCCGAAGACATTTTGCACCCTCAAAACGACAAGCCCGACAAACGAAAGCACGTAGCACCCTAGATAACTCACGGCATTCAACACTTTCGCACAATTCCACGTTTTCACGACTAGAAGCAAAACGCCCATCATCGCGAGCGCACAAGCCGATGTCGCCGAATACCCCACAAGCACCTCAACCAAGGCGACCATATAAACCGTAATGGTTCGAAGAGAAACCGCCTCCTCCTCCAAAGCATCAAGGACAAAGGCGCAGGCGCAAGCAGGGATAGCAATTCGAAACGTGACATTCCTATAACCAAAGGGGTAATTGTCCACGGAGTCAAATCGAAATAAATCATGCCCAGCAAGCAGAAACACAAGGTTCCCCAGAAGATAAAGGACGCACGCACCAAAAAAAACCGAAAGGAGAAGCTTGACCCTCTTTTCCGCCAGAAGAGCTACTAACATGCTCACCGCTAAACAGGGCAACCAGTCAACAAGCGCAATAACTAGATCTCCACCATTGCATACGGTTGACACAACAATCAGGGCACAGAGGACACCTATACTGCCTAAAAATAGATCCATCTTTCTGTGCGCTAAACACACAAATATGCAGCCCAGCGAAACAAACACTACACACGCAGACACGCCTCGCTCATCCAGGAAAGAAGGCACAGGCAACCCCAGACGAAGAAGGAATACATTGAAAACCGGATTCACAATCACCAAAAATGCCACGAAGAGCGCCGATCCTAAGGTCAGCTTCTTTAGCAAAGCTCCATAGCAGTTTTTTCCGAAGTAGGATTGCTCCATTCCCTTATCAACCTATCCCCACAGGCGCCGCAATGCCGAAAATGGCTTCACTACCGCACGGCCCACCCTGAAAGACCAGCTTTGCCTTAAACGGGCGATCTCGTTGCTGGAACGCACCGTCTCAGCGCGAAGTGCTGCTATCTCTTTCTCAAGAACGCCGACTTGTGCCGCCCTGTCCTCTTCAGACTTCAAGAGTCGCTCCATTTCTTCAGCAAGACGCTGGGACAAAGCATCTACTTCATCCTCGAGCTGTTTCGCCTTCCCCATTGCAAGGTCACGGGCACGAATGAGAGCCTTGTTCTCCTGCGTTAGCTCTCTTGCTATATCCCGCTGCTCCCCGAAACCCTTTGCCACAGCAAAAGAAGACTCGATCCAGCCGCTTAAGAAGCTGTCCGAATACGCAGCCAGCTCAACTTCGAGCATTTTCAAAACCGCATCATTCCCGCCGCAACTATTCACGGTCAACCACAAGCCACAATCCTGTGTCCCTGGAATGTATTTTATTTCCGTTAGCCCTGTCGCCACTGTGGGGACACCGGCCTTAATCTCCATTGTTTTTAGCCAAAGATCATCCGCCTCAAGCGCTATCGACTGGATGCGATCGAGATCGAACGTCTCATTCGGCAATACGTTCGGGGGATACAGCACACCGCCCACGCCTGTGGCAATCAACATCATAGAGGGCGCGTTGACCACAAGCTCTTGTTCCTTGATCCAAGTGTCGTAGGCCCGCAATCTACCATACTCGTCCGCCACCATCATATGGGTTCGATTGCCCACAACCGCATCAGGAAACAGCTGATGGCACCGTAGGAGCTCCGACAGCATCGTCGGAGCATACAAGATGTCATCGTCTACCGTCACGATTGGGATATCCGGATAAGCCTGCATCGTCCAGTAATACTTGTTGTGAGGCCTGAGGTTAACATCTGTCCATGCAATATCAAAAATCTGATTTCTTAAGTCCAGTAACGATGAGGGCAGGTCATCGACACCGCGCGGAAACTCTTGGCTGCAGAGCCATAGGATTATTTTTTGCGGCACGACAGTTTGCGCTAGCAGAGATTCGATGCAGCGGTGCACGTCACCAATTCGCGGCGGATATGAAGCAAGGGAGACTACGAATGGTTCCAAAATGCTTTCCTAACAGTACCAATACCCATAAATAACTATATCATAGATGCTTCGTCGGGTCTGCAGCGGCCCTACCAAGCCCCAAAGGCTACGCAAGCCCTTAAGCGGTCTAGAGCAAGGGATGCGCCGGCTATTTGTTACTCGCGCCCCGCAGAACGCCTCTCATCTTTCGCCTCAGGAATCCAGCAGGACGGGTCAACGCCCGTCCGATCTTCCAGCTATTGGAGCGATAAACGGCAG
>OGYH01001635.1_pt1 | contig 20460 bp, 14 predicted proteins | sample 1576511 | NCBI WGS metagenome assembly OGYH01 (sample SAMEA3541522, study PRJEB24748) | human gut metagenome | biome: human gut; feature: human-associated habitat; material: faeces | place: China | collected 2012
AAGAATTTCTTAACAGCTTTGTAGAACAGGTGGACATTTACGAGCAGGAGCAGCCGGATGGCAGATTCCTGAAGCACATAAAGTTCCGTTTCCCGGTGTATTTTGGAGACAGGGAGACACAGGAACTTTGTTGGGACAAAGAAAGTACCGCTGAAAGTTGCGCTTTATTGTCTAAACTAGAATAAAAACTGGATGAGAAGGTGACTAGAATTCGAAGAATCGCCATATAAGTCAACAAATGCCGGGTAAACTGATGACTAGAATTCGAAGAATTGCCATATAAGTCAACGAATGCCGGGAAAGCATATGACTGGAATTCGAAGAATCGCCATATAAGTCAACGAATATCGGGAAAGCATATGACTGGAATTTGAAGAATTGTCATATAAGTCAACGTATGTCAGGGAAACTGATGACTGGAATTTAAAGAATCATCATTTGAGTCAATACATGATTGATATTTGTTGACTAGGAGGTGCATATTTTTGGCATCGTGAAGCGTGTTGCTGTGAACAGTAACGAGGTGGTGCTTATGAGCTCCAGACTGACAAAAAATCTACTTGATAAATATAGATCAATATGATAAAATAAGGCCATTCTCCGCGAGGGAGTAATCGGCATATTCCGGAACATTTTTCAGATATGTTTTGAAGAGTGTGTAGTACTATCGACATAATGGTGCCATATGCACCCGGTATTACAGTAAACGATGAGACTCATGGACAGTTAAAACAGCTGTCTGTGTGTCTCTTTTTTTATGCTGCAGGAACATTACAGCAGTTCAGATAACATAAAAAAGTCTTCCGGGAAGGGTTCTATGTTACTGAAAAATTATTTTATACAGGAAAAGGAGCAAAAAACACATGAATATTTTTGAACTTTTTATACTGGCGATAGGCCTGTCTATGGATGCATTTGCAGTATCTGTCTGTAAGGGCCTTTCCCTGGGCAGGATCAATGCAAAGCATATGTGTATCGCAGGCGCATGGTTCGGGGGATTTCAGGCATTAATGCCCCTTGTGGGATATTTTGGCGGACGATTCTTTGCAGATAAGGTTACCCGATACAGTCACTGGGTAGCTTTTGTCCTTCTGGTGTTCATTGGTGCCGGCATGATCAAAGAATCGAAAGAGGAAGAACATGTAAATGCGGATATGGATATAAAATCCATGTTCATCCTTGCAGTGGCTACCAGTATTGATGCACTGGCAGTGGGAGTGACATTTGCTTTTCTGAAAGTAGAGATCGTATCAGCAGTATCCTTTATCGGTGTGATCACCTTTGTCTGTTCAGCAGCAGGGGTAAAGATAGGCAGTCTTTTCGGAATGAAATACAAATCCAAAGCGGAATTATGTGGAGGTATTATCCTTATCCTCATAGGTACAAAAATCCTGCTGGAAGGACTGGGAATGATATAAATAATAATTACAAATCTCAACTCAAACGTGTTATAATACTACTATTAATGAACAGGCATGAAATGATTATCCGCCTGAATAATTTAAATAACATATCAGGGAGGTTTCTATTATGAAAAAAGTAAAAACAGCAGCAGCACTTTTATGCAGTGCATGTCTGGTACTTTCAGGAACTGCTGTACCGACAATGGCAGATTCAGTGAAGGTTGTGACACTGGGAGCTGATCTTACTCAGGACCAGAAGAATACAATGATGAAATATTTTAATGTAGACAGTAACCAGGTACAGATCCTCACGATTACTAATCAGGATGAGAGAGATCATCTGAGTGCTTATGTACCGTTAGAGCAGATCGGAACCAGAACAGTAAGCTGTGCATATGTAAAGCCGACTCAGTCAGGCGGTATCAAAGTAAGAACAGCCAACCTTAACTGGGTAACATGTAACATGATCGCAACGTCACTTTCCACATCAGGTGTCAAGAACTGTGAAGTTGTAGCCGCCTGCCCGTTTGAGGTATCCGGCACCGGAGCGCTTACAGGTATTCAGATGGCGTACGAGACAGCTACAGGGGAGCAGCTTGACAGCACGAAGAAAGAACTTGCTACAGAGGAAATGGTAGTGACAGGAAATCTGGCTGATGAGGTTGGAAAGAATGATGCAACTACTGTTATGAATAACTCGAAGATACAGGTTATCAAAGATAATGTCCAGAATGTGGATGATATCTATAATATCGTAGTAAATGTTGCTCAGCAGAATAATGTAAATCTGGATTCTGACCAGATTAATAAGATCGTAGAGCTTCTGAAACAGATTGCGCAGCAGGAGTACAATTATGATGATGTAAAAGCAACACTGGAGCAGGTAGAACAGAATACATCCGGTGATAATGATGAGCTTGGTGATATTGATGATGAAGAGGATGACACTGTAAATGCAGGTGATCCAGCAGATGGTGATGATATCCTGAATAATGTGGATAACAGTGCTTTAGGCGGAGATATCGTAGAGAGTTCCACAGAGAATCCATCGCTGGAGGAGGATTCAGGTCTGATTGAGGACGACGGGGACGATCAGAGTGACGGAGACCTCAGCGAAACAGAGGAACCGCAGGAGCCGGATGGTGATGAAACTACGGATGACAGTACACTTGGAAATACAGATGAAGGTGATACAGACTCCGATGAAGGAACAGATGATACAGAAAATGATACCACATCAGATGAATTGGATACTTCTGCACTGACAGAAGATCAGAAAACCATGTTTGATAAAGCTGAGAATTTCTGCAAGGGAGAATATGAAGGCGATACCACTGCTCTTACAACAGCTATGGAAGATGAAACAGCAACAGCTTCCGTAACTCTTGATGCTGAAAATGGTGCAACTCTTGCTAAGAATGTGGAGAAGGCATATCTGAAAATTCTTACAGAAGGCACAGCTTCTTATCAGGCAGATGGAACTGAAATTTACATGAGCACAGAGCTCAATATGGTAGATAAGTCCATGAAGGAAATCTTCGGATTAAGTGCAGATGCACAGGCAAGTCCGGAGCTTGGAGAACTTTCAGATGATGACAGACAGACCTTATATAATGAAACAATGAAATTCTTTGAGAAACTCTACGGAGAAAGTACAGAGACTTATGATACAACGGATGCAGATTCCACAGAGACTGCAGGCGGCGAGGAAAATGCAGAATAATCAAAGCATCATGCAGATTTCAGAGAATAAGGATGGTTCTGCAAAGGTATTGTTCAGGATACGAAAAGCAGAGATGGCAGATGTGGATGAGATCATGGCTGTTATGCATGAAGCGAAGAATGATAAAGAGCATCCGGACTGGTTTGTATCTGATGATGAGGAATATGTCAGGACACATATAGAAGAACAGGGTTTTGTGATCGTGGCACAGACAGCAGATGGTTCTGTTGCGGGTTTCTTCCTTATTAAATATCCTGAAAACAGGGAAGATAATCTGGGAACTTATCTTGATTTTGATGAGGAACAGCTTTCCCATGTTGCAGTCATGGATTCGGCAGTTGTGTGTTGTGCATACAGGGGAAACGGGCTGCAGGGGCATATGCTGGAAGAAGCGGAGAGATTGCTGGATACAGACCAATATTATTATCTGATGTGCACCATACATCCGGATAATCAGTTCAGCAGACATAATATGGAAATCCATGGATATGAAGTTAAGAGAACGGCACTCTGTTACGGAGGTCTGCCAAGATGTATCCTTCTTAAGGATTTAACCGAATCAGGGAAGTCCCCTGCACAGGTTGTGAAAAGCAGCAAACAATAATAGCAATGGAAAGCAGTTGGTGAAATTTTTGTGATTTTGCCGGCTGCTTTTTGTTATGTATGGAAAAAATGAGATGAATGTGATAAAATGATGTGATTATAGCAATCCTCGTAAATAATGAATCTTAATCCGGCCCATCAGAGTGTGAAACCTGAAACTGTCTTAAATGCATTATTTATGTTACTGTTCACTGGTAATATCCCGCGATGTGTTTTTGGTGAGCGAAGGTCACAGAAAACCCGAGACATACTGCGCGAATTTATGCGATTAGCATAAATTAAGTTTGCGAAGCAAACGATACTCCTTGGGCATTGCACAAGGAGGTTCATATTTCCTGCATCGCGAAGCGTGTTGCTGAGAACGGAGTGAACAGTAACTTATTTATGAGGGCTGCTATAGAAAACAGAGTCATATAATTGACAAAAGATAAACATAAAAAAATACAAGGAGAAATACGAATGGGAATGGCAGTAGTAACTCTGAAAAAGGGAGAGGGAAGACTTCTGAAATCCGGCGGAATGTGGATTTTTGATAATGAGATAGATACAGTCATGGGAAATTTCGAGAACGGTGATATTGTACTTGTCCATGATTTTGACGGATATCCTATGGGAAGAGGGTTCATTAATACTAATTCTAAGATTACGGTACGTCTTATGACCAGAGATGAAAATGTTGATATTAATGAAGAACTTTTGGAGAAGCGTGTACGTGATGCATGGGAATATCGTAAGAAAGTGGTAGATACAGGATGCTGTCGTCTGATTTTTGCAGAGGCAGATTTCCTTCCGGGAATTGTGGTGGATAAATTTTCGGATGTACTGGTAGTTCAGTCACTGGCTCTGGGGATCGATCGTTTTAAAGAAACAATCGTAGAACTCCTCAGGAAAGTCCTGGCAGAAGATGGGATCACTATTCGCGGTGTTTACGAAAGAAGCGATGTGAAGGTGCGCAAACAGGAAGGAATGGAAATGGTTAAGGGTTTTATAGGACCAGAGTTTCCAACACTTGTGCAGATTGAAGAAAATGGTGTAAAATATGAAGTTGACGTAAAAGACGGGCAGAAAACAGGATTTTTCCTGGATCAGAAATATAACAGGCTTGCAATTCAGAAACTCTGTAAGAATGCGAAAGTTCTGGATTGCTTTACACATACAGGTTCTTTTGCACTGAATGCGGGAATTGCAGGAGCAAGAGAAGTTACCGGCGTGGATGCTTCTGAGCTTGCTGTTCATCAGGCACAGGAGAATGCGAAGCTGAACGGACTGGACGGCAGAGTTAAATTTATCTGTGAGGATGTTTTTGAACTGCTTCCGAGACTGGAAGAAGAGGGCGAGAAATATGACGTTGTGATCCTCGATCCGCCGGCGTTTACCAAGTCACGAAGCTCTATCAAGAATGCAGTCAAGGGTTACAGAGAGATCAACCTGCGTGGTATGAAGCTTGTCAGGGATGGAGGATTCCTTGCAACCTGTTCCTGTTCTCATTTTATGGATTATGAACTCTTTACCAAGACGATCGGACAGGCCGCACGAAATGCACACAAGAGACTGCGCCAGGTAGAATACAGAACCCAGGCACCGGATCATCCGATCCTGTGGTCTTCAGATGAATCTTATTATCTGAAGTTTTATGTGTTCCAGGTGTGCAGTGACAGATAAAAATAATCTTACATAATAATAGTGACATCATTTCATTAAAGAAAGAAGGACTTGCATGAGAGAAAAGTTTATCAAGTTTATGGAAGGACGCTATGGAGTAGACGCATTTGCAAGATTTACGATGGGCGTTGCATTTGTGATGATCATTCTGTCCATGTTTATCCGGAACAGAGTCGGCGCGGCGTTTGATACCATTGGCCTTCTTGCGATCCTTTATACTTATTACAGAATGCTTTCCAGAGATATACAGAAGCGTTATGCCGAAAACCAGAAATATCTGTCCATTACATCCGGCATAAGACAGAAATTCAACCGTGAGAAAAACATCATGCAGCAGAGAAAGGAATATCACATTTATTCCTGTCCGAACTGCAAACAGAAGATCCGTATTCCGAGAGGAAAAGGCAAGATAGAGATCGACTGTCCGAAATGCCACACGAAATTTATCAAAAAAAGCTGAATACGATCTGAGATCAGAATACAGCCGGAGGTCTTATGTTTGGTTATGTGGTAATGAATAAACCGGAGATTAAATTCAAGGATTTTGACCTGTATCGTTCTTTTTACTGTGGTCTCTGCAGAGAACTGCGGGATCGCTATGGAGTGACAGGACAGATTTCCCTGACATATGATATGACGTTTGTGATCCTTCTCCTGAGCGGGCTCTATGAGCCGCCGACAAGGAAGGGAACGACGAGATGCATCATCCACCCTGTACGGAAACAGCCGGTCCGCAAAAATGCGATCACAGAGTATGCCGCAGATATGAATGTTTTTCTTGCATACTATAAATGTGAGGATGACTGGAAAGACGAGAAGAAGCTTCTGAGTCTTTTGTACGGGAACCTCCTTCGGGGCAAAGAGAAGCATGCAGAAGAGCGGTGGCGTAAGAAAGTCGACACGATCGTTTCACTTCTGAATGAACTTTCTGAGATGGAGAAGGCGGGGGAAGAGAATATCGATTGCATTTCCGGATGTTTCGGGAAGATCATGGAGGAGATCTTTGCGTATCGGGCAGATCTGTGGGAACCGACACTGCGCCGGATGGGTTTTTTCCTGGGTAAATTTATTTATCTCATGGATGCCTATGATGATGTAGAGGAAGATATCAAAAAAGGAAATTACAATCCTTTTTCCAGAAGTTATATAATGGAAGGGTTCGATGAACAGGTACGGCAGATGCTGATCATGATGATAGCAGAGGTCTGCCGGGAATTTGAAAAACTTCCTATTATTAAATATACCGATATACTGCGGAATATTCTGTATTCCGGAGTCTGGTGCAGATTTGAAGCAGTGTCCGGTAAGAGGAAGAAAGAGCAGGAGAAAGAAAATGTTTGATCCATACAGTGTCCTTGGCGTTTCCAGGGATGCATCCGATGAAGAAATCAAAAAGGCATACCGGAAACTGAGCAGGAAATATCATCCGGATGCAAATATCAATAATCCAAACAAAGAACAGGCGGAAGAGAAGTTCAAGGAAGTCCAGCAGGCTTATGAACAGATCATGAAAGAAAAGGAATACGGCTCCTCTTATGGAAATGCAGGCGGCTACTACGGTGGATTTACAGGCCGTCAGAACAGCACTTACCAGGATGAGGAGGCAATCCGCAGACAGGCGGCTGCCAATTATATCCAGAACCGTCATTTCCAGGAGGCAATGAATGTACTCTCATCCCTGAAGCAGAGGAACGGAGAGTGGTATTACCTTTCTGCGATGGCAAATATGGGATTTGGAAATAATGTCAATGCACTGGAGGATATCCGGACAGCGGTAAACCTGGAGCCGGATAATGTACAGTATCGTATGCTCCTTCAGAGAATGGAGGGCGGCGGAACCTGGTATCAGGAACAGCAGAATCCTTTTGGCGGAATGCCGGTGGATGGAAGCGATTACTGTATGAAGCTCTGTATCGCAAATATGCTCTGCGGACTGTGCTGTCCGGGCGGCGGTGTATTCTGCTGCTGAGAAAATTATTCAGTATTACTAAATGAATAAAAGAAAATACAAATCAACGGATTGACATTTTTTAGTTGTGATATTATCATAGTATCGTACTGCTGTGATAAAGCAAAAGCAGCAGGTCAGGTTCCTGTAACCGAGCAGGCAGGAACTTTAGAAGTACAATGGAAAAGTACAGGAGGAAATCTTAAGATGAGTATTCGTATTGGAATTTTAGGTTATGGAAACCTTGGACGAGGCGTAGAATGTGCAGTTAAGCACAATCCGGATCTTGAGCTTGTAGCAGTTTTTACACGCCGTGATCCTTCAACAGTAAAAATCCTCACAGATACAGCAAGCGTTTATCATGTAGATGAAGCAGAAAAAATGAAAGACAAGATCGATGTTCTGATCCTCTGCGGAGGAAGTGCAACAGACCTTCCGGAGCAGACACCGAAATATGCACAGTGGTTCAATGTCGTAGACAGTTTTGACACTCATGCAAGAGTTCCGGAGCATTTTGCAAACGTAGACAAGGCAGCTTCCGAGAGCGGCCATGTAGGAATCATCTCCGTGGGCTGGGATCCGGGAATGTTCTCCCTGAACAGACTGTATGCAAATGCAATCCTTACCAACGGTAAAGATTATACATTCTGGGGCAAGGGTGTAAGCCAGGGACATTCCGATGCGATCCGCAGGATCGACGGAGTCAAAGACGGCAAACAGTACACCATCCCGGTAGAAGCAGCACTGGAAGCTGTAAGAAACGGAGAAAATCCGGAACTTACAACAAGACAGAAACACACCAGAGAGTGCTTCGTAGTAGCTGAGGAAGGCGCAGACCTTGCACGTATCGAGAACGAGATCAAGACTATGCCGAACTACTTCGATGAGTACGATACTACAGTACACTTCATCACAGAAGAAGAACTGAAACGTGATCACAGCGGGATCCCGCACGGTGGATTTGTTATCCGTTCCGGCAAAACAGGCTGGAATGATGAGAACAGTCATGTGATCGAATACAGCCTGAAACTGGATTCTAACCCGGAATTCACTTCTTCCGTAATCGCAGCATATGCAAGAGCAGCATACCGCATGAGCCAGGAAGGACAGAAAGGCTGCAAGACAGTTTTTGATGTTGCACCGGCTTACTTAAGCGCACAGGACGGAGCAGAACTTCGTAAACATCTTCTTTAAGATCAATTTCAGCAGAGCGGGAAACACATGCCTGATATCTTATGTGAGACATCAGGCAGTGTTTCCCGCTCTTTTTATGTATTGACGTATCATAAATCTTGCGATATAATACCTACATGATATTGTAATAATATTGTAAAATTTGCAACGAAAAAAGTAACAATAAGTTTTTCGGAAAGAGGACGATATATGAAGAAGGTATGTAGAAAAGCTGGACTTTTGGGGATACTTTTGGGGCTCATGCTTTTTGCAGCAGGATTTGCCGTACATACAACGACGGTAGATGTTCAGGCTGCAACAACGACAGGATTTCGTACAGTAAACGGCAAAACTTACTATTACAAGAGCGGCAAGAAGGTCAAGGGATGGCTGACACTTGGAAGTAATAAGTACTTTCTGAATACGAAGACCGGAGTTCTTCTTAAGGGCTGGCAGAGAAGTTCCAAGGGATCGATGAGATACTTCGATTCCCGTACAGGAGCAATGTACAAGGGATTTAAGAAGATTGGTGGGAATTACTATTATTTCAAACCGTCTACAGGCTACACGGTCAGTGGTTTTGTCAAAACTTCAAGTACCGTTGTGAGATATTTTTCATCAGGCAGTTACACGATGGCAACTGGCTGGATGAAGAACAGCAAGGGCGAGAAGTGGTATTTTACCCCATCAACAGGAATTATGTACAGGGGACTTAAGAAGATTGGAGCCTATTATTACTACTTTGATGGGACAACCGGTGCAGCCAAGAGCGGATTCCTGACAGCAGCCAACGGAAATGTCCGTTATTTCCGCGGAAAGACCTATGTAATGGCAACCGGATGGCTTGGCAGCAGCAGCGGCAAACGCTACTACTTTGCAAAGAATACAGGTGTCATGTACAAAGGCTTCAAGACAGTTGATGGCAAGACTTACTATTTCAATCCAAAAACAGGAGTTGTAACTACCGGCTGGGTAAAGGAAAATGGTAAGACTTATTATATTAATCCAAGCACAACCACGATAACAACAGGTACGAAGCTGATTGACGGCAAATATTACGTTTTTGACTCAAACGGAGTTATGACGGGCTCTTATACTGACAGTTCCAACTCTGGTCCGACAGCACCAACCTCTGCAAGAACGCTTAAGAATTATCTCGCAGGAGCACTGCAGCCGGTAGGTCGGGCCCTTTATGTATGGGGCGGCGGCTGGACAGATTCCACAAGAAAAGGTGTAAGTCCGACCTGGGTTTCCTGGTATAACAGTCAGACGAGCAGTTACAACTATAATAATTACAGGGATTTAACGACTGCAAACAGAATCAAGGGACTTGACTGTTCTGGATTTGTAGGATGGGCATCTTATCAGGTTATGCATACAAAGTCTGGAGAAGGCGGTGGATATACCGTAGTTTCCGGAGATATTGGTTCTTATTATCAGAATACTCTGAAGTGGGGACGGATCGTAAACCAGAATTATCTTTCTCAAACAAAATGGATCAGCGGGCAGGCACGGTACTTGCTGTCGCCGGTCTCGTTGTACAGCACGTCCATGATGGCCAGGCAGATGTCCAGACCGATGAAGTCGCCCAGTTCCAGAGGTCCCATGGGGTGGTTAGCGCCCAGCTTCATAGCGGTGTCGATGCCAGCGATATCGGAAACGCCCTCCATCTTAATGAAGGCAGCCTCGTTGATCATGGGGATCAGGATGCGGTTGACCACAAAGCCGGCAGCCTCGTTGACCTGAACAGGGCTCTTGCCGATGGCAACGGAGATCTCCTTGATCTTCTCAACGGTCTCAGCGGGAGTGTTGCAGCCTGCGATGACCTCGATCAGCTTCATGCGGTCTGCGGGGTTAAAGAAGTGCATGCCGACCAGCGGACGGCTAACGCCCTTGCCGATCTCGGTGATGGACAGAGAAGAAGTGTTGGAAGCGAAGATGCACTCGGGCTTGCAGATCTTATCCAGCTCGCCGAAGGTGGTCTGCTTGACCTTCATATCCTCGAATGCAGCCTCAACGACCAGATCGCAGTCTGCGCACAGATCTTCCTTCAGGCCCGGGGTGATGGCGGCGACGATCGCGTCAGCCTTCTCCTGAGTCATCTTTCCCTTAGCAACCAGCTTCTCGTAGCCCTTCTTGATCTTTGCCAGACCATTCTCGGCCCACTCCTGCTTGATGTCGCACAGAGCAACGGTGTTGCCCTCAACCTGTGCAAATGCCTTTGCGATGCCCTGGCCCATGGTGCCAGCGCCGATAACACCGATCTTCATAGGAAATCTCTCCTTTAATATCAAAAATTGTATAGTTGATTAGTTGTTGGTGAACACTGCCTTGGGCTTCGGTTTCTCACGGCTCAGGAAGCAGGCCATGCCTTCCTTCTGGTCGTGGGTCTCGAAGCAATCGCCGAACAGCTTCTCCTCGACCTCAACAGCCTTCTCGATGGGCAGGCTGATGCCGTCGTTCATTGCCTTCTTGCAGTTGCGCACAGCAATGGGAGCGTTCTTTGCGATCTTGCCGGCCAGCTTCAGGACATTCTCCATCAGCTCAGCCTGCGGATACACGGCGTTGACCAGACCGATGCGGTAAGCCTCGTCAGCCTTGATGTTCAGCGCAGAGTAGACCAGCTGCTTTGCCATGCCCATGCCGACCAGACGAGCCAGACGCTGGGTGCCGCCGAAGCCCGGGGTGATGCCCAGACCGACTTCCGGCTGACCGAACACAGCGTTGTCAGAGCAGATGCGGAAATCGCAGCTCATAGCCAGCTCGTTGCCGCCGCCCAGTGCAAAGCCGTTGACGGCTGCGATGACGGGGATGGGGAAATGCTCGATCATCAGGAACACATCATTGCCCAGCTTGCCGAAGGCCTCGCCTTCTGCCTTAGTCATGGTGCTCATAGAACCGATATCAGCACCGGCAACGAAGCTCTTGTCGCCTTCGCCGGTCAGAACGATGCAGCGGACAGTCTCCTGATCGACTGCCTCAAAAGCAGCCTTCAGGTCAGCCAGAACCTCGGGGTTCAGGGCGTTCAGTGCCTTGGGACGGTCGATGGTAATGATCTCAACAGCGCCCTGCACCTCGGTTTTTACAAATGCCATTGTGAAAACCTCCATTTCATACAGTTCAGTTTTTTCAAAACAGCCCCCGGAACGCGGGAGGGCTCTCCGGTTCCCTCCGGCGCTCCGGGTCTGTGGTTCAATCAGGATTCAGAGAAAGAGTGCTTAGTCCATCTCAACGATGGTAGCGCAGCCCATGCCGCCGCCGATGCACAGGGTAGCCAGACCCTTGTGAGCACCACGGTGCTTCATAGCGTACAGCAGGGTGACCAGGATACGAGCGCCGGAAGCGCCGACCGGGTGGCCCAGAGCAATTGCGCCGCCGTTGACGTTCACCTTGCTCATATCAAAGTTCAGAGCCTGGCTGACAGCCACAGACTGAGCAGCAAATGCCTCGTTGGCCTCGATCAGATCCATGTCAGCAACAGTCAGGCCGGTCTTTGCCATGACCTTCTTGGTAGCGGCGATGGGGCCCAGGCCCATGACTTCGGGCTCAACGCCTGCCAGAGCACCGGCGACCCAGGTAGCCAGAGGCTTCACGCCCAGCTCCTTAGCCTTCTCCTCGCTCATGATGACCAGAGCAGCAGCGCCGTCATTGATGGCGGAAGAGTTGCCGGCGGTCACGATGCCGTCCTTGGTGAAAGCGGGCTTCAGCTTTGCCAGCACTTCAGGAGCGCTCAGACGGGGGCCTTCATCAGTATCGAACACGGTGTCGCCCTTCTTGCCCTTGATCACAACGGGAACGATCTCGTCCTTGAAAGCGCCGTCCTTGATGGCCTTGTCAGCCTTCAGCTGGCTGTTGTATGAGAACTCGTCCAGCATCTCACGGGTGATGGGGCTGTAGCCGTACTTCTTCTGATAAGTCTCGTTGGTGCAGACATTCTCAGCGGTCATGCCCATGTGCTTGTTGAAGCCGCAGGCATCCCACAGAGCATCGTTGACCATGGTATCCACGATCTCGCTCTTGCCCATGGGTGCGCCCATGCGGTAGCCGTAGCGGGCCTTCATCATAGCAAAGGGAGCCATGTCCATGTTCTCCATACCGCCTGCAACCACGATGTCGGCATCACCAGCCTCGATCATCTGAGCAGCCATGTTCACGCAGTTCAGACCGGAGCCGCACACCACGTTGACGGTGACAGCGGGGGTCTCGATGGGCAGGCCAGCCTTCAGGGAAGCCTGACGGGCAACGTTCTGGCCCAGACCAGCCTGGATCACACAGCCCATGTAAACATGATCGACCTGCTCAGGCTTGACGTTTGCGCGGTTCAGAGCCTCCTTGATGACGATGGAGCCCAGCTCAGCAGCGGGGACGTTGGCAAGGGTGCCACCGAACTTACCAATGGCGGTACGGCATGCAGATGCGATAACGATCTTTTTCATGTGAATAGCCTCCTGATTGTGTATGTTGTGATTTAAGAAAGACTGTTTTATCAAAACGCCGAAGCGTTTCTTGCATAAGGAATGGGGTCAGACGTTCTCTCCCCTGCTGCGCAGCTCGGCCATCTTCTGCTCCACGGCAGCTTCCACATTCGGGGTGACGAACTTGGAGATGCTGCCGCCGTAGCGGGCGGCTTCCTTTACAATGGTAGAGGAAAGATAGCTCCACTTGATGCTGGTTGCAAGGAACATGGTCTCAATACCAGGCATCAGCGCATGATTGGTCTGCGCCAGCTGGATCTCGTTTTCAAAATCCGTTACCGCCCGCAGGCCCCGCACCATGACCGAAGCGTGGCGCTTCTTGGCGAACTCCACGGTCAGGCCGTCGAAGCTCTCCACCGTGACATTGGGGATCCCCTTGCAGCATTCCTGCAGCAGGGCCACCCGCTCCTCCACGGTGAACAATGGGTGCTTTGCACTGTTGATGAGCACGGCCACGATCAGGTGATCGTTGATCTTTGCCGCGCGCTTGATGATATCGAGATGACCTCGTGTGACCGGATCGAACGACCCGGGGTAAACTGCAGTTGCCATCGGTTTTGTCCTCCTTGCGCGCCTTTGAAAAGCGCATTGGTTCTGACATGATAGCACTTTCCAGTTTGCTGTGCAAGATGTTCTTTTCTTCTGCTACGGTGTATCGTTAATTTTTAAACAATCTTACCCGCAGTGCCACGCTGCATCCTGCTACGCTATAAGTAAAGCACATCGTCAAAATTTTATCAAGTATTTTTTGTGTAAAATTTATTTTTTGTGCACCAAAGAATCTCTACAAAAAGCTAAGATTTTTAGTCATATTGCATCCAGCCCTGTTTTTTGCCAGGAAAGTATTGATTCTCCCGTTTGTTAATGATATAACTAAGTTGGAATTTACAATTCCTTTATGTTATTGTAAGAGAGGATGGTTTATAATGGATTTTACGGAATTGTATGCACAGAAGACAATGACCGCTGACCAGGCTGCCGCGCTGGTCAAAAGCGGTGACTGGGTGGATTACGGCTGGGCCGTGAACACCCCCGTTGCTGTGGATGCCGAGCTGGCCAAGCGCCTGCCGGAGCTGGAAGGGGTCAACTTCCGCGGCGGCATTCTGATGTGGGTCCCTGAGATCTTCCAGATCGACGACCCCGCTGCCCACATGACCTGGAACAGCTGGCATATGGGCGGCATCGAGCGCAAGGCCATTGCGCAGGGCTTCTCCTTCTATTCCCCCATCCGTTATTCCGAGCTGCCCCGCTACTACCGTGAGAGCCCGGACCCCGTCGATGTGGCCGTGTTCCAGGTAACCCCCATGGATGAGCACGGTTACTTCAACTTCGGCCCCAGCGCTTCCCATTTGGGTGCCGTGTGCGAAAAGGCCAAAAAGATCATCGTGGAGGTCAATAAGAACATGCCCCGCTGCCTGGGCGGCATGGAGAACTGCGTGCACATCTCGCAGGTGACCGGCATCGTGGAGGGCGACAACCCGCCCATCGGCCAGATGGCCGCTCCCGGTGCTGCCACCGAAGTGGACCTGAAGGTTGCCAACCTGATCGTTCCGCAGATCCCCAACGGTGCCTGCCTGCAGCTGGGCATCGGCGGTATGCCCAATGCCATCGGCAGCCTGATCGCACAGAGCGATTTGAAGGATCTGGGCGTGCACACCGAAATGTATGTGGACGCCTTTGTGGATATCGCCAAGGCCGGCAAGATCACCGGTGCATGCAAGCAGCTGGACAAGGGCCGTCAGGTCTACGCCTTCGGTGCCGGCACCCAGAAAATGTACGATTACCTGAACGATAACCCAGAGTGCATGTCTGCACCCGTGGACTACACCAACGATATCCGCAGCATCTCCGCACTGGATAACTTTATTTCCATCAACAACGCTGTGGACATCGACCTGTTCGGTCAGGTGAACGCCGAGACTGCAGGCCTCAAGCACATCTCCGGTGCCGGCGGTCAGCTGGACTTCGTTCTGGGCGCATACCTTTCCAAGGGCGGCAAGAGCTTTATCTGCCTGTCCTCTACCTTCTTTAATAAGAAGACCGGCCAGCTGGAGAGCCGCATCCGTCCCACTCTGGAAAACGGCAGCATCATCACCGATACCCGTGCCAACATCCACTACCTGTGCACCGAGTACGGCTGCGTGAACCTGAAGGGCCTGACCACCTGGGAAAAGGCCGAAGCTCTGATCAGCGTAGCACATCCCGACTTCCGTGAAGACCTGATCAAGGAAGCCGAAAAAATGCACATCTGGCGCAGGAGCAACAAAATCTGATAAGTGCCGCGGGGATTCCTGCTGTCCGCGGCTGAAATGGAGTCTATCATGATGGACAAAAAGCCGCACGTCAAGCCCTACCTCTACGGGATGCTGGCAGGATTTGGAGCGATCTCCCTGAGCATCATCTTCTTTTTCCTGATCTACCGCTTCGATGGTTTTGGTGATGCCATCTCCACGCTGACCGGCATTCTGATGCCGTTCATCTACGGTGCCGTCATCGCCTACCTGCTCAAGCCTGTGTGCAACACCATCGAGAGCTTTCTGCGCCGGTTCATCCCGGAAAAGATGCATGGTCTGGTCAATGTGCTGTCCGTTACGCTGACCATCCTGTTCGGCCTGCTCCTCATCTACGCTTTGTGCATGATGATCATTCCGCAGCTCATTACCAGCGTGACCACCCTGTACTACACTGCGCAGCGCAACCTCGCAAAGTTCGTGCAGTGGGCGAATCATGTGGAGTTCATTGAGAACAACCAGCAGATCATGGACATGCTCAACTCTGCTTATGCCACCATCAGCACCAATATCGATGATCTGATCAAGACCCGGCTCCTGCCCTCCATGCAGAACATCGTCAGCGGTGCCGCAGTGGGTGTGCTGAACGTAGTGACCATGGCCAAGAACCTGATCATCGGCATCATCGTGGCCGTGTATATGCTGGCCAGCCGCAAGCGCTTTGTGCAGCAGGCCAAGCTGGTGCTCTACAGCATCTTCAAGCCCCGCTGGGCAGAGCTGATCAAGGAAGAAGTGAAGTACGCCGATAAGATGTTCGGCGGCTTCATCAACGGCAAGATCATGGATTCCGCCATCATCGGCGTGCTGTGCTATATCGGCTGCCTGATCTTCAAGTTCCCCAGTGCCCTTCTGGTTTCCGTGATCATCGGCGTGACCAATGTGATCCCCTTCTTCGGCCCGTTCATCGGTGCCGTGCCCGCCACCCTGCTGATCCTCATTCAGAACCCCATCAAGGCGCTGTGGTTCGTCCTGTTCGTTCTGGTGCTGCAGCAGCTGGACGGAAACGTGATCGGCCCCAAGATCCTGGGCAACACCACCGGTCTTTCCAGTTTCTGGGTACTGTTCGCCATCCTGCTGTTCGGCGGTCTGTGGGGCTTTGTGGGCATGATCGTAGGTGTGCCGCTGTTTGCAGTCATCTATGATGTGATCAAAAAGCTGGTCGTCCACGGCCTGAAGCGCAACAAGGAGATCGACCTGCTGCAGACTTACCACGACAGCTTCGGTGACCCGGAGGACGATGTTCCGGTAGAAACGTCTGCATCGGAAGCACCTCCTGTCGAAACAAATAATCTATAAATCACAATGCCCCGGCATTCCATGTGATACGCTACCCCTAGAGTAGACAGAGACAAAAACTCTGAGTACTCTGGGGGTATTTTCATGTCAAGAAAGAGCGCTCACTCTTCACGATTGACTGCTGCAACAGCCGCCGTTGCCAGCACCGTCTGTTCATTCAGATGCCGATGCGGGCTCATGTCGGTGCCATGAACCGAGCTGCCTGATACCGATTTTGCACAAAAAATTCGCCGTCTCCTTGTGGAAACGGCGAACAAAAACCTTATATTATTTTTTCGTCTACTTGACAGAATGCACTTCAGTGATTCAGAGCGGGTCCTGTTTTGTTATTTCTGTTTCGTGCAGGGCTTTCTGGCTGCGTTTTATGCCGTCACTCCACGGTCACGCTCTTGGCCAGATTGCGCGGCTTATCCACGTCACAGCCGCGCAGAACAGCCATATAATAGGCAAACAGCTGCAGCGGCACAATGAGCTGCAGCGGCATCAGGATATCCTCATACTCATCCAGCCGGGTCACGGCATCTGCCACGCCTTCCGGCACCACAGCATCCTTTGTGGTAAACAGCAGCACCCTTGCTCCGCGGCTGCGGGTCTCCTTGGCATTGGAAATGGTCTTTTCGTACACCTGTTTCTGGGTGGCCAGTGCGATCACCGGCACGCCATCGGTGATCAGGCTGATGGTACCATGTTTCAGTTCACCGGCTGCATAGGCATCCGAGTGCACATAGCTGATCTCCTTGAGTTTCAGGCTGCCCTCCAGCGAGAGCGCATAGTCGAACCCGCGCCCAATGAAGAAGCAGCTCTGGGTGTTCACATAGCGGCTGGCAAGGTACTTGATCTGCTCACAATCTGCAAGGCGCGGCTTGATGACCTCCGGTGCGCGCAGCAGCTGGGCCGTAAAGCGGCGGGTCTCTGCCTCGCTCAGCCGTCCGCGCGCATAGGCCAGCCGCAGTGCAAACAGATACAGCACGCACATCTGCACCATATACGCCTTGGTGGATGCTACCGCGATCTCCGGCCCGGCATAGGTGTACATTACATAATCTGCGGCACGTGCAATGGAGCTGCCAACCACATTCACGATGGCCAGCACCGGCACGCCGCGGCTCTTGGCCAGCTTGAGCGCTGCCAACGTGTCGCTGGTCTCGCCGGACTGGCTGATGATGATGACCAGATCGTTCTTTTCCAGAATGGGGTCCCGGTAACGGAACTCGCTGGCAATGTCCACCTCGGCGGGCACACGGGCCAACGTTTCGATGGCAGATTTGCCCACCATACCGGCATGCATAGCCGTACCGCAGCCCACCAGATGCACCCGGCCAATACCGCGCAGCACTTCATCGGTCAGCTCCGGGATGCGCAGCACCGGCAGTCCGTCCTCTACACGGGGGCTGACCGTGGCCATAATGGCCGCAGGCTGCTCGTTGATCTCCTTGAGCATAAAGTGGGGATAGCCGCCCTTTTCGGCAGCTTCCATATCCCAGTCCGCCTTCAGCTGCTGGCGCTCCACCGGCTCACCAAATTCGTTGTAAAAGCGGATGCCCTCTGTGGTGCAGACGGCCATATCCCCTTCTTCCAGCACGCTGTATTTCCGGGTATACTTGAGCAGTGCCGGAATATCCGAAGCCACAAAGTTTTCGCCCTCGCCCCAGCCGACGATCAGCGGGCTTTCCCGCTTGACTGCAAAAATGGTGTCCGGGTAATCCCGGAACAGCACGGCCAGCGCATAGCTGCCGCGCACCTTGGCAAGCGCCTGCTGCAGTGCACGCAGCGGGTCACCGGTATAGCAGCTGTCGATCAACTTTACCAGCACTTCGGTGTCCGTCTCACTCTGGAAGGTATAGCCTTTTGCGGCCAAGCGCTCCTTGAGCAGGCCGTAATTTTCAATGATGCCATTGTGCACAATGCTCACACGCGGGGTCGAATGCGGGTGGCTGTTCACATCGCTGGGCGAGGGTTAACAAATATTAAAGAAAATGACAGAATTGAATTAAATGTACAAATGCAGAGATATATGGAATATCATAGAGAGATTTTTAAATACATGGAGGAACAATATAGTTAATGAATAAAAATATACATAACATAATAAAACAAATGTTTATGTTTCTTATAATATTTATAATAGTAATTAGATTTACGGATGTATTGGTTGGGTATGCTGATACAACAATACAAGATATTACAGAAATCCATACAGCGGCCGAGCTTGTGAAAGCATCAGAAAATCAAACTGGAAGTTACAGACTTATGGCAGATATTGACATGACAGGCATAGACTGGACACCGTGGGACTTTTCGGGAAAATTTGACGGCAATGGTTATACAATACTTAACCTTTCTGTGACAAAAACAAACAGACGCACAATGAAAACATACGACGGAAACAGAAAAGAATATGATACATATGGTGCGGGATTGTTTGGAATACTTTCTAATGCTGATGTGAGCGGTCTTAATATCAAAGGTGCAAGAATTGAAGTTGCTACAAATAATCATTGCTTTGCAGCTCCAATTGCAGGACTTTGTAATAACAGCAATATATCAGATTGTATCATAAGCGATTCTTATGTAAGTCTTACAGATTCGGCAAAAATGTGGGGAACAGGCGGAATCGCAGGTTTTGGAAGCGGTAATCTTGACAATGTTTCAACCGATGTGACACTTGTGTGCATTGATACGGATAAACAGGTAAAAGACGAACAGTTTATGGGTGGAGCATATGCGGCAGGTTTCCTTAATATTAGAAATTGTAAAATAAATATCGACGGTTATGATTCAGACCATGGTTACGTCCATGATGGTGGGCTTGTTGGAATGTATATGGTATATCCGTATGATTTATCTCTTACATATGCCGGTGAAGTCCTTAACAATGAAGTTTATGGACAGATTACATTTTATGAGGATAATACAGACAGACGAGCATATTGTAAGGCAAATATGGGCGAAGTTATGAACTGGACATATGCGTATTCGGGATTTAAATATGATTTTGATGCCAACGAAACATTTGATTATTCTGTTACGTTACTTCCTGAAAAATGTGATAATCCTGTATACAATGATACAGTAACAGAACCAACTGTCACAGATTTTGGCTTTACAACACATACATGTCAGGGCTGTGGGTATACATACAATGACAAATACACAATATATAAAGAATATAAAGATGATTCCGAGGAAGTTACATCATCTGACAATGATATGAACATGTCAGATGATTCGTTTGGTGTTACTAAAAAGAAAGATAACCATGTTATACCTGTACTTGTTGTTATTTTGCTGACTGTTGTAATGATTCTTCTTATAGTAAGATATATTCAGGTGAGAAATCAAAGAAAAAGACGCAGGAGACACAGAAGAAGATGAAAAATACTATCTATATGGCACCGATGGAAGGTCTGACGGACTTTACATTCAGAAATGCATATGAAAAATATTTGGAAAAGGGAAAATTGCAAAATATTTCACACCTTTTATTTCACCGAATAAGTCCGAAAAATTTCTTGCAAGAGAAATACGTGACATAGACAGGGAGCATAATAATGGAATTAATACGGTTGTTCAGGTTATGACAAATGATGCAAAAGATTTTATCTGGACTGCCAGGATGCTTTATGATGAGTACGGTTATAATGAGATAAACTTAAATGCAGGCTGTCCTTCAGGCACAGTTGTTTCAAAAAACAAAGGCTCTGGAATGTTAAACGAGCCGAAGCTTCTTGATAAATTTCTTGACGCAGTGTTTGAAGATGATTTTATAAGGGAAAATATCAAGGTTTCAGTAAAAACAAGGGTTGGTGTAGAGACAGATACAGCATTTCCGGAGATAATTGATATTTATAATAAATATCCGCTTGAGGAACTTATAGTGCATCCG
>OGYH01001637.1_pt1 | contig 20448 bp, 14 predicted proteins | sample 1576511 | NCBI WGS metagenome assembly OGYH01 (sample SAMEA3541522, study PRJEB24748) | human gut metagenome | biome: human gut; feature: human-associated habitat; material: faeces | place: China | collected 2012
TAATCGCAAAAATTAAATAGAATTAGCTTATGGCTCAGGGAAAGAATGCCAATATGCTGTTGGCGGCGAACCAGTTCCTTAACCGGAAGATGGAGCAACTCACTGCGTCGACGGAACTCCGCAAAAGCCGGATGCTTGCCCAAAAGTGTGTGATGCTCCTTGTAATAGTTCAGCTCCTGCCATATCATACGGTTATCCATGTAGCTGTCAATCACCTGGCGGCTGACATCGGCGCACTCCTGCAGGGAGGTACAATCCCTCAGCCTGGCATGTAACCGCACATAGGCATGGTATTTGCTGAACTTGCGGGAAGCGAGTGCCTCCAACTCCATCGGACAGTCGGGGGCATTGAGAAACGGAAACTCATCACGGAAAGACTCGGGTCCTTTCCGTGATAACGGTTCCGGCAATGCCCTTCAGCCCTCAAAGTCCGACGGTTCCGGAAACACCCCTTCCAAAAACTTTTCCAACCATGGTGAATACCCTGATACCGCATTGTTCATAAACACCTTGCGGGATAAGAGGTCGAGTACCTTCTTCTCATCCGGCTTTTGTGAAACCACCGGCAGCAACACCTGGTCTGTCGGCCAATTGAGATATACGGGTTGTGTCGGATAAGGAAGAGAATTATAATAAACTTCAAGACTGTAAAGTAGAAGAGGATTTAGAAGCTAAACGTTTAGCAGCAATTAAAAAATTATATCCCTTATCCAACAACATGGGTGTGTGCGTACCATAATTCAGACAAGGCAATTGACTCTTTTCCAGCAGTTCCTTCGTCCGCTTCATATTCTCGGCATAAAGCCCTTTGAATCTAAGCGGAACGAGCATTCCATTGACTTTGGGCAGCGCCACATGAGCCAGGTCGATAGGATTCATCACATAGATGTCATCGTTGGTCCAGATGAAACGTCCGGTCACTTCGGGCGATTCCATAGCCACTTTCAGCTTGGCCAGCGTATCAACCTGTGCATTGTCAGAGACGCGATTGTGCTCAATGAAGGTAATCTCTTCGCTGAACCAATCTTCACGGTCACCGATTACCACCACATTGATGCCGAAGCGTACATTCTTCTGCCAGGAACGCAGTGCAAAAAGCAGTTCCTTGCCTTGTGCAAACTCCTTGCAATAAGGAATAACCACTGTCACATGGTCTTGAACCGACCGCGCCGGCGCCAATTCCTCCACCGCATCCACCGCCTTATCGACGGCCTGCACATCCTTTTGTTCCACACTCTCTTCTACCAGTTTCAGTTCTACGGCCACATCCTCGGTCTTAGCTGTTTTCTTTTTTGTTGCCATAATTTAAAGTTTTTAATACGATACAAAAATATCGTCTCCACATAGTTCGTAAAAGGACACAAAGAGAGGCGAATGCACTGCAAACGCCTCTCTCCAATAACCAACCTTTAAAACAGAAATGAATCAAACTCCTGAACCACCGGAAGAAGACGACGCTTCACCCAATCCCAAAACGGCATTGATTTCTTCGTTGTCCGTAGCCGGTACAAGGCTCTTGGCGATGTGACCGATAGTACCTCCGCGTAAGGAACTTGCCAAATTGATAGTATTCTTGTCACCCTCCTTGTTATCCTGGGAATCGGCCTTGGTCATCTTCAGCGGAGTGCACGGCGTACCGGCAATCTTCGCATCCTGTTCCGTTACACCTTCCGTCGCATCGATTACTACCAGAACGACATCTGCCCGTTCCACTGCAGTTACCGTACGGATGATACTGTAGCGCTCCAGTTCTTCTTTTATCTTGCTCTTTCGTCTCAGCCCTGCAGTATCAATAAACACATAATCTTTTCCATTATATTTCACATTGGTATCAATAGCATCTCTAGTTGTTCCTGCTATATCTGATACGATCACACGCTGCTTTCCGGTCAGTTTGTTGATGATTGAAGATTTTCCTACATTTGGTTTTCCTACAATCGCCACTCTCGGACGCTCATCCTCTTTCTCTTCAGCTTCATGTTCCGGGAAATGTGCGATCACAGCATCTAACATGTCACCGATACCAAGTCTGGAAGCTGCCGATACCGGCACAGGATCACCAATCCCCAGATTATAGAATTCGTATACATCCGGCATAAACTTCTCAAAACTGTCTACTTTATTCACCGCCAGAACGACTGGTTTGCCTGATCTGCGGAGCATATCCGCAACTTTTGAATCGGCATCTACAAGTCCCTGCCTTACATCCGTAATGAAAATGATCACGTCTGCAGTATCAATAGCTATCTGTGCCTGCTCTCTCATCTGTGCAAGAATGATATCTTTGCTCTCCGGCTCAATACCACCGGTATCGATCATAGTAAATTCTTTGTCCAGCCATGTGACATCTGCATAGATACGGTCTCTTGTTACTCCGGGCGTATCTTTGACGATTGAAATCATCTCTCCCGCCAGTACATTAAAAAGGGTTGACTTCCCTACATTCGGTCTTCCCACAATAGCAACTACTGGTTTACTCATCTTAACTCTCCTCTATATTTCATTCTATATTTGTCTCTTAACGATACTATTATACATTACCTTTGTCAAATAGTCCAATCAGTAGTTGACCTTTTTATAGAAAAAGTGATATAAATAATTAGGAGTAACTTAATATATAAAATACACAGGAGTTTTTATTATGCCAAATATCAAATTAATGGAAAGCGGACTTCCTGTTGCGCCATTAAAAATCGGTGCTCTGGAATCATGCCGCGAACTTGGTGAAAAAGTAAATGATTACATTGTACAATTCAGGAAAAGCACAATGGACAAGAACACAGATTCACCATTATATTATAATTACCTGCGTGACAACTATCTGATCGATTGTCCGTGTCCACGTTTTGGAAGCGGCGAAGCAAAAGGACTTCTTACAGAATCTATCCGCGGAACAGATCTGTTCCTTATGGTAGATGTCTGTAACCACAGCCTTACTTATTCTGTAAACGGCCATCTGAATCATATGTCACCGGATGATCATTTTCAGGACTTAAAGAGAATCATTGCTGCCGCCAATGGAAAAGCGCACCGTGTCAATGTGTTAATGCCTTTCCTCTATGAAAGCCGTCAGCACAAACGTACCAAACGTGAATCTTTAGACAGTGCCCTTGCACTTCAGGAACTGATCGATATGGGTGTGTCTAATATATTTACATTTGATGCCCACGATCCACGTGTACAGAATTCTATTCCTCTCCACGGATTTGACAGCTTTAACCCACCGTATCAATTTATGAAAGCATTATTAAAAGCGGAGCCAGATCTTAAAGTTGACAAGGAACATCTGATGATCATCAGCCCGGATGAGGGAGCTATGCAGCGTGCTGTATACTTTTCTAACGTTATGGGTGTTAATATGGGTATGTTCTACAAACGCCGTGACTATTCAACTATTGTAAACGGAAAGAATCCGATTGTTGCACATGAATTCTTAGGTGAACATCTGGATGGAAAAGATGCGATCATCATTGACGACATGATTTCTTCCGGTGAAAGTATGCTGGATGTTGCAAAACAGATTAAAGCCCGCGGAGCAAACCGGGTATTTGTCTGCACCACATTCGGACTCTTTACCGATGGTTTTGAAAAATTTGATGATTATTATGAAAAAGGTTACATCGACCGCGTGATCACTACTAATCTCACTTATCTTCCTGCCGAAGCAAAGGAAAAGCCTTATTTCCTGATCGCAGATATGAGTAAGTTTATCGCACTGATCATCGATTCTATGAACCATGATATCAGCATCGGAAAGGTTATGGATCCTACAGAAAAGATTCACCGTCTGTTAGCAAAACATAATACTTCGTTATAAACGAACCTAAAAACAGGATCAACTTTTACCGGTTGATCCTGTTTTATAATAGATATATCAAATTATTTTTTACTTGTACTTACAAAATCACTGTAAGCAGTTCCGTTTTCCAAGGTCTTGTTTTTTGCCGCTGCCATTTCTGAAACGGTTACGAGCTGATAACCTTCTTCTTCCAGTTTTGGAATCAGCTGAAGTGCTGCATCTACTGTCTGTGTGTGAATATCATGCATCAGTATGATATCTCCGTCTTTCAAATTACGCATAACCTCGTCAATTGTGCTCTGTGTATTTCTCGTCTTCCAGTCCAGTGTATCCACATTCCAGAGAATCATCGGCATACCTACGCTTGATTTCACTGTATCATTAATCGCACCATACGGCGGCCTTAATACAGTAGCCGGGCTTCCACAGATATTCTTGATATTTTCATTCGTATCATTGACTTCTTTGGCAATTGCTTCTGCATCAATCTTTGTCAGTTGCTGGTGATCATAAGAATGGTTTCCAAGCTCATTTCCATCTTTCAACATCTGCTTTACGGCATCCGGATAGGATTTTACATTTTTTCCGAGCATAAAAAATGTAGCATGTGCATTATATTTTTTCAACTGATCCAGAATCTCTGATGTTCTTGGTCCGGGTCCATCATCAAATGTAAGTGCCACCATCGGTTTTCCCGGATCTATCTCTGTTTTTTCTTTCGAGAGCAATTCTCCCGACTCGCTGAATTTATATTTCTCAAGTCCGAGCTTTAGCTCTCCTGTCGCCGCAATTCCTTTTGAATCAAAATAATACTCTTTTCCGTCAATGGTCTGCCAGCCGCTCAGTGCCTTTCCGTCATCACTCAGATATGCTCTTCCGTCATCCGTTGTAATCCATCCGGACTTCTGCATGATTCCTTTTTTATCAAAACAATATAACGCATTCTCAATGGTCTGCCAGCCAGTCACTTTATTTCCATCTGCATCAAAATAATATGTATCTCCCTTCGACACCACGAAATCTGATGTTACATAAGTTCCATCGTATTTTTTAAATTTATTACCATCCCATACACCGGTTGGATTCTTCACGGTACAGGTTCCGTTCCTGATTGTTACCTGCGCCTTTTTCTTCCATGCTCCATTCAGTTCCTTTTTAATCTTCTCCGACAGTTTTGCCGTAATTACATAAGTTCCCTCTATATTTGAATCCGCCTTACTGGAAATAGTAATATCTTTTCCTTTTTGCAGATCTTTTGCAAAATCCTCAGCCGTATATGTCTTTGTAAGCTTGTTCTTATCTTTGTCCTGTATCTTTACATCTGCCGTATACGACGGAAGTGCTGTTCCCTGCGTAACCTCAATATCAGCGACCTGTATCGTAATCTGTGCCGGTTTTCTTAGCATTTCACGTATGACCGGTATTGCCACCGCGATCAGGCATATGACAAAAAGAGTAAGACCCACACGAATGTTTCTTACTCTTCTTCTATATTTCTTACGTCTTGATCTAATCCCTGTATTGTCCATTCCCTGTATCCCCCAGATTTCATAAGTTCTGTTTACCGGAGATGAAGATCTCTTCCCTGCATCTCTTTCATTAATAGGATACTCTAATTCGACATATTTCGCAATTAAGGGATTCTTACAAATTTATTAAGTTTTGTTTAACATATAACACGTACACGTAACACTTCACCGATCTGTTTCAGTTCTTCCACAACACCTTCCTGCACTTCGGAATCTACATCGATCATTGTATACGCATATTTCCCCTTGCTCTTATTCGTAAGGTCTGCAATATTCATATTATCTTTTGCAAGGACAGCGGAAATCTGACCGATCATATTCGGTACATTGTGATGTAATACAAGAATACGTGTCTTATCTCCTCTCAGTCCCATATCACAATCCGGATAGTTCACCGAATGTCTGATATTACCGTTTTCCAGATAATCCATCACTTCTTTCACTGCCATCTTTGCACAGTTATCTTCAGATTCTTCCGTAGATGCTCCGAGATGAGGAATTACAATCGCTCCCTTTACACCTGCAATCTCAGGTGTCGGGAAATCTGTAACATAATGCTTTACTTTACCGGCAACAAGTGCATCTACCATTGCTTCGGAATCCACCAGCACATCTCTTGCAAAGTTCAGAACGATCACACCTTCCTTCATAAGGCTCAGGGCATCTTTTCCGATCATTCCCTTTGTGCTGTCAAGTGCCGGCACGTGAACGGTAATGTAATCACAGTTTTCATAGATTTCATCTACATTTGTTGTATGATGAATACTTCTGGAAAGTCTCCATGCAGAATCCACCGACACATATGGATCGTATCCGTATACATCCATGCCAAGATGTGTTGCAGCATTTGCCACAAGCACACCGATTGCTCCAAGACCGATAACTCCAAGTTTCTTTCCCTGCAATTCCTGTCCCGCAAATGCTTTTTTCGCCTTTTCTGCATCTTTGGCTATGTTTCCATCCTCTTCATTCTCCTGCACCCAGTTGATGCCTCCAATGATATCTCTGGATGCCAGCAGCATACCGGCAATCACCAGTTCTTTTACTCCATTTGCATTAGCTCCCGGTGTATTAAATACAACAATTCCCTGTTCCGCACATTTCTCAAGCGGGATATTATTCACACCTGCACCGGCTCTTGCGATTGCTTTCAGATCTGTTGCAAATTCCATTTCGTGCATTGCCGCACTTCTTACCAGGATCGCATCAGCCGTCTCCGGTGTGCTTACAGGTGCATAGTCTTTTGTAAATTCATCCAGTCCTACCTTTGAAATTGGATTCAGATTATGATACTTATACATGATTACAGATTCTCCTTTTCAAATGCTTTCATAAATTCCACGAGTTTTTCCACTCCTTCAACCGGCATCGCATTGTAGATACTTGCACGCATACCTCCGACACTTCTGTGTCCTTTCAGATTTTCAAATCCGGCTTCTTTCGCTTCTTTTACAAATTTTACATCCAGCTCTTTATTACCTGTTATAAATGGAACATTCATAAGTGAACGGTCTTTTGGAACAACTGTACCTTTGAATAATTTACTTTCATCCAGGTAATCATAGAGAATCTTTGCCTTCTTTTCATTACGCTCTTTGATTGCTTCCAGACCACCCTGCTTTTTCAGCCATTTGAATACTTTCCCGCAGATATAGATTCCATATGCCGGCGGTGTATTGTATAAAGATCCGGCATCTGCATGTGTCTTATATTTCAGCATGGTCGGTGTACCATCTAATACATCATCTGTAATCAGGTCTTCACGTATAATTGCGATCACCACACCCGCAGGTCCTACATTTTTCTGAACTCCTCCGTAGATCACGCCATATTTTGACACATCTACCGGTTCAGACAGAAAGCAGGATGACACATCTGCCACCAGTGTCTTCCCTTTTGTATCCGGAAGTTCTTTGAACTTTGTACCATAAATCGTATTATTCTCGCAGATGTATACATAATCTGCATCTTCAGAGATTTCAAGATCAGAGCAGTCCGGAATATAAGAAAATGTCTTATCTTCGGAAGATGCGACTACATGAACCTCTCCGTATTTTTCTGCTTCTTTGGCTGCCTTTTTCGCCCATTGTCCGGTTACGATATAGTCAGCCACTTTATTTTTCATCAGATTCATAGGAATCATGGCAAATTGCTGAGATGCGCCGCCCTGCAGGAATAATACCTTATAATTATCCGGAATCTGCATCAGATCACGGATATCAGCTTCTGCTGTCTCAATAATCTCCTGGAACACCGATGAACGGTGACTCATTTCCATAACCGACATTCCACAGCCTTTATAATCTAACATCTCTGCTGCTGCTTCTTTTAATACTTCTTCCGGCAATACGGCCGGACCTGCTGAAAAATTGTACACTCTGCTCATTGTTGTTCCTCCACTTTTCTTTACTTTTTGCTTCTTTTATTCTGCATTTTTTGTTTTCAGGTCTTTCTCATCAAAAGCTTCACTGATTGGAGCACCAGGGGCAACCATCGGCCATACTTTGTCATCACTGTCAATCTGACAATCAATCACTACCGGGTGACCGCTCTTTAATGCCTTTGCAAATGCTTCTTTGAATTCTTCCCTAGTCGATGCACGTACTCCTTCTGCTCCCATAGCTTCTGCAAGTTTTACAAAATCTACAGCATCATTGAGTACAGTAGCCGAGTAGCGCTGTTCGTAAAACAGATTCTGCCACTGACGCACCATACCAAGTACATGGTTATTGATTACTACCTGAATTACCGGGATATTATGGCGTGTTGCGGTAGCAATCTCATTCATATTCATACGGAAACATCCGTCTCCTGCAATATTGACTACCGTCTTTTCCGGTCTTCCGACCTTCGCTCCAAGTGAAGCACCAAGACCATATCCCATCGTTCCAAGCCCTCCTGATGTAAGAAGTGTTCTTGGTTCTGTATATTTATAATATTGCGCCGCCCACATCTGATGCTGTCCGACTTCCGTAGAAATTATTGCTTCGCCATTTGTCTGACGGTAAATTTCTTCCACTATGAACGGACCACTGAGTACATCCGGATGATATGTCATTGGATACTTCTCTTTATAAGAAATGATCTTCTCTATCCATTCCTTATGATTCTGCTGTTCCAGGCGTTCATTCATCTTCTGAAGAACGACTTTCAGATCACCGACTACCCCTTCTGTAATCAGGATATTTTTATTCATCTCCGCTGCATCTACGTCAAACTGCAGGATTTTTGCATCCTTGGCAAATTTCTTAGCATTTCCTGTCACACGGTCACTAAATCTTGCTCCTGTTACAATCAGAAGATCACATTCACTGACTCCGTAATTGGATGTTTTTGTGCCATGCATTCCAAGCATTCCGGTATACAGCAGATCCGTTCCCGGGAATGCACCTTTTCCCATCAGGGAATCGGTAACCGGTGCGTCTACCTTCTTTACAAATTCATATAATTCCTTGCTGGCTCCTGATAATATTGCCCCGCCGCCAACAAATATATATGGTCTTTCCGACTCCCTGATCATGCGAACTGCACTTTCCAGATCTTCTTCGCAGATATCTTCGGACGGTTTTACAATCTCTGCTTCCCGTGATATAAATTCTGCTTTATTAGCTGTTACATCCTTTGGAATATCGATCAGAACCGGACCTGGCCTTCCTTCTTTAGCGATCACAAATGCCTTGCGGATTGTATCCGCCAGGTTATTGACATCCTTTACAATATAATTATGCTTTGTGATCGGCATCGTAACACCTGCTATATCGATCTCCTGGAAACTGTCTTTTCCCAGAAGTGCTACTCCTACATTGCAGGTAATTGCAACCACCGGAATGGAATCCATGTATGCGGTTGCAATCCCAGTTACAAGGTTCGTTGCACCTGGTCCGCTGGTTGCAAGACATACACCGACTTTTCCTGTTGCTCTTGCATATCCGTCCGCCGCATGAGCAGCACCCTGTTCGTGTGATGTAAGAATATGTTTAATCTCATCTTTATGCTTATATAATTCATCGTATACGTTCAAAATCGCTCCGCCAGGATAACCGAATACGGTATCCACTCCCTGCTCTTTCAAACATTCGATTACAATTTGTGATCCTGTTAACTGCATACCATTCATTCCCCTGTCATAATTTTTATTTTGCTTTTGGAACTTCAAGGATTGCGCCTCTGTTTCCGGAAGTAACCATTGCCGCATATCTTGCAAGATATCCGGTTGTAACCTTTGGCTCTCTTGGAGTCCAGTTTTCCTTTCTCTTAGCCAGTTCTTCATCCGACACATCCAGATGAATAGAAAGATTCGGGATATCAATCTGGATCAGGTCTCCCTCCTCTACCAGTGCGATTGGTCCGCCGACAGCAGCTTCCGGAGATACATGCCCGATAGATGCTCCTCTTGATGCTCCACTGAAACGTCCGTCTGTGATCAACGCCACACTCGATCCAAGCCCCATACCTGCGATTGCAGATGTAGGATTTAACATCTCGCGCATTCCCGGACCTCCCTTTGGTCCCTCGTAACGGATAACAACAACATCACCGGCTACAATTTTACCACCTTTGATTGCTGCAATTGCATCTTCCTCACAGTCAAATACTCTTGCAGGTCCTTCGTGTACCAGCATCTCATCTACGACTGCCGAACGCTTTACAACACTTCCATCCGGTGCAAGATTACCTTTTAACACTGCAAGCCCGCCTGTTGGTGTATATGGATTGTCAATCGGACGGATAACCTCTGGATCTTTGTTCACTACTCCTTCAATATTCTCTCCTACTGTCTTTCCTGTAACTGTCATACATTCTGTATGAAGGAGTCCCTTCTTATTCAGTTCTGCCATAACTGCATAGACACCACCTGCTTCATTCAGGTCTTCCATATAAGTAGGACCTGCCGGTGCAAGGTGACAGAGATTTGGTGTCTTTTCACTGATTCCATTTGCGAAATCAATCTCAAAGTCCATTCCCACTTCATGTGCGATTGCTGGAAGATGAAGCATACTGTTTGTAGAGCATCCAAGTGCCATATCAACAGTAAGTGCATTCAGAATAGCTTCTTTTGTCATAATATCTCTTGGGCGGATATTCTTCTCAAGAAGTTCCATGACTTTCATACCTGCATGTTTTGCAAGACGGATTCTTTCTGAATATACTGCCGGGATTGTTCCGTTTCCGCGAAGTCCCATACCAAGTACCTCTGTCAGACAGTTCATGCTGTTTGCTGTGTACATACCCGAACATGATCCGCATGTAGGACATACTTTATTCTCGAATTCACACAGGTCTGCATCTGACATTGTTCCGGCCGCATTCGCTCCTACCGCCTCAAACATACTGGAAAGACTTCTCTTCTGTCCTTTTACATGTCCTGCAAGCATCGGTCCGCCACTGACAAATACAGTCGGTACATTAATTCTTGCTGCAGCCATCAGAAGTCCCGGTACATTCTTATCACAGTTCGGGATCATAACTAACGCATCAAACTGATGTGCCATCGCCATTGCTTCTGTAGAATCTGCGATCAGGTCTCTGGTTACCAGAGAATACTTCATTCCGATATGTCCCATTGCTATTCCGTCACAAACTGCAATTGCAGGAAACATGATCGGTGTACCACCTGCCATGGCAACTCCCTGTTTTACTGCATTCGCAATTTTATCCAGGTTCATATGCCCCGGCACGATTTCATTATAAGAACATACGATGCCGACCAATGGTCTGTTCATCTCTTCTTCCGTCAGTCCAAGTGCATTGAACAATGAACGGTGAGGTGCCTGCTGTTTTCCTTTTGTTACTGTATCACTTCTCATTTTTATCCTCCTGTTTTCTTTCTGTCAAATACTTCTTATCTATATATAATTCTACAATTAACGAATGTTTTCTGAAATCAGATCGCCCATCTCTTCTGTTCCAATCTGTGTCTTTCCTTCTGACATAATATCAATCGTACGGTATCCGTCTTTTAACACCTTTGCAACAGCTGCTTCGATTGCATCTGCTTCTTTATCAAGATCAAAGCTGAAACGCAGCATCATTGCTGCAGAAAGGATAGTTGCGATTGGATTGGCAATTCCTTTTCCTGCTATATCCGGTGCCGATCCGCCGCTCGGCTCATACAAACCGAATTTTGTCTCATTTAAGCTGGCACTTGCAAGCATTCCGATAGATCCGGTCACCATACTTGCTTCATCAGAAAGAATATCTCCAAACATATTCTCTGTAAGAATGACATCAAACTGTTTTGGGTCTTTTACAAGCTGCATTGCACAGTTGTCTACCAGCATATTTTCCACTGCCACCTCTGGATAATCTTTTGCAACTTCTTCTACCACTTTTCTCCATAATCTTGAAGAATCCAGAACATTTGCCTTATCTACGCTAGTTACTTTTTTGCGTCGCTTCATTGCAATATCAAATCCCCGTTTTGCGATTCTTCGGATCTCCTCTTCATTATATGTAAGAGAATCTTTTGCTGTCATCACTCCGTCAATCTCTTCTGTCTTTCTCTCTCCAAAGTAAAGACCGCCAGTCAGTTCTCTCATGATCATCATGTCGAACCCACCTTCTGTAATCTCTTCTTTCAACGGACATGCACCTTTTAATTCCTCATAAAGTACTGCAGGTCTTAAGTTTGCAAAAAGATTCAGGGCTTTTCTGATCTTCAAAAGTCCTGCTTCCGGTCTTTTAGACGGCTCTAACTTATACCACGGAGATGTCTTTGCATCTCCTCCGATGGAACCCATCAGAACTGCATCACATGCTTTTGCCTCTGCGATTGTCTCATCTGTAAGAGGTACTCCGTGAACATCAATGGATGCTCCCCCCATGAGTAACTGTGTATAATCACAAGTGTGTCCATATACTCCTGCAACTTTATCAAGAACTTTCATTGCCTCCGTTACGATCTCCGGACCAATTCCGTCTCCCTTAATCACACCAATTTTAAGATTCATCGTTCTTCTTCCTTCCTTCGGTAAAAATCTATAAAAATAATATTATCGTATTTTTATACATGTTTCAAGACTTTAATTGGCTAAATTGACAAATTGCTACATTTTATCTACTTAAAAAACGCTTTTTATAATATTTCTTGTACACTTTGATGATTGATTGCTATAAAAAAATGCGGAACACATTATTTCCATGTGTTCCACATTTTTTATGCATGATATTTTGCTGTTTCAAGAATCCGGTTCGCATTTTCCACCCGTTCTTGCGATGGTGGATCAATGCCCTCCAACTGATACGGAATTCCCAGTTCTTTCCATTTATATACACCAAGTGTATGATACGGAAGGACTTCTACTTTCTCCACATTATCTAACGTCTCAATAAAATCATGAAGTCTGTGCAGATATTCGTCTTTATCACTTCTTTCCGGGACCAGTACATGACGGATCCAGACTGGTTTTCCGATCTCTGAAAGATATTCTGCCATATCAAGAATATTCTTATTCGTCTGACCGGTAAGGATCTTATGCTGCTCATCATCAATATGCTTGATATCCAGCATTACAAGATCTGTCACCTTCATAAGTTCCTGGAATTTACTGAAGAATGGTTCTTCTCTTGTGAATGGATTTCCACAGGTATCCAGTGTTGTGTTGATTCCTCTTTCTTTTGCTTTCTGGAACAACTCCAGCAGAAAATCGATCTGCAGAAGCGGTTCGCCCCCACTGACGGTAATACCGCCCTTACTTCCCCAGTAAGTGCGGTATTTCCAGGCTTTATCAATCAGTTCATCTGCTGTGTAGAGAGTCCCTGAATTCATGTTCCATGTGTCCGGGTTATGACAGAACTGGCAGCGCATAGCACAACCGGTCGTAAAGATCAGATAGCGGACACCTGGACCGTCAACGGAGCCGAAACTTTCCAGAGAATGAATATATCCTTTGGTCATAGCTTTGCTCCTTTTCTTATTTATTACATGTAATTCGCCATGCGCAGCTCGATTCCGCTTTGCTTCATCTCGCTGACGGCTGTCGCCGTATATCATCTGATCCAGATATCATAATTCAAGCAAGCTTGATTATAACATCTGTCTCATCTGATGCATGGCTCATAGCTTTTACATATGATCGTGGCAAGTTCTTGCGATAACGTCTAACTGCTGTTCGCGGGTCAGGTCGATGAACTTAACTGCATATCCAGATACACGGATTGTGAAGTTAGCATATTCTGGTTTTTCCGGATGCTCCATAGCATCAATAAGTTTATCTGTACCAAATACGTTAACATTCAGGTGATGTGCTCCCTGATCGAAGTATCCGTCCATTACACGTGCAAGATTTTCTTTACGCTCATCATCTGTATGTCCAAGTGCACTTGGGCTGATTGTCTGAGTATTAGAAATACCATCCAGTGCCAGCTCGTATGGAAGCTTAGCAACAGAGTTAAGGGATGCAAGAAGTCCGTTCTTTTCTGCACCGTAAGATGGGTTAGCACCTGGTGAAAGTGGCTCTCCTGCTTTTCTTCCGTCCGGAAGAGATCCTGTAGCCTTACCATATACTACATTAGAAGTAATTGTAAGGATTGATGTTGTAGGTACAGAATTTCTGTATGTATGACACTTATTCAGTTTGTGCATAAATGTCTTCAGAAGCCATACAGCCATGTCGTCTGCACGATCATCGTCGTTACCGTATCTTGGGAAATCTCCTTCGATCTCGAAATCTGTTGTGATTCCATCTTCGTCACGGATAGCTTTTACTTTTGCGTATTTGATAGCGCAAAGTGAATCTACCACATGAGAGAATCCAGCGATACCTGTTGCAAATGAACGCTTAACGTCTGTATCAATCAATGCCATCTGAGCTGCTTCATAGTAATACTTGTCATGCATGTAGTGAATCATATTCAGTGTATCTACATACAGTTTGCTCAGCCATTCCATCATAGCATCATATTTTTCCATTACTTCATCGAAGTCAAGATATTCAGATGTGATTGGTCTGTAAGCAGGTGCAACCTGAATTTTATTCTTTTCATCAATACCACCGTTGATGGCGTATAACAGACACTTAGCAAGGTTCGCACGAGCTCCGAAGAACTGCATCTCTTTACCTGTCTCTGTAGCAGATACGCAGCAGCAGATTGAGTAGTCATCGCCCCATACCGGACGCATAACATCATCATTTTCATACTGGATTGAGCTTGTCTCTACTGAGATCAGGGCTGCAAACTTCTTGAAGTTTTCAGGCAGTCTTGAAGAGTAAAGTACAGTAAGGTTTGGTTCTGGAGAAGGTCCCATGTTCTTCAGTGTGTGAAGGAAACGGTAATCATTCTTTGTTACCATAGAACGTCCGTCCTGTCCAAGTCCACCAACTTCCAGTGTTGCCCATGTCGGGTCTCCTGAGAACAGTTCGTTGTAAGATGGGATTCTTGCGAACTTAACCATACGGAATTTCATAACCATGTGGTCAATTAATTCCTGAGCTTCTTTTTCTGTAATCTTTCCAGCTTTTAAGTCTCTTTCAATATAGATATCAAGGAATGTAGAGATACGTCCAACACTCATTGCAGCTCCGTTCTGAGTCTTGATTGCTGCAAGATATCCGAAGTACAGCCACTGTGCTGCTTCATGAGCATCTTTCGCTGGCTGTGAAATGTCATAACCGTAAGCAGCTGCCATTTCTTTCATTTCTTTCAGAGCTTTGATCTGATCAGCAAGCTCTTCGCGGAGACGGAAATCTGTTCCTTTCATTCCGTGTCTTGCATAACGCTCAAAGTCATACTGTTTTCTTTCGATCAGGAAGTCGATACCATAAAGAGCTACTCGACGGTAATCACCAACGATACGTCCTCTTCCATATGTATCCGGAAGACCTGTGATGATCTTATTGTGTCTTGCTTTCTTCATTTCAGGTGTATAGATATCGAATACTCCCTGGTTGTGTGTTTTATGATATTTTGTAAAAATCTCGTGAAGCTTTTCGCTCGGCTGATAACCATAAGTTGTACAAGCCTGCTCAGCCATCTTAATTCCACCATATGGCATAAAAGCTCTCTTCAGAGGTTTGTCTGTCTGAAGACCAACGACCTTCTCAAGATCTTTTGTCTCTTCGCTAATGTATCCAGGTCCATATGCTGTAAGGCCAGATACTACTTCTGTCTCCATATCAAGAACGCCGCCTTTTGCACGTTCCTCTTTCTGAAGTTCCTGAAGTTTACCCCACAGAATATCTGTTGCTTCTGTTGGTCCTTCCAGGAAAGATTCGTCTCCTTCATAAGGTGTGTAGTTCTCCTGGATAAAACTGCGAACATCTACAGAATTTACCCATTCTTTTCCTTTAAAACCAGCCCACTGCTCAAAATGTGCCATTTCTTTGTTCCCCTTTCCTATCTTTCATTTTCTTCTGCGCCGTCAGTATAACATTTCGTGAAGAAAATATCAAGTTTTGTTCTGATAATCGTTCTCAATATCCACCTTGTATGCAATTTTGTGCAATTTGTGTATATTTATATGAACAATATACGGTTGTTTTGTATTTTTTCCAACGCAATTTCACATATATACACTTTGGATTTTCTGACATTTCCGCAAATAAAAAAGAGAACCTGTACACAACAGATTCTCTACATTCATCTTTTATTCTGCAGAAGCTTTTTCAACCTGTGCGATTGCTGCTTTCTGCATTGGAATACGGCAGTTCTTATTGCTTCCGAATTCTACGATCACATCTTCATCACTGATGTCAATAAGCACACCGTAAAATCCGCTTGTTGTCAGTACTGTATCACCAACTTCCATCTCGTTGATCATAGCCTGAACTCTTTTCTGCTCTTTTTTCTGAGGTCTCATAAAAATCATGTAGAATCCTCCGAAAATAACTGCATATACAACAATTAAAATAACCCAGCTTGTACCACTGGAGCTTTGTGCTGCTAATGAAAACATCTCTTTTCCTCCTACTTATCTTTAAACACTATTGCTATCATACACAAAAACCTCGTATTCAGCAAGGTTTTTTATGCTTTTTTCATTATTTTATTCATTCTTTCCTGTTACAGCAGCGATTTTTTGGGTTTTATACTCTTTGTAACAGTCATGATCAATTGCATCTCTGATTTCTTCCATCATTGTATTATAGAAATAAAGGTTATGAAGGACACACAGACGCATACCAAGCATCTCTTTTGCTTTTAGCAGATGCCTGATATATGCTCTCGAATAATTACGGCATGCCGGACACTGACATCCCTCTTCAATCGGTCTGGCATCCAGCTCAAATCTGGCGTTAAACAGATTCAGTTTCCCATGGTTTGTGTACACGTGTCCATGTCTTCCGTTTCTGCTTGGATATACACAATCAAAGAAATCCACTCCCCTGTCGACTGCTTCCAGAATGTTTGCCGGAGTTCCGACTCCCATCAGATAAGTTGGTTTATTATCCGGAAGATGTGGAACAACCGCATCCAGAATGCGATACATCTCTTCATGCGATTCACCAACCGCCAGCCCGCCGACTGCATAACCATCCAGATCCAATTTTGAGATTTCATCTGCATGTTTGATACGGATATCTTCATACACACCGCCCTGATTAATACCAAAAAGCATCTGATGCTTATTGATCGTATCCGGAAGTGTATTCAAACGTTCCATTTCTTTCTTGCAGCGCACCAGCCATCTTGTCGTACGCGCTACGGACTTTTCCATATAATCCCTGTCTGCAACGCTGGATGGACATTCATCAAATGCCATAGCGATCGTAGATGCAAGGTTTGACTGTATCTGCATACTCTCTTCCGGTCCCATGAAGATTTTTCTTCCATCAATATGCGAATTAAAATATACGCCTTCTTCTTTAATTCTGCGAAGCCCGGCAAGTGAAAACACCTGAAATCCACCCGAGTCAGTAAGAATCGGTTTGTCCCAGTTCATAAACTTGTGAAGTCCACCCAGTTTCTTTACTACTTCATCTCCGGGACGCACATGCAAATGATATGTATTAGACAATTCCACCTGAGTCTTTATCTCCTGAAGATCTGAGGTTGCAACAGCACCTTTGATTGCCGCTGCAGTACCCACATTCATAAATACAGGTGTCTCAATGACCCCGTGTACTGTATGTAGTCTTCCCCTTTTTGCAAGACCATCTTTTTTTATTAATTCATACATGTTCTATTTCCTTTTCCCTAATTATGTACCACTACCGGTGTGCCTGCCGAAATCAGATCAAACAGCTTTGCTGCCATCTCCGGTGGCATATTTACACATCCGTGCGAACCATTTGTCAGATATCTGCTTCCACCAAAAGTCGGCTGCCATGATGCATCGTGGAATCCCACGCCTCCATTAAATGGCATCCAGTATTTTACCGGCGTTTCATATTCATATGTTCCGTCGGCTTTTTTCGTTCCCCTAAGAGTCTGATCCTTGGCTTTGTATGCCAGTGAATATACTCCTGTCGGAGTATCGTTTCCTTTATTTGGATTACCTGTTACTACATCTGTTTCCAGTGCAATCTGGCCGTCTTTTACATAATACATATGTTGTGTTGTCAGATTTACTTCTGCATAAGTATTTCCCACATCATTGCCCTCATGACTTGCAGCGCGGCTTGAATAATTCGGTTCTCTTGTTACTGTTTCTGCATTCTGAATATTCGCGATCAACGCATTATATTCTGCATTCTGGTCAATCTTCCAGCCGTAGCTTCCACCAGAAACAGTGACAGTGTTACCACTTGCGGATGTAAATGTTCTTTCTTTTCCTTTTGTATCGTATTTTGCCGCAAGTGACTGAATGTATTCTTTAACAGCGTTATCATCAAACGTAACATTCATATCATCATCTACTTTTACCCACTGGGATATCATTGACGAGTCCACCACTTCCGTGTTTGGTTTAAAATCATAAGTAACCATGGCTCCGAGATATTTATTCATTGCATCACAGGCCTCTGTCACTTTTTTTGATTCAGCAGTATATGACGGTTTTAAATAACAGCCTTCTTTCGAAAGATCCAGCTCCGCATTCAATCCATCTACAGCAGTGATTACTTTTTCCCTGAATGTATCTGTATCAATCTTTGTCCCGTCAGTTTCCGGTATGACTACAAATTTATCATTCTGAAATTCCGGATGTGCATTAACCGGTTCCGTCTGATTTTCTTCCTTCATACAATCCAGATTTGCAATCAGTGCTTTCAATGCACTTTCATCGTATTCAACACCTATTTTTGCTTCCATCTTTCTGGATTTCCAAAAAGCTTCCGGCCACAGAAACGGGTTCTGGCTCTTCACAAGTTTCTCAACCTGCTTTCCTTCCACATATTTCAAAGAAATATCCTGCCCGCTGATTTCTTCCGTTTTTCCTTCTGTTTCCTTCAAAGTAAGATTATAATCAGAAACCTGCTTCTCCAGATAAGCTTCCACTTGCTTTATACTTTTATTTGAGCAGTCCACTCCGTTTATTTCTGTATTTGCGAAAAAATGTGTGCTGTAAAATACCGCTGTTGCCACATATCCGATTGCTATAACTGCCACAATCAGCGAAAGGACAATCGCTACTTTATTGCTCATTTTCCGCTTTTTTCTTCTTGATTTTCTTTCTGCTTTTTTCTCTTTTTTCATTGCTTTCTTCGATTCATGCCGGTTATCTTCTCTGTCAATATCCTCAAATCCCTCATCTGCATACTCATCATCGTTCAGCATTTCTTTCATTATTTCTTCAATCTCATCTGACTGCATATCTTTTCTGCTCATTAATCTTAACTCCTCTATATGAATATTCTACTTCTATAAGATTCATGCTTTCTAATTATAATATGCATATATCAAAAAGTACAGTCTAATTCTTATTTTTTTACAGGATATTTTATACACCTTTTATGATTGCGGCTTCGTTTCTTTTTATATATAATACTTTATAGATTATTATATTCACGATGACTAATACATAATTAAGGAGACTATGATATGGCAGGATCAACTTTTGGAACTTTATTTACTATTACAACATGGGGGGAATCCCATGGTCCGGCACTCGGCGTTGTTGTCGATGGATGCCCGGCAGGCATTCCCCTTACCAGTGATTATATACAGACATTCCTTGACCGCAGGAAACCCGGACAAAGCAAATTCACCACAGCAAGAAAGGAATCCGATAGCGTAGAGATTCTTTCGGGTGTCTTTGAAGGATATACAACCGGAACACCGATTTCTCTTATCGTGCGCAACACTGACCAGCGTTCTCATGATTACAGCAAGATCAAAGACTGTTACCGCCCCGGGCATGCTGATTATACCTTCGACCAGAAATACGGAGTGCGTGACTATCGCGGTGGCGGACGTACTTCCGGGCGTGAAACCATCGGACGGGTTGCCGGCGGTGCAATTGCCTGCCGGATTCTTGAAGCACTCGGAATTCATCTTACCACTTACACCAAAGCTATCGGACCTTTTTCTATTCCTTCTGATGCATATGATTACTCTGCAATTAACGAGAACAGGCTTTATATGCCGAATCAGAAATATGCTGAACAGGCAAGTGCATATCTCGAATCCTGTATCAGAGAACAGGATTCTTCCGGTGGACTGATCGAATGCATGATTCACGGCATGCCATCCGGTATCGGTGAACCGGTATTTAACAAACTGGATGCCGCTCTTGCAAAAGCAGTCATGTCCATCGGTGCTGTAAAAGGTGTCGAAATCGGCGATGGATTTTCTGTCGTCTCTTCTAAAGGAAGTAAGAATAACGACTCATTCTTCGCTGAAAACGGGCAGATATCCAAACTGACCAATCACAGCGGCGGAATTCTCGGAGGTCTCAGTGACGGAAGCACGATCCTTTTACGTGCAGCCATAAAGCCCACTCCATCTATTTCCCAGCCGCAGAAAACAGTGAACACTAATGGTGAAAATATTAAAATTGAGATTTCCGGACGCCACGATCCAGTTATCGTTCCTCGTGCAGTTGTTGTGGTAGAATCCATGGCTGCCGTTACACTTGTAGATCTCCTGATGCAAAATATGAGTTCCCGGATTGAATATATGAAACAAGTGTATCTTGGGATTTAATTCAGGAAGGCATGATTACCCGGACCTGCATAAAAAGTAGGAAGCCGTTCCTGTTCAGGTTCCGTCGGTGGGAAATACTAAAGCGTCAAAATTATG
>OGYH01001642.1_pt1 | contig 20424 bp, 16 predicted proteins | sample 1576511 | NCBI WGS metagenome assembly OGYH01 (sample SAMEA3541522, study PRJEB24748) | human gut metagenome | biome: human gut; feature: human-associated habitat; material: faeces | place: China | collected 2012
CGCGTTTCCGCAGCTCGACATAGCGAATCCATCACCCGTTTCCTAGACTGTCAGATTTTGCTTAATCAAATAATTTAATTGTTTTTTAGTCCGCACTTTGTTCTTCGCAGCGCGAATGGAATCAAAATAAATGAACAGCCAAAGCGCGGCAAATAAGAGCAGAAGCCCTATTGACGGTAAAAGCCAATTCCAATAACTCATACAAACCCCCTAAACCAGCGGAGACCGATTGAAGCCCCAAGATATCTCAAACGAGTCGAAATCACACCTGGACAGGCTGACGCATTCCTTACTAATGGAGGCAGCGCAAAGATCGTCAGAAGAAGCAACAGGCAGAGAATCAACCTCCCCAGCGTTAACGTTCAACGTTGGAGAAAGAATCGAGAGACACTCACATATGACTGATGAATTACAGAGAGCTAGAAGCACAAATGGATCAGCTTTCATTGGGAAATAGCTCATCCCAGCATGCTCAGAGAGACAGCCGGATACATATCGAAAAGAGGGTTCACCGCTCGTAACGCAAGTCCAAGAGACAGACGGTATGAATTTAAAATCATCGTTGTAATCTTGACAATGACAACCAGACTCTCTTGAATTTTGCTTAACAGCTTTCCCGTTATCGCCCCATCTAACGACACTCTCTTGATTTCCGGACCATTTTCGAAAGCCACCGCCTTTAGCACATGGGAACCATTCCTTTCCAGACGAAAAGGCTTCAAAACTATTTCTTGCATTCATGCAAATTGAAGACGCTTTGATCTCCCACCACAAGCGAATGAACTTATCGTTATCACCGGTGATAATGCCTTTGGATGTCTTTGCCACAGAGCATAACTTCCTCAAGGAACCAAAGGCACCGAGAAGGGCGTCGCTGGCCCAGTAGGCTATGGGGGTGCCGGGGATTTGTTTGAAGGTGTCGGCGTCGCGGCGGTAGAACCAGCCGCAGGCGGGGTTTTGGATGGCCTCGACCAGTTTGAGCCTCTTGGCCTCAGAGCCGTTGATATCAACAAGGCGCACGTAGGCGCCCTCGTATGCCGCGCGGCCGTTGTAGATGACGTCGGCGGTAACGTTGACGACCTCGCCGCCGATAGCATCAAACGCGCGAGGGCCCAGATGGGCCATGGAAACGATTGTCTTGTTGTCGATAACCTTGGCGCGTATCTTCTCGAAGCTGCCCAGGAACATCCAGCTCTGCATGGTGACCATGGCCGCGTAGCCGCGGTCCTTGGCAAGGCTGAATCCGCGCTCGATAAAACACGTGCAAAGGTCGCTCTTCACGTCGGGATAGCTCTTCTTGACCCACTTGGACATGAAGGGGTTAAAGCTGCTGCTGCCCATATACGGAGGATTCGCCACGGTGCAGGTAAAACGACGGGACAGCTTCTCGCAGGTGGCGGCAGCGCTTTCGAGCTTAGTTTTGGCCGTAGCGGCAAAAAGGTCCTCGGAACAACTCGCGGCGGCAGCCTTGAGCTCATCGATCTCGTCCTCTGAGGGATTGAGCAGCGAACCGATCTCGCCCAAATGACTCAGCTCCTCGGCGAGCTTCTTGTTACCCGGCAGCTCGTCCTCCCCTAGCGGGATGCTCGAGAGCACGGTAACGTCGGCACGAACGCCACGCCTAAAGAAGCGACGGTCGTGCTCGCGGGCGCACATGGCAAGCGCCAGCTCCGCGATCTGTGCCGCGCGGGAATCGATTTCCATACCTGCAAGGTTTTTAGTAAGAATGAGCTCGGGAATCTCGCGCTCACGATAGCCGCGCTCCTCGTACATATGGAAGAGCAGCTCAAACGCATAGACCAAGATATGGCCCGAGCCGCATGCGGGGTCGCAGAGGGTTATCTCCTCGGGACTCGAAATGCGAATGAAGTCCTCGTGCTCAGCATCGGGCTCGATGTAATACTCCATGCGCTCGCGTAGCGAACTCCCCGGATTGTTGAGCATCCACAGACGGCCGAGCGAGTTCTCGACCATATAGCGCACGATCCACTCGGGGGTGAAGAGCTGCGTGGCGGGCGCGATGTCCGCCGCCGCTGCCTTGCGCTTGGACTTGAAGAACTCGTCTTTAACGTCGGCATTGTAGTACTGATACATCCAGCCCAGAACGGTCACGCCCTCGCGCCAGTCCTCGTCAGTGAGGACGGCATTGAGTTTGCCCACCACACTGTCAGCCATCATGAGGCCCTGGGGCAACAGCAGCTCCATGGCTCCGCCCACGCGTTCAAAGACGCCCGGCAGGCAATCGGCAAGCTCCTCGCACTGAGCAACAAACAGGTAGCGCCACAACGGTTCATCCAAGCCCGCCATCTTGAGCTCGGCTATGCGATCGGTATCGGCCGTCGTTATTTCCACGTCCAGTGCGTTCTCCACGGCCTCGCTGCCATGGCTGCCGTCCGCACGACTTAGCATGCGCATACGGCTGGGAAGCCATCCGCGTGCATCCATGAAGCGAATGGCCACGATGCGGTTGAACCAGGTGTAGGCCGCACGGTCGCGCAGCGCCTCGTGACCCACCTCTGCCTGCATGCGCAGCAGTTCGTCGCGTTGCTCAATCTCAGCCGGACTTAGGGGCAGGCCGTTGACGGTCTCGGACCCAACGGGCGCAGGTGCAGGTTCGGTGATGCCGTAGCGCACCATCTGCGCCTCCACGCCTTTGATGAGCTCCGTACGGGCCCAGGTGCAGAAGCTCTTAAGAGCAGAATCGTTCATGGTTGATGAGCCTTTCTAAACGCCATAAGCCACCGGTGCGCGCTTTGGCACCGGTGGCTCCGCGGGTTAGTTGATACGGATCTCGTCGTTTGCAGCGAGCGCCTGCATAAGGCGGGAGCGCAGGTCGTCCACGTAGCGCTCCACGTCCTCTGCGGACAAGAGACGACTCGGCTTGGCCAGATCGGCGCGGCGCACAGTCTTGATCTTGCGCTGGGGCTTGGGCGCGGGCACGGGAGCAGACGATGCGGCGCCCTTGTTGGAGACCTTCTTGACCACCTCGCCCGAACTCATGACCTCGGTGGTGCGGCGCTCGTTGTCCATACGCACGCGGGCCTCATCCACAGCGTCGTACATCCCGTTGGTTGCTGCGCTGAGCCAGTTGGCCCAGTTAGTCGCGGCAACACTCAGCTCGTTGAGGCTTTGAGCACTGTGGGCACGGTTTTTGAACGACTCGTATTTGGCGCCGGCATCTGCTATGGCATCCTTGACCTGATTGACAAAGCCCTTTTGACTCTCAGCCTGTGCCTGCAGGTCTTGCAGATCGCTCTCGATTCGGCACAAAAACTCATTGCGGCGGATGCCCAGCAGCTTTTTCATGTCCTCCTCAACGGGATCCATAAGCGGCTGCAGGTCTTTAATGCGGCCGTAGGGCTTGGGATCTTTGAGGATCTCGCGCACCTTTGCCACGTTCTCCACCGCGCTGGGAATGTCATCGGAGGCATACTCGATACCCTCGGTGCGGTTCAAGAAATCCCTGGCGTGGTCAAACGCTGTTCGTTGATTGGACTCGAAGAACTCAACCACCTTGTCAAAGTCTTCCTTGGCATCGAGCAAACGCTCCTCATGCTTGGTGAACGTGGTCAAGAACGCCTCGGACTCGTTCTGGTCCATAAAGACGTCGGCCACCTCCGAGCGCATCTTCTCGCACTCGTCCTCACCGGGATACGGGTAGGCCGGCTTGATGCCCGTGTAGTAGTCGCGTGCCGTGGCGAGGCACACCTCGCGCAAGTCCTCAAGGCGCTCCTTGAGCTCGACCACGAGCTTATCCTCGTTGGAGGGCACGGTCTTGAGATCAAACAGGTCACACATGAGCTCGCCCGTGGCGCGCAGCAACCGGTCGCTCATGCGCATGCGCAAGCGCACCTGGGCCTTATCGGCATCCTTGCGCAGGAGCGCCACCATGCGGCTGTCGTTAGCTTGAACCGTCTGACCGCCAAACAGCACCTGCGCGCGCTGCTCCACCACAAGCTGCGCCACCACATTTGCGATGTCGACCTCGCGCCAGCCAAAGGGCCTTTGCTGGTACTGGCGCTGGATATCGCCCATAGCGGTATCCAGGTGGCGCTGGTGCTGCACTTTGAGGTAGTCCTCGACCTCCTTGAGCGCACGCGTGTTGCCCGCGTCCATGCCAGCGAGCCCCGCCTGGACGTTGCCCGCCAGAGTGGAGCGGATATCGGAATCGCTCGTGACCGGCGCGCCGATATAGTCGGCCTTTTCAAAGACTACATCGCACAGCTGCGCCAGCACCTGCTCAAAAACCTGGGCGGGTTTGGTGGCGCGAACTTCGACCATACGGCCGTTGACCGCGCAACGTGCATGGAGCACGGCCTCGCTCAAAAGGGCATCGGCCTCTTTTTCGTTATAGGCTGCCTCGCGCATTTTTGCCTCGACAATCTGGCGGGTACTCGGCGGTAGCTCCTGCAGATTGCGCGTCTGGGCGTACATGCGAATCTTAGCGGCGTTGACGAGTGGGGCCCAATAATCCACCTCGTCGCCCAAGGCCACGATGGCCTTATCCACGGATTTCAATGCTAGCTCGGCATCGTCCGCACGTGCCAAGTCGCCGGCCATGGTCACCACGGAGAGTTCCATACCACCCTTGCTGGATCCATGAATCGAGCCATCCACGTAGCGGTCAAAGGGGAAGTCATTAGGATCGCGATGGAACTTGTACGCATTGTAAATGCTGTCGAACAGGCGCTTTTTGATGTACTCGATCACCTTCGCGTTGTCGATCGGGGTCCGCGCAATCTCCTGTGCAATTTCCTGCTCCTCGTCGGTGAGGAAGCTGTAGGTATCGCCCTGTCGCGCCACTTTGTTCTCGCGCTCCAAGCGGGCGAGGGACTCCTTGACGCGGTCCTTAAGGGCGCGCTTGTCCACGTCGAGGCTGTCGACCATCAGGATAGAGACGTTCTCGACCGTGGCCTTGACGTAGCCGATGTAACGAATCAGGTACAGGAGCTTAAGTACCCGGACGTCGTAGGGCTCAAGACCTTCTCTGTTCTCAGCCGCGCGCTCCGCACAGACAACGACCTGGATGATGCCGTGCTCAAGGTCTTTGGAGATAGTATCGAAGAAGCGCCAGAACGGCACGAGTGCACCGGTCTGGTCATGCTGGATGGCCTGAGCGCTCTCCTGGAATGCGCTCAACATGGAACGCTCGCCCGTGGACATATGCTTGGCCTTGACGCCGTGCTTGCGCACCTCGGTCATCACGTCGGGCAGGAGCTTAAACTGGTAGCCCACAAACGGGTAGCTGGCCACAAAATCCTTGGAGTTAGCGTAGCCGGCAAGGTCGGAGCGCGAGCCACCCTCAAAGGTAAAGTTGTTTTTGAGCACGGCGGCGTCTTGCTCGTAGACCTGTGCAAGCATATCGGCCGCCAGCGCGGTCTTCTCGAGCACACGGCGCTGGATGACCTCGTCCACGCTGGAGCTGGAGAGCGAAAGGCGGGTATTGAAGCGGCCTTGGATCTTTGAAAAGTCGTTGCCCACGGGCAGGCTCAGGTTGTCGATGGCCTCCTGGCTCGTGACCATCACCCACACGCGGCCACCGCAGGCGGCACCCAGCTCCTCGACGATGGTCTGAAGGCTCAGCATAAGGCTTGGGTCCTGGTCGTTTGTAATAAACTGACCCACCTCGTCGACCATAAAGAGCAAACGGAAGTTGCCGCCGTGGGCCACTGCCTGAGCGTCCACGTAGTCCTTGACCTTTTTGGCAAAGACATCGGGGGCCAAAACCTCGTCCTCGGAACCCTCGAGCCAGTTCCATGCGGCCTTTTCGCTCATACCGAGCACGCTCTGCAGCACCTCGACAACGTCGTCCTCAAAGTAGCTGTAGGTGTCGCGGGTCTGGAGCCAGGAATCGCCGTTGACGCGCTCAAAGGCCTCGCGGAACTCCTGGGTCTTGCCCAGGGAATCGATGTGTTCCTCGAGCTTTGCAAGCTTGAGGTCCTCGCCGTAGAAACCGCGCGCCTCGTAGAACATGCGCTCAAACCCGCGAAGCAGCGCCGTGGGAGCCGTATCGCCCTGCTTCCACTGGCCCGCCTTGCTATCGATGTTAAAGAGGATAGCTTGCGTGGGCACCGAGCAGGCGCGCTCCATGGCAGCCGCGACCATGGGGTCGACGATCTTGCCGTCAAAGTAGCGGATGGCGCTCTTACCGCCGATCTGGCGATTCTCGAGCAGGTAGCTCAGCATCTTGAGGAAGTGCGATTTACCGGAACCGAAGAAACCACTGATCCACACGCCGATCTTGTCGGTGCGCGCATCGATGGCATCGCCGTAGGCCTTGAAGAACGTGGCAAAGTGCCTCTGCAACTCGCGCGTCACCACGTACTCGTCAAGCTCCTGGCGGATGGACCCATCTTTTGAATCCTGGACCTTGACCACGCCGTTGATGGAGCGGTTGATGTCTTTTGCAAAGAGGTCGCGAATGATCGTGTTGTCCATGGGTGCTCCTTTGGGTTTGGGAACGTTATGGCAAAGGGTTGCTACCGGCGGCAGGGACTTGCCTGCGGGGAGCCGTGCTTACGAGATATCGATGGCGCGGTAGTAGTTGTCGGCCGACAGACGGTTAAAGAGCTGGAAAGAAGAGCCGTTGAAACTGCCCGGATAGGCGGCGACCACAGGCACCTCATCAAAATCCGCAAGCATGCAATGGAGAAGCGTGTGCATGCGAAAGAATGGGAAGACCTCGCCCGCGCCGGTGAGGAGAACGACGTCTCCAGGCGCGTGCGGCTCGGTCTGCTCAAGGATGTACGCGGCGACTTTCTCGGGCGAGGCGAACTTGGCCACGTCCTCGAGCACGCGCTGGGTACCGCGGCGCTCCTCTTGGCGTGGGATGGCCTTAAGGACACGGCGCTTTTCGAGAATTGCCAGCACGGCGTCGTAGAGGTTCACGACCTTGAGCGTGCACGGAAGCTTGTCGGCCTCGGCATCGCGTGAAAGGGTGTCAAATAATGCACGCGCCTCAAACTCCAGCGCGGGGTCATAGCAAAAGGTGTGGAAGCCGATCTCATTGCCTATGCCCTTGTTGGCCAAAAAGTCCTCGCTGCACAGGCATTCGCGCAGAAGCTGCGCGCGGCGCTCAAATTCCTGACAGGCGTGCTCGGAGCGGACATGCGCCGCCACGACGCTCTTACGGGAATGGATGCCGATATTGGTGGTGAGATCGGTCGCCGGGGTGATAGCAGGTTCGGCGACGCTGTTGACGGGAGCCACGCTACATCACCACCCTGCCGGTAAGGGCCGCGATAAGCGACTGCTCGCCCAGCAGAACCAAGGCTCGCTCGACATCGGAATCGAGGAAGAGTGGTGACAGACGCTCGGACTCCGGGCCCTGGCCCTCGCCGATAAGGCCGGCATGGCGGAGCGTCTGGCGGAGCGAGCCCTTGATGCGCTTGACCGTGGCCTCAGTCCAGCGGGCCGCGTCCGGATACTCCGTGGTAAAGCGTGTCATAAAGGCGTTGAGGTCAACCGCCGTAAAGGCATAATCGAAGTTTTGTAGGCGCTCCCCTACCTCGACGAGCACGAGCTCGCGCACGATATCGTAGCGGCAGATCATGCTGTAGAAGATGGCCTGGTCCGCCTGCGTGGGGGCGCCAGATGCCATGAGGCTGGTTAGGGATGACGCAGCCTCGACGGCGGTTTTGGGGTCGATGCCGCGCGCGGCGCATGCGGCGTCCGTGGGCACCATGGCGTCGAGGCGGCGAAGGCACACGGTTGCGCGGTTGGCGACCATGCGCTCCGTGGGATATTGAAAGAGGTTCTCGCTCTTTACGCGTACAATGACCTGCTCGTCGCTTGCGCCCTGCATACGAAGGGCAGCGACGATGCGCATCTCATGCGGGAGGAATTGCTCGCGGGTGAGCACCCCCCCCCCGAACGCTTTTTGTGGTTATATCCACAGTACACGCTCCAAGGGTGTCAAAGGCTGTCACAAGTGCGCCGCAACCCGGCAGGCAGGCGCGGCGCACATGACAATAATCATACCTGTTGGTAAAAAAGTTACCACGCCCAGAGTGTCAAATGTTGAGCAACAAAATTAAATCCGGTTAACGGTCATTTTCGCAGCTCAGAAGCTTTGACGAGGTCGCCCCAAATCACACTTGCCAGACAACCGCACTTACGAATGCAGGCACGCACACGCCCAACGCCATCCTCCGCTATATTCAACATAGAGTTATACATATGCTTCTATGTAAGGAGCTTCATATGTCTGTCGTAAAGTCTATTTCTGATCAGACGCGCGCGCTGACTATCATTCAGGAACGCGAAGATCACATTCAACGTGCCATCGCTCGTGGTTACAACGACCTCACCAACGGTCGCGTGCGCCCCTGGAAACAGGCGAAGGCCGAGGCGGATCGGATGCGAGCCTCGAGACAGCCCTCCCCCATGTAACCATCCTGTAAATCATAGCGGCGCGGTCGAGTTTTACCGTGATGCGGTCGCGCCTGGCGCTCCACTGTGCTAAAGTATCCCGAACGTTCAAACGACTACGAGGGGAACTAGAAGATGGCACGTGTGCACAACTTCTCAGCTGGCCCGGCCGCGCTGCCTACAAGCGTGCTCGCCGAGATCGCCGACGAGATGATGGACTACCGCGGTTGCGGCATGTCTGTGCTCGAGATGAGCCATCGATCTAGCATGTACCAGCAGATCATCGACGACGCCGAGGCAACCCTGCGCCGCCTGCTGAGCATCCCCAAAAACTACCGTGTCCTGTTTTTGCAGGGCGGCGCCACACTGCAGTTTGCGGGCATCCCCATGAACCTCATGCGCCGCGGCCGCGCCGGCTACGTCGTGACCGGCAACTTTGCCAACAAGGCATACAAAGAAGCCTCCAAGTACGGCGAGGCCGTGTTGCTCGCTAGCTCCGAGGACACCAATTTCGACCGCATACCCACCATGGCCAATATCAACGCGCGCATTGCCGCCGAGGCCGCGGGCGAAGGGCTCGACTACGTCTACATCTGCCAGAACAACACCATCTTTGGCACCATGTACCACGAGCTGCCCGATTGCGGCGATGTGCCGCTGGTCGCCGATGTCTCGAGCTGCTTTCTGTCGCAGCCGCTCGACGTTGAGCGCTACGGACTCATCTACGCCGGCGCACAGAAAAACGCCGGCGCTGCGGGCGTGACCGTGGTCATCGTGCGCGACGACCTCATCGCAGATCGCCCCGCCTTTACGCAGACGCCGCAGTACCTGGACCTCAAGACCCAGGCCGCCAAGGGCTCCATGCTCAACACGCCCAACACCTTTGGCATCTACGTATGCGGCAAGGTGTTCCATTGGGTAGAGCAAACCGGCGGACTTGCCGCCATGGCCGAGCGCAACTGGGGCAAGGCCAACCTGCTCTACGACCTGCTCGAGCACAGCGAGCTATTCCACGGCACCACGCAAGCCGACAGCCGCTCCATCGCCAACGTCACCTTCCGCACCGGCGACGCCGACCTCGACACTGCCTTTGTCGCGGGCGCGGCCGAGCACCAGATTCAAAACGTCAAGGGCCATCGCATGGTAGGCGGCATGCGCGCCAGCGTATACAACGCCGTCACCATGGAGGACGTGCAGGCGCTGGCCACGTACATGAAGGACTTCGAAGCGCAGCATAGTTTGAGTCCGCGATCTAATTAGCCCGCAACACGCGGGCCGACCAGCCACCGCAAACCACCCTGTTTAGATCAAAACCTGCTAAGGAGTTTTTCCATGCGTAAGATTAAGACCATCGACGACATCACCAAAGACGGCAAAGTCGAGTTTGGCGAGGGCTACGAGTTTGTAAGCAGCGCCGAGGAGGCCGACGCCATCCTGATGCGCTCGACCGACCTGCACGGCTACGAGCTGCCCGAGGGCATCCGCGCCATCGCCCGCTGCGGCGCCGGCGTCAACAACATCCCCGTCGAGGAGTACGCCAAGAAGGGCGTCGTCGTCTTTAACTCCCCCGGCGCCAACAGCAACGCCGTCAAGGAGCTCGTCCTGGGCATGCTGGTGCTTTCAAGCCGCGGCGTGGTGCAATCGATGAACTGGGTACGTGACAACGCCGACGACCCCGAGATTCAGGTCGATGCCGAAAAGGCCAAGAAGGCCTTTGTGGGCCGCGAGCTCAAGGGCAAGCGCATCGGCGTCATCGGCCTGGGCAACGTAGGTTCCAAGGTCGCCAACGCCTGCGTCGATCTGGGCATGGACGTTTACGGCTACGATCCGTTCATTTCCGTCGAGCACGCGTGGGTGCTGAGCCGCGAGGTGCAGCGCGTGGGCACGCTCGAGGACCTCTGCCGCGGCTGCGACTACCTGACGGTGCACGTGCCCAGCAAGGCCGACACCATCGGCATGATCAGCACCGAGCAGATCGACCTGCTGGCACCGGGCGCCGTCCTCATTAACTATGCGCGCGAGACCATCATTGACGAGGACGCCGTCGACGCCGCCCTGCGCGCGGGCAAGCTGAGCTGGTTTAGCTGCGACTTTGCCACACCCAAGACGGTTAAGATGCCCAATACGTTTATTACCACGCACTCGGGCGCCGGCACCGGCGAGGCCGAGGCCAACTGCGCCGACATGGCCATCAGCGAGCTCAAGGATTACCTGGAAAACGGCAATATCGCGCACAGCGTCAACTACCCCGCCTGCAGTATGGGCAAGGCGCGCGCCGCGAGCCGCATCGCCTGCCTGCACGCCAACGTGCCCAACATGATCGGCCAGATCACGGCAATCCTCGCCAAGGACAACGCCAACGTGCAGCGCATGACCAACGAGTCCGCCGGCGAGAACGCCTACACCATGTTCGACACCGACGAGCACCTGGACAGCAGCACCATCGAGGCGCTCAAGCAGATTCCGTCGATGTATCGCGTGCGCGTGATCAAATAGCGCCGGCGGCAAGCCTGCCAGGCAGGCCATGAAGCCCCATTCGGCCCCCGTTTTCGCGAAACGGGGGCCGATTTCGTTGCTCCGGACGACTTTAAAATGATATCCAGAACAAGTTTTTTCGGATAATCGACAGTAAGACCCAAATCACCAAGCACACCCGCTTTGATAAACAGCTTTATCAGGGACTTTAGTAGGTAAAAATCAATCTCTATATACCACATTCAAGTTGACTGTCGATTTTCCGAAACAACTTTTTATGGATAGCATTTTTAAAGCCCTTCCAAGGCAAAATTGAAGCCTTTTTGCGACCAAAACTCTAGCTCGCGCGAGCGTTTTCTGCCTGCGCGACTATATTCCCGCCCAATCGATGAAAATTTCCTCACGAAGCCGCCGTTCGAGCTCCTGCTGCCGCGGCGTCTTGTCTTTCAGCGGCACATCGAGATAGGACATGATGAGTTCCATCACTACGCGGAAGGCATCGGAGTCAACCAGCTGGCCATAGGTCATCAGAACGACGGGATATCCCATCGCTTGCAAGGCCGTCGTTCGATCGGAGTCCGAGATCTTGGATTCTATGGATCCATGAATGGCTTTACCTTGACATTCAACCAGGCACTCTCGGCTGCCGTCCTTATTTGCCAGCAGGATATCGGCATAGCGCCTATCAAGCCCCGAAATCAGACGGGCACTGCGCGTCATACGAATCTCAACGTTATTGGTAAGGCGCAGCCCTTCACCGCCGCGCAACCTCGAAAGACCAAACAGCATCGAAGCCTGGACCTCGAGCGGCGATGCCGCCACCCCCGTAACGCATTTTGCGGCACGTGTGAACGATTTAGCACCGCGAAGCCCCCGGATCTTATCGACGTACTCTGAGAGTTCAGAGAGCTCGATCAAGGGAGGTCGTTTCCACAAGTCCGTTGGATTCCCCGAGGCATCCTTTACGTTTTCCCAGCCCAGCCGGGCATCGCCCCACCGGTCCCCGTATGCCCGTTCAAGCGCCGACTTTACCTGAGACGCAATCTTGCACACGGCAAAGGTGCCGCACATCTCATACATGCACATGATCAGTCGCTCGTTTGAGACCGAGGAGGCCAGTGTCAGCAAGGTAAAGAGCGGGGACGCGATATCGAGACCAAACTCTGTCTGCCACACGGAGCCAAACGGCCTCTCCCCGTTCCAAACATGCCTGACGATGCGATCGCCCTTACGTCCGCAGCTGCCCTGCGCCAAAACGTGCAACGGGGTGCCCAGGAAATGCTTGACGAGTGGGTGCTCACAAAGATGCTCCCTGCGCGGATCATCCGCAGAATCGGGCAGGTCTGGCATTATTGCCAAGACCTGTGGAGGTATCCGGTGATACCGAAAGGCAGATATGTCGCACAGCATGTCGTCCATGAAGGGTACGTACCCACTACGTCGTTTGTGAGCCCGCTCGGACGGCAAACGCGATGGCTCCGCCTGCGAACGGTAAATACCGCCACGCGCGCGCCGCGGATCTCTCAGGAGGCTCACAATCAGTTTGGAAAGCAGACTAATTGTGAGGTTGCATATGGTTGATGAGGACTTTGCCCGGCGGCTTGCGCAGGACCTTGTGAAGGTTGACAGCTCAGACCCGGGCGCATATGAGGACGAGATTGAGCGCTTCATTAAGAGGCTCATTGAGCAGCAGCTGGCACAACTTGATAGTTCTGCGCTCGATGCCGTGCAGATTGAGGAGCTCGAAGTGCTCCCCGGACGCCGCAACCTCATGGTCACCGCGCCCGGTTTGAGCGACGAGCCGCGGCTGGTCTATATCTGCCATATGGATACCGTCACCTTGGGTGATGGTTGGGACGCGGACATTCCGCCGCTCGAAGCGATCGTGCGGGACGATAAGCTCTATGGCCGCGGTACCTGCGACATGAAGGGTGGCTTGGCCTGCGCCATTGCCGCGATTGTCCACGTACTCGAGCGCATAGCGACAAGCGGCGAGCTGCCCCGCCGTGGCTTCTCACTCATCTGCTCGGTCGACGAGGAGGACTTTATGCGCGGCTCCGAGGCCGCCATCGATTCCGGCTGGATCGGCTCGCGCGAATGGGTGCTGGACACCGAGTCCACCGACGGGCAGATTCAGGTGGCGCACAAGGGGCGCACGTGGTTCGAAATTGAGATGGCCGGCGGCACGGCGCATGCGAGTCAGCCTTGGAAGGGTGCAGACGCCGTCGCCGCCATGGCCGAGGTCGTGTGTTCGCTTCGCCATGCGTTCGCGGCGCTGCCCGTGCATGATGAGCTGGGGCCTTCGACCATTACGTTTGGACAAATCGAGGTCGGCTATCGCCCCTACGTCGTGCCCGACCACGCCAAGGTCTGGGTCGACATGCGCCTGACGCCGCCGACCGATACGGCCGCCGCGACACGCATGGTGGAGCAGGCCATCACCGCTGCCGAGGCCGCGGTTCCCGGCCGCCATGGCAGCTACGCTGTGACGGGCGATCGCCCCGCCATTGAGCGCGACACGAGCTCTCCCCTTCTAGCCGCACTCAAGCGTGCCGCCGATGACGTGACGGACGTGGACACGACCGTCGGCTTCTTTGCCGGCTACACCGACACCGCCGTCATTGCCGGCAAGACAGGCAACCGCAATTGCATGAGCTACGGCCCCGGGTCGCTCGCGCTCGCGCACAAGCCCAACGAGTATGTGCCCCACGCCGATATCGTTCGTTGTCAGCAGGTGCTCATCGCGCTCGCCGATAACGTGCTCTGGGACGCGAGCGGCCAAGTTGGGGCATAATAAGCCGCGAACAAACCGACTCGCGCGTTAGGACCGCCCATGAAAGCACTTCCGTTTCCCTGCATCCGCCCGGCTCAGGATCGCGTGCTCGAAGCGCTGCCGCAGATGGGCGGCATCCTGAGTGGCAACGACGCCCTGCGCGACGCCATTGCCGACGGGCTCATGCTCAAAGATCCGGGCTCGGCATATTACGTGTACGAATGCTCCGGAGAGCCAGGGCGCGTGACGGGCGTTGTGGCGATTTGCCCGGTCAGCGTGCTGGCGGGCGACGACGCGGCCTCCGCAGATGCGACCACAGCCGCCCGTGCAATCACCGAGTTTAAGGTGCAGCCCCGCCCTGTAACGCTTGCTTACGAAGCCTCGCCCGTCATGGATATCATCCTCGGCGCCGCCAAAGAGGGCGCGTCGCTCTATGCCGTCACCGACCCCGCCGGCATTACGCATCGCGTGTGGGAGGTCAAACGCAATGACGCCGTTGCCGCCATCCACGCTATGCTCGACCAGGCACCGGAGCCTGCCCCCGCAGACGATCCGGCCTATGTCGCCGCGCTGGCAGGGGCGGCACAGCTCTTGGCAGACGAGGCCCGCGCGGCCGGCACCTACACGGGCAAGGAGCCGTTCAACTTTGTCATTTCCGCGCTGTTCCCTACCGCGCAGGTCGCAGGTGGCGCGCCGCAGGTTCCAACGGGTCTGCTCACTCACCAGATTGCACGATACTAGCAGGACTTAAACGCTTAGCGCAAAGACTCGGCAGTCCAACAAACGAAGGGCGGAGATGCAATGCCAGCGCATGCATCTCCGCCCCTTTTGCATCGAGCAAGTATGTCGGCGACCCGTATCGTCACGCCTGCGTTACCCGCGCTGTGGACCCGCTGCCGCCGTCAACGGCTCAAGACCCAGCTCACGCGCATAATCTTCCTGCGTAAAGACTTCAACCAGCTCAAACGTTTCGGTCGCATCGTCAAACGCAAAGTGCAGCACCGAACAGTTGCCCGGCACGCGCTCGCGCTCGTCGGCCGCCGCTCCCCTCACATGATCCAAAAACTCCTTGATGGCCGAGGCGTGGCTCACCGCGAGCACGCACGAATGGTCCGGGCGTCGCATCAGATCGGTCAACGTCGCCACCATGCGCTCACGCACCCGCATCTGCCCCTCGCCGCCAAACTGGCGATAGAAGTCACGCCACGGACGCTCGGGCATGAGCATCACGCGTTCGGCCTCAAAGTCGCCAAAGAACCACTCGCGCAGGCCATCCAGGCGCTCGTAGGCAAGGCCCGGCCACAGGCTGGCGATGGTCTGCTCCGTGCGATGCAGCGTCGAGGTGTAGGCATGATCGGGCTCAATGCCGCGCGCTCGCAAGAACATGCCGGCGCGCGCCGCCTGGTCGCAGCCCAACTGCGTAAGCGGCGAATCGCTCCACCCCTGAATGATACGCTTAAGGTTAAATATTGTCTGTCCATGACGGACCAGATACAAGTCTTTATTCATAGGGAGTCCTTCCGTTCGTTACCAATCAAGGAGCGAAAACGCCCCGTCGCAATAGCCAAAATGGAGCACGGCACCGTTGTCGGGCTGCTCTCCCCCGCCGGCCACGTACTCAAGAAACTCCTGGCAGGCAGACCCATGGGAGACAGCCAGCACGCAGTTGTGCTGCGGTCGGGCCATAATGCGGGACAGCGCCGCGACCATACGCGCCCGGAATTGCGCTTCCGACTCGCCGCCAAAGGCCACCGGATAATCGCCCCAGGGCTGCGGCGGCATCTTGCGATTTGATGTACCTTCCAGCGAGCCCAAATGCCACTCGCGCAGGTCGTCGACCAGCTCAATGGAGCGACCCTCACCAGCAATTAGCCCAGCCGTACGCCGCGCCCGGCCCAACGGAGAAGAATACACATGGTCAAAGGTCACGCCGCGGTCCTCGAACGCCGCGCGCGTCGCCAGCGCCTGCTCACGCCCGCGCGCCGTAAGCGGCGAATCGTGCCAGCCCTGCAAAATGTTCTTCACATTGCACTCAGTCTGCCCATGCCGCACCAAAAACAGATCGGCCACATGCCCTCCCCTCGCACCACCACAAAGGTGCCTGTCCCCTTTGTGGTGGTTTTGCCGCCGGATTGCACCGCAACGACGCGCAGCTACACCAGTACGTCGGCAAGCGGACGCTTGGGTACGTGATGCACCTGCGCCTCGTCGCGCCAGTAATTGATAGAGCCATCCGGGTTGGAATCGATCGCATCGATCACCTGTGTCTCGGCCGGAACGCCAAACGCCATGATCAGCTTGAGCTCATACTTGTCGTTATCGAGCCCCATGGCGTCGATCGCGCGGGGCGTAAAGGCCTTGAACATGCAGGCCGCCACCTCGGGCGTGGCGCTGCGAGCGGCGAGCATCATCGTCTGAGCCGCTATGCCCGCGTCGACCTCGGTGATAGGCGCGGCGGGCTTGCCGGGAACGGGGCGCTCGGCAAGAATCGCGATGTAGCCGGTCGGGCGCTCGCCCTCATCGGGACCCGGCCAATCCTTGAGCGCGCCGGCCCACGCGAGCTCATCAAATACGCGCGCGCAGTCCTCTGCACCGCTCACCACATGAAAACGCAGACGCTGAGCGTTGGCGCCGCAGGGAGCCAGGTGCGCCAGCTCCGCCAGCTCGAGCAAAAACTCGCGCGGCACGCGCATGGACTCGTCAAAGCGGCGGCACGTACGGGCGCGGCGGACCAGCGCGTCAAACGTGTCCAGGCCAAGCTTTTCGCAACCTTGCTTTGCCATCGACTCCACGCTCAACGGCACCACGGGAACTGCTTCGTTCATAGGGACCCCCCAATAAAAGCCAATTGTTCTTAAGAAAATCTAACCTAAAACGTAGGCAATTACACTCAACGGCATAATGTTCTACACCTGTTGAATATCCCACATCCAAACGGGAACAAAGGTAACAATTCGGGAAGATGAGGCTCCCAATCGCCCTTCCCACCCCACGCGACGGCGCCCTTGGGCGATACTTGATGCAGCACTTTTGGCACACGCCGCACGGAGAGCAATGAACGCGACGTGCACCACACGGAAAGGAGACCTTATGGGCATCTTTAAGGACGATGGCCAGCAGCCGAACCTGTTTGGATTTGACGAGAAAAGCATGGCAGGTAAGGCAATCAAGGCTGTGCGCTGGATCTACGCCATCACGGGTGTCATCGCGCTCATCGCCGGCATCGCGCTGCTGTTTGCGCCCGCCAAGTCCCTCATCTTCCTGACGACCGTCCTGGGTTTTTACTTTGTAATCACCGCTGCCATTAGGCTGTTTACCGCTGTTTTTGAGCCGCTTCTGCCCACCGGATGGCGCGTTGCGAGCATCATCTCCAACCTGCTCATCATTCTGGGTGGCGTCATAATCCTGCGCAATCAGGCCTTCTCGACCGCGACGCTCAGCACGCTTGTGGTGGTCGTGGCCGGCTTTGGCTGGATCGTCGAGGGCGTCATGTCGATTCTGGAATCCGAACTTTCCGCCAACCGCGCCCTCGCCATCCTGAGCGGCGCGCTCTCCATCATCGCCGGCATGTTCGTGTTTATCTATCCGCTGTGGTCGGCAAAGATGCTCGTCATCTTTAGCGGCGCCGCGCTGCTGGTGTTTGGCGTGACACTGATTGTTCGCGCTATTCAATTTGGCAAACTGGTGCGCTAGATGCCAAAGACGCTTTTTATTGATGCCGACGCCTGCCCGGTCACGCGCGAGTCGATCGACTGCGCGCGGAGGGCGGGCGTTGCCGTCGTTATCGCCGGCAACAGCACGCAAAACCTGGAACGCCACATTCGCCGCGACGATCCGCGCGACGCCGAGCATGCGCGTCGGGGCTTTTGGGTCACGACGCTCGATGTGAGTGTGGGAGCCGATAGCGCCGACTTTGCCATTATTGAGCGCCTGCAGACTGGCGACGTGGTCGTGACGCAGGACATAGGTCTGGCGAGCATGGCGCTCGGCCGCGACGCCGCCGCCATCGGCGTGCGCGGTCGCGTCTACGACAAAGCGACCATCGATATGCAGCTGTTTATTCGTCACGAAGAAAAGAAAGTGCGCCGCGCCGGCGGTCGCACCCGCGGGCCGGCAGCCTTCACCAGCGAAGACCGCGCCCGCTTTAAGCGCAACCTCACCGAGCTGCTACGCTGACCAAGGTAGAATTTTGGGCTTAGAGACCAAAGGCGGAGAGAACGAGTCCCCAGCCGGCACCGATAACGTACATCATGATCAGGAACAGGACGTTTTCGCGGGCGCTGCGATTGGTGCGGAACAGCACCAGGTAGCCCACGCCGGCAGAGATGAGCGTGCCGGCGAGCATCGGGGCCAGCTGCAGCGCGCCTTCCAGGTACAGTTGCGTGATGACCACACTCGCAGAACAGTTGGGGATCAGGCCGACAAGCGCCGAACCCAGGACGGCGAGCGTCTCGTTGCCGCGCAGGAACTGCTCGATTGCGGACTCGCCGAAGGTCTCGAGCACGGCGACCAGAATCAGCGTCACCAGGAAAATGAATACCGATACCTGCACGGTATGCGAGATGGCGCTGCGGATAATCGACACGGCGGGCGCACCTTCGTGTGAGTGGGAGCGACCGTGGCCATCATGATGTTCATGCTCGCCCTCATGACCGTGATCGTGGCCATGTCCGTGTTCGTGCTCGTCCTCGTCTTCATCACAGCCGCAATGGTCGCGCTCGCACAACTCGTGGATGTGGTCGGCGCTCACGCCCGCCTCGGCCACCTCGTCGATGATGTCACCGCCAGTGTGGTCATCGTGCGCGCAGTTCACGCGGGCCGGGTTGGCCGCGGTTCCCAGCACGGTACGGCGAATCGCCGCATGCGCGCGAGCGTTACGACGCAGGCCGCGAATGGCGGCATCCACGATAAAGCCCGTAACCAGCGCGATCAGCGCCTTCGAAGCCAAAAGCATCGCCATGGTCTGCACGGGAACTTGCTCGGCTAGCAACAGCGGCAGCATCTCGTCTGAGGTCGAGAGGAACACCGCAACCAGCGTGCCCAGCGTCACGACGCGACCGGCGTACAGCGTGGCCGCCATGGCCGAAAAGCCGCACTGCGGCACCATGCCCAACAACGAGCCAACCACGGGGCCCGCAGCGCCAGCGCGCTTGATGGCGCCGTTAACGCGGTCGCCCGCAACATGCTCGAGCGTCTCGAGCGCAAGGTACGTCACCAACAAAAACGGCACCAGCGAGAGCGTGTCTTTGCCGGCATCGAGCAGAATATCTATCAGTAAATCCATGACGGACGGAACCTTTCGTGTCTTTCGGCAGCATTGTAAAAGTCCTAGCGGTCAACTAGGGTATTGTAGTAGTCCCGGGCGCGGTGCCAATAGTTGCCCATGGTAAACTATCATCTCGCCACAACTCAGTAACCCCGAGCCGCGCGACGCGGCCCGTCCAAGGAGCAGCCTATGAACGTTTCGCAAGCACTCGAATACGAGCGCCAGCCGTTTATTCCCATGTTTATCTATGGCGATCACGGCGCCATGGAGTCCGAGCGCCAGAAGGGCGAGGAGGCCCTTAAGGTGCTCGAAACCGAGTACTTTACCGCCGAGGGCGACCCCGGTTTCGACTTTGCCACCGTGCGCGACCTGGCCGACCGCAACCGCGACCTGTGCGATCAGATCGGCGAGGAGCGCCTGCGCAACGTGACGCCCGCGACGCTTTCGCGCGGCCTGTCCGATGCCGACACCTGCGCCGCCATCGGCAAGATGCAAAAGCGCACCGCCGCGTCCGTTATGCGCGAGATCCGCGGCGACCGCGACGCGCTCGGCGTGGCCTACGCCCGTAAGCCCATCCAGGGCACCGTGCTCGGTATCGACATCGAGACCACCGGCCGTGCACCCGAACGCGGTTATATCATCAACGTCGGCTGGGAGATCATGGAACTCACTAGCGACGCCGTCCCGCATGACGCCGAGGCGCACTACTGTGGCCTGCCCGACATCTACCGCGGCGAAGATGTGCCGCTGTCGAATATCCACCACATCACCTGGGACGACATCGACGGCAAAAAGCCGTTCCGCGAGAACAAGGAACTGCAGAAGCAGCTGCTCAAGCTTATGAAGAAGTACCCGTACATGGCGCATAACGCCGCGTTCGAGGACAGCTGGTTCAAAATTCACCTGGACGGTTACGCCGAGGCGCGCCGTGCCGGCAAGATTATCGTCATCGATTCGCGCCAGATCTGCCGCAGCCTGGATGCCGACGTCCGCTCGCTCCCCCGCGAGTCCGCCCCCGCCGCGCTCGAGAACTGGGCGCGCCGCCGCGGAACCCTCGCCGCCGATGCCAACGAGCAGCATCTGGGTCTGGACGACACCGACCTCATGCTCCGCACCGTCCAAGCCGAGTTCAACCTCAAGAACCTATTCGCGAAGTAACCGATCCATCTGCGGGAGCGCCTGCCAGGCACAGCGCAATCCGTCTGGGCGCACCGGCACGCAATAAACTAGGGCGCAGCCTTATGGCTGCACCCTAGTTTTCATCAAAACAAGCAAATACGCGTGCTTCACACAGTCGACAGGTTGGCCCACCTACATTTTTCGAGTTGTTCGGCCAGCTGAACCACTAGTCAAGGCCCCTTGAACCGCAATCGAGCGCTGTAGTCGCCTTAATTTCGCAACCAAGCCCCATTAATCTACCTGAATCAATTCAAATAGGACATTGTGATCGCACCATTCGTATAGGAAAAGGCCGAATAACTCAAATTTTAACAGTCTAGGAAACGGGTGATGGATCCGGCCCCGACATGGTCCGCCGGGC